>Ga0210394_10007779_pt1 | contig 11199 bp, 9 predicted proteins | sample IncBWC12MmetaG_FD_160121 | JGI IMG/M metagenome (GOLD analysis project Ga0210394, IMG submission 160121) | Forest soil microbial communities from Barre Woods Harvard Forest LTER site, Petersham, Massachusetts, United States - Inc-BW-C-12-M | ecosystem: Environmental > Terrestrial > Soil >... | reverse complement strand
GCTTCCTCGCAGCTCCTGGAGGAAGACCGAAAAGCCGGCGAGCTGGTGGCGACCGACTCCGAGGAAGGCATCGGCGACTCTGAGACCGGCGGGGCCGAGGTCCGCGATCGCTACTCCGCGAGCGACGACGATCTGCTCATCGAGAACGGAGACGATGCGGTCGGCCAGGAGACGGACGATGAATCGTCTGGCGAAACCGAGCCCTAGCCCGCGCGGCTGAACCGTCTCTCGCATCTGGAGCCGCGGTTCAGAAAGAGTCCTTACGGTTGAGATGCCCCAGCAACACACCGGACGCTTTGACAGCCATGTGCAGCCCAAGCGCCAGCTTCGGAGTGCGGCTTCGCACCAGGCCGAGGCCTATCCAAAACGCCGAGGCCCACCGCCCGGCGCCACTTTCCATCAAGGACGACATGCTTGGCGGCGAAAAGAGCGCCCATTACCGGTACGCCCAGAGCGGGTTCGACGAGCCGGCCCCACGTCAACTCTTCAACGGGCGCGATTACACCGACGACCGCAACCAGCTCAACCGGAAGTGGGTTGGGCGGCGGTCCTAAGGCAATTTCGTACTAGAGCCCAAAGATGGCCACGATGAATCGGATCCATTCATCAGCTGACCAGACCGTTCGCACCCCGGCTCCCAGCGATTTAGTGCCTTCAGTTGTGGCGCTCGGCGCGTCGGTTGCGGTGGCGGGTGCTGCTTGAGCCAGGTTTGCGGGGTCGCGCGGCCCCGGGCTGCTCGGTGCAGACTGGGCTGCGGGGCTGCGAGGCACAGGGCTGCTCGGTGGAGCCTGCGTGGCCCCAAGGCGTTCCGGGTACCCAACCGCGACAGTGGTCGGGAAGAGAAGCCCGGTGCTGCTGCCGGTAATGGTGCGGAGCGGAATCGAGTTGCCGGTCGCCCCCATCGAGTACTCCGTAATGCTGGAACTAGTCTGGTTGGCGACGTAAAGAGTCCCTGTCGAGTCAATAGCCACACCGGACGGGGAGTGGAGCCCGGTGTTGGAGCCGCTGATGACTTGCGCTGCTGCCGTGTTTCCGGTCGCCCCTTTCGAGTACTCGGTAATGCTGGAGCCGGCGGGGTTGGCGACGAAAAGGGTCCCGGCGGAATCAAGCGCCACACCTTTTGGCGCGTTGAGCCCGGTGCTCGCGCCGCTGATGGTGCGGAGCGGCGCGGCGTTCCCGGTCGACCCCGCCGCGTACTCCGTGATGCTGTTCCCGATGGAGTTGGCGACGTCGAGAGTCCCGGCGCTGTCGAGGACGACGCCAGACGGCGAGTTGAGCCCGGTGCTGGCGCCGCTGATCGTACGAAGCGGCGTGGCGTTTCCGGTCGCTCCCGTCGCGTATTCGGTGATGCTGGGCGTGGCAGAGTTGCTTACGTAGAGGGTTCCGGCAGCATCAACGGCCAGGCCGTCTGGCATGTTTAGACCGGTGCCGGCGCCACTGATGGTGCGAAGTGGCAAAACGTCCCCGGTCGCGCCCATCGCGTACTCCGTAATGCTGTTACCGGCGGCGTTGGCGACGAAAAGGGTCCCGGTATGAGCGACTGCAATGCTCGACGGCGCGTTCAGCCCGGTGCTCGAACCGCTGATGGTGCCGAGCGGCGTGACGTTCCCGCTCACCCCAAGCGCGTACTCCGTGATGCTGCTCGGGTTAGCGACGTAAGCGGTCCCGACTGGCGGAGGAACGCTGGGCGTGGCCGGGTTGGATGCGGTCGAGGGCGGGCCGGTCCCGACCACGTTGGTCGCGGCAATTGTGAAGGTGTAGGTAGTCCCATTGGTGAGACCACTCACCGTGAAGCTGGTGCCGGGGGTGCCGGTCGGGATCGCCGTCTGGGCGGTCGCCCCGATGAACGGCGTGACTCTGTAGCTGGTGATCGCCGAACCGCCGTCGCTCGCCGGTGCGGTCCAGGTCAAGCTCACCCGGGCGTTGCCGGCGGTCGCGACCGCAGCGGTCGGCGGGCCGGGCACGGAAGCTGCGCTGGGCGTTACCGCGTTGGAGGCAGCCGAGGCCGAGCCCGTCCCGATCGAGTTGATCGCGGCGACCTTGAAGGTGTAGGTGGTCCCGGACAAGAGGCTGTTCACCGTGAAGCCGGTGGCGTTGGAGTCGGTTGGGATCGTCGTCTGAGCGGTCGCCCCGATGAAGGGCGTCACCTTGTAGCCGGTGATCTCCGAGCCGCCGGTGTTCGTCGGCGCCGTCCAACTCAGAGTCGCCTGGGCGGTGCCGGCCGTCGCGCTCACAGCGGTCGGCGGACCGGGAACTGTCGCCGGAGCCATGAGCGGTAGGCCGGCCCAGCTGGACAGGTCGATATCGGCCGCACCGCCGATTCCGGGCACAGCCCCGCTGCCTGTGTACTGCCAGATGCTCCAGCCCCGTCCGCCCCAGTCGCTCGCGGGCACCCTCGGCGATCTGGCCGCGTAGGTGGGCATCCAGAGGGGATCATTCGCACTGAAGCTGGTGGGATTGCCAAGGGTGGTGAACCAAAAGCTGTAATTGGTGAATATGGCCGGCCAGACCCCGAGGGAGGCGTGGACCTGATCCACCGCTGTCGTGAGATCGGTGACAACAGCTGATGCGCTCTGGGTGCCGAGCGTCTCGACGTCAAACGCCGGCACGAGGTCTTCGGAGGTGAACGCTGCGCTGTTGTAGCCGTTGACCAGGTCGGTGGCCTGAGTCGTTGCCGACTGGTCCGGCTCAAACGTGAGGTAGCCGCCTCGCGACATCCCCTCATCACCCATCCCGGTCCAGTTGGTGCTGAAAGTCGTGTCGACCAAGGTCGTACCGTCGCCATATCGCGCGTACCCGAACGAGTAGCCCGCTGCAGCCACCTGGCTCCAGTCGACAGAGAGAGAAAAACTTGACACGTCGACCCCGCGCATGCCGGGTTGGTACACCCTGCCAATGCGGGAGCCGCCACTCTCCGTGAACCAGAGGTTCAGATCGGGGCCCATGGCGATCCCGTCCGGCGCGCCGCTAGGGGTGAGCCCCGCGTACTCGGTAACCGCGCCGGCCGGGGTGATCTGCCCGACGCGGTCGCCGCTCGCCTCGGTGAACCACAAGCTGCCATCCGGACCGGAGGTGATCGACGCGGGCTGGCTGGAGGGGGTGATGCCGGTGGAGAACTGAGTCGCGACGCCGGCGGTGGTAACCCGAGCGATCTCGCCGGCCGACGACTCGGTCACCCAGAGATTGCCGTCCTGTCCGGTCGCGATTGCGCCGAGGCCCAGGGGCGAGAGACCGTCGGCGAACTCGTTTATCACCCCCGCTGTCGTCACCCGGCCGATCCGGCCTCCGCTCTGCTCCGTAAACCACAGGTTGCCGTCGGCTCCCGCAGCCATCGCCGTCGGCGCCGTGCCCGTAGTCAGGCCGGTGGTGAAGATCGTCACGGTGCCGGTCGGGGTGATGCGGCCGATCCCGTCTGCCCCCAAGCCCCCCACCTTGTCTTCGGTGAACCACAGATTGCCGTCAGGCCCCGCGACAATCCCTTCGGGTGAGCTGCCGGGCGTGATGCCGGTCGTGAATTCTGTGACCACACCGGCCGGCGTGATGCGCCCGACCTTGTCAGCGCCGGACTCGGTGAACCAGACGTTCCCGTCCGGGCCGGCCGTGATCGCGCCCAGCCCGGCGGCGGCGGCGATCCCGGACGCGTATTCGGTAACGACGCCGGCGGGGGTGATCTTTCCGATCTTGTTGCCGGTCGGTTCGGTGAACCAGCTGTTGCCGTCAGGGCCATACGTGATCTGCGCACCGGGGCTGGTGATGCCGGTCGAGAACTCGCTGATGCTGGTCGCTTGTGCGGGCAGCATGGTGGAGACCAGCGCCCCGGTTGCCACCATGACGGCCACGATTCCACGGGCCAGGCCGGCCCGCATCGTAGGCAGTTGAGCGCCGTTCCGCACGCTCCTGGGATGGGAAATCGGACCCTCCTCTCTTCGACGAGCACCAAGACTCGGCCTGAGGGGTCCGGGTCCAGATTGCTCTGCCTGCGCAATCGTACGCGCGCGCAGGTGACTTCCAGCGGGACGACGCAGTTGAATCACTGTGTCCCGAAAGCGATTCTGTCCGGCGCAATTGGACCGATCTGAAATAGAAGTCGCGCGGCGCGAAGTTCGATCTCGTCACTCGGCCGGAGTTGACCAACGGCGTCAGAGTGTGTGCTGGTGCTGCCGGATCACCTACGTTAGTTAGTTAGCGCTCTTGAGTGCGAACTGGCCTTGTTGGTCCAGCCCTTTCTATATAACCCGTGCGATCAATTGGAGCAAAAGGTTGCTGAGCTGAGCGGCCGCCCGTGTAATCGCGGGCGACCGCTCTGAGTCCGCTACATGTTGGGGCAGGTATGGGTCGTCGACCCACTCGATGGACTCGGGGCCGGCGACGGCGATGCCGCGAGTACAGGTAATGCGACAACCAGAGCCGCGAGGGCCCCGACGGCAACGATTAATGCCAGGATCACCTTACGCAACGGTTTGCGTCTGGACGTTGGCGGCGTAGCTTCTGCACTGGCCGCCGGCGGTACATCTATGTGCTCGCCTTCTTCACTCACTGTGCTTTTTCACCTCCGGTGGAATGATTTCAATGTGGCGGGCCGACCTTGGAACAGCCTATGAGTCGCCTGAGAGAATGAGACCCACGTCGTGAAGCAGAAAACTCAGGTCGCGGTCGGGAATGCCTGGTGCGCTAGCAGACGTAATCGCGGTCGAATGTCGCTGATGTTGATGATCGCGCGGGCACGTGCGAGCGTGGCATTAAGTTGCCTTCGGCCTCGGTCTCGGGGTGGGCAGAACCCCGAGCCCATCGCGTCGAACGAAAGCCAGAGCACACAAAGACATCCAGGCAGCGGGCTCAGCCGAGGAAGCGGTACCCGACTCCCCACACAGTCTCGATCGACTCGCCGAAGCTGCCTAGCTTTTTCCGTAGGCCTCGTATGTGATTGTCGACCACCCGGTCATAACCCTCGAAGTCCCCGCCCCAGATGCGGTGAATGAGGAATTCGCGGTTGAAGGCGCGACCGGGGTTGGCGACGAAGAGCGCCAGGAGGTCGAATTCCTTGGGGGTGAGTGACAGGGTGACGCTGTTGAGGTCCGCCTTGTGAGCTTCACGATCCACCCGGAGCGGACCACGGACGAGCGGTGCTTCCACAGATTCGGCACTGGCAGTCCCAGCCCCCTGTGAGTCGAGGTCGATCCGGCGGAGTGCGGCTCGGGTCCGCGCTAGCAGCTCCCGCATTCCAAACGGCTTGACTACGTAGTCGTCCGCGCCGACCTCAAGGCCCATGACTCGGTCGACCTCCTCGGCCCTGGCGGTGAGCATGATGATCGGCATCAGGTGTGACTGCCTGAGCTGCCGGCAGACAGACAGGCCGTCCAGCCCCGGCAGCATCCAGTCCAGGATCACGAGCTGCGGTGCAGCTTCCTCCACCATCCGGAGTGCCGCCTGACCATCGAACGCCTGCCGAACGGTGTGGCCTTCGGCCAGCAGTTCCTTTTGGATGAGGTTGTTAAGCGCGACCTCGTCCTCGACCACCACGATGTCCGCCATCACTGCGCCGGTTGCACGTGGAGCAGGATCCGAAAGCTACTTCCGACGCCCTGTCTGCTTTCGACCGAGATGCTCGCGCCCATCGCGCTCAGTAGGTCCCGGACGATCGCCAGGCCAAGGCCTGACCCGCCCGATTCGCGCGAGCGCGACTCATCAGTACGGTAGAAGCGCTCAAAGACCCGTTCGAGGTCCTCGGGGGGCATGCCGATGCCAGTATCCGAGACCGTAAGCGCGACATCGTCGCCTGCCCTTGCGGTTGTAACAGAGATGATTCCGCCGTCGGGCGTGTAGTTGATCGCGTTCCGGACCAGGTTGGTTAGCACCTGGGCGAGGCGGTCACGATCACCAAGAACGAAAGGCAGGCCCGCTTCCGAAGTCTGTACAAGCTGCAGCTCTCTCTCGCGCCGAGCGAGCGGTGCGAGCGTCTCGCACACTTGCCTGGCGACTTCCTCAGCGCGGAGGGGACGCAGTTCGAGCCTCAACTCTTGGGCATCCGCGCGCGCCAGCGAGAGGAGATCATCGACCAGCGCCGATAGGCGTCGAACCTCACTTGCCATGATCGCGACGTATTCGCGAGCTTGCGGGTCCAGGCGGGGCTTACGGTCGGGGCTGCTCAGGGAATCGAGGTGGCCGCGGAGGCTAGCGACAGGGGTCCGCAACTCATGAGAGGCATTGACTACCAGCTCGCGGCGGCTCTTGTCGGCGCTGTCGGCCCGGGCCCGCTCGCTGGCCGCCCGGGTTTCCGCAGCCGTGAGGCGGGCCTGGCTCTCGTCCACACCGAGCATCACCTGCGCGAACCTGCCCCATGCGAGACCTAGCCCGTTGAGAAGGTGGGGGGATCCGAACAGGAGTGGCACGCCCGCCAGGGTGAAGAGGCAGAGGAAGGCAAAGACGTTGGGATCGTTGTGACCGGTGATCGGGATGCCGGGGAATATCTCTCCGTTCATCCCGCCGGCCTTCCCGCCGAAGCGGTTGTAAATGTAGTTCGATACGAGGTACGCCACCGGATACAGAAGGAAGCTGGTGCAGAGACTGAAGAGGAAGGTCACGAGGCTGAAGGAAAAGACTCCGAAGGGGAACTCGAGCAGCAGATAGGCGAGGCTCTTCCACGTGACCGGGTCGACAATGTGCAGGCGGAGCCGTTCACGGTACGAACCTGCAGGCGCCCGCGGTACCGATCTCGGCGGGACTCGGACACCGAGCCAGTGGATCGCCAGGATCCGCTCCAAACCAGCGAACCCAAACCAGCAGGCCAGGGCGAGGAGCAGGAGGCCGATGCCGATCCCCGCAATAAGCGCCGTCGCCACACCGGTCGCGATCAGGGTGACGAGGAACACGAAGTAGAACAGCCCGAGAGGAAAAGCGAGGAGAAGGTAGAGGATGCGGAGATAGGTGCGGCTCCGCCAAGCGATAGCAAAGATGTTGGTCTGCATCGGACAAGCTTCGGGCTGACTCGTCGCGAAATTGTGTGGATTCGACGTGGAACTCACCCCGGTCGTGGTTTAGGCAGCCTTTTCCTCCTGCAGCCTCCTCCTTGCCCGACCAACCCTTTTCTTGGCAGAAGCCTCAAGGAGGCTGGAGGTGGAAGGCGATGTCTTGAAGTGCCTGGGACTGGATACACACGCATGGCGAACTCGAATTTGAAGCCGGCTTCACGGTCCGGATCAGTCTCGGCAGCGTTTCCGGTAATTGAATCCGAAGCTCTGGTCCCCACACTTGCGCGAGGTCCACGCGCCGCAACCTGGCCGCCTTGTATCCGCGAGACTTAACGGATGGGCCTCGAGCGCCTGAGTGACGTGGAACCAGGCCGATTCGGCATCTTCCTCGGTTCACTGGCCGCGCAGCCGGCCACCGTCGAGCGCCAAGTCGTGGCCGAGGCTGAGCGGCTTGGATTCGGAACCGTTTGGTATGGCGAGTCAGCGGGCCGGGAAGCCTTTGCGCATGGAGCGATCCTGCTCGCTGCGACGAACCGACTGGTCGTGGCCAGTGGCATCGCCAACATCTGGGCGCGTGATCCGCAAGCGATGGCGGCGGGCGGACGTGCCCTGGCCGAGGCGTGGCCGGGCCGGTTCATCCTTGGCCTAGGCGTCAGCCACGCGCCTATGGTGGAGCGGCGTGGCCATCGCTACGACCATCCGGTCGCGGCAATGCGCGACTACCTAGACGCGATGTCACGCACGGAGTGGCGAGGGCCGACGGCTCCACTCCCCCCGACTGTTCTTGCCGCACTCGGCCCGCGGATGGTGTCGCTAGCTCAAGACAGGACCGCCGGCGACTACACCTACTTCACCACGGCCGAGCATGTGCGCGAGGTCAGAGGTGCATTGGGGCCGGAGCATTTCATCGCTGCCGACCTTCCAGTCGTGCTTGCCGACGGCCGGGCGACGGCCCGGAAGATTGGTGATCGCCACACCACTCTGTACCTGTCAACCGCGAACTACCGAAACAATTTGCTCCGGCTTGGGTGGTCGCCAGATGATCTCGAGCCCCCCGGCTCAGATCGCCTATTCGACGCGATCGTCGCTTGGGGCGACGAGTCAAGCATCCGTGAAAAGACCGACGCGCTGTTCGCTGCAGGTGCTGATCAGGTTGTCTTCAACCTGATCACAGCGGAGCCGACTATTCCTTACCAAGACGAACTTCGGAAGCTATCGGTCCTAACCAGCTGAGTTTCCTGGGCGGGTGGTCCAATGGCGTTTGTTGGCGAGTTGTGTCTACTCGCGCGTGAGCGAGAGTGCCAGGCTGGGAATGACGAAGGACAAGAGAAAGATCGGCAAGATGGTCTTTCCGCTGCATCGGAAGCTTGCGATTTCGCCCTCGGCGACGTCGAAGGTCTTGGTTCGGCTCGAGTTTCGGCCGCTGCGAACTTGTAGGGTGTGCCGTCCAGGTTCGACCGGTATTTCTATGGTCTCATTCAGTTCGAGGGTCCGGGCAGGCTTCCCGTCGACCACTGCTTCGTATGTGCCGCGACGGACTTCCACTCCGAGGGTTTTGTGCGTGAGCTTTAGCGTTGCGGACATTGTTGATCTCCTTCTGGCTCCTGAAACTGTGTCTCGATAGGCGCTTGGCGACGCCAGGTGCTGGCGAGGGTTATCGACGCCGGCCCGGTCACGGACCGTTCCCGGTCGAACATCGGGGCTGGCTCCCGTCGACCGCTACTGATTCAGCGGCGCGAGCTGTATTTGCTGCGCAAGCGCGAACGCGGTCGGTTGATCGCTGTCACTCCCGACGAAGACACGGCCGATGACGAGCACGGAATTGTTTGGCGAAGAAATCTGCGTCATGCCTTTCGGTAGGGTTCCCTTCCAGGCGGGCCCGCTGAGAAGATAGTCGCCGGCCTTGGTTCCCGTCGTACGTTTGCCGACGTAGGCAAAGTTGGCGCTGTTCGACGGATCGGTGAACTGCACGCTGTAGTACCGCCCGGCCATATCGGGCGCACGCAGGACTTGCGGCCCATTCCTCAGGTCGAGCCAGCCGGCGACGTAGAGCACATCGTCGGTTCCGGTTCCCAGTAGGCTCGCGTTCGACGCCGACGCGGAAGAGATGTTGGGCTCGGCGTAAAGAGTGTTGACGGGGATCGGACCGCCACCGAAACCACGCTTGACAATCGCTCTTTTGAAGCCAGTGACCGTGATAAGCGGCCAAAAGTAAATGAAAGCCGGCGTGGCAAGCGCCCACACGATGACCGCCGCTACGGCGAGTGTTATTACGTCGCTCCACCCGCGAGATATCCGCTGATAGATGACCCACACGTAAAGCGCGAGTATCACGGCTGTAATCGGATATCCGTATTTCAAAATCAGCCGGTTCATCTCACTGCGCCTTAACGACTTGCGGCACGCGATAGGTGCCATTGAGAATGGCCGCACCGGGCAGATACGCGCGGAGCATCAGCTTGAACTTGCCGGAAGGGGTCGGCAGCCAGTTCTGCTCAAGCCCGGTAGGAACCTCTTGCTGAAGATAAATATCGATTGAACCGTCGGCGTTCTTGGCGAGATTTGAACGATCGTCAAAGCTCGAGCGATTGATCGAATTGTTCACCATATAGCCGACGACATCGGTCACGGTCAGCGACCAGAATGCGTCATTCGGCGGGAGTTGCCCGGCCGGAAAATTCAGGACATATTCATTCCGGCCGCTGAGCGTTCGCCCAGTGCCATCCCTCGTGGTCGTCCAGTAGGCGGCCTCTTCAAACACATTGACAACGGGCAGGGCTTTCGCGCAGGCGGCCCGCACGAGGATCCCGTTGCCGGGCTGGCCGCATTTGCGGATGCTGCTCCAGCCGTTGACGGTCGTTGTTATAGACCTGACCACGACGTTCATGATGAGAATTGCCGTTAAGAACGCCAGCGTGGCGCCGATGATTATCCCCTGTACGACACCGGAGCCTGAGACCCAGGAGAGGACACTTGCCATGTCCGCACAGTAACACCCGACATGTCGAATGTCGCTTCAGGACATGCAGATTTACTAGGCCAGGTTTTTACCCTTCAGTGGTAGAGGATGACCGCAATCGGTGGTCATACCACGACAGCACGTGGTGTCCACCTGAAGCGTTCTGCTCGTGCCATCACCATAGGTGGAGACCATCGCCAAGCACGAAAGATCAAGGCTCATCATTCCTACGGAGGATGAAACGCACGCCTGGGCCTTCGTCTTCAAAATAAGCCAATTTGCCCGGCTGGCAACTGATGAACGACACAAAGCCGCTGCCGACGATGCGATGAAGGGCTCGACTGAGTATTTCCAACTTTGCGTCCCAGTCGGGATTCTCAGACATGGTCCAGCACAACATCTCCTCCGAGCGCGACGTGATGAGACCCGCTATCGCGTCAGGATTCTGCAATGAAGGCGCGATCGGCACGATGTAACGGGGGTCGATCGACTTTGCGGCATCAGCGATCCATTTGGCTCGACGACGGCTTCGAAGCTGCTGTCGCGCTCTCGATCGCCAACGCTGAGAGATGAATGCCGCGATCAAAGCTTCCTCATGATGCGAGCCATTTGAAGCTCGCCACGTATCGTCTTGCAAATCCCTTTCTGTTACCCGTCCGCGTCGGCGTAAGTATGGAAGGTTCGTATCCACGCGGATGGCGTCGTCGCTGTCCTGCTCGAGTGGACGAACTCGGGGCCGGCGATTGCCCGCTGGGCCAGCTACTCCCGTCTCAAGCGTTGATGCACACGATCGCCTGGGTGCCCAGCGTTCGCTAAAAGTGCGCAGCTTGAACTTAGTAGTCGTGACTCGCGCTTTCGCGTCCTGACGGCGGCCAATCGGGAGTTGCAACCCGGGCCACGGCTGCCGCCTCGCTGGCTGCCCGAGCCCCACCCTGTCGAGATTGATTCAAAGCGTGAGCGTAGGCTCCATCGGTGATAGCGCGGATCCAATCTCACAACACCGTCAACGGGGTCGCCTTTGTCATTTGCGAATTCGCACTGATGGCCCTCATCGTGGCTCCACTCGGGGTGGCCTGGGCGTTCACCCAGAGACCCCTCTATGCGCTTGCAGCCGCCGGCATCGTTGCCAACTGCCTTTGTGTGGTCGGAGTCGGGGTGCAGGCCTGGCGCGCGGGTGAAAGAGGCTCATCGCTGCGACTGCTGTTCAGCAGCGCCAATCGCGCCAAGCTGTCGAAGGAACACCCGCGAATGTCCGAAGACACTCTCGCAATC
>Ga0210394_10007777_pt1 | contig 11202 bp, 6 predicted proteins | sample IncBWC12MmetaG_FD_160121 | JGI IMG/M metagenome (GOLD analysis project Ga0210394, IMG submission 160121) | Forest soil microbial communities from Barre Woods Harvard Forest LTER site, Petersham, Massachusetts, United States - Inc-BW-C-12-M | ecosystem: Environmental > Terrestrial > Soil >... | reverse complement strand
CCTGCACCAGGTCGCCGATCGCGGCCGTGTCGGCCGGATCGGTGTGCCAGCCGAAGCGCCGCTCCATACGGCGAACGAAGGCCGCAGCCAGCACGCCGTCGCGTGCGGCATAGCCGAACTCTTGGTCTCGCGTAAGTCGCGCCAGCGCGGCGGTAATCGAGGGTGCGACGCCGAAATCCATGTCTGCGACCCACGCTGGCAGCACGTCGGGCGGAAACTTGTGCCACTTGTTGGTGCGCCGCGCCCGCAACGTGGCGAGGTCGAAGTCGGTGGCTCCGGTCATTCTCATGCCTTCTTCTCTCCACTCTCGCGCGCGGCTCAAAGCCGGCGAGGATCAGCAGAGGTATCACCCGGTTACAACGCCTCCCATCACGAATTCGAATTGTCGATGATCGCTCCGCCAGGCCGTCCGACCGGTTACGGCGCATCTCGCCCATCGCTGTGCGTCCCGCCGAAGGTCGGCTAACTGAACCGACAGCGGGTGTTTAGCTTGCGTGGAGGGGAACGCCTCAAGTTGCCCCGAACCGGACTTTCCCCGACGGCGCCGTTCACATCCTCATCCGACGCGGTAGCCAGTTCCGGCAGAGGGTGTTGCTCCGCCGATGCGCCGACGGTGGTGAAATTCCGCAAAGTTCGCCCCGCTCGATCGATTGCCGCCCCGGGCTGCCGCTGGAGCACTGGTTCGAATCGAACCCGGGGAGCCAAAATACAACAACGGGTTAGGCCGCTGTTGGCCAGTCCCTTGTTTTTGCCGAAGTCAAGGGCCAACGTTGACCACTCCGGAGCCTTCGGGCATGCTGCACTCGATCAGCGGTCGGGGCGACCTGACCCGCGGGGGAGTGGGCACCATCACAGGGGTTTTGGTTGTCGCCGATCGGTTCGGCCGGCGGCGGGGTACCCTTAGCATGCGTTCGACGACGCCTATTGGCTGGGTCAGGTTCGGCAGGCTGATGGGCGCGGCGGTGCTGGTCTTGGTGACCGGTGCCTGCGACAGTCTGATCGGTCCGCCCGGCAACCCTGCCATCCCGGTCCCCCCGGCCGGTGTGAACGCCACCGCGTCAACGTCGCTCGGCAGCATCGATCCCGGCCGCGCCCTGGCCGTCATGGCATCGCGCACGCCGCTGCCGGCCATGCCGTCCTTTGTGGTGCGCGGAGAAGAAGCGCCGATCACGCCGGCCGGCGTGGCGCGGGGGGGCGCCGGCAGCGGTGGACCGGCTGATATTACGATCAATTTCGCCAACGCCGACATCCGCGATGTCGTAGCCGAGGTTATCGGCCAGACGCTGAAGCTCAATTACGTCATCGACCCCGATGTGACCGGGCCGGTGACCTTCAACGTCAGCCGGCCGATGCGGCGCGACGAGGTTCTGCCGGTGCTTGAAACCGTGCTGAATAGCCGCGGCGCGACGATGGTGCAGAACAGCGGCATGATCCGCGTCACCACCCTGCGCAAGGACGGCAGGCCCACGGTTGCGGCGTCAATCGCCGGGGATGGAGGGCAGGCGGCGGACGATCACACCGCGGTGCTTCCGTTGCGTTTCGTTTCCGCCACCGAGATGCAGCATGTCCTCGAAAAGGCATTGCCCGCGAGCGCGACGGTGAGTCCGGACGATTCGCGCCACGTGTTGCTGGTTCAGGGTACGCCCGCCGAACTGACGCTGGCAGCAGAGACGGTCCGCATCTTCGATATCGACCAGATGCGCGGCATGTCGGTGGCGCTGGTGCCGCTGCGCAGCGCCGACCCACCGGCGATCGCCGAGGAACTCAGAAACTTGTTTGCCGCAACCCGCAAGGAGGCCGACAGCGAAGCGATCCGCTTCATGCCGGTGCGCCGGCTGAACGCGGTCATGATCATCAGCCGGTCACAAAGCTACATGGACGAGGCACGCAGCTGGATCGCGCGGCTCGACCGCAGCCGCAACCCGAACGAGCAGCGTGTCTACGTCTATAACCTGCAATACAGCAAGGCGTCCCAAGTCGGGCAGAAGCTGCAAGGCCTGCTGAGCGGCATGGATATCCAGTTCAAAGGGCCAACCACCCCGGCTGCCCCGGAGGGCATCGGCGCCGCTGGCGCTAACCCATCGCCGGCCGACGCAAACGGTCAGGGCGGGCCAAACAGCCAGGGCGGCGCCGCAAAACCCGCAGACGCCTATGCGGCACCCGCGCCCGAGTCGGTGCCGGTGCCGCCATCGGCGCTGGCGGCCAACCCGGCGCCTGACCCAGGCCGCGGAGATCGTGGCGAGGTGCGCATCGAGGCCGACGAAGCGCATAATTCGCTGCTGATTTCCGCTAGCGCGAGAGATTACGACCTGATCCGGCAAGTCCTGCAGGGCATCGACGTCCCGCCGTTGCAGGTATTGATCGAGGTGACGGTCGCCGAGGTTGTCTTGAACGACACGCTCCAGTATGGCGTCGAGGCCTTCATCAACTCCGGCAATTTGAGCACGCTGTTGACGGCCGGGGCGAGCGCGGCGTCGGTTACGCCGCCAGCGCCGGGTTTTGCGTTGTCGTGGGTGACCGGCAAGTTCGGTCAGCAGGCGATCCTCGAGGCTCTCTCCGCGGTCACCGAGACAAGGGTGATCTCGACACCGCGCCTCCTGGTGTTGAGCAATCAGATGGCGCGGCTGCAAGTCGGCGACGTCGTGCCGATTATCACCCAGTCGGCGACCAGCACGGTGACCAGCAACCCGCTGGTGCTCAACAACGTTACGTACAAGGAGACCGGCGTCGTTCTCGAAGTTACGCCGCGGGTCAACTCCGGCGGCATGGTGACAATGGAGGTCAACCAGTCGGTCAGCGCCGTCGTCAATACGACGACCTCGACGATCGACTCGCCGACTTTCCAGCAACGCCGCCTGACCAGCACGATCAGCGTCAAAAGCGGCGACTCGATCCTGCTGGGCGGGTTGATTCAGCAACAGAATTCGCAGCAGAATTCCGGGATCCCGGTGCTGAACGAGATTCCGGTGGTGGGGGCGCTTTTCGGGACGCGGCAAGGCACCGCCGCCCGCACCGAGCTAATCATGCTGATGACGCCGCGTGTGATCAGCAACGAGGATGCGGCGCGCAATGTCACGGCAAAGGTCGAAAGCGAATTCTCGGCGGTGCTCGACGCCAACACGATGCCGCGGCCGCGCCGGCCGCATTGACCGGGACGCGGGTGTTTTCCGAAGTGTGCGATCACTTCTCGATAGGTGTCCGCTCATGGGGTTGATAGGGTGCCCACGCAAACTAGGGTGCCCACGCAAATGTGTATAGGGTGCATGCTTCCTCTTGCGGCTGACCGCACTCCGCTCAGTCCGGGACACCGGGCTTGAGCGATTATCAGGTCATCATCGTAGGCTCGGGGCCGGCCGGGCTGAGCGCGGCGACGCACGCCGCTGAGCGCGGCCTCGCGCATGTTCTGCTCGAGCGCGCACCGCACCTCAACGACACGATCTTCAAATACCAGAAGCGCAAGCACGTCATGGCAACGCCAGAATTCCTGCCGTTGCGCAGCGACCTCGCGTTTCAGGAGGGGTCGCGCGAGGAACTGATTGACAGCTGGACCGCTGCCGCGGACAGGCTGAAGATCAACGCCCGTTTCAGCGTCGAGGTAACCGCGATCGCCGGCGAGCGCGGCGCCTTCACTGTTACGCTCGCGAACGGCGAGGCGATGACTGCCGAATTCGTCGTTCTGGCGATCGGCGTCCAAGGCAATCTGAACATGTTGCGGGTCGCTGGCGCCGATCTGCCAATGGTGCAATACCAGCTCGACGACCCGGAAGAATATCGCGGCGAGGAGATTGTCGTGATCGGCACCGGCGATGCCGGGCTCGAAAACGCGCTCGCGCTCGCCGCCAACAATCGCGTGTCGCTGGTCAACCGCGTCACCGATTTCCCTCGCGCCAAGGGCGGCAACGTCGCGCTGATCGAGGCCGATATTAAACGCGGCAACATCGAGCATCTGATCAATTGCGAGCCGAAGCAGATCGAGCCCGGCGTTCTGCTGGTCGAAACGGCGGAGGGCACCCCGCATTGAGTGCGACCGCATCATCGCCCGCATCGGCGCGCTGCCCCCGCGACGGTTCGTCGAAGCCTGCGGCGTCGCGTTTCCGAACGACGGGGCCTCCGCCTTTCCGGTGCTGTCCGATACCTACGAAGCCTCGGTTCCTGGTCTTTATGTCATCGGCGCCCTGGCCGGCTATCCGCTAATCAAGCACTGCCTGAACCAGGGCTTCGAGGTCATCGAATACATCCTCGGCAACGAGATCGCGCCGGCCGACGAGCCGCTTATCCAGGCAAAGCTCGATCGGGCCGGCGTGCGCATGTCGGTATCCGAGCTCGTGACGGCGACGCAGCAGCGGGTCGCGGTGTTCCAATCGCTGACGGCGCTACAAATCCGCGAATTCCTGCTTCACTCTAACATCCGTGCACCGGCGGTCGGCGATGTGGTCGTGCGGCGGGGCGAATACTCGAACTCGCTGTTCGCGATCCTCGATGGCGAGGTCGGGATCCAGATCGATCCGGAAGATCCGTCGTGGATCGTCAAGCTCGGGCTGGGCGAGTTCTTTGGCGAGATGGCGCTGATTTCCGGGCGGCGGCGCAGCAACACGATTGTTGCGACCGCCGCCTCGCTGCTGCTCGAAGTCGATCGCAACGTCATGATCCGGCTGGTGCGGTCGGACTTGCGGGTGCGGCAGGCGATAGACAACGCCGCGGTGGCCCGCCAGATCACCACCTTCTTCGGCGCGCATGTGCCGGCGAACGCGATGACCAAAGTGCTGGCGGCAACGCGGGTGGTCGAGTTCAAGCCCAACGAAAGCCTGATCGACGAAGGTGCGCTCGGCGACGACACGGTCTACCTGATCCGCAAGGGCTCGGTGACGGTGTCGGTGCGGCTCGGCGGGCGGGACGTCGTGCTCGCCTACCTGCCGGCCGGCAACTATGTCGGCGAGATGGCGCTGCTCACGCGCCGGCCGCGCACCGCGACCGTGCGGGCGGTCGTTGCCACCGAGACCGTTCGCATCGACGGGGCGGCATTCCGCATGATGCTCGACCACGACGCGCGGCTGCGCCACTCCGTCGAAGCAAAGCTCGGCCAGCGTCTGTCCGAATTGGAGGAGGTACGGCAGCACGCGCAGGAGAGCAGCGCGATCGAGTTCTTCATGCGGCACGGGCTTGGCGAGGCTAGCGATGTGCTGGTCATCGACGAGTCGCTGTGTGTGCGCTGCGACAATTGCGAGAAGGCGTGCGCCGAGACGCATCACGGCGTCAGCCGGCTCAACCGCGAGGCGGGTCCGACATTCGATGCGCTGCATCTGCCGACCTCGTGCCGGCACTGCGAAGATCCGCATTGCATGAAGGAATGCCCGCCGGACGCGATCCACCGCGCGCCCAACGGCGAGGTATGGATCGATGACCAGTGCATCGGCTGTGGGAATTGCGAACGCAACTGCCCCTATGGGGTCATTCAGATGGCGGCACAGCCGCCGGAAAAACCGGGCCTACTGAAATGGCTGCTGTTCGGCATGGGAGCCGGGCCGGGAGAGGATAAATCGCCCGAGGGTCTGGCGCAGCGCACCGGCTCGAAGCATGCGGTCAAGTGCGACATGTGCAAGGACATCGCCGGCGGGCCGGCTTGCGTGCGCGCTTGCCCGACCGGCGCCGCCATCCGTATCGATTCGATCAACATCATGGAAACCATTCGGCGGGCGCATCCATGAAGTCGGCTGGCGCGACCGCGGCGGATTTGCCGGAGAGCCATCGCCGCCATGAATCGTTCATGGCCTATTCACATTTTTTTTATCTGAAAATCGCCTTGCTGGTCGTGGCCGCCTCTGTCGTGATTTATACGATCGACCGGCCCTACGGCTCCGGCTATGGCGGCACCTGGGCCGGCTATACGCTCGGCACCGCTGGAGCGCTGCTGATCCTCTGGCTGACCTGGTTCGGCTATCACAAGCGCAGCTATGCCAATATTAGCACGCGGCTCGCCGCGCAGCTGTCGGCGCATGTCTATCTCGGCCTCGCTCTGCTGGTCGTGGCCACGCTCCATACCGGGCTTCATTTGGGCTGGAACGTTCACACACTCGCCTACGTCCTGATGTGCGCGGTAATCGCGTCCGGGGTGTCGGGCGTCTTCTGCTACGCGCGTTACCCGCGCCTGATGACCGAGAACCGGGCTGGCATGACGATGCAGCAGATGCTCGGCCGCATTGACTCGCTCGATGACGAGCTGCGACAGGCAGCCTTGCCGCTCGATGAGGCGACGGCCATGGTCGTCGAACGCTCGACCGAGACGAACGCGATCGGCGGCTCGGCTTGGCGGCAATTGGCTGGTCACCTCCCGGGCTGTACCACCGCGGCGGCGATCGCCTATCTCGATGCCAAAGGGATGGTAGTCGCGCCCGAAATCGAGGAGGCGTGGCGGCGCGTTCGGGTTTTGCTCGAGGAAAAGGGGCTGCTGCTGATCCGGGTACGGCGCGACATCAGCTATAAGGCAATGATGGATGCGTGGCTGTACTTGCACGTGCCAATTGCGATGATGCTCCTGGTAGCATTGTTTGCGCACATTTTTTCGGTCTTCTTTTTGTGGTGACCTGCTTCGTTCGGTGACCGGATACCTCTGGGGGTCGTGAGCGCACATGGAGGTCCAGGTTACCGTCCTGAGCCGCCGAGGCAGCGCGATCATGCGCCGGACCCGAACCGTCAGCTCACATCGCGTCTGCTTCGGACGCGGCACGGGGAACGAAATCCCGCTGTCCGACATCCGGGTAGACCTGACGGCGGCGGCACTGTTCCCGGTCGGAGGCGGCATCAGGATCGAGTCGCTGGGGCCGTCGCCGGTTCGCGTCAACGGGACCAACGCCACCGCCGCTGCGGTAAAACCCGGTGACGAAATCCTGATCGGGCCCTATCAAATCCGGCTGAGCGAACCGCCCCCCGGGATCGACGCGACCTTGACGATCGAACTGGTCCAGCCGCTCAGCGACAGCCTCCGGCTGACGTCATCGTCGCGGATCGGGCTCGAGCGGGCGATCAGCAAGCGCCGCATTGCCTGGATCGGGGCGCTGTTAGTGATGGTCATATTCTTCGCCGCGCCGATCCTCATCTACGCTTCCAAAACTGTGCCGGCATGGCGCAAAGCCGGGTCTGACTTCAACCCGACGACGCTGATTGCCCTGTTATGGAAGCCGGGTGAATTATCCAATTCGCACCGCTTCTTCGCAGCTAATTGCAAAACCTGCCACGCCACGCCGTTTTTACGGGTCACGGATGATGCGTGTCTCGCCTGCCACGAGAAAATTGGTGCGCATACCGCGTCTGGTGCCAATCTCGGCGTTATGCAGCAGGTGCTGGATGCGCGGCGGTGCACCGACTGCCATTTAGAGCATCGCGGCACGCGCGGCCTTATCGTCAGCGACATGCGGTTGTGCCTCGATTGCCACCGCACGCTCGCCGAGGCGGCATCCGCTGCCGACGTAAGCAATGTCACCGGGTTCCCGAAGGGGCACCCGCAATTCCGCGCGACGGTCGTCGCCGATGCCGCAAAGCCGAGTTTCCAACGGGTCGACGTCGCCGACAAGGCGGCGGCGATCGACCGCCCCGGCATCAAGTTTTCGCATGCCGCGCATCTCGTCAGTGGCGGTTTTCCGGCGCTCGGCATCAAGCAGATGGGGTGCGCCGATTGCCATGTCGCCGAGCCCTCCGGCCAGGGCTTTCAGCCGATCACCTACAAGCAGCAATGCGCCCGCTGCCACGCGCTCGATTTCGACCGGCAGGATCTGCCGTGGCCGAATGCGCGGGTGCCGCATGGCGACGATGCCGGCGTCGCCGCGGCGGTGTGGAATTTCTACGCGGGCAAGGTCTTGCAGGGCGGCATTTCAGAACCGCCAGCGCCCGAAGTGTCGCAGCGGGTGCCAGGCCCGCCGACCCGGGCGATCGCGGAGACGCCGGGCGCCGACCCGCAGGCCTGGGTCGCTAGCAAGACCGAGGCGGTGCTGCAGACGGTCGTCTTCGACGAGAAGCGGGGCTGCGGCTATTGCCATTTTGGCACCGGCCCGCAGGGAGCGTTCGAGATCGCCAAGGCCATTACCAGCGGCGCCGGGCAGCCGCGGGTACCGACTGCGCGCATCGTCGCGCCGGTGATCCTGCAATCGCGATTTTTGCCGTTCGCGTGGTTCGATCACAGCAAGCACGTCGCGGTGGGTTGCGAGGAGTGCCATGCCGCGGCCAAGGCCGAGGCCGTCGGCGCCTTGTTGATCCCGCCGATCGAGACCTGCGTTGGATGCCATGGCGGCGAGCGTGCCGCGTTGCGCGCGCAATCGACCTGCACGAGCTGCCACGGCTTCCATCGCGATTTCCTCGGCCCGATGCGCAAGGCCGCCACCGCGGCGCCTTAGCGCGGAGGAACGGGGCGAGCCGGTTCGAATCGGCGCCGGAGGGTTTGCAGCGTTGCAAAAGCGCCGCAGCTGCTTCCCGGTTGCGAGGTTCCGATACTGTCTCTGGACCCCGGCTCCCGGCCGGGTCACGATTGCGGCGGGGCCGCTGTCGCGAATGTTGCGTTTGGGGACGCGGGTAGAATGCATCAGGATCTAATAAAGACGGCACGGCCCCGGCGCGGGCTGTTTGCCAATCCCGCCTTCAGGGCCACAATCGCGATACTCTCGCTGCTCTGCGCCGCGCCCTCCGGTTGCGGAGGCGGCGGAGGCGGCGGAGGCGGCGGAGGCGGCGGCAGCATCGTCGCGGCACCGTCGCCGGCGGCGGGGACTTCGGGCCTCTCGCTGACCGAAGCGGACGTCAACACGATCGTCTTGCAGGCGATTAATGAGGCGAACGCCCGCGGCGCGCCGGCAACGATCGCCGTCGTCGACCGCGTCGGCAATGTCTTGACCGTGGCCCAGATGCCGGGCGCACCGCCGACAGCGACGATCACCTCCCACCGGGGCGTCGCCACGGGTCTCGAAAACGTGCCGCTGCCGACACCGCTGGCCGCCATCACCAAGGCGCTGACCGCCGCCTATCTGTCGTCGAACGGCAACGCCTTTACGACGCGCACGGCCAACCAGATCATCCAGGAGCATTTCAACCCGGGCATTGTCGACACCCCGGCCGGGCCGCTTTTCGGCGTGCAGTTCAGTCAACTCGCCTGTTCCGATTTCAACACGATGACGGCGTCGACCGCGGGTGTGACCAATGCCGGGCCGCACCGCTCGCCGGCCGGTTTTGCGGCCGATTCCGGTGGGCTGCCGCTATACAAGAACGGCGTCCTGGCGGGCGGTATCGGCGTCATGAGCGGCACGACCTATTCGCTCGACCTTAACATCTTCGATGTCGACCTCGATCCGGATGAGATCATCGCGATCGCCGGCGGCACGGGCTACGAGCCGCCACCCGCGATCATTGCGAGCAACATCGCGATCAACGGCATTACGCTGCGCTATACCGACGCATCGAGCGCCAATCTCGCCGCGCCGGTTACCGCGGCCGGCAGCTTTACGCCATTGCCGGTTGCCGGCTATTTCGCCGGCCCGGCGGCGGGCCATACCGCGGAAAACGGCCTGAACTACGGCAGCAGCGACGGGACTTCGGGGGTGGCGCCGGACGGGACCTTCGGCGCCCTGCTCTATCCCGGTCTCAGCACGCCCGCCTATGTCTTTACCGACGGCGCCGGTCATGTGCTGTACCCGCCCACGACTGGGCTGGCGCCGGCCGGCGGCACGGCGATCACCGCGACCGAAGCGCAAGCCCTGATGACCAGCGCGCTGAGCGTCGCGCTATCGGCGCGCTCTGCGATCCGGAACCCGACCAACAGCTTTGCGCAGGTCACCGTCACGGTGGTCGACCTCGACGGCAATGTCCTGGCGCAGGCGCGCACGCCCGACGCGCCGGTGTTCGGCGCCGACGTGTCGCGGCAGAAGGCGCGTTCGTCAGTCTTTTTTTCGCGGCCCGACGCGGCCGCGAAAATCACCGCCATCACCGCCCCGGCCAGCACCTCGACCGGTGGCTTCGCCGACTATATCGCCCGCTCTCAGGTTCTGATCGGGCCGACTGCATTCGCCGACGGGGTGGCATGGTCGGAGGTTGCGATCGGCGACGTGTCACGGCCGTTCTATCCCGACGGTATCGACGGCAATGGACCGGGATCGCTGAGCCTGCCGTTCGCCTCCTGGAGCGTGTTCTCGACCGGACTGCAACTCGACCTCGTCAAGTCCGACATTCTGACCGGAACCACAGGGGCGGCGGCCCCACCGGTCGGTTGCGCCAATATCGGCGGTGCCGGACTGGCCGCTGTCTCCGGCGGTAAGACACAACTCGCCAACGGCTTGCAGATTTTCTCGGGAGGCACGCCGATCTATCGCAACGGTACGCTGGTCGGTGCTGTCGGCGTGTCGGGAGACGGCATTCAGCAGGACAGCCTGGTTGCCTTTCTCGGTGTCCAGAACGGGCCGAGTACGCTCAGCAACGCGCCCGCGTCGATCCGCGCCGATCAGTTGACGCCGGGTGGCGTGCGGCTGCGCTATGTCAACTGCCCGGCGGCGCCGTTCCTGAACTCGAGCGTCCAAAATCCGTGCTGACATCGGTGCTGATATTGGTGGTGGGTATTGCCCGGCGGTTGTCAGGCGCCCCCATCCTGCGAGCTGCTGGCGCTGCCGTGGGTCTTGTGCTCGCAGAACCCGCGCTCGCCGACGCGCCGCCCGGCAACTCGCCCAGCGTCGACGAGATCAGGCGGGAGCGGCAGAATGCCGTCGATATGGAGCGGGCGATTTCGGCTGATGCAGCCACCTTCGACCAGGCGCTCACCGACCCGGCGCTGCGCGCCAAGCTCGAACGCGCGCTGCACAAGAAGCTGTCGGACGAGACCTTGCAGTCGATGGCGAGGCAGGCGCATGCGGAGGCCGAATACTGGGCGCAATACCGCATCGGCCTCTACCTGATGACCGGCGTCGAGCGGCCGCAGGAGATGAACCGCCGCGCGCCCGGGCAGGCGCCGCCGCCCTCGGGTGTCGAACCGATCGTCAACCCGGAAAACCTGCCGCCCCCGACGCCGTTCGCGAGCGGCGGCTACATGCCGGTACCGGACCGCTGGCGCATTCTCGACGCGCTCGGGCGGCTGGAAAATCCGCTCGATCCCTACAACACCAACACGCTTAAAGGCGACAAGCCGATCTTCGGGGATGACTGGTTCCTGAACCTGTCGGGGATCAGCGACACGCGCTA
>Ga0210394_10007776_pt1 | contig 11203 bp, 9 predicted proteins | sample IncBWC12MmetaG_FD_160121 | JGI IMG/M metagenome (GOLD analysis project Ga0210394, IMG submission 160121) | Forest soil microbial communities from Barre Woods Harvard Forest LTER site, Petersham, Massachusetts, United States - Inc-BW-C-12-M | ecosystem: Environmental > Terrestrial > Soil >... | reverse complement strand
GGCGAGGTCGCCGTGGTCTCGGTGGGTCCCGAGGAAGTCGATGAATCCCTGCGCAAGTGCCTCGCCAAGGGCGCCGACCGCGCGATTCGCGTCTGGGACGCGGCGATCGAAGGCTCCGATTCCATCGCCATCGGGCGTATTCTGGCAGCCGTGGCGAAACGCGAAGCCCCGCAGATGCTGCTCGCCGGCGTGCAATCCTCCGACCAGTCATTCGCCTCGACCGGCATCGCGACTGCTGCGTTCCTCGGCTGGCCGCACGCCGCGGTGGTAAGCGCTCTGACCTATACGCCAGGAGCTCCGTCGGCCGTTTTCCGGCGCGAGTTGGAGGGAGGCTTGCTGCACGAAGTCGAGATTCAATGCCCCGCGGTGCTCACCATCCAGCTTGGCATCAACACGCCGCGCTACGCCAGCTTGCGAAGCATCAAGCAGGCCGCGGCAAAGCCCATCGAATCGCTGCATCTCGCGGATCTCGGGATGACGGGAAACGACGTCGGCGCCTTAGGTTCCTTGTCGCGGGTGCGCCGCATGTACGTTCCGGACAAGGGGCGCGCCCAGCTCATCGAAGGCGATGCCGCGCAACAGGCGCTGCGCCTCGCTGAAATCATTCGCGAATTCAAGGGAGACGCGGCGTGAGCGGCCTGCTCATCGTCGCGGAGCAACGGCGCGGCGAGCTGCGTGCCGTATCGCTCGAACTCGTGGGTGCCGCACAGAGCCTGCGCCGCGAGGGCGAGCAGGTCGCGGTTGCCGTCTTGGGCGCCTCGCCGCAACGCTGCGTAGCGCCCTTGAGCGTTGCCGGGGTCGACGAGATCGTGACGGTGCAAGTCGCCGCGCCGGAATTCGATCCGGAAACCTTCGAATCGGCGCTCGGCGCATTGATCGCGGAGCGCAGCCCCGCCGTAGTGCTGGTCGCGCACAGCGTTGATTCTTTCGGCTACGCGGCGGCGCTCGCGGCACGCCTGGGGTTGGGTTTCGCCACCGACGTGTTCCAGGTGGCCCGCATCGAGGGCGAGTTGGTGGCGACGCGCGGCGGCTACGGCCAGAAGGTCAATGTCGAGGTGGACTTTCCCGGACGCCGCACCGTGCTGCTCGCGATTCGCGGCAATGTCTTCAAGGCCCCGGAACAAGCGGCGGCCCCGCGAGTGACCGCGTTCGCGCCGCCCGCCGTGCAAAGCCGCGCGGCGGGGCGCGAGTTCATCGAGCTCCCGGCGGGCGACGATGTCGACATGACTGCCGCCGAATTCATTCTGACCATCGGACGCGGTATCGGCGAAGAGGCGAAGGTCGCGCAATTCCGTGAATTGGCGGATGCGATCGGCGCGACCCTGGGTTGTTCGCGGCCTATCGCCGATGCAGGATGGCTGCCGAAGAGCCGCCAGGTCGGCCAGTCCGGCAAAACCGCGAGCGCCTGCAAGCTGTACGTCGCCATGGGAGTATCCGGCGCCATCCAGCATCTCGCAGGGATGAAGCACGTGAGCACCATTGTCGCCGTGAACAGCGACGCGGGAGCGTCGATATTCGGCGTGGCGAAGTATGGCATCGTGGGGGATATCTTCGAGGTCGCCGATGAACTGCGCCGTTTGTTTTAATTTTTCTTCGAATATTTTCGAACGGAGTCGCTTCGACTCCGTTGAATCCTGCACGGAGTGCATGAAAACAGTCGAGGCGACCCCGACCTTTAGGTTCAAGAAGGATAACCATGAATTCGACTGCTGAAGTAGCCACCGCCGATGCCGGGGTCAAGACTGCCGGCCTGGAGCGCGGCATCGATTGGACCGGGGCTTTCTGGGTGGCGAGCGGCGTGCCGCCGCTGGTGCTCTTCTCCATCGGCGCGGTGGCGGCCACCGTGGGCAAGCTGTCCTGGATCATCTGGACGGCCTCGATCGCGATGGGATTCATTCAATCTTTCACGTATGCGGAAATCGCCGGACTGTTTCCCAACAAGGCGGGCGGCACCTCGATCTACGGCGCGATCGCCTGGGTAAGGTATGGCAAGTTGGTCGCGCCCATCTCGGTCTGGTGCAATTGGTTCGCGTGGTCCCCGGTGCAGGCCACCGGCTCGGCGCTCGCTGCGGGCTACATCTTGAGCGGACTCTTCGCACCCGAGTCGGCGATCAATACCTGGCAGCTCACGCTTCTCGACCTCGGCTATCTCAAAACGGGCTTGAGCTTACGCATCAATGCCGTGTTCATCCTGGGCGCCGTCATATTGCTCGCCGTGAAATTCATTCAGGACGGCGGCATCCTGCGCTCGGCGAATACCACGAAAATCTTGGGTGTATCCGCCATGATCCCGCTGCTCCTGATCGGCATCGTGCCGATTTTGACCGGTGATCTCGTCAAGGCCAATTTCTTTCCGCTCGCCCCCTTGGCGCACGACGCCGTGGGCCGCGTCGCCGACGGTACCTGGAACATGGCGGGCGTGACGGTGATTGCCGCCGGCATGTTCCTCGCCGCCTGGTCTACCTACGGCTTCGAAACCGCGGTGTGCTACACGGGCGAATTCAAGAATCCGAAGACCGATACCTTCAAGGCGATTTTCTATTCGGGACTCCTGTGCGTGGTGGTGTACACCCTGGTCCCGTTTGCCTTCCAGGGGTATCTCGGCCTCGGTACCTTGGTGCATCCGGCGCTGCTCGACGCGGCCGGGAATGTGACCACGCCGGCGGAGTACGGCGGCATGCTCGCGCCCGATATCTACAGCGGCATGGGCGTCGCCGCCGTGATGGCGAAGATGGTGCACGCCGGCCGGCTCGTCGGCGCAATCGTCGTCGTCATGCTGATCCTGGCGCTCGTGCTCTCGCTCATGACGTCGATGGCGGGCTCCTCCCGCACTCTGTACCAGGCGTCGCTCGATGGCTGGCTGCCCAAGTATCTCGCCAAGGTGAACTCGCACGGCGCGCCGACCAACGCGATGCTCACCAACCTCGGCTTCAATCTGTTGCTGTTGCTGCTCTCCGATTCGGTGTTCATCATCGGCGCCGCCAACATCGGCTACCTTATCTTCAATTTCTTGAATTTGAACGCCGGTTGGATCCACCGGCTGGACCGCCCGCGGCAGGAGCGGCCCTGGCGCGCTCCGACCTGGATTCTCGTCGCCGGCGCCGTCCTGTCCTTCGTCAATCTCGCCTTCATGGGATTCGGTGCCGACGTCTATGGCACAGGGACACTCAAGACGGGCCTGATTTTCGCCGCTCTCATCATTCCGGTGTTCGTCTACCGCCACTTCGTCCAGGACAAGGGCTCCTTTCCTCGCGAGATGGCGGACGATCTGGACATGGCGGACGGCGAACGGATCGTCAAGCGGGCGGGAGTCTGGCCCTACGTCGTGCTGGCACTGGGTGTTGCCGTGGTTGCGGTCACGCACCGCCTCGCCGTGTACTAGCCATGCTCGTCACCGGCATCAAAAGCAAGCCCGTCTACGCGCCGCTGCAGGCCGACGCCCGGGGCCGCTATCACTTGATGCTGGGCTTCGGTGTGGGCGCGGGTCCGCTCGAACGGGTGATCGCCGAGATGCAATCGAGCGCCTCGCAAGGCCTGCGCAACGTACGGGTACTCTATGTGCCGGACTTGGGGTCGGCTCCCGAGGGCGAACGGTTCCGGGCGTTGAGCGACGTCCAAGCATTCGCCGATACGCCCGCACTGCTCGTGCAATTTCGGCTGATCCTGGAGCAATCCTTGATGGGCACGCGTTTGTACGTGGCCGGGCCGGAAAGCTTCATCGGCCTCGCGATGAAAATCGCGCTCGAATTCAATCTCAACAAGGATGAGATTCGCGCCGAGGAGTGCGGCACGCTGGCGCGCCGCGTTTATTGCATCCATTGCCGGGCCACGACGGAGCAAGTGCGTACCAATATCGTGCGCTGCGTCGGATGCGATCGATGGTTATTGGTACGCGATCACTATTCGCGGCGTCTGGCCGCCTACATGGGGGTCATGGTGGACGCCGAGGCGCCGGGCGAGTTGCCGCCGCTGAAAGAGGTGTTTCTGTGAGCGATTCGCAGACCATCGCCGTCGAAGTCGTCGGCATCGAGCAGGTGACGCCCCTGATCAAACATTTCCGGCTGGCGCCGCTCGGCGCCGCCGCCCTGCCGGTGTTCTCCGGCGGCTCGCACATCATCGTGGTGATGCAGGGCGCGGACCGGGTCCACAAGAATCCCTACTCCTTGCTGAGTTCGCCGCAGGCCTTGGACACCTACGAAATCGGCGTGCGGCGCATGGAGGAGAGCCGCGGCGGCTCGCATTTCATGCACGACAGGGTCGTGGTCGGCAGCCGTCTGGAAATTGCCCACCCGGTCAATCTCTTTCCGCTCGACAAGATTGCCCGCAAACACGTGCTGATCGCGGGCGGCATCGGCATCACGCCCGTTCTCGCCCAACTCGAGGACTTGCACGGCGGCAGCGTTCCCTACGAGCTGCACTACTCGGTCCGTTCCCCCGAACATGCCGCGTTCTTGCAGCGCTTGCGCGGGAGCGAGGGTGCGCGGCTGAATATGTACTACGACAGCGAGGGGCAGCTCATCCCGTTCGAGCCGCTGCTGGGATCGCAGCCCTTGGGCACCCACGTGTACGTATGCGGTCCGGCGGGCATGATCAACCACGTGATCGCCACCGCCCAGGCGAGCGGCTGGCCGGACAGCCACATTCACTGGGAGCAATTCAGCGCACCGCCCGTCGGCGATGCCTTCGAGGTGTTCCTCGCGCGCACCAAGATCAGCGTGCACGTCCCGCCCGACCAGAGCCTGCTCGAAAGCATCGAGGCCGCCGGTGTGGAGGTGCCCTATCTGTGCCGTGGCGGTGTCTGCGGCTTTTGCCAGACGCGGGTGCTGGAGCTCGACGGCGATTTGGTGCACAACGATCATTTTCTCTCGGAAGCGGACAAGGCCAAGGGCAAGAACATCATGCCCTGCGTATCGCGGGCGCGCTGCAAGCGCCTGGTATTGGATCTGTAGGAGCGCATCATGAATGCCGCATTGTTCAAACCCGACGAGACCTTTCGCGGCGACTTCAGCTTTCGCAACAGTCCGCAGGCGATTCGGCGCTTTCCGCTGCCGTTTCCCGAGGACAACTACATGTACTCGGTGAACATCGAGCCGCATCTGCCCGGGCCTGCCGGTTCGGTCACGGAGTTTGCCTTCGATGTCGACGAGCACTATGTCGCGGAATGCCGGGAGCGCGAGATCGTGCTGGCGGAGGAGCCGCTGCGCTACCAGGCACTTCCCCACATGATGAGCTCGCAGTGGGACTGCCTGGAGCTCATCATGGAGTCCCTCGCCAGGGATTATCCGGCGCACTTTTCGCTCACCAAGCAGGGCAATCGCTGGCGTTGGATCAACCGGCCGCTCGAGCTCGATCAGCAGTTCATCTTCGGCGACCCGGCGAGCTTGCCGCGCGAACCCTTGGACTACATCACGCGCCAAGCCCAGGGCGATTTCGTCGTGATGGATCAGCGCGAGGGAGACCTGTGGGCCGAGGCGGGCATGGTGACCACCCAGGCCGATTGGTCCTTGGATTTCGACGTCGGCATGACCTTCAAGGAATGGCACGGTCCTGTGCCGCTCGCGCACGAGATGCAGGTCTTCGATCGGGCCCTGAAATTCCTCCTCAATCTGCGGCTGGGTCAACCCGTGCGGCGTTTGAATTGGACCATGACGATCCACCCGCGGCTCGACACGTCTCCCGAGAATTATCCGAAGTGGGGCAGGGATCGCGCCATGGTGACGCCGCAAAACGCCGGCGACCTCGTGCATCTGCGCGTCGAACTGCAGGGTCTGTGGCGGCTGCCGCGCAGCAATGCCATCGTGTTCGGCATCCGTTGCTACCTCATCAGCCTGCGGGAACTGGCGACGGTGCCGAAGTGGGCTCGCCGGGTGCACCGGGTTTTGCGCGATCTGCACCCCGCCTTGATCGACTACAAGGGCTTGACCCGTTATCGGGAGGCCGCGGTGGCCTGGCTCGAACCCTTCGACGACGGCGCACCCACATCGCCCGGCACCGCACCGGAATAGCCGCCCCGGCGCTCAAATCGACACAACTGGAGATAATCATGGCACTTAGCTGGCGTACTTCCGTCCTCGCCGATCGGCATCGGGCGCTCGGTTCGAAGCTCGAGGATTGGAACGGCATGGGCACGGCCTGGACCTACGCGAAAGATGTCGCGCAGGATCACGTGGCCATCCGCACCAAGGCGGGTTTGATGGATGTTTCGGGCCTGAAGAAACTGCATCTGGTCGGACCGCATGCCTCGGCGATACTGAATTACGCGACCTCGCGCGACGTCACCAAGATCTATCCGGGAAAGTCCGCCTACGCCTGCATGTTGAACGACGCGGGCCACTTCATCGAAGACTGCATCCTGTATCGCATGGGTCCGAACTCCTGGATGGTGGTCCACGGCAGCGGTGCCGGCCACGAAACCCTGACAAAGTATGTGGTCGGCCGCAATGCGGCGATGATCGTCGACGATGACTTGCACGACCTGTCGCTGCAGGGTCCGGTCGCAGTGGATTTCCTTGCCAAGCACGTTCCGGGAATCCGCGACCTGAAGTATTTTCATCACACACCGGCCACCTTGTTCGGGCGCCCCGTCACGATCTCGCGCACCGGCTACACCGGCGAGCGCGGCTACGAGATTTTCTGCAAGGGCGAAGACGCCGGCCACGTCTGGGACACCATCCTGAGCGAAGGCAAGTCGCTCGGAATCATTCCCGCGTGCTTCACGACTTTGGATTACCTGCGCGTCGAAAGCTCGCTGCTCTTCTATCCCTACGACATGTCCCAGATGTATCCCTTCGCGAAGGATCCGCCCGGCGACAGTCTCTGGGAGCTCGGCCTCGATTTCACGGTGAGTCCCGGCAAGAACGACTTCAACGGAGCCGACGCGCATTACCGCCTGAAGGGCAAGGAGCGCTTCAAGATCTTCGGTTTGCTGGTGGACGGCAAGGCGCCCGCGGACATGGGCGATCCCGTCCATTCCGGCGACAAGAAGGTGGGGGTCGTGACCTGCGCCATGGTGTCAACCTTGACGGGCAAGTCGATGGCCATCGCGCGCCTCGACGTACCCGTCGCGGTGCATGGCACCCCGCTGCAAATTCGCGGCAAGAATGTCAGAGGCCCCGCGACGGCGCACACTCTGCCCTTCGACGATGTCGAGAAAAAGAAGCGCACGGCGGTGGGCTGACAGACGTTCCTGTCAGCGGCGTCGCTCGCGCTGCACCAGCAGCCCTCCCAGCATCAGCGCCGCGGCGCCGCTCAGCAGGGCGGGTAGTCCGCGGGTCGGCCAGAGGTCCATGAAGATGCCGCCGGCGCTCGGCCCGATCACCCCGCCGAAGCAGTACACCATGACGAACAGGGTGTTGGCGCTGGGAAGATCTTGCGCCGCGAACGCCTCGCCGAGCAGAGCGACTCCCTGGCTGTAGAAGGCGTACAAGGTACCGCCCCATACGAACAGCAGCGGCCAGAGCAGCAGCGGTGTGGCCAAGCTGCGTTGCAGCAGCAAGGGTCCGATGCAGCTGGCCGCGGCACAGATCGCGAGCAACGTCTTGCGGCCATAGCGATCGGCCAGCAGCCCGATCGGCAGCTGCAACACCACATTGCCCACCATGAACACCGTGACGAGCAGCAGCGCCGTGCGCTCGCTCAATCCTGACTGCAGACCGAAGAGCGGCAGCAGCGTGAGATCGGCGGACTCGACCAAGCCCGCCACCAAGGCCGCCAGCATGACGATGGGCGCGGCCTTGAGGGCGCCCGCCAATCCGCGCAAGGGCGTGAATTCCTGCGCGGCGCTCGTGACTCGGCGCAGGAGCATCAAAGGCACCAACGTCAAAATCAGGCAGGCCGCGCCGACCACAAAGGGCTTCGCGCCCACGGTCCCGGTCAATTCAAGCAGCACCGGACCTGCGACGATGCCGGTGGAGAACACGGTGCCGTAGATTCCCATGACGGTGCCGCGGGAGTCGGCGCCGCTCGCACTGTTCATCCAAATCTCGCTGGCAATCCACACCAGCCCCAAGGCACAGCCGGCGCCGAAGCGCAACGCCATCCAAAAGGCCGCACTCGGGTGCAACGGCATGAGCAGCAGGAGGGCTGCCGCCGCCACGATTCCGCCCACGATGCTCCGCTTGAGGCCGAGTCGGACGATGACGCGGGGATAAAACGGACCGCACAACATCACCGCGATCAGGCTCACGGCGGTCACCGCGCCGATCGCAAAGCTCGAGTAGCCCAATCGGCTCAAGGTGAGCGCGATCAGAGGCGGCTGAAAACCGAATATCAGGCCAACGCCCAAGCAGCTGGAGAAAACCGCGGCCAGGCTCAATCTGCGCGAGGTCGGCTGCATGCGCTCAATTCCCGGGCACACAATGCGCAGCGCGCACCGCCGCTGTGCGGCATTTCAGCAACATGGGGTCCCCGGAACAGGCATGCCTGTTGTGCAATAAACTTGCGTGCCAGTAAACCCTATGTTACGAATTGAGTCTAGTGATCGCTTCCGGATCACCTATAAGCGCTAGGGGATGACTCATCGGGCGGTTTTTTTTCGTCGCAATCCGGGTTTGCGCGACCGTCTTGGCCTAATTTCTGGGAGATTCGGTATGAAAAAAGTGTTGTGTGCAGCAGACGCATGCGCGGGGATCCGAGCGTCGTTGGTCTCAGCGCTTCTGTGCGCCGCTACCTTGAGCGGCTCGAGTCTGGCAGCCCCCGCCGGCAACACGCCGGCCGAAAACAATACCGGGTTGGAAGAAATCATCGTCACCGCAGAAAAGCGCGAGTCGACGGTGCAGGCAACGCCGATCGCGATGACGGCCTTGAGCGCGGGCGCTCTCACCGAGCAAAACATTACATCAATCCAGGACCTCGTCGGTGCCATCCCCGGTATCTCCCTGCGCACGGCGGGACCGGGGCAAACCGAGTACGAGATGCGGGGCTTGGCCTCCTCCGGCGGCTCCGTGGCGACGGTAGGCTTCTATCTGGATGAGACGCCCCTGTCGGCGTCCGCCGTGGCGCTGAACGGTCGCACGGTGATCGACGCCGACCTCTTCGATCTCAATCGCACCGAGATACTGCGTGGACCCCAAGGGACCTTGTACGGCGCAGGGTCGATGGGCGGCACGATCAAACTGGTTACCAATCCGCCGAAGCTTCACACCTTGGAAGGCGCAGCCGAGGTCGACGCCTCGCAAACCACCGGCGGCAGCACGAACGGCCGCGGCAGCTTGATGTTGAATATTCCCCTCGGCGACATCGCGGCATTGCGCTTTGTCACCACGGATAAGTACATCAGCGGCTGGATTCACCGCTACGTCATCGAACCCGGCCAGTTTCCGTTCCCGTCGAATTTCGGCAATTGCGGCGTTTACTACTGTACTCGAGGCGACGTTCAGGACGCGCCGGTCGCCCAAGACCACGCGAATTCCAATATCGAGCGCTTCATTTCGTCGCGAGTATCGTTGCTGGTTCAACCGAGCGATGCTCTATCCGTCACCGGCAACTTCATGTATCAGCGCATCGATGCCGACGGATACGCCAATTATCAGGCCCCGCCCAACAACGAAGCGATCTATCAACCTTACGATATACAAGAGCCGTACTACGACGCTTTCCATATGTTCAGCCTGAAGGTCAGCTACGACATGTCGTTCGCGAACCTCACCTCCGCATCGTCGTATTGGCAGCGCGATGTATACCAGTCGACGGATTCTACGGAGGCCCTGCAGAACATCTTCAATTACACCCAATTTGTCCCCAACATCTACTCAGAGAACGATCGGACGTGGCAAATCGCCCAAGAACTCCGCCTCACGTCGCGTGGTGAAGGGGACTTCCAGTGGGTGGGCGGCCTGTACTATTCGAACCTGCACTCGGGCTACGTCACGAGGAATCAGACGGTTGGTTTTGTAACGACGCCGGTCTGCCCCCTCCCCCCGGTCGGCGGCGCGCTCGGCGGTACCTGTCCGGCAGGCACGCAGTTCTTCTACGCGCCACCGGTGACGGGCCCGAATCCCAATGGCATCATGTTCGACGACAACAATCCGAACATCCTCAACCAGAAAGCCATCTTCGGCGAAGCGAGCTACAAGCTGACGCCCACGCTCAAGCTCACGGCGGGTTTGCGGTTTTATAAATTCGACATCAGCAACCATGCCAATCAGGCCGGCCTCGGCACGGCATCGGGAGATGCCACAGCCACGATCGACAGCGCAGCCGGAACTAATACCAGCCTGTTGCCGAAGGTCAATTTGTCATATGAGCCAACCTCAGATCTCACCGTTTACAGCACAATCTCCAAAGGTTCCCGTCCCGGCGGCGTGAATCTACCCATTCCGCTGGTCCCGTTCAGCCAGGGCGCCTTTTATTACTGCGGCCCGGGCACGGGACCAAGCTACCTTACGAGTCAGCCGTCGTACTATGCACCGGACGACATCTGGAGCGTCGAAGTGGGCGAAAAGAGCAGGTTCGACGATCGCCGCTTTACGGTCAATGCGGACGTTTTCTACGTCAAATGGCACAACATCCAGCAGTTGGTCGTGCTCTCCTGCGGCTATCCCTACAATACGAATGTGGGCGATGCCAAGACGTACGGACCGGAAATTGAAATGGCGGCGAAAATCACCGATGCGCTCACGGTCGATCTTTCCGGCGCATATACCCAGGCCTACATCAACGCTCCGGCAAGCACTCCGGGGCTTCCGATCTTCGCCGGAACTCGCGTCACCAGCATTCCCAAATACACGGGGAACCTCGCCGTGAATTACGAAACGATGCTACCCCAGGAATATAAATTGACTTTTCGGGCGGCGGAATCCTACGTCGGCCCGGTCTATGACACTGCCTATTACGCCGAGACCTTGGGCTCCTACGGCTTGATGGACTTCAGGATGGGTCTGGGCAAGGAGGTTTGGACGGCGTCCTTGTTTGGCACCAATCTGACCAACAAACACGCCGGACTGACCATCGACAATACGGTCTTCGCGTGGCAGCAGCCGACGATCACGCGGGTCTCGACCAATCAGCCGCGCACGATTGGAATAGCGTTCGAAACGAAGTTCTGAGGGAGACGAGGTGGCCGACAGTTCCGTCAAGGCAGTCGATCGAGACGCCGACCAATTGAAAGCCTTGGGCTATGTGTCGCATTTCGATCGGACCATGTCGAAGTGGGAAAACTTCTCCTTGGGCTTCACGTACCTATCGCCGGTGGTCGGCGTGTACA
>Ga0210394_10007775_pt1 | contig 11203 bp, 14 predicted proteins | sample IncBWC12MmetaG_FD_160121 | JGI IMG/M metagenome (GOLD analysis project Ga0210394, IMG submission 160121) | Forest soil microbial communities from Barre Woods Harvard Forest LTER site, Petersham, Massachusetts, United States - Inc-BW-C-12-M | ecosystem: Environmental > Terrestrial > Soil >... | reverse complement strand
CCGCGGCGGGTCCCGCTGACCGAAATTCTCCCGTTGACGAGCGAATGAAGCAGGCGGCAATCACACAATGGGTACAGGACATGCGCGGTGTCACTAGCGATGGTTTGGCCGAGCGCGCTGCGATCGATCATGTTTACGCGATGATTGGGAGTCAGAGTGCGGCGCAGACAATCGTCACTGACTATTTCCGCGCAAATCAGCCCTTTGAGAGGGGTTCCCGCGAGACAGTACAAGTCGAAGTGAACGCAATCCTCCCAAATTCACCGCACAGCTATGAAGTCGATTGGACGGAAACGCAGCGCACTCTCGATGGCAAACCCATTTCCTCGGATAGGTGGAAAGGGATTTTTACCGTGGCGATTAATCCGTCAACGGATGAGGAAGTTCTAAGAGTGAATCCATTCGGAATATACGTCATGGATATGACGTGGTCGAAAGTTCTGTGAGGCACAATATGAAAACCAACTTTGCAGTTGCAGCAATACTAGCTTTTTCTCTGAGTGGAAGTGTATTGGTGCGAGCGCAGCAGACGACGAATAGCCCGCCAACTCCGAGCGCAACGCCCGCGCAACCGCCCCCTACTGTGATAAAGAAAGAGCCGGTCCCATCTCCGGACAGATATCCACTGACAGAGGCCGTCCAGGCGCTGGAGTCAGGTGATGCATCCAAAAGCGCTGCGGACAGGCGCACACCGGCCGTTCCGGCGCTACCCCGAAACGCTGCTCCTCCCCCGGTTTCGTCAGAAGTACCTCGTTCGTTTGACCCGAAGCGGGACGTGGCGCTGAACGGCACGGGCATGGAAGCCGTGTTACTTAGCCGCGAATGGGCGGAGAGCCGCAATGTTCCTGTCCCCGGTAAGGATGGCCGCGTCGTGTACCCGTACGGCGGTGGACTCCCCATCGTGGTGTGCGCGCCACTGCATGTCTGCATTTTGGAACTGGAGCCCGGCGAAAAGATTGCTGGCGAGCCCCATATTGGCGACAGCATACGATGGGAGATTTCACCGTCGGCGTCAGGAAGCGGCCCGGATGCAACACCGCTCATTATTATCAAGCCGCGGATCGCTGGGCTGGACACAACGATGGTCGTGCCCACGGATCGAAGGGCGTATTACGTTCGCCTTCAATCAAAACCAAATGAATATATTGCCCGCGTGGCTTTTTCTTACCCAGAAGACAGCCAACAAAAGTGGCAAGAATATCTTGCGAAACAACGCGAGGCCGAACAGCACGAAAAGGCGGCGGCAGACCGCGTTGCCGAATTGCCGAACACAGCGCTGGACAATATGTTTTGGAATTATGAAATTAAGGGCGGAGACGCATCAACACGCCCCGTCCATGTCATGGATGACGGCGCGAAGACCTACATCCAGATGCCGATGGAGACGATTCACCGTGAACTGCCCGTACTGGTCGTGAAAGGACCGAACGGATCGGAGATGGTCAACTATCGCGTAAAAGACAACATGTACATCGTGGACCGCCTTTTTGACCGAGCCGCTTTGTTGCTCGGGTCTGGAAAGCATCAAGTGAAAGTCGAGCTGGTTCGCCAAGCAGAAGTTGGCGGGGGAAAGGCACCCGCGCCCACACCGCAAGCCCAGGCAGCCTCTGGCGCTGCGGAAGCTGGAGCAAAGCCATGACGGAGTCCAGACAGCAAATGGAATCTCCTTCGGGCTTGGATCTGCACCCTGATCCGCCGCAGACGGCGCGTATCAGCAAGAAAGTGGGCGTGGCGGTACTGGGGGTCGTGATCTTTGTCGGAGTCCTCGTGGTCTACGGACTCTATGCTCGTCAGGAGCAGCAACAGGTTGCACAAGCAAAGAACGATGAGAAACATCCGGAGCCCGCGCAACATATTGGCGATCAATTAGTCAAGGAGCTGGCTCCGCCCGCCATTGCAAATCCGGCTCCAGTATTTTCCGGGCGCGCCTCGGCAGATATCCCACAACTAAATGGAGAAACGCAGAGACCGAATTCAGATGCTTTGCAACCCCCTCGGCTCGTGTATCGCGACGATGGGGAGGAGGGTCGGCTAGAAGCCAGTGGAGGGGGTGAGAGAAATCATTCGTCAACTGGCGGCTCCTCGGAACTATCGGCGGAAGAGAAACTGCGTTTAGCTGCATTCCGACAGGAACAAGAAGCGTTTGCCGCCCCCACTGCCGCGCACGGAAGCAGCTCATTCTCGGGAGCGCCCGCAGCGGCGCCGGCCAACGACACCTTGCAACAAATTGGGTCGCTCGCCTCAATTTTGGGAGTCGGCAAGGCATCTGGGATCACGGATGCTTCCGCAAACAGTCTTGTTGCTACGGCTGCGCGGACCCAATCTGGCAGTGGCAATGACCCACAGAACGAACAATCGCGCAAGCAGGCCTTCATCGAGCAAACGCGCGACCGCGCCGTCAATAATTACCTAAAATCCACACGCACTCCGCCGATTGGGAAATACGAAGTGAAAATGGGCTGGGATATTCCGGCTATTCTCGAGCAAGGAATCAATTCTGATCTGCCGGGCGAGGTAAAGGCTCTGGTTCGCTCGAACGTTTACGACACGGCGACAGGCAAATATCTTTTGATTCCGCAAGGATCGCGGTTGGTTGGAGTCTACGACTCTCAGATTACTTACGCGCAAAATCGCTTGCAGGTCATCTGGACGCGGATCATTTACCCGGATGGCAGCTCGATCAATCTCGATGGAATGGTGGGGCAGGACATACAAGGAATGGCAGGGTTTCACGACAAGGTTGACAATCACTACAAACGACTAATCGGTTCTGCCCTGCTAACGAGCGCCTTCGCGGCGGGGATCGAGCTGTCTCAGAGGCAGAACTCGTCTCTCCTCACGACTCCCACGGCTGGTCAGACGGCGTCCGCTGCAGTTGGGCAGCAACTCGGGGAGCTTGGATCTGAAATGACTCGCAAGAATTTGAGCATTCCGCCAACTATCAAGGTTCCTGTAGGTTACCGATTTAACGTGCGGGTGAATCGGGACATCCTCTTCGATGCACCCTACACTCCTGTTGAAGAGTAGGTGGGGCTTGCGTAACCCATAAGGGTCATGTATATATCTCACGTAAAGCTCGCAACCCCCGTGGCGTTGCGGGAACCCCAGTCCGAAGACGGTAGGAATCGTGGCGAAACGACGAAGCGCTAATTTCGCAGTCTACAATGTCAGGCTTTTGAGTGCTCTCGATAAACTGTTGCGCGATAAACCCAGATATATGGGAGAACTGTCCACTGCGATCAATGACGCGCTTCTGGCGGTCGACATGAATACCGTCGAGCTTGTCAATCTTCAATCCAGGCAGAAACAAACCGGGAGAGAGACGCAAGTCGTTATCTTAAAGCGTCTTCGCAAGCGCATTCATCAAATCGCTAAAAAGCGGAAGTGTTCGATGAATCAGCTCGTGAATAGCGCTCTCCTGGCTTATTACTCAAAGACTGGAGATGGCAAGCTCAAAAGACCGATCAAGGGACAGGGGGTAGCCATGCCAACCTATGACACAATGTCGGACTTGGAGCGTCGCGAGCTTGATCAGCTGCTCTCGGGACTTGCAGGAATGCAAGCAGTTGCCGCGGATGTGGAAGAGCCCGATGGGACGTATTACGAATACGATCGGAATCTGAAAACGACGGTGAAAGTCACGCCTGACGGGGAACGAACCCCCGTGGCGCAATTGGAAGCTCAGTTTGACCGTCCACCACAGAAAGGTTCGCACAAAACTGCACACGAAGGGATGACACCCTGAGCCAACGCAAACCAAGATTATTAATCATCGCGGGACCATTGGGTGCCGGCAAGACAACGTTCTACGAAGCCTACTTGAAGGGGGCGTTCCCCACCCTGGTTCCCCCAGTTAGACACCAGCAACAACCACTTCTCAATGACCGGCGTTCTTTTGCGGTCGAAGACATTCGTGTGGACACCCAACTTCTGGACGAGGCCAAGGCGGCAGGCTACAACACGAAAGTCCTTTTCATTTCTACGGAAGATGCAAATTTGAACGTCGGGCGGGTTTTGGTGCGCATGAGTCGGGGCGGACAAGCCGTGCCCATATCAAGTGTGATTGATTCCTACAGGGAGTCGCCAAAGAATCTTCCCGAGGTCAGAAAACACACGGACGACTTACTCGTGTACGACAACACAGCCCATCGCCGTGGCTACAAAGTAGTGGCGGAGTTCATCGGTGGTGAACTGAACAAAGTTGCTCAGACGGTACCGGACTGGGCCACCAGAGTTTTTGGTAAGGAACTGCACGCGGCAAAGCCACATGAGAAGCCCGGCCGCGGCCGCTAACCTTTTCCTCCGTTCGATTTATTGTGTGATGTCCCGCTATGGTTGAGGAGGATTCTCCAGTAAGCTGACATCCAAATTGCGCGGCATCACCACACGCTCCGCGTTATCGAGGATCCATGAGCGCTGAGCCCGGCGTATCCTACACTTCCCACAACGGGACTTCTGGCCCGGAATGACTCCGCAGCTCCCTATTCTTTTCTCTCGTGCGTCTCGAGGTAAGCGGACGGCGGATTGACCGTATCGTCGATTACTCGCAGTGCCCGTGGGTGGCAAAAACTCGCCGAACACATCCTCACGACAAACGTCTCTTGAGGAATTCTCAACGACGCGTATCACCCCCTACACGCCGACTTTCCGGGTACCAAGCCGAGCATTTTACGTTTTCCGGTTGATGTGTTCTGGCGCCGCATGAGGGGCGGCAACAGACTCCCGTGCTCACCACCGAATAGAAAAACGTGCCATCGGCGTGCCGGTCGCGATTCACCAACAACGTCCAGCGCGAATCTTGAGGCACCAGCTCTGCCTGGTTGGGAATTCGCTTCGTCTTCATGTGGTTCGCTCTCTCTTCGATATCAACTTTAAACTTCGTGAGGAAGGTGAGAACTCCGATTCTTCCTATCGAATTCGAATTCAAAAGCAAGATTCGGAGTTTACTTTTTTGCGTGAGGGCCACACTGGGCCCTCGATGGGAGGACCACTTGTGGACAGACGACAGCTTTTGAAGCGGCTCGACAAGGCATGGCGCGATTTTCGAGAATCGCACGCTGGCCTATCCGAGACACAGATGATGAAGTCCGGTGTCACCGGAAACTGGTCTGTGAGAGATATTCTCGCACACGTGACCACATGGGAAGAGGAGGCGCTCAAGCATCTTCCGCTCGTCATCAAGGGTGTCAGGCGGCCGCGGTACTCCGTGAAATATGGTGGTATTGATGCCTTCAACGCTCTCATGACGGAGCAGAAAAAACACCTATCACTATCCGAAGTGCTGCAGCAATTGCATGTTACGCACCAACGATTAATCAACTACATCGAGAGCGTGCCCGAACACCAATTCCGCGAAGAAACACGCTTTCGCCATCGCCTGCGGCTGGATACGTACAGCCACTACCCAATACACGCTCAGGCGATTCGCGAATGGCAAGAAAAGCGGCGAAACGGCTGACGAATCAAGGCGAGAACCAGATCGAGGGCCAGCAGATTTCCACCGACGTGTGAAGCACGCAGGAACTATATGTTTCTGGGACTACACGACTCTTTTGACTCCTACGTCATCCAGGATGAAGATCTCACCGCTCAGTAGACACAGCTCAGTTTGATGTTTTGAGCGAGTTCTCCAAAAGGCTTGACCAGACTTCACCACCGCTTGAAATGTTTGCAATACAAAGGCTTTGTTTCTGCGATCTTCTCGAGTCTTTTTGTGCCCGGACTCACGTACAGCGGGGGACGAAGCATGGTCCTCTCCCTTATGCGACATCTAGGACCACCCGGTATCTAGGCTTGCCCGAAACTAGATGCTCAATCGCATCATAAACCGTGTTCAATAAAAAGTGGTCGACCTGCGAGGCGATATTGTGCCGTATCGCAAAGTCGAGCATAGCTGCCATTGTGGATGAGCCGCCAGTGGCCGATCCCCAGACGCTCTTCTGGCAAAAGATCAAATCGATTACAGAAATTGGCATTCGTTCAAGTACGGGGCCAACGACATGCAATCGCAGATTGGGCATGAGAGTCTTCACGAGCGGCGTCCAGTCCAGCGGAAGATTCACCGAGAAATCGAGAGAACTCTCGGCGTTCTCTATCGCCTTGGCGTCGCGGCTCGAAATGACGTGGTGCGCGCCAAGCCGCTTCGCCTCCTCGGCTTTAGATTCGCTCGAAGTAAATGCCTTGACTTCACAGTCCCACGCGTTCGCGAATTTAAGCCCCATATGCCATAAGCTGCCGATCCCTGCGATTCCGGCGCGGTCCGTGGGGCTCAAGTTGAACGTTCTGCTCGATTGCGCTTGTATCTCGCCCGAATAGGGCGCAACTGCTGACTATCCTCTGGGACGAACAACCGCTGCCCGTTCTCCCGAATACAGATTGTCATCGAGTCGAAACTATCTTGGTAGCGAACCCAAAGCCCACAAACCTTGTAGGCTGTAAAACCGGTCTTCATGTTCCAATAAACCAACTGCGGTCTCATAGCAGCTCCTCTCCAGCCGACCTGTGTTTCCACCCCTCAGAATTCCGCGACTATCGCCACCGGTGGAGCAAAATCCGTCGTACCCCCACAGAAGGGGACCAACAGAGGAGATGCCCTCTCCCAGTTCTCCTCTGTGTTGAAAATCAGGTCGCCTTGCGGAACGTCAGATTGAAGCGGCGTCCGCCAGCCAACGGGTGAAATCCTTCCTTGAGCGCCATAACGCCGTGGTAGCGAAGTCGCGCGGGACCACCCCAGACGATCACGTCGCCATGCTCAACAGGAATTCGTTCCGTGTCGTCGTTACGGCGTGAGCCACCGAAGAGAAACATTGCTGAAACTCCCAGGGACACCGAAACAATCGGCTGCTCGAAATCTCGTTCATTCTTGTCCTGATGCAAAGAGAGCTTCGATCCAGGCTCATAACGATTGATGAGGCAGGCATCGGGAAGAAACTCGTCAAAACCGACCTCCGTTGCCGCGCTGCTTCCTAACTTGAGGAAACAATCCGGCATTTCCGGCCACGTAGCGTTAGTCTCTGGATCGACGCGGTCGTATCGATAGCCCGTCTCGTCGGTAATCCACCCGAACGCGCCGCAATTCGTCATCGCCACCGACATTCGAAATCCTCCAGGAGTGACCATGTGGCGAAAAGGAGCCTTGGCGGTCACCTTTCTCAATCCCTCGAACAACTCGGTTTCATATTTTTGCGCGAACTTGCGCAACATCACTGCTCCCGGACACAACATCTCCTTGGACGCTTCCGTTTGTGAGACTCTCTCGAAGAGATTCATTGTCGTTGCTACCTATTTTGCGTCGTGAAAAATAATGCCGAGCGTGTGGCGGCACCCTGACCGCAAGCGACTTACCCCGTGACGAAGATTGACGCGATAAAATCCCCGCGTGCCCTTGACCGGCCGGTGATGAACAGCAAAAGCAACCGCATCGCCCTGACGAAGTGGGACCACCTCCGCCCGCGATTGCATCCGCGGGCGTTGCTCCGTCAGCACAAATTCGCCGCCCGTAAAATCTCTTGACGGTTCCGATAGCAGAATCGCCACTTGGATCGGAAAGACATGCTCTCCATAAAGATCCTGGTGCATGCAGTTGTAGTCGCCCTCTCCGTACTGGAGCAACAACGGCGTCGGCCTCACCTGCCCCGCGTCGTGGCACCTGCGGATGAATTCGGTGTGCTTTTCTGGATAACGGATTTCGATGCCCATTGCGGCGTTCCACCGGTTTGCGACAGGCGCAAGACGCGGGTAAAGACCCGTGCGCAATTCCGCAACGACGTCCGGCAAAGGATAGTTGAAATACTTGTATTCGCCGCGCCCAAAGCCATGCCGTCCCATGACCACGCGGCTGCGGAAGAACTCATCCTTAAGGTACATCGCCGCGAGAGCCCGGCACTCATCGGCAGAGGCGAGCCCTTCGAGTACCACGCTCCCCTGGTTGTCAAGTTCCTGCGATATGCGCCGCCAGTCGAGCGCGTTCAGACGCTCGGCCCCGTTTTCCGCTGCAATGAATATTTTTGCCGGCGTGCTCATGCTCGTGCCTCTCGATCAAGCAAAGTGCGCTTTCGTTCAACTCCCCAGCGATACCCCGAAAGCGAGCCATTGGTCCTGACCACCCGATGGCACGGAATCGCCACGGCAAGCGAGTTTGCGGCGCAAGCTTGGGCAACCGCTCGGACTGACTTTGGCAAACCAATCTTTTTGGCGATCATCGCGTAGCTCGCCGTCCCACCAACTGGAATCTCCCGCAACGCCTTCCAAACCCGCTGCTGAAATGCGGTACCGCGGATATCGAGCGGTAAATCAAGACCCAGGCCCGGCTGCTCCACAAAACCCACCACTTTCGCTACCAACGCTTCGTACCGTTTCTCGCTGCCAGTGAGATTCGCCTTGGGAAACTGATCCTGCAGATCGCGGACAAGTTGGGCCGGGTCGCCACCTAGGAGAATGGCGCACACGCCCTTCTTGCTCGTGGCCACCAAAATCGATCCTAGTGAGCACTCTCCAACCGCGAAAGATATATCCGTGTCGGAACCACCCGCGCGAAATTCCGACGGCGTCATCCCCAGCATCTGGTTTGACGTTTCGTAGAATCGGCTGTTCGAATTGAAACCAGCGTCGTAGATCGCCTCGGTCACTGACGAACCCTCGCCTAGCTTTGTGCGCACACGCTTTGCCATGTTTGCTTTTGCATAGCCGTTTGGCGTAAGGCCGGTAACGCTTTTGAACACCCGATGAAAATGAAAAACACTCATTCCGGCTTCGGCCGCAAGTTTGTCGAGGCGTGGAGGCTCGTCCGACTGTTCGATCAGGCGGCAAATTGCAGTGATTTTTGCCGCGTGCTCTTCCACAAGGGAAGGCCGGTCGGGTTTGCAACGTTTACACGGGCGGAATCCCGCGTTCTCTGCCTCTTGGCGCGTTGCGTGAAATACAATGTTCTCGGGCCGTGCCAACCGTGCAGCACATGAAGGCCGGCAATAAACGCCCGTGGTTTTGACCGAATAATAGAATTTCCCGTCGGCCGCCGCTTCCCGATCTACGATCGACCCCCATCGGGAATCGCTCTTTACTGTCCTTGCAAGCTCGGCATTTCCTTTCAACAGATTCATATCCGCTCCTCTTCGTCTCTTACTCCACACAATCTAGCAAGCTGCGCTTTCGCAGACTATCCGGTTCTTGCCTTCAAATTCAGTTTCATCATCTTGTTCAATGGCCGGATCTGGAAGATTTTGCGGTCTCTGTCCAGAGTCTGCGGAGCGCTTCGTTTACCTCGCTCGCTCCTCGGGCAGAAGCAGCCGAGCTCGTCAACGATGCTGAGATTGCAGGTTTTACCGCAGAAACCTGTGAACCACCGCCCTACGATGGCCTTGTTGTTTTTTTCTTTGGACGTCGTGAGGGGGCTGGCAACCTTGCCAAGCTGAGAAAGGACTGCCAGCCCTCCCGAGGCCAGCAGTCCTGTTCTTAGTACATTTCTGTGATTAATGAGTCGGCTCATGTGTCTATACTCGACGCGCCGTGATCAGGCGGCGTTGATCAGTCCGAGCTGCTGCAGCGCGGTCACGCCATCGTCCAGACCGATCTCTTCGACGATCTTGCCGTCTTTGAGCTTCAGCACGGTCGTGCCGGTAAACCGCATCTTCCGGCCGGTCGCTGCCGGCAAAGATCCGATGAGGAAATCACTGAAAGCCGGACCAGTATGCGTGCCGCCACCGTCCCAGCGGCCGACCACATAGTCGCCATCGGCAATGAGATCAGCAGCGCCCCAGAAATTGAGGTCCGGAAACGCTTTGCGGAAATCGGTCATGAACGCCTTGATGTCCGCGTGGCCCTTGCGGGGCGCATGCAGGGAATACTGCAGAAGCATGTCGGGAGCGGCGAGCTCGTCAACGATGCCGAGGTTGCAGGTCTTACCCCAGAAATTCGTAAACCAGCGGCCTACAATCGCCTTGTTGTCTTCTTCTTTGGACATGATGTGGTTCTCCTTTTAGATTGTTGTTTGCTGAGAGACGCGCGAATCGCCTCTGATCTGTAAATCTAGCTGGATGATTTGCGCGGAGCACTCCGTTTCTTGCTCTGAAATCAAATGAGGGCCGACTGCGAGAAACTTCCTCAGTAGCGTATGTTCAATATGGCGCATAGGGTGTTAGCACCACCGATCGAGGACGGGCCTCTACGAATCTGTTCGCGTTTAACTGCCTGATTAGTCGGATTACCGGACATCAAGTGCCTTTAGCTGGCCACAAACGGGGTTCGGGGAAATCGAAACACAAAGCGGGACTGTCCCCCGGAAGGACAGCCCCGCTCCGTGTGTCCGTCATCTTAATTGCGGACGCATTTCGACGTGATTGCCGATTTCGGTTTACCTGATGTCTTTTGAGACTTCTTCTGCGCTTTTTGTTTCGTCTCTTCGTCGACGCTGGCGCGGACTGTCTTCGTATCGATTTTGAAGACAGCGGCAGCGATGCTCAGTGGATCGTCGTCCTTACTGTCGGTTGTCTTCTCGGCGGAGCCTAAGAGCATTGCCTCGAAGATGAGCACTGCCAATCCAGCGGCATCGGCCTTCTTGTAGAGTGTCCGGGCCTTCTCGGCCATCTGATAGTCGCGGGGGTCTTTCGGATTTTGCAAACCATGCCGCTTCGCAACGCGGCAAATCAATTCGTGTGGCAGGGAGCGTAACGCGAAGCACGCAACCATCCTCATTTCCTCGGTTCCAAATTGCGGCTTCACACGTTTGAGAACATCGGCCAAGAGTCGATGCCGGAAAGAAATGATCTGCTTCATCTTCCGGTTTGCGGCTTTCCTTTGCACTTTGAATTGAAGCCGCTGTTTATCCTCCTGTTGTTGCTCGCGGAAATGGACTTTGCATGTCCGATCTGCGCATACCTTCACGAGTCGGCCTTTCTCCATTCCGTCTGCATAAATGGCGGGCTTGAGATGGTCACAGAGGCGCTGTTCGGGTCGTGCTTCCTTCCCCTTCTTCACATTCCGCGCAACGACTTCGACATAATTACGGCGCGGAATAATCGGTGTCTCTCCTGCGATCGTGTACCTGTCCGAAATCAAGACGAGATTCGGCATCTTCTCTTTACGTTGGGTGATGTGCGCGTCCAGCTTGCGATTAAAGCACCCGGCGTCAGAGCACGAATCATCCTTGACCTCGGAGAATAGGAGCGTGTTAAATCCGGTGCGCTTCGGGCAGTTTGCACAACTCCCG
>Ga0210394_10007774_pt1 | contig 11203 bp, 9 predicted proteins | sample IncBWC12MmetaG_FD_160121 | JGI IMG/M metagenome (GOLD analysis project Ga0210394, IMG submission 160121) | Forest soil microbial communities from Barre Woods Harvard Forest LTER site, Petersham, Massachusetts, United States - Inc-BW-C-12-M | ecosystem: Environmental > Terrestrial > Soil >... | reverse complement strand
AAATCCCAGGGCTTCAGCCGCCAGCTTTGCGCCCAATAGTGTATGGTTGTTCCACCCACGGCGTTCATCATGGGATGCTGGGCCGCCGCCCGCCGAGCTCTCTCGGAGGGCCCGCTCCGGACCGTGGGGATCTCGCGCTGAGCTTTAGGGATCGAAGTCACCAATCGGCGAACGTTGTTGTAGATTTGGTCCGCTCTGTAATCCTCCGGGCCCATCCAAGTGCCTGCTTCGATTCCGGCGACCTTCAGGCCGGCTCGCGCCAAAGGAAGAACCGCGACCCCGCCCGCCGCGCCCAGTCCCACCACTGCACCGTCGACGGGTTTCAGTTGGATGGACATGCTCCAGTTTTAGCGATTCTATCCCACCGGGCGGGTCCTCGACACGCGTTTCCCGAACTGAGATCGAGCAGCGGTCGCTGCAGCTAAGCTTTTGGCGCGATCAACGATGATGATAGTGACGCGCGCTTAGCCAGCACCACTACCTGGACCAGGATGGCATAGATATCCAGTTCGCCGTCGTCCAGCTCACCATACTCTTGCGGTCCTGCAACGTCGTGAACCAGCATCCCTGCGTTGAAGCCAGTACCTGACGGCCGGCAATATCTGATCTCTCCATGGATCACAATGTGATCGAGACTGATCTTGATCGGGGTGCCCACCGTGATAGCGGCTTGGACTTCCAGGCGAAGACCGGAAGCAGAGACATCCCGGACAATTCCCTTCATCCGTTGTGCCACAGGGTTCTGGAGTTCTATCTCGACGCGAGCACAAGTCGGAAAGCGTGGATCTCGCCGACGATCGATAGTTTCGATAGTGCCGCCAGAAGACGAATCCTCAAATCGGGGGAGACCGTCATTCATGCCAACACCGCCTCCCGAGAAACTGCAAAAAAGGATGCCACGGCCATCTCGTTATTTATCGTGAACTGCGGCTCGAACTCTAATCTTTCTTTTCTCATTGTCAAAACCCTTTCCCGTAGAACCAAAGTACTCAGTAAGCACCAAACTCACGTCTTCTGCACCATCTGGAACCCACGGCGCTCCATGGCGCCCCATCCACCCTTTTTCCCTTTCAGAGCTTCGATCAAGCCCTGGACGCGAAAGAAGGTAAGCATCTGCCGGAAACCGAAGTTCTCTAGAATGGCTGCCAGAAACAGTTGCCGGCCATGCCGCCACGACGGGTACCGCTGGGTGGTGAACTCATCCAGGAGCACCGCGCTGGTGGACAGCAGCACGCCGAACATGACCGACACCGAGAAGAAGAGAAGGGCAATCGGCAGCGCGATAATCCGGAATGCCAAGCCGATGATGGTAAGACCATAACCAAGAAGTTCAACAGCCGGACCAAGCATTTCAAACATGACGAAATATGGGAACGCGAACATGCCGACTACGCCGAACCTGGGATTGAACAACATCTCACGATGCCTCCACAGACTCTCGACAGTCCCCCGCTGCCAGCGCTTGCGCTGCCGCTGCAGGATTTTCGAAGTTTGTGGAACCTCCGTCCAGCACACCGGAGCCGCAATGTACACGATGCGGTACGGCTTCTTCTTCCTGCGCCACAGGCGATGCATGCGCACCACCAACTCCATGTCCTCACCGACCGTGAACTCGTCGAAACCTCCGATCTCGAGTACTGCGTCCCGCCGGAACATTCCGGCGGCACCAGAAATGATCAGCAACCCATTAATCAAGCTGAATCCAACGCGTCCGCCCAGAAACGCGCGAAGGTACTCGACGGCCTGGAAATTAACCAGCCAGGAACGAGACGTGCTGATCTTGCGGACGATTCCGTGTTCCACTTCGCAATCGTTCACCGAGCGCACCGTGCCGCCGACCGCGATAGTCCGTTCCGGGTCGTCCAGAAACGGTTTGACAATGTTGAACAGCGCGTCGCGATCGATCAGCGAATCACAGTCCACCACCATCACCAGTGGTGATCGGGCTACATTCAGCCCGGCGTTGATCGCGTCGGCTTTCCCGCCGTTCTCTTTGTCGATTACTACCAGGCGGCTCGGGTCGCTCGACTCGTAGACGCCTCGAATTGCCTTGGTTGCCAATGGACCTTCCGTCGAACGAGAGGATCGGTAGAGGCGGAATTTTTCCGTAAGGATTGGCAATGTCCCATCCTTCGAACCGTCGTTTATTACGATCACTTCATAGGTCGGATATCGCAGGCTGAGCATACCCGCGACGCTATGCTCCACGGACATCGCTTCGTTATAAGCAGGGACAATCAAGGAAACGGCCGGCGTTAATGGGGACTCGACCAGTACCGATCGCTCGATGGCGCTGAACGCCCTGTGGTGCCGCCGCAAGGCAAAGAAACCAATGGCTGTAAGCAGGAAGTAGATGATGTTGATCAGAAAAACATAGAAAATGATTCCGCTCTCAAAGAAGAAGTAGACGCGGTGAACGATGATGTCGAGGGTCATGTCAGGCGCTCATTGCGCTCTCGGCCACCTGCACGGCCGCGAGCGCCTCCAAAGCCCTGGCCGCCAGCCTGCGGTTGGAACTCAAGACACAATCTTGCAGAATGCCGCGACCTTCCTCACCAAGGGTCGCAAGCGCGTCACAGGCAGCCAGGGCACAAGCCTCGTTGTCACTGTGAAGTTGGCGCTTGAGGGACGGAATCGCAGGCAGGAGGCGGCGCTCCGAGCAGGCGCGCACGGCGGCCAATCGAACTTCGGGGCTTCTGTCTTCCAATGCCGCAAGGGTCAGGAACTCGGCGTCACCGTTGGTTTCGACGAATGCGAGGGAGCGAATAGCGGCCGCGCGCACATCTGCACTCCGATGGACGGCCAGCGAGGCCACGTTGGGTACGTGAAGCGCTCTTTGCCACGATTCCATCAAGCCCAACCCGGCAACAATGTGCGACTCTTCCGTTTCCTCGCCAATCTCCGGCAGCGCCTTCTTCGACAGGGCCAATGCGTGTTTGCGGAGTTCGCCGGCCACCATCGTTCTGAGCAGGAGCGGACCTTCGATGACCATCCGGAAGAGGTGGGCCACCGTGTCCGGTAGATCCGGGAGGTCCAGTAACGAACGGCACGCCGCGGCGGATACCAACACGTCGGGATCGGTTAGGCATTTTTCGAACACAGGACGCAAATCGGTGCGCTGCAGAAATCCTAGGAATTCCACCGCCTCTTTGCGGCGGTGAGCATCACGCGACGACAAACGCGTCCTCCAGACATCTACGAGTTGCAGGCTCTCGGAAAGAGCCGCAATCCGTTCCCTCCCGAACCCCTTCAGAGTGGTCAAGGCCTCGACGACGCAAATTTCAACCTGGTCTCGATGTTGCCTGCACAGCTTGAGCAACTCCTCGGTGTGGTCCGTTCCTGAGACATGCGCGGCTAGATATTGCTGGATGATGGGCTGCGTCCGGCGGGCTCGCTCTTCAATGCTCTCGCGCCGGCGTTTGATCGAGAAGGAGATGACCAATTGCAGAAGGATGCTGATCAGTTGCATGGAGAGGAACGCGACGGCCAAAGAGAGGGATCCCTGGGGAATGCGGCCGTGCAGCAAATAGGCATGAATGAGCCACGTTGAAAACACCAGGACGGCCATAGCCAGCATGGCTTGGCCGATGATCCAGATCCGCGGCAGGATCGGCTGGCCATCGCTTGTTTGCAGTCGCGTAGCCCGTCCTCCGCGGCGCATCGGGCTCATTTGTTGCGGACCAACAGACGCTTGAGACGCGCGGCCAGCTCCATGGGGCTGAACGGCTTAGTCATGTAGTCATCCGCGCCGAGACCAAACGCCTGTAGAACATCCACCTCAGTTTGTCTGCTCGTCAGCAGCACTACCTTCGTGGAAGCGAGCGACGGATCCTGTTTGATGGACGCCAGCACTTGGAAGCCGTCCAGACAAGGCATGCTCACGTCGAGAATTGCGGCCTGTGGATGCAGGCTGCGAACCAATTGCAGCGCGGCTGCCCCGTTATCGGTGGGATGGCAGTGCATTCCATACCGTGACAGCATGGTGCTCAGCAAAGCCCGCGTGGTCGTGTCATCTTCGGCGATGACCACCTCAGGTTTCGTAGCGTCTCCTGAAGGCCCGGGATGCGTTGTTCCCGGTGAACGCGAGAGTAGTATCGCGGCGCGCCAGGCTACGTCTTCGCTGGTCCAGGGAGCCGGAATGAAGTCACGCGCATCGGTCCGGATGACTCCTCCCAGCCTCATGAGTACATCCTTTGGGCCAAATACAAGCGTGGGCTTGTCCATGCGCACCAAATAGCCCGGATCGATCGGCTGGGTAACAGCCCATTCGCGAGGTGTGTTGAGCAGCACAAGATCGCAGTGCTGCCAGGGTGCCGGCACGAGAGCCGCTTCTTGATGGGCCAACGTGACCGGGATACTGCGTTGGAACTCCAGCAAACCGAGCAAACCCTCCAGCTCCGTTCCCTCGAAAGCGATGACCGCTATTCTCTTTTCCGCGAGCACACCGTGAAGTGCGCCGGCTGACTGCTTCGCGGTGGCTTCCGCGGCTAACGCGCGATTCAGCAACTCCAGCTCTTCACCGAGCACACCGTTGACCGTCGCACCAGTTGCCTCCGCAGATTCCGTCTGAGCGCTCACGGGAATGTCCGCCTCGACAGACATCACAACGTCGACTTGCTCTCTGGGTTCTGTGCTGCCCACGCCTTCGGCTGGATCCGACTCCAGGACGCCCATCCTGGTTCCGATCCGCTTTAAGACAGATCCGGCATTACGAACGCGAGGAGGCTTCGCAGGATCGTGTCGCGACGCTACAGATTCCTTTCGGATGGGCATACTCAAGGATTCAGAATCTAAGGCAGTTATCGTCACCGGCGCAAAGTAACTTTACCTTCCGACCCCCGATTGGTACTAAAGCGGTTGAAGATCCCTGCCGATGGGAGATCGGAAGTGTGTGATGCGGCTAAGGCGATTCACGTACGCGATGGCTTGCAATGCCGTCCTCGCTATACTCCTCAGCGCTCCGATTGCCGCTGTCGCGGGGCCCGATGACATCCTCGTTCAGGCGCGATCTCTGGCAACGCATGAGCGGCGGCCGGAGGCGCTGGACCTGTTGCGCAAACACTTGGAGGAGCATCCTCAAGACGCGGACGCGCGCTTATTGTTCGGAACGATTCTTTCCTGGGATGGGCAATATCAGGAGGCCAGATCCGAATTGAGACGGGTATTGGATGGAAGCCCCGACTACGCCGACGCGATCCTTGCATTGATCAACGTCGAGTTTTGGGACGATCATCCGGAGCGAGCACAGCAATTGGCTCATGAGGCCCGACGCCGCCACCCCGAGAACGCCGATATCGCGTTGGCTGAAGCGAAAGCCTTGAAGAAGCTGGGGCAAGTACACGAGGCTAAGACACTATTGGAGAACTTCCTCGAGGTTCAGCCAAATACTCAAAAAGCGAAGGAAATGCGGGCCGACATCGAGGGGGTCCAGGAAGAATGGAATACAAGTATCGAGCACACTTCTACATGGTTTAGCGATCATCGGTCTTCCTTGCAGCAAGATACCTTCAGTCTAAAGCGCGATACGGACTACGGTGCGGTATTCGTTCGCTTTTATCACGCTGACCAGTATTCTCTCGGGAGCAATCTCGTGGAGCTGGAGGCGTATCCGCATATTCGTTCTGGCACCTACGCGGACGTCTCCGCTGCCTATTCCCCCGATGGCAACCTATATCCGCATTACCGCGTCGCGGCCGACATTTATCAAAGTCTTCCGAATGGATTCGAAGTATCCGGAGGTTACCGCTTGTTTCGCTTCGGCAGCAGCGTGAACATGGTCACCGCATCGGTAGGCAAGTATTACGGAAACTGGCTCTTCACGTTGCGTACCTTTCTCACGCCCACCCAGGTGGAAGCGTCAAGATCGTTTCAACTATCTGCGCGCCGTTATTTCGGTGACGGAGCGAGTTACATGACGTTTCGTTATGGCACCGGAGCCTCGCCGTTCGAGGTTCTCACTCTGAACCAGGTGGGCATCCTCAACTCCAACGCGGTTAGCGTCGATTACAACCGGCGCTTCAGGCGGCATTGGACGGTGACATTGTTGACTGGCTTTAGTCAGAATCGTGCGGACCTCAACAGGTTTCAGCAATATATTTTGGACGGAACAGTTTACTACCGCTTTTAGTGATGCCGCGCCAAAGGCTGATGGTATTCTCTTGGCAATGAGGTCCTCGCGGGGAGTATTTGTCTTCTTGCTCGGGGCTGTTGGCGTCCTGAGCCAGCCTGGCTGCAGCAACAAGCAACTGTCCGCGCTTCGTGTCGCCGACGTTTCCGTGGAGCCCCTCGGCGCGCACCAGCTGGACCGGGCGGCGGAGTTCCCCGAGCGATTCCCTTTGCAAGTGGCAGTCCTCTGGACCAAACCGGAAGAAGCCGGACTGGGAATGGTGCACTCGCTTCGAGAAATGGGCATTCCTTTCTTCTGGACGCGTGACCTGGACCAAGCATTGAAGCACCCACTGATCCTGCTCTATCCAAGCGTGGACGCCAAGACGTTCACGGTGGAACAGGCGGACCGGGTGGCCCGGTATGTCGAAGCTGGCGGCACAATTTTCGCTCAAAACGTTTTTTGGGGAGGGCTGAAACCTATCTTCGGGTTCAGCGCGTTCCAGCCGTCCCGCAGCCGCCACTGGGTCGCTTTCCGGTCCGGAGAAGATGCCATTTTCCGGTACCTCGACCGTCCGGAAGAACAGAAGGCGCCCCTGGGATCGGATGCGATCAAAGAAATTTTCTGGACAAACGGCTATAGCGCCGACCCCACTACTAAGGTGCTGGCCACCTTCGAGGACGGCACGGCGGCGCTGCTTTCCAAGACATTGGGCAAGGGAAAGTGCTACTTGGCCGGTGTCGGGCTGGACGATGTGAGCGTGCGGAACCAATCCAACCGCGACTTCGAAGCCCAACGCCGCTATGCCAACGGTTTCGAACCGGGAACGGACATTTGGATGTTGATACTCCGTGCCTGGTACGAAGCTTACTCCCGGAACTGGGTCCGGCTGGCAACTATTCCGGATGGCCAGCGCTCGGTTCTGTTGCTCTCGCACGACTTGGACTCGGAAGGATCTCTGACTGAAACCGCGGACTACCTGGGCATGGAGAAACAGCATGGCGTGACGAGCACGTTGTTCGTACAAACGAAGTATCTGGACGATTCCATCGGTCCTATGCTGCTCACCCCCCCCAACATCGAGTTTCTTCGCAAAGCGAAGGCGGACGGCTTCGACCTGGAGAGCCACAGCATCAGCCACGCGCTCACGTTCAACAAATTTCCCAAGGGAAATGGCGAGGAGAGCTTCAGCAGCTACCATCCCCATATCGGATTTTGGAGCAAAGATTATTCTGACGGCACGGTGTTTGGTGAAGTGAAACTGAGCAAGGGTTTATTGGACGGGGAGATCCCCGGCCAAAATACGATCTTTTTCCGGGCCGGTCATCTTCGGGTACCGCCGGCGCTTCCGGAAGTCTTGGAGCGGTGTGGATATCGGTTCGATTCTTCCTTCACGGCCGGCGATGTTCTCTCCAACTTCCCTTACTCGCTTCCGTCGGGACTCGGAATGACTGAGGATTCGGAAATCTATGAGTTCCCCGTGACGATGGAAGACGAAGAACCCCCAGGACTGCCCGGCCACGTGGAGAGCAACCTCAATGTGATCGAGGCGAATGCTGATAATGGAGCTGTCAACGTCTTGCTGGTGCATCCCAACGATCCTACCCACAAGGTGCCCGCGGAGGAGGCAATGATTCGGAGGCTCCCGGCGGGCGTTGGTGTTTCGGATTTGCTCAGCTTCGCCCGCTTTTGGAGGGCCCGCGACCGTGTGCTCTGGAGGGTCGAGGCCACCCACGATCCACTCGAGTCGACGGTGAAAATGCGCACCCTCGAACCGGTGAAAGGGCTGACTTTTGAATTCGAGTGCCGGATCGGGAAAGCGGAGGGTGTGGAGGGTCTCCAAGTCGAGCCGCACCAGCTCATTCTGCCGGCGCTGCGGGCTGAGCAGGAAGTAGTGTTGCAGGTTCATTGTGCACTTCAGTGAGCCGGACACCCCGCACGCTCGACAAGCAAATTGCCCCCGGCGACAACAGAACCTTCCCCTAAGTGCCGGTCGACATCTGAAGACGGCGGGGATGAAGACTGTAGCTACGACTTCGCCTGCAGGACCTCACTGAATTTTTTCCCAACCGCAAGAGACTCCGAAGGGGCTCGCGGTCATTATCTTCCGATAGCCATCCACGATCGTGCCGCTGGGCGAGTTGTCGCCCGGCACGCAACTGCGATAACCCTGGCCCACGTCCGCTCCGGGTCGCGCATTTTTTGGGTCGACCGTCGAGCCTGTCGTCACTCTCTCCGCCGGGGCTTCGGGCTTCCAAATACAACTCGGCCCCAAGAAGCTGTGACTGATCATTTTCCTGTAGCCGTTTGCTACCGTGCCGTCGGGCGAGTTGTCACCAGGGACGCACCCGCGAAATCCGGAGCCCAGGTCGACCCCCTGAATTGGTTTCTTGCCGTCTGAGCCAGCCGCGCCCGGCGCACGTGGCGCAGAGGAAGTAGCGTTCTCGGACCGCTGCTGCCTAATGACCATATAGGTTACGCGTTTGCCGGCCGCCACCAATACCTGATGCGGCAGATTGGCGGGAATGAGAACTACATCCCCCTCGGCCACCGCCGTGCTTTCGCCGCCCTTGATGAAGGTCAGGGAGGAACCGCCAACCTCTCCGGGTGCCGCCTTCGACTCCACGACCTTGCCACCCACCAGTGTCGCCTGTCCGCTCTCGATGATGAGCAGCACGACGTCGCTCTCCAGTTCCACGTCGCCGTCGCCTTCCCTGTGGATGATCGAGATTTGGTAATCGCCGGCCTCACGGAACTCTTCCATGGCGGCCTTGCGATCGTCAAGCTTGGCTGCCAGGGTTTTGTCGAAGCTTCTGAGATCGCTACTCTTCCATACCACGACGCCCTGCGGATCGGCGGCGAACATCGGCACCCATACAATCAGGGGAATTATCTGCTTCGCTAGTGATAACCTCCTGAGAATCGTGGATTGTAGCATGTCCGTCTACCTGATGTTACCGCCTCGGCGAGATTCCAGGTAGTGGGCCACGTTGGATTTTCTAGCCGCGTGAGTTCGATGAGAGTGGCGCTTGGGGAAATCTGCCGTAAACGAGCTTGCACACACGGTTGGGAGGTATGGTGAGCTGCTGTACCGTTCAATCGACCTTGGCGTTAATGCTTACGCGTGAACCATACCTGGAATGATTAGACGCGAAAAAACCGGCGAAGGACGCGCCGATACCTCGGTCTTGCGTGATAATGGTTCCTTGGTCACCTTCCCGCGCCCAGCGCCTCGGCGTAGAGCAGACGAAGGCATAGAGGGATGCGGATACTGATCACTGGCGGAGCGGGCTTCATCGGTTCTCATGTTGCCGAAAGGCTCTTGAGAGACGGTCACGAAGTATTCATCCTGGATGATTTGAACGACTTCTATTCGCCGGCCCTCAAGGTACAGAATCTTGCCGCCGTTGAGCGGGCCGGAACGGCCGTTTTTTTCGACTGCGACATTCGAAATGTGGAACGAACGCGACAGATTGTGGAGGAACTCTCCCCCGGAGTGGTAATCCATCTGGCCGCCCGCGGCGGAGTTCGCCAGTCGCTGGAGCAGCCGCTCTTGTATGAGGAAGTGAATGTACGCGGAACTTTGACGCTGTTGGAGGCGAGCAGAGCTGCCCAAGTGCAGAAGTTCATATTTGCTTCGTCGAGTTCGGTGTACGGCGTTGGCAGTCACCTTCCGTTTCGAGAAGACGACCGGACCCAACTTCCGATTTCCCCTTATGCAGCGACCAAGATCGCTGGCGAGCAGATGTGTTTCGTTTACTCTCACCTGTATGGAATCAAAGTCATCAGCTTGAGACTGTTCACAGTGTACGGTCCTCGCCAAAGGCCCGACCTGGCGATTCGTAAATTTGCAGAGTTGATGGATGCAGGCCGCGAGATCCAGGTTCATGGCGAAGGAACCAGGCGCGATTACACCTATATCGACGATATCGTGGATGGCGTCGCTGCATCCCTCCACCATGATTGTTCATATGTTGTGTTCAATCTGGGCAGTTCATCGCCCGTCTCCCTGCAAACGGTGATCGAGACGTTAGAGCAGGCCTTGGACAGAAAAGCGAACATTCGACGGATTCCTTCTCAGCCGGGCGATGTGCCGGTTACCTATGCCGATATAAGTAAAGCCCGCAATTCGCTGGGCTACGATCCCTGCACGCCATTTCACACGGGCGTCCAGAACTTCGTCAAATGGTACCGCCTCATGCAAAAGGAGCGGTCTTGAACAATTTCAGTTATTGGTGCTTCCTCAATCAGATAGCTGGGGATTCAGACGCTTTCATGTCCGATGAATTAGTATCATCTCGGTATGGACGGCGGTTTGGGGGATAACAATGGTCTTTCCACAGCCGCGGGGCAGTTGGTCTCCGTAGTGATCGCAACGCGAAATCGCGGAATCGGCGCCGTGCGCGCCATCGAATCGATAATTCCCGCCGAACAAGCGAAGCTGGAAGCGGGCGTCGAAGTGATCGTCGTTGATCAGAGCGATGACGATGCGACAGAATGCGCGGTCGCCCCTTACCTTCGTCTGGCCCGGGTGCGGTACATCAGGACCGCGTCGAGAGGGCTCGGAGCGGCAAGGAACGTGGGCGTCGAAGCAGCCCGGGGCGAATGGATTGCCTTCACCGATGACGATTGCACGGCCGGTCCAGATTGGCTATTGGAATTGTGGCGAGGCTTCGATGTGGATGCCCGGATTAGTATCGTTCTCGGCAATGTGATCGAGGGGCCGCATGATCGCGACGCGGTTTTCATTCCTTCGTATGTTCGGAAAGGATCGTTTCTGGCGCGGTCCATCGTCGATAAACACAACGTCGAAGGAATAGGCGCTTGCATGGCGCTGCGAAAAAACGTCTGGACGTCACTCGGCGGTTTCGATCCGCTGCTTGGCGCGGGGAGCCGTTTTCACTCCGCTGAAGACCTCGACTTCGTGATTCGCGCCTTAGGAGCCGGGCACTGGGTGTATGAAACCGACAGCGCCCAGGTAGTGCATGTGGGTTTCCGGCCGAACGGGCGCAAATCCGTGCTGGCTTACGAATACTGCTTTGGCATTGGCGCCGTGTATCTGAAGCACTTGAAATGCGGACGATGGGAAGTGCTTTT
>Ga0210394_10007772_pt1 | contig 11206 bp, 7 predicted proteins | sample IncBWC12MmetaG_FD_160121 | JGI IMG/M metagenome (GOLD analysis project Ga0210394, IMG submission 160121) | Forest soil microbial communities from Barre Woods Harvard Forest LTER site, Petersham, Massachusetts, United States - Inc-BW-C-12-M | ecosystem: Environmental > Terrestrial > Soil >... | reverse complement strand
CCCTGCGGGGTGTGACAGCGACAGTCAAATAACACCGGCCACTCAAGGGCTTGCGGTGAACGGTCTCGCTTCCACGCCATTCAACATCGCCGTGGGCGGCACGCAGTTCAATGAGAACGGCGCGGACAGCGCTTACTGGTCGGCGACAAACGGCCCGGACCAATCTTCCGCGCTCGGCTATATCCCGGAAGTCGTCTGGAATGAGAGTTGCGCCGATCCGAATGTATGCGGCGTCGCGTCGCTATTTGCAAGCAGCGGCGGCGCCAGCACTCTTTACGGCAAGCCATCCTGGCAAGCGGGGCTCGGCGTGCCGAACGATGGCAAGCGCGACCTCCCGGACGTCTCTCTCGATGCCGCCGCCGGCCACGATGGATATTTGTTATGCCAGGACGGCATTTGCACCACCAACGCCAGCGGACAACTCATCAACGCCGAGCTCGTCGGCGGCACGTCCGCCGCCGCTCCCACGTTCGCCGCCATCCTGGCGCTGATCGCGCAGAAAACCAATTCCCGCCAAGGGCAAGCAAACTTTGTACTATATCCGCTCGCGGCCGCTCAAAACGCTGCGAATTGCAGCTCCACCAGTCCTCCGCAATCTCAATGCATCTTCAACGACGTAACGGTGGGGAATAACAATGTCCCTGGACAGACCGGCTTTTCCGCGACGCCCGGCTACGATTTAGCGACTGGCTGGGGCTCCGTCAACGCCGCCAATCTCGCAGCGAACTGGCAGAACATTACGTTTCGCTCGACACTGACCACACTACAGCTTTCGTCTACAAACCTGACCCACGGGCAGCCAATGACCGCATCTGTGACCGTCGCTCCCAGTGTTGGCACAGGAACCCCCACGGGTAACGTGGCCCTGCTCGCTGGAGGTTCCGCGGGAGTGAATCTCGGCAACCTCAGCAAGGGGACGGTTTCCGGCGCTATCGAAACGCTGCCCGGTGGAGCATACTCCGTCACCGCCAGTTACGGTGGAGACGGCACTTTTGGCGCGAGCAACTCTACCGGCATTCCGATCACCATAAGTCCTGAGTCCAGCAGCACTACATTCTCCGCGTTCCTCAGCGGCCAGTCGGGCAATCCTCCTTCCCAGGTAAACACGACCTACGGCAACTTCCTCAACTTACAGGTAAGTGTCGCCGGAGCCTCCCAAAAGGGGACCCCCACGGGAACACTCACTTTTTCCGACACGTTCAATGGCAACACCAGCACGCTGCTGAGCACTTCTCTCAACAGTCAGGGCAACGCGCAAGTTCAGGAAACGCAGCTCGCTCTCGGAAACCACACGCTCAGCGTCAGCTATTCCGGTGACGCCAGCTTTTCCGCAAGCAGCGCGGGCCCGGTTAGCGTGAGCGTCGCCAAAGGGCCCACGCAAACGATTCTCTTCCTTCCCTCAGGAGCCTTGCCGAACACTTCCGTTGTTCTGCAAGCCATTGTGCTTCCAAATGGCGCGATCGATCCCACCGGGACCGTGCAATTTTTCAACGGGAAAACGGCACTGGGGAATCCTGTGCAGGTGAAGAATTTAATCGCTACGCTGACCACTACCCAGCTGACCACCGGGCCGCACAGCATCACGGCTGTCTATTCCGGTGATCTAAACTTCGAAGGTTCAACTTCCGGCGCAGCCACCATCGTCGTAGGCAATCCCGATTTTCTGATCTCCGTCAATCCAGGGAACGTAACGATCTCGGGAAGCGGTCCCGGTACCACAAGCATTCTGCTCACGCCCGGCCCCGGCTTGGGTTTCTCTGGGCCCATTTCCCTCAGCTGCTCAGGACTCCCCATGGGTTCTTCTTGCACTTTCCTGCCCGCGCAGCCCACCCTCAACGGTTTTACGCCCTTGACGGTCGCGCTCGGCATCACCAGACCGCCTCAACTGTCATCTGCGATCCGCATGGCTTTTCACGGCGAGGCCCAGCGCCTAGCCGGTTCACTTCTAGGTGCGACACTGGCTGGCGGATTTCTCCTGGCATGGCCCAGAAAAAAACGTGCATGGCCACTCTGTGCATCGTTGGTTCTGGCGGAGTTTCTGTGTGCGATGAGCGGATGCAGCGGCAAGCCGAGCGCGTCTACCACGCCTGGCGGTACATCGACGGGTTCTTTCGTTTTGACTGTCACGGCAAGCGGCGGCGCGGGCGCGCAAGCCGTCAGCCACAGTGTGACGCTTCAAGTTATCGTTCAGTAGTCCGGTCGCTCGAATCGGAAGCCGCGGAGCGACTACATACAGAGCATCCCTCCATTCGCACGGGGAAATGCAAACTTGCGCCGGAGGCTCCGGTTCTGACGTTTTGCCCGAGTCTACCAGAGCAATTTTAATCCGAATTGCACCTGACGAGCAGTGGTTGACGTGCTCGAGATCGCTCCCGCCGTGCCGGAAAGCCCCGTCAGGTTAGTCGCGGTCGGCGGCGTAAACACAATCAGATTTGGCGTGTTGAAGTTAGCCCGGTCCAAAATGTTGAAGATCTCCGCGCGGAATTGCACGCTCAGCCGCTCGTGAATCCGCGTGTCTTTGAGAACCGAAAAATCCCAGGTCCCAAGCCCCGGGCCGATGTAGGTGTCTCTTCCGACGTTGCCAAAGAAACCGATGGTGGAAGGTGGGGCAATGAACGCGGCAGGGTTAAACCACTGGCTGGGATTTCCGAGGACCACACTGCCCTTGAAGTTCGGATTCAAGAACGGCCTTACGGGATTTCGCGTGTCGCCGGTATTGGATGGGTTGTAGCTGAGCTGCGGCGTAAACGGAAACCCGGATTGAATGGTGACGATGCTTGCTACCGACCAGCCTCCGACCAACCCGTTTTTCCATCCTTCCACATCGCTCGCATACATTTTTCCTCGCCCGAATGGCAATTCATAGATGGCGTTGATGACGCCAACATTTCTCACGTCAAATGTCGCCAAGCCCTTATCGGCAGCCAAGTCAAAGGGGTTGGATACCAGTCCCGGCGCATTTCCCGCCGTGGTTTGATTCAGCGAATCTCCGTCGTCGAGCGTTTTCGAGAAAGTGTAGACTCCGCGTACCGAAAGGCCCTGGCTGATCCGCCGCGTCAAGTCCACTTGCAGTGCATTGTAGGAGCTGACTCCCTCGGAAAACCACGTCCACGTATTGGCTAAGGCCGGATTCGGTTTTGCTTTTCCGGCTGGAACATAATAGCTACCAGCCGGAACGGATGCTCCCGCCAAAGGCGATCCGATGGGGAATCCGATCGTAGGAGAGTTGGTAGCGGTGGTCGGGAGGGCTGGATTGTACGTGGGATACACGGCTGGGCAGGGAGTAGCCGGGCAAATCACGGGCGTGGGCTCGTTGGCATCTACACCAACAATTTGGTGATAGCCATGCGAGCCGACATACCCAACCGTCAGCGACGTGTTGGGAGAGAGCTGCTGCTCGACGCGCAGCGACCATGAGATTAGCGTCGGAGTCTGCATGTCAGGCTGCACCCCGCCGGGCACCAGCTTCGCCGTTGCCGGTATGGGCGCCGTTGGATTGATGGGGAGCTTGGAGACCGCAAGGGACGGAATGCTATACGTCGGATTGAAAGGTGCGTTCTGGTCCGTACGGTATCCCAGCGCGTCCTGCAAATCGTTGTACATTCCGAATCCGGCGCGCAGGACAGTCTTTGCACTCAACGGACTCCATGCTAGAGCGATCCGCGGCTGGGGCAGAAACTTTGCGTTATTCGTGGTGAACAGCGAATCGCCAATGTGCGGTTGCGTCGAGATCACCCCATTTGAAAATGTATAGTTCGCCGCGCGGCCGTGGGCTTCATTCCAGCCGGTCGAGAATTCAGCTCGAAAACCCAGCGACAGTGTAAGTCTTTGGCTGAGACGAATAACGTCTTCCGCATACACCGCTCCGAAAAGGGAGCGCCAATTCATCTCCGTGGGCGCGGGATCAAACAGAAAAGTGCCAATGGTCCCCTGCAGGAAGGTAGCAAGACTCGCAAACGTCGCCTGCCCGTACTGGCTGAGCGCGATCGTCTCGTTGGACTGGAAAGGTTGGAACCACGCCCCAAAACTGAGCTGATGCCGTCCGCGCGTGAGCGTCACGCGATCCTCGAACGTGTACAAGTTCCGATGGATGGTCAGGTTGCTTCCGTTGTTGCTGCCCGCCAATCCCAGCTGTGCTTGCGGATTCGAGGCCGCGCTTCCGCCGACAACGACCGCGCCAACCGGGAGTCCAGTCAGAAATCCCGGAACGCCGGCCGCCGGAGTACCCGGAGTCGGCTCTCCCGTAAAGAAGTAGCCTGCGCGCGTGTAGCCGACCCGCGCTGTATTCAGTAGCGTGGGCGAGAAAACGTGCGTTTCCTCCAGGCTCAGCACCTGCTCGCGCAAGTTGACGACATCGGAGCTGTAAGGATTCGCAGGTGTCGCCGTCACGTCGTTGCCATCATCTATCGTATAGATGGCAGCGAGCGAGTCCTTCTGCGAAAAAGTGCGGTCGACCCGGACGGTGCCAAAGTCTTCCCGTATGGTTTGCAGCGGACTGCTGAAAACTTGAGCAATTCCATTGAAATCGGGAGCATTTGCAGGTGGTGTTGGCCACAAATTCAACAGTGGCTGAACGCTCGCCACTGCGGCCGCCCGCGACGCCAAATCGGGAACAAATGCCGCGGATGTCTGGTGCAGGTGCTGGCGGAAGCCTTCGTAGTTGGCAAAGACGAATGTCTTGTCCTGCTGGATGGGACCTCCCATGGAAGCGCCAAACTGGTTGCGCTGAAAAGGCGGCGCGGAGCCTTGATCGAAGAAATTCGGTGCATCTAGGGCGTTGTTGCGCAAAAACTCGTACGCGGAACCGTGCCACTGGTTGCTTCCCGATTGCGTTACGATGATTACCTGCCCGCCCGGGTGTTTGCCCAGTTCGGCGCTGTAGGTGTCGCGCTGCACGTTGAATTCGCGCACAGCGTCAACTCCCAGCAACATCCCGCTCGTTCCACCCGGTTGCATGTTGTTTTCCGCGGCGCCGGAGTATTCCACTCCGTTCAGGAGAAAGATGTTTTGCTGCGGACGGTTGCCGGAAACGGCGAAGTTATTTCCCGTGGACGAGTTCGAAATGCCCGTACCGCCGGTCTTCTGTGAAGTGAAGTTCACGATCCCCGGATTCAAAGGCAGCAACAGATCGTAGCTTCGTCCGTTCAGGGGAAGTTCCTTCACTTGCCGCTCCCCCACTAGCCCCGAGATATCTCTTGTCGTGGTGTTAACTATCGGCGCCTCTGCCGCCACCGTCACCTGCTGTTTTACCTCGCCCAATTGCAGCGTCAAGTCCACTCCGGCTTCTTGTCCGACGGCAAGATGGATGCCGCTTCGGATCTGTTCCCGGAATCCAGCCTTGGAAACTCTGATCTCGTATTCGCCCACGGGCAAGGCGAGCACCTGGTAGCGCCCGGCGTCGTCCGACACGGTACTGCGGAGCGATCCGGTCTCCACGTTTTTGACGGTTACCGCGGCAGCGGGAACCCGCGCTCCGGATGTATCTGTGATGACTCCCGTGATGCTCGCGGATACCTGCGCGTGCAGGCGCGGCACACCGGTCAGCAGGAAGAAAAAAAGCAGGCTCACGAGCTTGTTCGTGCGCATTTGGAGACCCCCGAGAAAGAAGAGAACCAAGAAAGAGACTAAGCAATTCAATACAGTTTGATTCGCTATGTCAAACCGTCTTAATACGGGTAACTTGTAGGCGGATTCATACGGATGGAAGGGGTCAAAATCGCACAGCGGGATCGAGGAACTTCACACAGCCCCTATGTTAGGGTGAGCCGCGCTGAGCGGCAAACACAGTTGGCCATGCGATCACTCTAGGTTTGCGTTGTACAGGAAGAGGAAAGGAGCGCCGCACCCCCTCAGGGGAGGGAGCAGCGGCGCTCTTGGGGGTTCTGGCTAGTTGGTTTGAGGATAGTTTGAGGAATGACTGGAGGTGGGAACCGTTTCGCGCGGGGCTGCTGCGAAGTATCGCCGTCGGCCTCCGCGCAAATCTTTTCGATTCTCGATTCTTGGCTCATGAAACCTGTCCGCTTCCCAGTTTGAGTCTCTGCGATTTAAGTTTTCTAGACGCTTTTTCTATGTGCAGGGCGCTTGCCAAACGCCACCACGGCAAGCTCTGCATTTTCCTCGTGTTACAAACGCCGGCGAAAAGAAGGACTGCATCATCGCGGGACACTGTGCCTTCGGGGCACAAAACGCGCGGAGCAACCGGGCCACCGGAGTCGCCATCTGTCGCAATGGCAGGAACTGGTTTTCTGGAAAGTGAGCGTCAGGCCGCCGCGCCGCCGCTTTTTTCGCGAGCACGCATCTCATGGCCATCACGTTTTAGATAGCGGTACAGGCTGGTGCGGCCGATCCCCAGTATTTGCGCGGCCCGCAAGCGGTTCCCCTGGCACACCTCGAGCACTCGCTGGATATGCAGTTTGCGCACTTCGTCGAGCGACAGCGGCCGCCACTCATCGCCTTCGGGCCTTCGCGGGCCGCGGCGCTGCAAATGCTCCGGCAAGTCCGCAAGATCGATGAAATCCCCGGTCGCCGTTATCGCCGCGGTAGCGATCACGTTCTCCAATTCACGCACGTTCCCCGGCCAGGCATGCTGCAGCAGCACGGTCTGCGCCCGCCGCGTCAGCCCGGAGATATTCTTTCCATACACGTCGTTATACTTTTTGAGGAAATAGTGCACCAGCACCGGAATGTCCTCGAGCCTTTCCGTCAAGGAAGGCACGCGAATCTGAATCGAGCTCAGCCTGTAAAAAAGATCCTCCCGAAACCGCCCCGCCAGAACTTCCGCCCTAAGATCGCGATTCGTCGCCGCAATGAGCCGCACGTTGACCTGCCGTACTTCCGGCGACCCCACGCGCTGGATCTCCCGGTTCTGGATTACGCGCAGCAGCTTGGCCTGCATCGGCAAGGACGTTTCGCCAATCTCATCCAGAAAAACCGTCCCGTTGTTCGCGTACTCAAAAAGCCCCGGCCTGGTATCCGTCGCTCCGGTAAACGAGCCTCGCACATGTCCAAAAAGCTGGCTCTCGAGCAACGTGTCTACCATCGCCGAACAGTTGCAGATCGCCAGCTTCTGCTGGCTCACCGGACTGATGTGGTGGATCGCCCGCGCCACCAGTTCCTTTCCCGTCCCGGTCGACCCCACCAGCAGCACGTTCGTATAATGCCGCGCCACCTTCCGTGCAAAATCGAAGACTTCCAGCATGACCGGGCTTTTTCCCACAATCCCGTGAAACTCCAGATCCTTTAGCAACTGTTCTTCCAGCGCGCGCACTCGTTTCCGCTGGTCGTAAATCGTTGCCACTTCGTCCAAAGTTCTCTTCAGGCGAACGCGGTCGATGGGTTTGGGAAGAAAATCCGTCGCGCCCCGGCGAATGGCATCCAACGCCGATTCCAGCGTGTATTCTCCGGTCATCACGATGACGTGAATCCCGGGGTCGCAGCGCAGCGCGCGATCGAGAAATTCATAGCCGTTCATGCCGGGCATATTTACATCCGCCAGGACCAGCCGGCTGCGCCCGGTTCGCACCAGGCTCAAGGCTTCTTCCGGATCAGAAGTAGTGATGGCCTCATAGCCCATCTCATCCATGACCGCGGACAACAAATCCAGCTCGGAGTGATCATCGTCCAGAATGCACGGAGTCAAAGAGGTCTTTGTTGCTGTCAACTCAACGGTTTTGCCATACGCGTGTGCCACACCGCATACACTCGCAACGTTTGTGCCATCCCTGCACTTTTCCTGCGTCTCCTGCTTGTCCGCCCAATCCTCGCTCCGCAACTGTCCAACTCTCAGCGTCTCCAGAAGAATCAACAATTTAGCAACGCTGACGCGAGCAAATCCCATTTGTTGCCCGCAATTCCCGCCCAAAACGCGCAAATGCTCCTGTCCAGCTCATATCATATTGGGTCATCGTGTCGTTTCGGTGCGGAACTCTCCTGTTCCTTCACTCGCTCCTGCTCTGATCCTCATGCCTGCTATACAGGCTGAGGCTGCGCTGCCGAGCTTTCTTCTTCTTTCATGCGAGGTGCCACCACGTTAAGCCGGAATTGATGCAGGCCATTCTTGGTTTTCCCAATCACTTCGGCCTGGTATACGACCGGCTGGGAACGATCCGAATCGCCGGTCAAAAGCCGCACTAGAAGGATGGCGTGGTCATTTAGGACTCGTTTCAGCGCCACCTGTTTGCCGGTCTCCTCAGTCCATTCCAGTTCGCACTTCTCCACAAAGAAGTCCTCATTGCCATCCCAGCCCGATATTTCTACTTCATATCGACGCGGAGCAAGAGAGCGGGCATACCGAAGCATCCAGTGCCTCCGCAGGTAGGAAAGGCAGGCCAAGAACCACCTCGTCGCGCTTTGTAACTTACTGAAAAAGAATACCTTGTTGCAAATGGAGGGTTTTGGATTATGTTCGCAAGGGTGACACTGCTCGGGGGCGTGTTTCGTTACGGGTCACTAGACGTTGCCTGGAATAAGAAGCGCGCTCACAAATCCATAAATTGGCCCATAAATATAGCGAAACAGGAGAATACCCACGAGGAGGCCCGCCATCGCCCAACCGCTGCCGCGGATCCAGTTCAGGTAGCGCTGTGCGGTCTTTTCGGTCATAAAGAGCAGAATCACGGTGCTGCCATCGAGCGGCGTCACGGGAAGAAGGTTGAACGTGCCTAGCAGCAGATTCAGCGAGAAGAAGATGAGCAGAGTAGTGGCAGCGAAATCACGTTGGCCGGTGACGGGGTCGGGATGAAACCATCCCAGAGCGGCTCCTAAATGGAGCCCGGCCACAGCGATGAGCATCAGCGAGAAGTTTGCCACCGGGCCGGCAAGAGCCATCCATCCAGACCGCCGGGGATGCCGCCGTTCCCAAAGCGGGTCGTATGGCGCGCTCGCCCATCCGAACATCGCATGCATGGAAATGTAAGAGAAAATCGGGATCACAATCATGCCCCAAGGTTCGCGCCGCATGTGTGGCACGGGATTCAGCGAGACCTGACCGCCGAGAGCTGCTGTTTCATCGCCTCCCATCTTGGCGACGAGCGCGTGCGCCGCTTCATGGCACGTCGTCGAAAACAGAAACGCGACATACCAGATGAATCCGAAAACAAGATCTTCGGGAGAGAGACCCGGCAAGTGATTTGGTCCTTTCGTTTGCGCAGCCCAAGCAGACTAGAGGTTGTCACCCGGCTTTGCAAGCGCGTCTCCACCAACCGGGTCCGTGGGAGGAATTGCGTGCGATTCCGCGCGTCGGTGGTAAACTCCAGCCATGCCAAACAAAACCAGCAAAAAGAAGAAATCCGCCAAACTCAAAAAGACTCTGGGCCGCAAGCCGGCGTTTAAGAAAAAGACGGCAAAGAAAGCAGTGTCTGCCAAGAAGTCTGCTCCAAAAAAGAAGAAAGCGCTCAAGAGAAGCAGAGTCCGCGGCAAGAGCGATGGCGTGGACACCGTGGTGTTCGAGCCCAAGGGGCTGGGAGCCCGCTCCGGTGGCCAGTCTGGCGATCTCCAGGGCCTCTCGAACCGCGAGGGCGCGGATTCGGAGAGCGTGGACGAATTGCTGGAGGAAGGAAACGCCTTCGAGGCCGAGGTTGTAAAAGGCGTCGAAGATGTTCCTGACGCCGATGAAGGCGAAGTGCGCACGCACGAAGTGCCGGAAGACGACGTTCCGGATGAGTATCTGGAAAAAGACCAGTAAGCCCAAAGTAAGCACGCAAGCCGCACATCGACACTAATTGGAAGGAACTTCTCGTCCGATGAAGATTTACAGAATCGTGTTCGCGTGCATCGCTATCATTTCGTTGGCCGCTGTAGCGCATTCCCGCAACGGCGACTCTTCCAGCCATCCCTCAACGGAATCCGCCGCAGCTTTCCTCGGCCGCTGGGATTTGACGTTGAAGGCGCCGGACCGCGAATATCCCTCCTGGCTGGAACTACGCGAGGACAATGGCCAACTCAAGGCCGAGATGGTGGGCCGCTGGGGAAACGCCCGCCCGCTTCCCAGCGTGGAACTCTCAAACGGCCATCTGAAGTTCGTCTCATCCAAGGAAGAAGAAGACAGCAAAGGCGATTTGGTTTTCGAAGGAACGCTGAGCGGAAATACTCTTTCAGGTACGCTGACCGGTCCTGACGGTAAAACCTGGCAGTGGACCGGGCGCAGAGCTTCTGCCCTCAAGAGAACAAGTCCGCCGAACTGGGGCTCGCCGATTCCTCTGTTTAATGGAAAAGATTTGACGGGCTGGCGCGAGGATAAGCCCGGCGCGTCGCCTGTGTGGAAAGTCGAGAACGGCATTTTACTCAGGCCCGACCGTGGCCCTGAGCTGATCAACAGTTCCAAATTTGAAGATTTCAAACTCCACGTCGAGTTCAACTGCGGCCCTACGTCCAATAGCGGCGTCTATCTTCGTGGCCGCTACGAAGTGCAAATCGAAACAGACTCGGCCACCGATCCACCAAGCCAGCGAATGGGAGGCGTCTACGGATTCCTCGCTCCTTCGCCGGAGCCTCCGCGCAAGCCCGGCGAATGGCAGACCTACGACATCACGCTCATCGGCCGCATGGTCACCGTCGTCCTGAATGGCCAGACCGTTATAGACAATAAAGAAATCCCCGGCATTACCGGCGGCGCTCTCGATAGCCACGAAGAACTCCCCGGCCCCATCTACCTCCAGGGCAGCGAAAAAGGTCGCGTGATGTTCCGCAACATCGTCATCATTCCCGCGAGTAAATGAATGCCTTTTTTTGAAACTCGGATTTTTACAGAAGAGGGGCGATTGCAAATCAAATCGGCGCTGCATGCTGACGGAGCCACGGCTCAATGGTAGATTTGCTCACCCGGCCAGCCTCGTACAGGCCTATGAGCCAGTTGTACGCTTCCAAGTCATCAAAAAGCAGCCTATAACCATTCAACAGAAGAAAAACACCTGTGGACGTGATTGCCGTCCGCTTGTTTCCGTCCAGAAACGGATGAATTTGCGACAAGCTCTCGAAGAGGGCCGCAGCTTCCTCGATTGCATTCGCGTAATATCCGGTCTCCAGTCGACCTACTGCAGACTGCAGAGCTCCGCTGCCCCGAAGCCCGTGGATTCCGCCGAACTTACGCACCACTTCGCCGTTAATTTCGATGACTTCGTTTACGGATAGATAACAGCTCACTTCGCCAAGCGGCGTAGCAACTCCGGATGTTTACCGACGAACTCATCCAAGGCTGCGCGGAATGTCA
>Ga0210394_10007771_pt1 | contig 11207 bp, 10 predicted proteins | sample IncBWC12MmetaG_FD_160121 | JGI IMG/M metagenome (GOLD analysis project Ga0210394, IMG submission 160121) | Forest soil microbial communities from Barre Woods Harvard Forest LTER site, Petersham, Massachusetts, United States - Inc-BW-C-12-M | ecosystem: Environmental > Terrestrial > Soil >... | reverse complement strand
GGGCTTGCGCGGAGCAGGGACTGCGTAGCGCAATGCGACGCATGCGACGCACGGGTGGCCATGGATGGCCACCCAGGGCTTGCGCGGAGCAGGGACTGCGTAGCGCAATGCGACGCATGCGACGCACGGGTGACCATGGATGGCCACCCCGGGCTTGCGCGCAGCAGAGACTGCCTAGCGCAATGCCGCCGCTTTATGCAGCAGCGGTTTTAACAACGGCCAGACATTGTCCAACAGTTTGGGCTGCCCCTGCTCGTTGGGATGAATCCCGTCGGCTTGCATGAGATTCGGGAATAGCGCGATGTCATTCAGCAGAAAGGGCACTAGGGGTACTTTTTTATCGCGTGCCAGATCCGTGTAAGTCAAACGAAATTGTTCCGTGAAATCGGGGCCGTAGTTGGGCGGCATCCGGATTCCCAGAAGCAAAACCCTGGCCCCGGCCGCCGATGCCAGGTCGACCATCCGCACCAAATTGGCGCGCATTTGCGCGACTGGCAGCGCGCGTAAGCCGTCATTGCCCCCCAATTCGAGGATGACAATTTTGGGTTGATGCAGCATCAGTGCTCGCGGCAGGCGCGCGAGCCCGCCCGCGGTGGTCTCGCCGCTGACACTGGCGTTGACGACTTGGTAACCGTACTCTTGATCCTTGAGCCTCGTTTGCAGCAACGCCACCCAGCCCTGTTCTACGCGCGCCAGCCCGTAGCCGGCGCTGATGCTATCGCCGAACACGAGAATCACCGGTGTTTCGGCCTTGGCCGAGACGGAAGCAAAACCTAACACGAATAGGACGAAAAGCCGCTTCACAGGCGCTCCTCAATGCAAGATCAAATCGTTCTCGAAGCAAACAATGTATCCAAAACCGTCGCAAGCCCCGAGGGCCAGCTGACCATTCTCGCCGATGTGAGCCTCAGTGTGCGAACCGGTGAGACATTGGCGATCGTCGGCGCTTCCGGAGCGGGCAAGTCCACGTTGTTGGCCCTGCTCGCGGGACTCGATTCCCCGAGCACGGGTCGCGTGCTGATCGCCGGCGAGGACATCACTCTGCTCGATGAAGATGGTCGTGCCGCCATCCGCGGCCAACATGTTGGATTCGTGTTTCAGTCCTTTCACTTGATCCCGTCGCTCACAGCCGTTGAAAATGTCATGTTGCCGCTCGAACTCCGGCAGAGCCGCGATGCGCGGCAGGCGGCGGTCGCCGCGCTCGCCCAGGTTGGTTTGACGCCGCGCCTTAAGCATTACCCGAAGCAATTGTCGGGCGGCGAGCAGCAGCGGGTGGCGATCGCGCGCGCCTTCGTGACGCATCCGGCCCTGCTGTTTGCGGATGAACCCACGGGCAATCTGGACACGGCGACCGGGCAGCGCATCACGGATCTGCTATTTGACCTGAATCGCAGCACGGGCAGCACCTTGGTGCTGGTCACGCATGATCGCACGCTGGCGGGGCGCTGTAACCGCGTCCTCACACTCGACGCCGGCCACACGGTGAACTGATGCAAGTCCTGCGCTTCGCATTGCGCAACTTGTGGCGCGACCTCAAATCCGGCGAGCTTTCGGTGCTGTTGCTGGCGCTGGCAGTGGCGGTTCTCTCCTTGACGGCCGTCGGTTTTTTCACCAGCCGTATCTCCCAAGGAGTGCGCGCGCAGGCCGCCGAAGTCTTGGCCGCCGATCTGCGTCTGGAATCTCCCAATCCCGTTGCGCAGCGCTATTTCGTCGAAGCGCAAGCGCGGGATTTGAGGAGCGCGCGAATTCTATCGTTTCCCACCGCGATATTCAGCGGCGACGTGAGTCAATTGGCGGCGCTCAACGCGGTGACAGCCGGCTACCCGTTGCGCGGTCATGTACGCATCGCGGACACGCCCTTCGGTGTTGCGCGCGCCACCGATGGCACGCCGAAGCGCGGCGAAGTCTGGACCGACGCGCGAATCATCGCCCAGTTGAAAATAACGCTGGGAGCCTCTCTCAGGATCGGCGCGGCCTCGTTTCGAGTGACTCAGGTACTCGATTACAGGCCGGATCAGGGCACGGGCATCGTGAACCTGGCACCCGCCGTATTGCTTAATTATGACGACGTCGCATCGACTCAGCTGATTCAACCCGGCAGCCGTGTGACCTACGCCGCCCTATTCGCCGGGCCCGCCGCGGCGATCGCCGCATTCCACGACTACTTGGTGTCCACGAAGGCACCGGGGGAGCGCTTGCGCGAGGTCGATGAATCGAGCCGCCAGCTCAATTCCGCCATCGATCGCGCCAGCCGGTTTCTCAACCTGGCCAGCCTCGCATCGGTGCTGCTTGCCGCGGTGGCCGTGGCGATGGGCGCCCGGCGCTACGCGACGCGGCACATCGACACCGTGGCATTGATGAAGTGCATGGGAGCCTCGCAAGGCTTCGTGCTGGCGATCTCGATTATCGAATTGACCCTGTTGGCGGTCTTCGCCGTGGCGATCGGCGCGGTGCTGGGCTATCTCGCGCAGGAAGGCCTTGCCTGGGTATTGCGGGACCTGATCCGCACCGAACTGCCCGCAGCCTCGCTCGCGCCGTTGCCCATCGCATTCGTCACTGTTTTGGCAATGCTCGTTGGCTTCGCTCTACCGCCGCTCCTGCAATTGAAAAGCACCCCGCCGGCCCGGGTACTGCGCAAGAGCGTGAGCGCACCGCCGCTGCGCTACGGCTTGAGCTATGTGCTGGCGCTGGCGGCATTGTTCGCCATTCTGTGGAGCTTGGTGCGCGATGCCGAGTTGGTGCTCTCCGTCCTTGCCGGTGTGTTGGGCGTCGGAGTGGCCCTCACGTTGGCGGGATTTGGTTTAGTGGCGCTCACGGGCCGATTGCGCGGAGGCGTGGGAGTCGCCTGGCGTTACGGGCTCGCCAACGTTTCACGGCGCGGTGGGGGCAGCGTCGTGCAAATCGTCGCCTTCGGTTTGGGATTGATGGTGTTGCTGTTGCTGGCGGTGGTGCGCAGCGACCTGCTCGCCGATTGGCGGCATAGCCTGCCGGCCGATGCGCCCAACAATTTCCTGGTCAATATCCGCCCCGAGGAGCGCCAATCCTTGCAGGAATTCCTCCAATTGCACGGATTGGGGCAGCCGCAAACGTTTCTCATGGTGCGTGCGCGCATCACCGCCATCAACTCTCGCCGCGCCGAATCGATCAAATTACCCGGCGACGCCGGCCGCGGCTTCCTGGAAAGGGAGCAGAACCTGACCTGGTCGGCCGCTCTGCTGGACGACAATCAATTGGTTTCCGGACAGTGGTGGACAGCCGCGGACGCGGGCAAACACTTGGTATCCATATCGTCCGAATATCAAGAAGCGTTGCAATTGAAACTGGGGGATAAGCTCAGCTTCGATGTCGCGGGAGAAGCCTTGACCGTGGAAGTCGCCAGCGTCCGCAAAATACGCTGGGACAGCTTCAGGCCGAATTTCTTTCTGGTGTTTCCGCCCGGACTTTTGGATGCCGCCGCCGGTACGTACATGACCAGCGTGTATCTGACCCCGGTGCAGCGGCCGGCCCTGGCCGATCTGGTACGTCAGTTTCCGACCATCTCGGTAATCGACGTCGATGCCATTCTCAAGCAAATCCGCGACATCATGGATCGCGCATCTCTGGCGGTACAGTATGTATTTTTGTTCACCCTGGCGGCGGGCGTCGTCGTGCTGCTGGCGGCCGTGCAGTCGACGCGCGACGAGCGGCGCTATGAAAGCGCCATGCTGCGGACCCTGGGTGCCAGCCGCGGCACCGTGTTGCAGGGCGTCGCGGCCGAGTTCTCCGCGCTGGGGTTTCTCTCGGGTACCTTGGCCGCTTTCGGCGCCACAGGAGTGGGCTGGGTATTGGCGCGCCGCCTATTTTCGTTGCACTACACGCTCGACCCCTGGGTGTGGGTGGTCGGTTTGGTCTGCGGCACCATTCTGGTCGGAGTGAGCGGCACGTTGGCGACGCGCCGCGTAGTCAACACACCGCCCATCCACACCCTGCGGGACGAATAGGTCACGCACGACAGAAAGTTTGAAGGAGGACGGATCGCGCAGGCATTTCCCGGAGCGTGAAAAACGTGACTGAGTGCTCAAGCCTCAGCGCACGTCGAGAATCAACCAACCTATCGGAATAGGACTCCCGCGAAACGGCAGCTCTTCAATCCGTACATTGTAGATGCCTATGCTAAGCCCCGTGGAATTGAGCGTCATTCGCAACTCGCCGTTCGAGTCCTTGAGCAGATCATTCAGTATGAGTGCGCGTCCCTGATCTTTCTTGTCGACGAAAAGGCGGAACTGCGCCTGCTTCGTGTAGCTCAGATCGATATGCGCATCCATCAGTTGCGGGGCGCTGCGGCTGACGATGATCCGCGCCTTGTCGATACCCGGAACGCGATCCGGGGTCACCCGCACGTCACGGGTCGTCGCCGGTTGCACCAGCGAACCTTGGTTCATCAGGGTACGAGTGTCGTCGAGTTCGCCGCGCAGCAACACGTACTTTCCGAGCAACGCCCAGAACGCAACCAGACTCACGAAGGCGAGCACGCCCAAGCCGATCAGCGCGTAGACGGTTTTCCACCAGGGCGGCTGCGGTTCGCGCAGATCCAGCGGCTGGCCGCTGGCTTCGAGCAGTTTAAGGCTGGCCTGGGCACGCAGGGATAACCGGAGTTCGTCGAGGTATTCGGGATTCGCGCGGCACCAATCCTCGAGATCGCGAGCGCCCTTGGGCGGCAGCTTGTGTTCCAGATAGCGATCGAGGAGCTGGTGATCTTCGATGAACTTGCGATCGAAGCGCGGCGGCGCGTTCGGCGGCAAGTTCCCACGTGTAACAGTTCGAGCGTTCATGCCTGATATTCCTTTGGACACTCATCATGCCGCGTCCCGGTCATGGAATATGTGAAATAATCGGCAAATGGCCGGCGTAAGCCCGGTTTGAGACGCGGGGTCCGCGACAGCCGTCACGATTTTTTACGGCTCCTCGTCGCCGCAGCCCCGGTACCGCGGCCTTAGCCGCGCTACCGCAGCCGAACGAGCCGCAGCCGAGCCCCAGCCGAGCCCCAGCCGCGGCGACAAGCCTAGACGATCGGGTGCAATGCAGCGGGGAGGAGGCGGCCACTGTCCAATTCTGCGAAAACTGCTTCACGCTGCGCCGGTGTGAGGCGCCGCCAGTCAATTTTCCCGCTGCCCTCCATTCGCAGCTGCGCATCGTCGATGCGTCCCACCACTCCGGGTTTGGCGCGCCAGCGTTGCGACAGGCCTTCCGTGCGTCCGCGGCGCACAAGATCGATGATGGCTTGAATCACTCGGGCGTTGTTGGGGAGATCGGCGTGTGATTCATCCACGAAATAGCACTTAAGCTTGGGGAGCCTGGCAAAGGACAGCGGTACCGTGCCGTCGCCGTTTCTGTCCATCGCGTATTCAAATCCGGCCGCCGTGCGGCGCAAACTGAACACGGTCTCCTGATTGACGCCGACGATATGAACCATGCGCGAATCCGCCGGCGCCAATCCGGCCCGGGCGGCGGTGACTTGACCGAGCAGCTGTGCGCTTGGAGTGGGGCCATCGGCCGGCCAGCAGCGAGCATCGAACAAATCAATTCCTGTGATTCCTTGCGGCGGCGGCAGCATGTGATAAAGCCCCGGAAATGTGCAGAATACATTTTGCGCCAGGTATTCCGCCGAGTGCTTGCGATCGAGAGTCGACAGCTTGCGCACGAACGGATAGGTTCCGCGCAGGGCCTGTACCGGGGCGAATGAACCCCGATTGGGAGTACCCAGCATGATGAGCTTGCGCAGGTAGCGCCGAGGCAAAATCCGCGCGGCCACGCGCGCGACCAGACCGCCCATGCTATGCGCAACCAGGATGACCGGCCGGCCGTCCGCCACAATCCCCGCGGCAAGCTTCGCGCCCAGCTGGTCGAGCCCCTGGCGCCAGTCGTAGGAATAAAAACTCGCATTGCAGCCGGCGATTTGCAGCTGCAGCCTCAGCTTCGCGTAGGAGAAGAGCAACACCCCCATCGACTTGAGCGGTTTGTCGGACGGCAAAGCCAGAGCGGTCAATCGGCCGGCCGCAATCTGCAGCGGATCGATCCACAGTACCTCAGGCAGGCGGCTGCGACGCTTCCCGCCCGCACCGCGCATCGGGCCGCCGAGTTTCGAACCCATGATTCCCGGCAGGATCAAGACCGGGGGACCTCGAGGTTTCTTGGCCTTCTTCGCCGCCGCCGCGAGCACCGACAGCTCCGCATAGGCCGGAGCGCCGAAGTATTCTCGGAGGCTCTCCGTTTGGCGTCCGCGGGCCAGAGCATCGAGCACTTCATCGTCATCCGCGTGGAACGCCCAATCGGCGTTCTTGGCCGAGAGCGGTCTGGACGCTGGGCGCGCTCCTGGCCGGCGTTTCACGTTCTTAACTCGCCATGTGGCGATCCACGACCTCACACACCGCGGCGATGACCGAGGCGCGCGTGCTGGATTTGCGCCATACCGCGCCGACGGTGCGACAGGGCGCGGGCTTGGTAAACTTTCGAATGGTGAGGCCGCGCTGGGATCCGAACGGCGACTCCACGGCCAGTTCAGGCAGCAATGTAATGCCGAGACCGGCGACCACCATTTGGCGCAGAGTTTCGAGACTGGTCGCGCGAAAATCCTCGGCCTCACGGACGTCGACCCGGCTGCAGACTTCCAGCGCTTGGTCGCGCAGGCAGTGGCCATCCTCCAGCAATAGCAATGTATGCCCTTTCAGATCCTGCACCTTGATGGTGGACTTGGCGCCGAGCTGGTGATTGTTCGGGAGCGCCACCGTGAAATCCTCCTGGTAGAGCGCGCGCGACTCGATGCCGTCCTGCGCCGTGGGGAGCGCCATGATACCAAGATCGATTTCGCCGTCGCGCAACCGCTTAAGCAGCGACTCGGTTTGGTACTCGTACAACATGAGTCGTAGGTGCGGCAGCGCCTTGCGAAGTTTCGGCATGACCCGCGGCAACAAATACGGCCCGATCGTGGGAATCAAGGCCATCTTGAGTTTACCGGCGAAAGGATCGGTGTTGTTGCGGGCAAGGGCGATGATTTCCTCGCCCTCGTTCAGCATCCGCCGGGCGCGTGCAACGACCTGCTTGCCGACGTCGGTGAGCTGCACATTCTTGGGCTGACGCTCGACCAGCTTCACCCCAAGGTACTCCTCGAGCTTCTTGAGCTGGGCGGACAGAGTGGGTTGACTCACGAAGGTACGCTCGGCGGCCTTGCCGAAATGGCCCGTGTCGGCCAGCGCCACCAAATACTTGAGATCCTTGAGATTCATGCCTTTGTCCCGATTAACTAAACGATCGCAATAGACGTACTCTATCAAAATCATCGTTACAATCAAATTCTCTGATGGGCAGACGATTGCTAGCATCGCTGCGTGTTTCAAAACTTCTTCGAGGTCCATTCCATGTCTCTAGTTAACACTGAAATCAAACCCTTCAAGGCGACCGCCTATCACAACGGCAAATTCGTGCCGGTGACGAACGACACCCTCAAGGGCAAATGGTCCGTCGTGGTGTTTTACCCCGCGGATTTCACCTTCGTTTGCCCGACCGAGCTCGGCGATCTGGCGGACAACTACGCGGAATTCAAAAAGCTGGGCGTCGAAATCTACGGTGTGTCCACGGATACGCATTTCGCGCACAAGGCGTGGCATGACACCTCGGATACCATCGTCAAGGTGCAGTACCCGCTGGTCGGCGACCCGACCGCGACGCTCGCGCGCAATTTCGAAGTGCTGATCGAGGAAGAAGGCCTCGCGCTGCGCGGCACTTTCGTCATCGACCCCAAGGGCCTGATCAAAATCATGGAAGTTCACGACAACGGCATCGGCCGCGATGCGAAGGAACTGCTGCGCAAAGTAAAAGCCGCGCAGTATGTCGCCTCCCATCCAGGCGAGGTGTGCCCGGCGAAGTGGACTCCGGGTGCCCAAACACTGTCGCCGGCCTTGGACTTGGTCGGCAAGATCTGAGGAGCCCCCATGCTCGACGATAATTTGAAAGCTCAATTGAAAACCCACCTGGAGCGGATCTCGCAGCGGGTGGAAATCGTCGCGTCCATCGACGACACCGAGAAGTCCCGCGAAATGCTCGAATTGCTGACCGACATCGCGTCGGTGTCCGATCTGATCAAGATCGAAGTGCGCCGTGACGACGCGCAGGTCAAGCCTTCGTTCGCCCTGGGTCAACCCGGAACCGAACCCCGGGTGCGCTTCGCCGGATCGCCGATGGGCCATGAATTCACCTCTCTGGTGCTCGCCCTGCTGCAGACCGGCGGCCATCCGCCCAAGACCGATTCCGCCGTCGTCGAACAGATCCGCGATCTGGACGGCGATTACCGTTTCGAGACCTTCGTGTCCCTCGCCTGCCAGAGCTGCCCCGACGTGGTTCAGGCGTTGAACCTGATGGCGGTGCTCAATCCCAAAGTGCGCCACACCATGATCGATGGCGCCGTGTTTCAAGACGAAGCGGAGCGGCGCCAGGTGATGGCGGTGCCGGCCCTATTCCTGAACGGCCAGCCCTTCGGACAGGGCCGGATGGAACTTCCGGAAATCCTCGCCAAACTGGACCAAGGATCCGCGGCGCGCGACGCCGCCCGCCTGAACGCCAAGGCGGCCTTCGACGTATTGGTGGTCGGCGGCGGTCCGGCCGGCGCGGCGGCGGCGATCTATGCGGCGCGCAAGGGCATCCGCACAGGTATCGCAGCCGAGCGTCTCGGCGGGCAATTGCTCGATACGGTGGGTATCGAAAATTTCATCTCCGTGAAAGAAACCCAGGGCCACAAACTGGCCGGAGGGTTGGAGCAGCACGTCACCACCTACGACGTCGACGTGATGAATCTGCAGCGTGCGGAGGCGCTGATTCCCGGCGATCTGATCGAAGTGAAGCTGGTGGGTGGAGGCGCCCTGAAGGCGCGGTCGGTCATCGTCGCCACCGGCGCGCGCTGGCGCGAACTCAACGTGCCGGGCGAGCGCGAATACCGCAACCGGGGTGTCGCCTACTGTCCCCACTGCGATGGTCCCCTGTTCAAGGGCAAGAACGTCGCCGTGGTGGGCGGCGGCAACTCCGGTGTCGAGGCGGCGATCGACCTCGCCGGACTCGTCAGGCACGTCACGCTGATCGAGTATGACGCGCAACTGCGGGCTGACGCGGTCCTTAACGCCAAGCTGCACAGCCTGCCCAATGTGACCATCATCACCGGCGCGCAAACCACCGAAGTGATCGGCGACGGCGAGCGCGTGAACGGACTCATCTACAAGGATAGGCGGAGCGGCACTCTCCATACCGTGGAACTCGCCGGCGTCTTCGTACAGATCGGGCTGGTGCCGAACACCGACTGGTTGAAGGGCACGGTCAAGCTCACATCGCGCGGTGAAATCGAGGTCGATGCGCGCGGCCAGACATCGGTGCACGGAGTATTCGCCGCCGGAGACTGCACCGTAGTACCCTACAAGCAAATCGTCATTGCGGTGGGTGAGGGAGCGAAGGCTTCCCTGAGCGCCTTCGACCACCTGATCCGCTCGCCAATGTCCGCAGCCGCGTAGGAGCCCGGCGCTACCGGGCGCCGGCGGGCACCGCCAGGAGCCTTAGGAGCGCAACGATGGCTTCAGCCGCACCGCCTCATCGACTGTCCTCGGGCGTCGTGGTGGTCAACGTGGCGCAGCGCAAGCTGAAATTTCTGCTGCTGCGAGCCTACCGCAATTGGGATTTCCCCAAGGGTATGGTCGAGGCGGGCGAGGAGCCCATCGACGCCGCATTGCGCGAAGTTCGGGAAGAGACGACGCTCGACGACCTGTCGTTCGACTGGGGTATGGCGTTCAAGGAAACAGGCCCCTACAACAAGGGCAAGATTTCCCGGTACTACATCGCACGCAGCAAGCGGACGCAGGTGCTGCTGCCCATTAATCCCGACTTAGGCATGCCGGAGCACCACGAAGCTTGCTGGGTCGATTTCGCCAAGGCCCTCACCATGGTGTCGCCGCGCCTGCAGCCGGTCATTCACTGGGCCCATGCCATCATCAATCATGAACAGATCAACAAACCCTAAGGAGCCTGTCCGAGAAATGATGCGCCTGCTGCGCCGACCGCTGCCCCATTCTAAGCTCCGCAGTCGGACCGGGCGGGACATTGCGCTGCGCAATTCTAAGCTCCGCAGTCGGACCGGGCGGGACATTGCGCTGCGCAGTCCTAAGCTCGGCGCAGGCAGTTTCGACTGGGAAGGTATTTCGACTATGGGTACGCCCGCACCACGACGACCGGAGCGGGGGCGACCACCGCCACGCGAGGGCCGTAATAGCCGCGGTGATAGTAGCCCACCGGGGCGACTACGCAACCGGTCATGGCTACCGCCATTAAACTCAGCGGAATCAATAACTTGAATAGGCTCTTCATGAACGGTCTCCTTGCATTTGCCACTCATGGAGAACAACGCGGCGGCGGGCCGCGGGATGACAGGATGAACAATGCTTAAGCTTGTCCTTTATGTAGGGGACAGGACGCGCGGCCCGTCACGCCAGGGAGTGGAAGACCTTTTGTACGTCGTCGTCTTGCTCGAGTTTGTCGATCAACCCCAATACCTCGGCCGCCTGGGTCTCAGGTAGTTCGATCGGCACCGCGCAGATGTACTCGTGCTCGGCGGACAGCGGCGCGATCCCTCGTTTTTCCAAAGCCTCCTGCAGCCTGCCAAAGTCATTGAAGGCACCGCGAATCACGAGTTGCGGCTCGCCCTTATCCCCGGTGCTGTCGCCCATCTCCTCGAGACCGTAGTCGATCAGATCCAGTTCAAGGTCGTCCTGATCTTTGACGCTGCCGGGGTCCAAGCGAAACACGCCCATTTTCTTGAACAAGAAGCTGACGCTGCCGGTGCTCCCGAGATTGCCGGCGCCCTTGGCGAAGATATTGCGCACGCTGGCCACGGTGCGGGTGGGATTGTCGGTCGCGGTTTCGACCAGCAAGGCGACTCCATGCGGCGCGTAACCTTCGTAGATGATTTCCTGATAGTTGGCCGCCTCCTTGCCCGAGGCGCGGCGAATCGCCGCATCGGTCTTGTCCTTGGGCATGTTGACGGCGCGCGCGTTCTGCAGCACCCGGCGCAGCGTGGGGTTCGACGCAGGGTCGGGTCCGCCTGCGTGCACCGCAATAGCGATATCCTTGGCAACGCGCGTGAACTGCTTTGCCATGCGGTTCCAACGCGCAAACATGGCGTGCTTTCTGACTTCGAA
>Ga0210394_10007768_pt1 | contig 11209 bp, 8 predicted proteins | sample IncBWC12MmetaG_FD_160121 | JGI IMG/M metagenome (GOLD analysis project Ga0210394, IMG submission 160121) | Forest soil microbial communities from Barre Woods Harvard Forest LTER site, Petersham, Massachusetts, United States - Inc-BW-C-12-M | ecosystem: Environmental > Terrestrial > Soil >... | reverse complement strand
AACTTCAGGATGAAAATCCTGCTTCATACGTTCACGACCAGCCTTCCCCATACACTCTCGCAATTCGTGATCAGCCAACAGTCGCCCGGCTGCGCTCGTGAATGCCTCCGTATTTCTCGCCAGTACTAGGAAACCCGTCACGCCATCGACGATCGAATCCACCGCGCCAGTTGCCCTCGTCGTCACCACTGGAACGCCGCTCGCCTGCGCTTCAAGAGGAACACCTGGAAAGCCCTCGCGGTAGGTCGGCAGCGCCAGCACATCCATCAGGGCGTAATAGAGCGCGGTATCGGTTACAAACCCCGGACGAACAATAGCCGCCTCCGACTCAATATAACGGCGCACTTCCGGCTCGACCGGGTCGCCCGGTTCAAAATCCCCCACCAGCAGGAGCCGGAGATCTGGGTAGGCCAGACGCAGTTGGTGAAATGACTCCACCAGTTGCCGAATGCCTTTGTCCTTCACGAACCGCCCAACGTAACCGAGCACCGGTGCGCCAGCCGGAATCCCGAGCCGGTTTCGCAAGGTTTCAGTTTCGGGCGATCTCCGGTTCGCCGGAGAGAATCGCGTCAGGTCGACTCCGCCGCTGCCCTTCGCCAGCACGATTGCCTTTTCCGCTGACACCAGATTCAGTCCGATCGCGCGTGCCCGCAAGCTGGGACTGACACAAACCACCCGATGAGCGCATGTGCATGCCAGCCATTCCGCTACCCATAAGATCGCGCGCTTCACTCCGCGCGCCGTCTCCAAACGCAAACCGCGAAGCGTATAGACCCGGCAAGGGACGTGCCCCAGCCAAGCCGCAACCCCCGTCAACAGCCCGGCCTTGGGCGTGCTGGCATCCACGATCACAGGACGGACCCGCCGTACCGTTCGATAAAGCCGCCAAAACGAAACCAGATCCCGCAACGGCGCGATCTGCCGTTCCATCGGAACCCCAATCCTCGAAACGCCCTCGATGGTCGACACCTGCAAAAGATTCTCACCGGGAGACGACAGCATGAACGGTTCAAATCCTGCGCTTCGCAAGTGTCTCAACACGCCCTTGTAGAAACCGCAGGCAAGAGACGAGGTTGCCGCAATCAAAACGCGAAGATTGCCCGCCTTAGGCGCGGGCGACGGGTCGGTTACAGGGCGCACAATTGTACTGTTTCTCCAGAAGAGAGCGATAGATCGATTCCCACTCGTCGACGACGGCAGAAAGGCTGTAGTGCTTCGAGACATGAACCCGTCCGGCAGCTCCCATCGCACGACGCGCTTCCTCGGGCAAGCGTTCCATTGCGAGCATCGCTTCGGCTAATGCGGCAGAGTCTTTCCCGCGAACCAGGAATCCGCTTATATTGTCACAGACGATCTCCCGATTTCCGCCAACATCAGTCGCCACTATCGGCAAACTCGAAGCTGCAGCTTCCAGCAGGACCATGGGAAGACCTTCCCAAGCCGAAGACATAACGTATGCGTCGGCGGCCGTCATGAGCTTTGCTACATCTTTGCGGATGCCCAAGAAGCGAACGCATTCTGCCATACCGAGATCGGTAGCCAATTGTTTCAGAGATGGACCCAGGGGACCATCGCCAGCGATAAGCAGAACGTCGCGCCGAGAAAGCCGCGATGCAGCGTTCAAGAGGTTCGCGTAGTCTTTTTGAGTTTCAAGTCGTCCTACTGCGAGCCAGGCAAATCTGTCGTCAATACCGAATTCCTTTCGCAGACTCACTCGAGATTCACTGTCTCGGCCAAAATGCTGAAAGACCACGCCATTCGGGATCATTCTCAGCTTTCCACGTGGGACTGCTCCGACGCGCGCATATCTCTCGACCGCGGCCTGGCTTACATTTGTCGTTAGGTCGACTAGCGGATCTGTAATTCGATAGCCCAACTGTGTCCACAATCCTCCTTCTCTTATGTTTTGAGCAGTTGAAACCACGACCGGAACCGTCGCAAAGAGTGTTGAGATGCGCCCGAGCAAGTTGGCATGGACCATATGAGTGTGCAGAATCGACGGACGTTCTTGCCGTATGATCCGTGCAAGGCGCACGATCCCGCGCGGGTCACCTACACCACGTTTCATGCCCAGCGACGTCACGCTGATTCCCAAGCTTTCGAAATCAGCTTGCAGAGGCCCACCGGAAATCATGCTTACAATTGTCGGCACCCAGCCGCGAGAGAGCAGTTCCCGAGTTAGCAGAAGCAGTTGCGTTTCTGCGCCACCACGATAGAGACCAGTGATCAGGAACAAGATAGACCGTGGGTTTGGTTGAGAGAAACGCAAGGGCGACTCCTGGGGCTTGGCTACGCTTGTTTCGGTTTGAATTTGTGAGCCTGACCGAACGATTTCGAACCGGCCACCAAGGCAAGTACGAGAGGCAATACCATCACTCTTTGTCGCGCTAAGAGTCCGAAGTTGCTCATCGCTACGGAAAACACGGCTGAAAAGATTGCAACAAAGCAAATCGCGAATATCACTAAGGGAGTCGAACGGGCGCTCAGGAACAACCGAACAAGGTCGCCCCTACTGTGCAGAATGAACAACAAAAGCGCGAAGCCCTCGCAAGATGCGAGCACCGCAGTCCAGTTGTTTACTTCCCAGGGGAACGGTCGAAACATCAACAAAGGCGCCTGCGCCAAGCGAGTGCCGATCGATTCGTCCTCGCCGAATGCGGAACCCCCGATCTGATTGTGCAGATGCGAGTATTCTGACATAGCGCGCGCGTCTTCCACGCTGTTGAGTTCCAACGAACTCTTGGAATAGGTTACGATAACGAGGCTGGTGGCCAGAAAAAATGGAAACAGCAGCAATTTTAGCCCAATAATCTTTCGCCCATAAGTGATATCCGCGATCAGGTAACTGGCGAACAGACTCACGGCAACGAAAGCACCAACGTGAGGCCTGACCAATGTTGCCATGGGTAAGCCGATCAGTATCGCAACCCATCCTTTGGTATCAAAGCGCCGCGCGATGCCATACGACGTTAGTCCAATCGCCAGCGTCATCAAAGCGTCTTTGCCGAAAGCGGACGTCCAGAAGACCAGCGAGGGAAAAAGAAAAAGTAAGAGCGCCGCGGCCCGCTTGTTCGCTGTTGGAAATGCCAGAACGAATGCACGGTAAAATAGGAATTGTCCCCAGAAAGAAATCATCGCGAACAGGACCATAGCTCCCGCCAGCGACGGCCCAATTACAGAGAAGAGGCAGGCGCCGATTGCGATAATAAGATTCGTGCCCCACAATTGCTGAAGAGAAAAGAAATCCGTGAGAGTAATGGACGAGCCAGCCATCTGCTTCGCGCTATCAAAATAGAGCCCATTGATGTCCGAGAGTTGGAACGCCGGCAAGACTGTGTACAGCCATGAGGCGAACAGTTTCGCAACCAGCGCGACCGTCATTACTGTGAACAGAAACTGGTCCCTGCGAGTGATGATTGCTAGCAGAGCAACGCAGACGATGACGCTAAATGGGATTGCGACCGCCGCTCGGAACTCATCCTCAATGGAGAAGCAAACGGCCGCGCTCCCCATCCCAAGGATGCCGACTATCAAGACAGGATAAAGCCAATCTAACTTCATTGCCGGGACAGGAGTTCTAGTCGGCAAGGGTTGGCAAGAACTGTAAGAACTGTAAGAGCTGGTGTCTTGGAAAGTTTCCCTCATTGCAAGCCCGGTTTTTCGTAAACGTATACAAATTTTGACGCCAGCAATTCCGAATCGGGCGCGATACGATTCAGCAGGTCGAGCACAGCCCTTTTGACGCTGGCCTTGCCCAGTCTCATCAACCAGTATTCGCGCAAGCGCAGACCAGCACGCCGGCCAATCTCCAACGCTGCCGAGGGCGATACCCAGGAGACGTGATCCGCGTTCGTCACGGCCGTGCCTTTCACGAGAGTCGTCAAAATATGCTTAATCCAATAGGGGTTCGGAGTGGATACAAGAATTAGTCCGTCGGTAGCGAGATGCCGAGCCGCGAATTGCAACAGCCGTATGGGGTTGTCGACATGTTCGATCACATCCCCAATCACGACTCGCTCAAACCTCTCGCCAAGATCTTCGTCCGAGGTTGCGTCAGCCAGCCGCACGTTAAATCCGCGCTCTTTCAAGAATTTGATTCCCTTCGGCACAATGTCAATTCCCAGAACATGCGCTGCTCGTTCCTTGATGTACTTGTGCTTCCATGTTGGCGATTCGATATGACTGATGTCGTGCTCAACTATGCCGATGTCTAGTACCGATTGGTTAGTGATGAAGTTGTCGAATATGTCGAGATATCCTGAACGACTCTTTCTCAAACTTCGCAACTCTGTCGTAACCGGCAACAACACTTCAGGGCAAATTGGGTTATCACTTATCTGCGTCCAGTTCACGATATTCCTCCACTCATCTCTGGTCTGCTGAGCCAAAGTCAGATAAAGGCCATCAATCCGACCGCGCATAAGCTCCCGAACGAATGTCCGACAAAGGACATTAGGAACGGTTAGAAAGTAGCCTCCAACTCGAAGGCAGATCTTTGCTCGGCGGGTAGGCTCCTTCGTCGTTGCGCGACTCTAAGTTCCATGTTCATCAGCATCAAGAATCCGCCGACTTGTACCAACGCGGCGGCCAGCAAGGAAACCGCCGCGCCCATCAGGCCAAACCTGGGTACCAGCAAAAGCGAGAGCGATGTTGTGGTCAGAGTTGTAGCACTGTTGACTAGTACTGGCATTTTGAAAGACCGGGCTGCGGTAACCCCGTAGCCAAGGAAAGAAGCCACCGCAAGAACACTCGTTGTCGCGATCACCACCAGAAAGACGTTGAGGTAACTGCCATACTCAGGACGATAGAGTATCGAGAGCAAGGTATGCCCAAAGATAGCACCCGCGGGAACTCCGATCACTCCGATCACGATGCCCAAGACTGCGAATTTCCGCAACAGACACTTGAAGGCCCCAAATTGCCGATCAGCAAACATCCTCGAGAGTCGCGCGGTCGCCGACTGCCCTAGCGCATTGATGATCAGGCTGGCGGCCGTACCCAGGTAGGCAAGCGAAGCGAAGATTCCAAGTTTGCTCTCGCCCAAATAGTGCTCCAGCACGTATCTGGGAATGTTGGTGTTCAGTGACATGAGTGCCATAACGATTCCCAAAGGCAGACTTAGCAACACGAGTCGCTTCAGAATCGAAGCGTTGAATTTAAAAATGGCGACTCGGGCCCCAATTGCCTTCCTTGCAACTATGAAATCGTATGACAGGAATACCAGCAACCACGTAAGGCCGATGGCCGAAACTGCCGCGGTGAGACTGCGAAGACTCCAGAATACGGCAGTGAAAGCAGCTATCGATGCAACACCTTTAACCATCAACGAAGTCGCGAGTTGATCGAGTCTTTCGATCTTCTGCATCAGCCCGGCGACCACATCGCTCAGTGACTCCACTGACTTTGCTGCAGCAAAAAGCACGATGACGAACGAGGTATATCGGTCATATCGGGACACCGAAACGATCGCCAGTACTATCGCGAAACCCAAGCAAGTGGCGAGACAGCGCAACGTAAAATAATCGGCGAATTCGAAATCGGAGCGCGAATCGGTCGCTTGTACTCCACGAAGTTGCAGATTCGTAAACATGAAGACCGGAGCCGTGATGGCCAGGCCCAGGGCAAACCGTCCCACGATAGCTGCGTTTCCTAGCTTAGCCAACACGGACAGCATTCCCCACTGACATGCGTAGTAAATTGCATTGCCCGCCAGGATCCAACTGAAGCCCACGTGCAGCGGTTTGGCCACGACCGCGCGTGCCGCTATGTTTTCGCGCGAGAATGTTAAACCAGTCGACATCGAACTATTTTCCGTTCCGTCCGGGGCGGCCGTTCTGTGAGGTGATGGAGCTGGCATAATATACATTGACAAACCCGCCACTCACAGTAAGCAGACGCGTAATACCAAGTGCTATCAATAGTATTTACGGTTATAGCGCATAGATAAACATAAAACGTTTCAATGTGGAACACTACGGCGTTTGGGGTCAAGGTATGCGATAGATGGTCGCAGCGGCGGCGGCAGGAACGACGGCCTCCATGTCTTTCAATGCATTCTTGGCGACGCTGCTAGGCACAAAAAGAATATCGTTGTCCTGCAGAGCCAAGTCTGTGTCTTTTGAAGCGAGCACTCGCTTGAGATTGATCGGAATCTCCTGGCGGCCTTGCGTCGTGGTACGAATTAGCCTGGCCGAGCCTTTCGCGGCAGTGGGGTTGGTGCCTTGAGCAAGCGCAACTGCCTGCAGAATTGATAACTGCTCGTCATGGTCCATGGGGAAACCGCCGGGTCGCGCAACGTCTCCTATGACGTAAACGATTCCAGTGCGCTCTACGTAGATGGTGTCGCCGGGTAAAATCTCTGGGTTGTTTTCTGGCTTGGGGGTCGCGCCCGCAGTCATTTTCACGTGCTGCGGGTCGTCGGATTTTCCGGCGTGCGTGATGGTGACTCTGGTGCCTGCAAGGGAAGTTAGTCCTTGAGCCAGTGAGATATAGTCCAGCAGATGGTGCGATCCAAACGCGGGATAGATGCCGGCATTTTTCACTTCACCGAGCACTGCGACGCCCTGGGTTGCATACTCCGCGATGAATATGGTGACCTGCGGGTCTTTCAGAAATCCTCCGCTGATGAACTTCTGGCGAATAAGATTTTGTGCCTCCTCAGCTTTCATGCCCTGCACGTGCAGCGTTCCCACCAGAGGCAACAGAATGTCGCCGGTATTGCTGACGCGAAGTTTTCCGCTGAGTTCTGGCGTGTCGAAGACACTCATTTCCAAAAGATCGCCGGCGCCGATCGGGCCCGCGGCGCCACTGCCGAAGCCGGTGCTTCCGAATGTAGAAGGAGCTTGCGGCGCGTTCTGCGCGCGCTCCTGCGCGGAGACGAAGCTCACTGATGCGAATATCAGCAAGAAAAATAGCGACCATGTTCTGGGGTTAGTTCTCATCTGTCTCATGCCTGCCCTGGGGAATTCGAACGGTGTCCGTTGCCATTGCCGTGTCCGTTGCCATTGCCGTTTCCGCTTCCGGTGTCGTGGTAGTAGTAAGAATATTCAGATCCGTAGTGGCCGTAGTATTGGCGGTACTCCACTGAGTTGAAGGACAGATCGTTTACCACGACGCCAGCGATATTGGCTCTGACTTTTCTTAGCACATCGCGGGTGCGCACCAGCGATTGTCTGCCGGTTTTCTCCGAGCGGGCGATGAGGACGACCACATCTGCATTCCGCGCGCAGACCACGGCGTCCGTCACCGCGAGCACGGGCGGAGTGTCGACGATGATGTAGCGAAACTCTTCGCGCCAGTGCTGGAGCAACCGCGGCATCGCATCGGAAGCAAGCATCTCGGAGGGGTACGGTGGCATATGGCCCGCCGGGACGACATGCAGGCCCGGAATTTCCTCGACGGCGATGGTGACATCGGAGGGGTCCGCTGTGCCGGCGAGGCAGGCACTCAAGCCGTTGTTCATGGGCAGGCCAAGGTATTTGTGAATTGCCGGCCGGCGCATGTCTGAATCTACAAGCAGTACCTTCTGGCCGGTCTGAGCCAATACGACTGCGAGATTGAGCGCAGTGAAGCTCTTGCCTTCCTGCATCATGGCGCTGGTGACCAGAATCACCTGGGGTGGGGCACCCGGCGAAGAAAGCAACAACGAAGTTCGCAGGGCCCGGAAGGCCTCAGCGCTGCCCGAATTGCGTTGTTCCATGGTCACGGGCAGAATCAGCTGCCTTTCGCCAGCAGCGCCCGTACGAGCGATCAGCTTTTGTCCGTTCTTGCCGTTGAGAGCAACGCTGGGTATGACGCCAAGGGAGGGAAGTAAACAGTAAGTTTCGATGTCTTGCGGAGTGCGGATGGAATTGTCGACATTTTCCACGATAAAAGCCAGAGCAACTCCTCCCAGAAGTCCGCCCATTAAAGCCAAGGCAAGGTTGAGAGGGATGTTGGGCTCGACGGGTTCGACGGGTATGCTCGCCTGGTCGACAATATTGATGTTGCTTGATTTCAGGCCAGCCATAATGCCTGCTTCTTTGAGCTTCTTCATGAGACCTTCGTAGAGATCACGGCTGGATTCGACATCGCGGCGCAAGATGGCATACTGGATGGCATCTTCGTTGAGTTTGTAAGCTTCGCCTTTTTGCCTGTCGAAGGTTGCCTGCAGCATTTCCTCCGATTTGGCTGCCGCCTGATATTCAGCGCGCACGGCTTCGCCCACTTTCTCGATTTCCTGCTTGATGCTGGGATCGAGTTCGTTCAATTCCGATTGCAGTTGGATCACGCGAGGATAAGAGGCTCCATACTTCGCGGTTAACTGGGCGTATTGCGATTGGATTTCCGCCCGCTCTTTATACAAAGATCCGAGAACACTTTCGGGCGCGATGTTTGCGATCAATTCCGGGTTCTGGGTCATCGCGATCCGATACTTTGCTTCTTTTATGATTCGGTCGCCCTCCGCGGCCGACAGTTCTTTATTGAGCTCCTCAAGCTTGTCAATGATGATGTTGTGAGTCTCGTCGGTTCCAAGGATGCCAGTTTTCTTTTGGTATGCGGTCAGGGTCTCCTGGGCGGATTCCGCATGTTTTTTCAGATCGTCTAGCTGTTTGGTCAGCCAATCAGAGGTTTGTAACGTGGCCTTGTATTTTGTCTGAAAGTTATGCTCGATGTAGGTATTGGCGACGCTATTGGCGACATCGGCTGCCAGCCTGGGATCCTTGCTGCGGAAGTGCACTTCGACGATCTGGGTTTTGGGAATGAGCTGAACATTGAGAGCCTTGTGAAAGGCCTTATTCAGTTTGGTGCGAGTCTGGAGACTTAGATCGTCGAAGTCCTTTCCGGATTGATCGGCGAGCTTCCCGGCGAACGAGGTGTTGCGTTGGAGAGCGAGCTGTTTGATCACGCTATTGGCGATGGTATCGCTCTGCACAATGCGGATCTGGGTTTCAAGTTTCGTGTTGAGATCGATGCCCATGGGCATGACGGTCTGCTCCAGGGCAAGGTCGCTGGGGCCCTCGAGGTCGAGCAAAATACGGCCCGAAGCGTCGTAGCGCTTGGGTAGAAGCAGGGAAACGACGGCAACCGTCGACACAATCGCGGCCAGCGTATACAGAACCAGCCAGCGGCGCTTCTGGAGCACTCGCCAGAATTGGATGATGGAGATCTGGTCTTCGTGAGACTCGATGGTCAGTGGATGCGGTTCAGAGAAAGTGAACGGTTCCAGCTCGACCTTTTTATTAGTGGTTAGAGAGTGGTTGTCTGTCATTCGGTCCCTAGGGCATGGGTTGCAGAGTGGGTGTTATTGGTGTTGGCATCAAAGCTCGGGGGTCCACCGTGGTCCTGCGTTGTCTTGAGGTGGGCAAAGGCATTCGTCCGCGTTGCTCAAAGGCAGTGACGATTCGCACATCAGAGCCCTGAACCAGAATTCTGCATATGCAGTCGTGGCCTCATCGGTACTCGCATAGCCCGACACTTCGTTGGTCACTACGCGGTAAAGGCCATGGTGCGCCACGATGGAAGTCATGAGGGCGAGCGTCGCAATCGACGGATCTAGGTCGCGCGCCAGGCCGGCAGAGGCACATCGGGAGAGATATTCGCGAACCGGCTGAAAAAGGGGAACTAGGTATTTTCGCAGTATACGTTCTGCGCCATGTTCCAGTTCAAAAAGACTGAGATAAAGCAAGCGCACCATCTCGGGTTGATTGTGAAAAGTTTCGACAAGCAGGGCGACTATGCCGGGCAGAGCAGTCCGAGGACTTTCATCGGCGTGGAGCCGGCCAAGGAGTTCCTTGCTGATACGCAGACGGCGCAGACGGGATTCAGTTGCAGCCCAGAAGAGATCTTTTTTTCGCGGGAAATGGCGGAAGACAGTGACTTCGCTAACTCCTGCTAGCCGGGCGATCTCATGGGTACTGCTGGCAGCGAAACCCTGGCGTGAGAATAGCTGCACGGCAGCTTCTACGATGCGGTTCGCGGTGCCAGTTGAATTGGGGACCTTGGAAACGGGCATAGGGTTAAGTTTTGGTTTGGGCGAAGGCGTATCACTGGGTGATTTGAAATTGGATCGGGTTTCGAGTTGAATACGATGACTTAGTGGTCGGCGCGAGATCCTTCGCTTCTCCCAGGATGACGGTTTGTTACAGAGGTTCTACGGAATCGGCATCCAACTCGACGGCTACACTTTGTTGAATGAGGTCGACCGTGATTACCACGCGCAGGCCTTTGGCATTTCGAACCAGGGTGCCTTCCAATCCCTGCAAAGGCCCGGCATGAATGCGCACCCTGCGGCCGATTGCGAGGCCGCGATATGGTTCGAATTTCTGCAGGTGCAGGCCGGAACGCAGAGTTTCAATCTCGAAATCCGACAGCTGAGCAGGTTCGCCCTTGGGGCCGACAAACGAGAGAACTCCGGGCACATCGAGGACTCGCACGCGTTCGCTGCGCGGAATATTCACAAACAGGTACCCGGGAAACAGTGGAAGTTCGACTTGCGCCTTGCAGCCATTTTTCCAGCGGTGAATGCTGCGGAACAAGGGAAGAAAAGATTGCACACGGCGGTGTTCGAGATGTTCGCGAACCCGTTTCTCATGTCGCGGACTCGTATAGACGGCGTACCAATGGGGAGGGCGCCCGGCAGTCGGAAATAATGGAGGCGGTAATAAGTTCGCATTCGCTGAAGTGCTGCCGTTGATCGCTTGAGACAAGGCTTCGCCCCCGTCGCTTAGATAGCGTTTGTTTGCTTTGAAAGTTTGGTTGGTACTCGCGGCCGATGTTGAAGACCGCATACTGTAACCGCGAGTTCGTAGGCTTGCGGTGTAAGTAGGCGACTACACTCTTCGCCGCGGTTCTAGATGCATGGCGGGTGCCAATTCGGTATATTCGCTAACTTGTTTTTTCTTGGGTAGTTAGCGGTTCCGATTCGGGAAGACCGGGCATGTTGCGTCTCAAAAGGAGAGAAGCCTCAGGAATAAGTGGGGCGTGAGTGTCATGGTTCGAGATTTTGAGATTGAAGGTCATTGCAAGCAGTCCGACAAAATCGATCCTTATTACTTATTACTTCTTATTTCCGCGGCGAGGAACCTTTATACACTCGAACAAGCGATGGGTCTGCATGAGAACAAATCCTACTCCCATCGCAAGCTTGTCTGTATCCGCGGGAACGGGAGCTTTAGACAACGGATATTCCAGGGCAGGCGGGCGCGGCGTCTCAAAGCGAGAGAAAAAT
>Ga0210394_10007767_pt1 | contig 11210 bp, 8 predicted proteins | sample IncBWC12MmetaG_FD_160121 | JGI IMG/M metagenome (GOLD analysis project Ga0210394, IMG submission 160121) | Forest soil microbial communities from Barre Woods Harvard Forest LTER site, Petersham, Massachusetts, United States - Inc-BW-C-12-M | ecosystem: Environmental > Terrestrial > Soil >... | reverse complement strand
AGCTCGCGGAAATAAAGTTTCAGATCCTGCCCGGCGCACCAGGCCTCGCCGGCGCCGGTGAGCACGATCAATCGGGTCTGCGCATCGCTTTCCAGCTCGTCGAGCACGTTGGCCATGTCGAAGTGCAGCTGCGGGCTCATGGCATTGCGCTTTTCCGGCCTGTTGAGGATAACCCAGGTGAGGCCTGCGTTTTCGCCGGTATCGCGCTCGATCTTGACTGTCTCGTAGGTGCCGTTCGCCATGGTTTGCGTCTCCCCGTTATCCTGTTTGATCCTGATGGCTAGCTTGCCTTCGCCGTGACCTTGCGCACCAGCGGCGTGACGCGCAAGGCAGTGATGCGGTTTCTGGTCTTGCGCAGCACGTGAAAGCGGAAGCCGTGAAAAGTAAAGCTCTGTCCCGGCTCGGGGATCGAGCGCGACTCGTGGATGACCACGCCGGCAATGGTCGTCGCCTCATCGTCGGGAATATTCCAATCCATCGCCCGGTTGAGGTCGCGCACCGGCACGGCGCCGTCGACATTGACCGAACCGTCCGGCAGCGGGCGGACGCCGGGTACCGCGATGTCGTGCTCGTCGGAGATGTCGCCGACAATCTCCGCGACGATGTCTTGCAGCGTCACCAGGCCTTCCAGTTCGCCGTATTCGTCGACCACCAGCGCGAACGGCGTCTTGCGATGACGGAACGCCTTGAGCTGCTCGGCAAGCGGCATGGTGTCGGGCACGTACCACGGCGGCTTGGTCAGCGCGGCGATGTCGAGCTTGGCAACGTCGCCCTGGGCCGCGTGCAAGGCGCGCCAGAGTTCCTTGGCGTGCAGCACGCCGACGACATTGTCGGGCGAGCCGCGCCACAGCGGCAGCCGCGTCACACCGGCGGCCAGCACCGCATCGATGATGTCGCGCGGCGGCTCGTCGGCATCGAGCATCACCATCTTGGTGCGGTGAACCATCACGTCTGACACCGTCAACTCGCGCAGATCGAGCAGGCCGCCCATCATGTCGCGATCGAGCTTTTCCACGACACCGGTGCTGTGCATCAGATCGACGGCGCCGCGCAGTTCCTCGCTTGGCGATAGAATCGATTGAATTTTCCCGACCGGCATGCCGAAGCCGCGCAGGATGAGCCGCACCAGCCATTCCACCGCGCGCAGGACCGGTGCGAATAAGCGCACCGTGCTTTCAACCGGCTTTGCCACCGCCAACGCCATGCGGTCCGGCGCGTTGAAGGCCGCGGTTTTGGGCAGCACTTCGGCAACGACAAAGATCAGCACAGTCATGACCAGCGTGGCGTAGATCACGCCGGTTTTGCCGAAAATTTCCAGGAGTACGCCGGTCGCCAGAGTCGAGGCGGTGATATTGGTCAGATTGTTGCCGAACAGGATGGCGCCGAGGAGGCGTTCGCGTGTCGCCATCAGCCGGTTGACGATGCCGGCGTCGCGGTTGCCCTGTTTCTCCAGCCGCAGCATGGCGGCACGCGACGACGCCGTCAGCGCCGTCTCGCTGGCGGAGTAGAACGCCGATATCAGCAAGCAAAGCAGGATCGCCGCAACAGTCAGCCAATCGATCGCAGTCATCGTTCCGCAAGCTTCTCGCTCAAAAACACGCGCACCTCGCGGGCATCGACGCCGGCCTCGATGAAGGCCGAGCCAATGCCGCGCACCAGGATGAATGTAAGCATTCCGCGCTTCACTTTCTTGTCCTGCGCGATCAAGTCCATCAATTGGTCAACGGAGGGTGGCGGGCCCGGGATGTCCTTCAGCCGCGTCGGCAGGCCGACCTCGGCCAAATGGCGGATGGCGCGTTGGGCTTCCGCCATCGGCAGCAAGCCCTGCCGCCGCGCCGAGAATTCGAAGGCCAGCGCCATGCCGGCGGCAATCGCCTCGCCGTGAAGGAGCCGGTCGGAGAAGCCGCAGGCCGCTTCCAGCGCGTGACCGAAAGTGTGGCCAAGATTGAGCAAAGCGCGGTCGCCGGTCTCGCGCTCATCGCGCGCCACGATCGCCGCCTTGGCGCGGCAGCTCTCCGCGATGGCGTGCTCACGCGCAGAACTCCCTGAAGAATTGCCGCCGGCGAAGACCTCGCGCCAGTTCTTTTCCAGCCAGGAGAAGAACGCCGCGTCGCCGAGCAAACCGTATTTGACCAGTTCGGCGTAACCGGCACGGAATTCGCGCTCCGGCAAGGTGTCGAGCAGTGCGGTGTCGGCCAGCACCAGGATCGGCTGATGGAAGGCGCCGATCAGATTCTTGCCGTGCGCGGAATCGATCGCGGTCTTGCCGCCGACCGAGGAATCCACGTCCGCCAGCAACGTGGTCGGGACCTGCACGTAATCGAGCCCGCGCCGCACCACCGCCGCCACGAAGCCGGTGAGATCGCCGATGACGCCGCCGCCGAGCGCGATCGCCAGATCGCCGCGTTCGATGCGCGAGGCAATGACCGCCTCGCAGACCTGTTCGAAGACGCGATAGCTTTTCGAGGCTTCGCCTGCTGGAACAACGACGCGGCTCGACGCCACGCCGGCTTGGCGCAGCGCCGCTTCGGCCGGATCGAGATGATGGCGCGCGACGTTGTCGTCGGTGACGATGACGGCCTTGGCGCCCGGCCGCAACGCGGCGATGCGGGCGCCCAGCGAAGCGAGCAGACCGCGGCCGATAACGATGTCGTAGCTGCGCGTTCCGAGCGCGACACGAACAACCGTCGGATCGTTGCGAACGAGCGCCGTCATGCGCCGGCCTCTTGCTGCGGCGATCCCGGCGCATTGAGGAACACGGCAAGCACCGTCATGATTTCCGACACGATCGCATCGTGCGGTACTTCCCGCGACTGCACGGTGATGTCGGCCTGGGCGTAAATCGGTTCGCGCGCGACCAACAATTCGCGCAACGTCGCCGCCGGGTCGGCGGTTTGCAGCATCGGCCGGTCGTTCTTGCGCTTGTTGATCCGCCGCATCAGCACGTCGAGTTCGGCGCTGAGCCAGATCGACACGCCTTTGGCCTTGATCGCTGCACGGGTGTCCGCGTTCATGACCGCGCCGCCGCCGGTTGCCAGCACCTGCGGGCCGCCGTCGAGCAGGCGGGCGATGACGCGGGCCTCGCCGCTACGGAAATCGGCTTCGCCGTGGCCGGCAAAAATGTCGGCGATGCTCATGCCGGCGGCCTTTTCGATCTCGGTATCGGCGTCGACGAACGGCACGCCGAGCCGCGCCGCGAGCCGGCGGCCGATCGACGATTTGCCCACCCCCATCATGCCGACCAGCACGATCGAGCGGCTGCCCAAGAGGCCTAAAATCGCGGCCGCCGAAGCGCGCTCCGGCGAGCCATTTTGTAAAGCAACATCAGTCATTTACATCCAAGTCCGCGATTGGCCAAGCGGCCCGTCTGCGTCACTCCTAAAGCCATCCTGGAGGCGCGCCAAGTGACTTACGAAGTGGCTTGCCAGCCTGGGACGAACATGATCGTACTCGGTCCCGTTCACCGGCACCAATAGGATGCGCGCGAGCGATTGACGATGCCGAGCCTGTTGCGGTTGCTCACTGTCATCGCTGTCCTCGGCGCCGCCATCTATGGCGGCCTCTATGCGCTGTCGCATTTCGTGCAGCCGAAGCCGCGCGAGATCACGGTGTCGATCCCGCCCGACAAATTCTTCAAGAACCGTTGAGGTGCCAGCCATGGCTCGAGCAACGGTTCGTGGCACGGCGCGCGCGGGACGCAATTCCAGCGAGCGGCTCACTGCGCTTTATCTCGACATGCTGGCGGCGGAGCGCGGCGCCGGCAAGAACACGCTCGCCGCCTACGGCCGCGACCTTGCCGATTTCGCCGAACATCTCGCCGGCGCCGGCCGTTCCATCGCCACCGCCTCGACCGAAGATTTGCGCGCCTATCTCGGTGCGTTGGCGCGACGCGGCATGACGTCGGCGACTGTGGCGCGGCGGCTCTCGGCGATCCGGCAACTCTATCGCTTCCTCTACGCCGAAGGCCAGCGCAAGGACGATCCTGCCGCTGTGCTGCAAGGCCCGAAGCGCGCGCGCGCGCTGCCCAAGACGCTTACGCTTGCCGAGGTCGATCGCCTGCTTCGGGTGGCGACGATCTGCGATCCAGCGGCGCCACTGGCCGCGCGGCTGCGCGTGGCGCGGCTCGCCTGCCTGGTCGAGATGCTTTACGCGACCGGCTTACGCGTCTCCGAGCTCGTCGCGTTGCCGGCATCCGCCGCCCGCCATGACGCCCGGGTCATCGTCGTGCGCGGCAAAGGCAACAAGGAACGCCTCGTGCCGCTCAACGACGCCGCCAAGCGCGCGACGGCGGTCTATCTCGCGCTGCTCGCCCAATCGGGCCGCGACGCCAAATCGAAATGGCTGTTTCCCTCGTTCGGCGAATCCGGTCACCTCACCCGCCAGCACCTCGCCCGCGAACTGAAAACCCTCGCCGCCGCCGCGGGCCTGCGCACCTCACAAGTGAGCCCACACGTGCTCCGGCACGCTTTCGCCAGCCACCTCCTGCACAACGGCGCCGACCTGCGCGTGGTGCAGACGCTGCTCGGCCACGCCGACATTTCGACCACGCAGATCTACACCCACGTGCTGGAAGAGCGCCTGAAAAGCCTGGTGCGCGATTTGCACCCGCTGGCGCAGGAATGACCGGGAACAAAATGCCATTGGGGCCCTTGCTTGACTTGTACGTGCTTCACGGGGAGTTTTGCCTTGATACGCGACGGGCGCGATCAATCAATTTGGCGCAAAATGGTTTGAGTGATGCGTAGCTATCTCGACTTCGAAAAACCGGTGGCCGAGCTTGAGGCCAAGATCGAGGAACTGCGTGCGCTCAACAGCGACGGCGACGCCATCGCCGACGAGATCAGCCGCATCGAAGGCAAGGCGGCGCAGGCGCTCAAGGAGCTCTACGCCGGCTTGACGCCGTGGCAGAAGACGCAAGTGGCGCGGCACCCGCAGCGCCCGCATTGCCTCGATTACGTCGCAACCCTGATCGAGGACTTCGTGCCGCTCGCCGGCGACCGCAAGCACGGCGAGGACGAGGCCATCGTCGGCGGCTTCGGCCGCTTCCGCGGCGACAGCGTCTGCATCATCGGCCACGAAAAAGGCTCCGACACCGACAGCCGGCTCAAGCACAATTTCGGCATGGCGCGGCCGGAGGGCTATCGCAAGGCGGCCCGCCTGATGGGCATGGCCGACCACTTCGACGTTCCGGTGATCGCGCTGATCGATACCGCGGGCGCCTATCCGGGCATCGGCGCCGAAGAGCGCGGCCAGGCCGAGGCGATCGCGCGCTCGACCGAAACCTGCCTCGACATCGGCGTGCCCAACGTGGCGGCGATCATCGGCGAAGGCGGCTCCGGCGGCGCCATCGCCATCGCCACCGCCAATCGCGTGATCATGCTGGAGCACGCCATCTACAGCGTGATTTCGCCGGAAGGCGCGGCGTCGATTCTTTGGCGCGATACCGCCAAAGCCCAGGACGCCGCCTCGAGCATGAAGATCACCGCGCACGACATGGTGCGGTTCGGCATCGTCGATACCGTCGTGCCCGAACCGACCGGCGGCGCCCATCGCGATCCGGCCGCGACGATTGCGGCAACCGGTGACGCCATCGCCAAGGCGCTCGGCGATTTGCGCGGCCTCGACCGGCCGACCATCACGCGGCTGCGGCGCGAGAAATTTTCCGCCATCGGCCGCACCATCGGCTGACCGGCCGGCGGCTTCCACACCAGGCTTTGCATCAATCGGCTTTGCCACAATCTTGCCGCGATTGCTGCGGGCCCCCCGCCCGGCGCGATCCGGCAGCGGTATCAAGGTGACCGGTTCGCCGGGTTAACGCCGCAAATTCAAGGCAAATTTACCATTCTTTATCGCGGCGGTGAGCAATCTTCGCGCCGGCCTTGGGCTGCCTTGCGAAAGCCACCTCTTAAGGATAACGATTATCCTGTGATGGCATGGGGTTGGGCCATCGGTTCGGGGAGTTTTGCATTGATCCGCGCCAGCCTTGTCCGCGCGCTTATGGCGTCGGCGGTTCTCGCCGGTGCGTTGACGCTTGCCGGCTGTTATGGCGACGAGGGCTACCAGCTTCCCACCCGCGCGATGAAAGAATTGTCGCCGGAGATGCTGACGCTGCTCGACCAGAAAAACATGCCGAAGGAATCGCCGATCCTCGTCCGCATCTTCAAGGAAGAATCCGAGCTCGAAGTCTGGAAGCAGGACACCACCGCGCGCTACGAATTGCTGAAAGTCTATCCGATCTGCCGCTGGTCGGGTGGCCTTGGCCCGAAGGTCAAGGAAGGCGATCGTCAGGCGCCCGAGGGCTTCTATCCGATCTCGCCCGGCCTGATGAATCCCAATTCCAGTTATTACCTCGCCATCAACATCGGCTTCCCCAACGCCTTCGACAAGGCCAACGGCTATAGCGGCGCCTTCCTGATGATCCACGGCGATTGCTCGTCGCGCGGCTGCTACGCCATGACCGACGAGCAGATCGGCGAGATCTATTCGCTGGCGCGGGAGGCGTTTCTCGGCGGACAAAAGGCTTTTCAGGTCCAGGCCTATCCGTTCCGCATGACGCCGGCGAATCTGGCGCGCCACCGCGACAATCCGAACATGGCGTACTGGAAGATGATCAAGGTCGGCAACGACCATTTCGAAGTCTCGCATCAGGAGCCAAAGGTCGACGTCTGCGAAAAGCATTATGTGTTCGATGCGGTGCCGCCCTCCGGTTCGACCAAGCCGCTCGCGTTCACACCGTCCGGCCGCTGCCCGGTCTATGAGACCGATCCGAACGTCGCCGAGCAGGCGATGGCGAAGCAGAAGAACGACGACTATCAGTTCGCGCAAATGCAGAACGTGGCGACGGTGCCGATCGAGACCGGCACCGACGGCGGCATGAACCGCGTGTTCATGAGCAAGCTCGAAAATCCGACCTACACCTACGACAACGAAGGCCATTTGCATGTGCCGCCGTTGCAGCCGGGCCGGCTGCCGCCGCAGATTTCGACCAAGGAATCATCGTACGCAGCCGCCAATCCATCGAGTACTGGCGGCGGCACGGTCTCGAGCTTCTTCGGCGGCCTGTTCAACAAGAACAGCGCGTCGACCCGCGTCGCCTCGACCGACACAAGTTCCACAGGGTCTACGAGCGCTGCGAACCCGCCGGCGCATACCGGCTTTTTCTCGAGCCTGTTCTCGTCGGGCAATGCGCAGCAGGCGAGTGCGCCCGCCGATACCGAGCAGACCGCAACGGCCACGCCGCCGCCGGCGAAACCCAACAAACCCGCCGCGCGGTCGCGCAACAACACCGACTCGCAAAAGAGCGAACCGCAGGTCGCCGACACGACCAAGCCTAAAAACGCACCGACGCCCGCGCCTCAGAAAGAGGCCAACGGCGCGCCGCCGCCAAACAACAATGGCGTGCTCAACGGCGCGCAACCCGTGGTACCGGCCGGCTCGTTCAATAGCCGCTGGGGATTCCAGTAATCAGGGATCAGCAATCAGGTATCAGCTGGCCTGAGCCTTCTTGATACCCGATACCTGACTACTGATTCCTGTTACGCGTATCGCCCGTGGCAATGCTTGAATTTCTTGCCTGAGCCGCAGGGACACGTCTCATTGCGGCCGACCTTGCCCCAACTGGTCGGGTCCTTCGGATTGCGCGCCGGCGCCTGCGGCGCGCGCGCCGCCGCCTGGCTGGCGCCCGGACCGATACCGTGACGGGCCAACGTCTCCGCCCCGGCTGTCGCCAGCGCCATCTCGTCTTCGCCGGTATTCGGATCGAGCTTATGCGCCGCCATCATCGGCAGCGGCGCCGGCTGCTGCTCGGGCGGCGGCGCCGCCTGGATCTCGACCCGCATCAGCTGCGCGGTGACCGCCTCGCGCAGGCTCTGGCTCATCGCCTCGAACAGGCTGAAGGCTTCGGCCTTGTATTCGTTGAGCGGATCGCGCTGGCCATAGCCGCGCAGCCCGATCACCTGGCGCAGATGATCGAGCATCACCAGATGCTCACGCCACAGATGGTCGAGCGTCTGCAGCAGTACCGACTTCTCGACATAGCGGATGACGTCGCTGCCCCACTGGGCCACCTTCGACGCCATGTGCTCGTCGGCGCGGCGCTCGACGCGGGCGAAAATCTCCTCGTCGGCGATGCCTTCTTCCTTGGCCCATTCGTCGACCGGCAGATCGAGATTGAGCACGCGCTTGAGCTCTTCCTTGAGCCCCGGCGTGTCCCACTGTTCCGGATAGGCGTTTTCCGGCACGTGCTTTGCCACCAGGTCGTCGATCACGGTGTGGCGCATGTCGCCGACCACTTCGGCCACCGCCTGATCTTCCATCCATTCGACGCGCTGATCGAAGATCACCTTGCGCTGGTCGTTCATCACGTTGTCGAACTTCAGGATGTTCTTGCGGATGTCGAAATTGCGCGCCTCGACCTTCTGCTGCGCCTTTTCCAGCGCTTTGTTGATCCAGGGATGGATGATGGCCTCGTCCTCTTTGAGGCCGAGCTTGGTCAGCATGCCGTCGAGCTTGTCGGTGCCGAAGATGCGCATCAGGTCGTCTTCGAGCGACAAAAAGAATTTGGAATGGCCGGGATCGCCCTGGCGGCCGGAACGGCCGCGCAACTGATTGTCGATGCGGCGGCTCTCGTGACGCTCGGTGCCGAGCACGTAAAGCCCGCCGGCGGCCAGCGCCTTGTCTTTCAGGCGCGCGACCTGGGCGCGGATTTCGTCGGCGCGCGGGCCTTTCTCGCGCTCACGGGGATCCTCGATATCGGCGAGTTCCTGGCGGATGCGCATGTCGGCATTGCCGCCGAGCTGAATGTCGGTGCCGCGGCCGGCCATGTTGGTCGCAATGGTGATCGCGCCGGGCACGCCGGCCTGCGAGACGATATAGGCCTCCTGCTCGTGATAACGGGCATTGAGGATGGCGAACACTTTGACCTTGGTCGCGCCCTCGTCGCCGGAATAGAGCGCGGCAAATGCGTTCGGATCGGAGAAGTCGTGCTGCTCCCAGCCTTGCTTGCGCAACAGTTCGGCGAGCTGCTCGGATTTCTCAATTGACGTCGTGCCGACCAGCACCGGCTGGCCGCGTTTTTTGCAGTCCTCGATCAGCGTGATGATGGCGCGGTATTTCTCCGCCGCCGTGCGATAGACCTCATCATCGTCGTCGATGCGGACCATCGGCATGTTGGTGGGAATTTCCAGCACTTCGAGGTTATAGATGTCCTGGAATTCGTCGGCCTCGGTCGACGCCGTTCCGGTCATGCCGGCGAGTTTCTCGTACATACGGAAATAGTTCTGGAACGTGATCGAGGCCAGCGTCTGGTTTTCCGGCTGGATCGGCTGGCGCTCCTTGGCCTCGAGCGCCTGATGCAGGCCTTCGGAATAGCGCCGGCCCGGCATCATGCGGCCGGTGAACTCGTCGATGATGACGACCTCGCCGTTGCGCACGATATAGTCCTTGTCGCGCTGGAACAGCTTGTGCGCACGGAGTGCCTGGTTCACGTGATGCACGACGGAGACGTTCTCGACGTCGTACAGTGAATCGGATTTCAGCAGGCCGGCTTGGCGGAACCCCTGCTCCATCTTCTCCATGCCGACTTCGGTGAGCGTGACGGTGCGCTGCTTTTCGTCGAGCTCGAAATCGGTCGCGTCGAGCTTGGGGATATAGGCGTCGATCGTGTTGTAGAAATCCGAGCGGTCGTCGAGCGGGCCTGAGATGATCAACGGCGTGCGCGCCTCGTCGATCAGGATCGAATCGACCTCGTCGACGATGGCGTAGATGTGCCCGCGCTGCACCATGTCCTCAAGCCGGTACTTCATATTGTCGCGCAGATAATCGAAGCCGAGCTCGTTGTTGGTGCCGTAGGTGACGTCGCAGTCGTAGGCCTTCTTGCGCTGCTCGTCGTCGAGGCCATGGACGATGACGCCCACGCTCAGGCCGAGGAATTTATAGATTTGCCCCATCCATTCGGCGTCGCGCTTGGCGAGGTAATCGTTGACGGTGACGACATGGACGCCGCGGCCGGCGAGCGCGTTGAGATAGACCGGCAGCGTCGCCACCAGCGTCTTGCCTTCGCCGGTCTTCATTTCGGAGATGCGGCCTTCGTGCAGCACCATGCCGCCGATCAGCTGCACGTCGAAATGGCGCTGGCCGAGCGTGCGCTTGCCGGCCTCGCGCACGGTGGCGAAGGCCGGGACCAGAATGTCGTCGAGGCTTGCGCCCTCGGCGAGCTGCTTTTTGAATTCGTCGGTGCGGGCGCGCAACGCGTCGTCGGAGAGCGCTTCCAGCTCCTTTTCCAGCGCGTTGATATCGTCGACGCGCGGCCGGAAGGCGCGGATACGCCGGTCGTTGGAGGAACCGAACAGCTTGCGGGCGACCGCGCCGATCATCGCATCATCCTTCCACGGCCCCGCCGCGCCATAACCCAGTTTGATCGAGCATGACCGGATTCATGCGCGCCACCACCCCGTAAACGCATCCAAGCAGCGGAAAATGCTGCGTTATTTTGGCTTATGCAAGGCGGCATGGAGGCCCAGATTCTGTCGAGAGATAGGAGGGGGTGGTTTTGTTGTCAATGCAAAGGGCTTCTTCACGCGCTCGTTAGGCGCGGTTGCGATTCTGCCATTGCCAAGGACAGGCGTTTCGCGCAAGTGTCCGCGCCGAAATTCGCGCCTTAACACGAGGCCCGACCGACATAAAATGCCGAGCCCGGACCGATTTGCGCCTAAGTCCGAGCGCTTAAAGATGACCCGGCGATTTGCCCCGCTGCCAAAGGATTGCGTTTCATGGCCTCCCCTCGCCTCATCGTCTCCTGTGCGCTCACCATAACGGCGCTGTTATGTGCGGCCGCAGCACCGCTGCGGGCGGAGGATTCCAGTCCGGTGGTGGCCCGCGCCAACGGCGTCGATATCCACGAGAGCGATCTCGCCTTCGCCGAGGAGGAGATCGGCGGCAACATGCCGCAAATGGGGCCGGACCAGAAGCGCGACTACCTGATCACCTATCTGGCCGACGTCATCGTGATGTCGCAAGCGGCCGACCAGAAGAAAATCGGCGACAATCCCGACGTCCAGCGCCGGCTCTCCTTCGACCGCAACCGGGTGCTGATGGAAGCGCTGCTGCAGCAGGCCGGCAAAGCCGCCGTCACCGACGCGGCGATGCACCAGGTCTACGACGACGCGGTGAAGCAGATGCCGAGCGAGCAGGAAGTGCACGGCCGCCACATC
>Ga0210394_10007766_pt1 | contig 11211 bp, 5 predicted proteins | sample IncBWC12MmetaG_FD_160121 | JGI IMG/M metagenome (GOLD analysis project Ga0210394, IMG submission 160121) | Forest soil microbial communities from Barre Woods Harvard Forest LTER site, Petersham, Massachusetts, United States - Inc-BW-C-12-M | ecosystem: Environmental > Terrestrial > Soil >... | reverse complement strand
CGAGACGATCAGGCTTGCCATGCGGGGTGCGGGGGCCGTCTCGCGGGTGCGCCCGGAACGCGGACGGAAAGCGTTTGCGGCCCGGAGCAGAGCGCTTGCCGGCGCCTCTGCGAAGAACACGTGGGCGTCAAGCATGCTGTCTCGAAGAAAAAAAGCATGTGCGAAAAATCGTATGCAGCCTCAAGGCCTTAACTCCCTGTGATGTCCATCGCGAAATCGGATGGACATCGATTCGCTCTGTTGCATCAACGGGTTGGAGTGGTTATATGCATTTGCTTTAATCTTGCCTGGTGCCCTACTGCCTTTCGCGCTGAGGAGCCATCGCTGTGCGCGTACAGCGCACCGTTCAGTCAGCATGCACTGCTTCTCGAGAAAAGTGCGTCGTTCCTCCTCCGTAGCAGGACGGCGGAGCGACGCTTGTAAAACCTCATGCGCGCCGTTAGAGAGGCGGCACTTCACCGGAGTGGTCGGGTTAATGAGCGGCCTGAATAACCCAGATCGAGGTGAATATTCCGGTGACTGCAAACCACGATTGCATCCCGGTCGAGCGTGGTTCGAAGGGACGATTCAAATGGACGGGAGCGTGAAGTCGTGCTCTTTGATACCGAAGCAGCCGCGGATTCGATCCATTACGGCGCCCGGCAATCGCATGGAAAGACAGGGCCCATTCGTCCAATGACGTTGTCGATTGACGCGGAACTCGACATCGGGATCGGGAGACCTCGCGTCCACTATTTCGGGAAAGTTCAGGTTCGCATAGGTTCGTTTGCGTACAGTGATGTGAACGATCCGCTATCGAGGAGGAGCGCCGTCGTGAACGCCGAAAACCGTCCGAGCCAGCTTTCTGGTCGTTTCCGGCTGGTGCCGATAGTTCGTTCAACTTGACAATCCCAGTCAGCGCGGGTGACGAAACGGCGGTCTGTAACAACTGTCAAACGCTCCGTTGTTTCGCGCCGCTCCTTCTGCAGGCGGCATTGCTTGTTGAAGGGGAAATTTGAACTCAGTCAAGGGCTCCTCTGGCTGAGGGGCCTTCTGCCCGTGGTACTCCCCCTTGGGAAGGGAGGGAATCCAGTCCGACTACGTTCTTGACGAGTCCTCCGGCGTGGTATCCAATCCAAGCCGACGATAGCTGGAGACGCTATCGCAGTCCTGGACATCGAGCAGTGCGACTGGTGAAAACGAAAATAGGATGTCCTTCGGTCCCAGCGGGTGTAGTACCGAGGACCGAATTATTCGCTTTGCTCAACGAAGGACTGCAAAGGCCGCTCACGCTCGTTTCGGCTGCGGCAGGCTTCGGAAAGACAACCCTTGTCGCGAGCTGGCTCGGGACCCTCGGTCCGGAATGGCGCACCGCCTGGCTTTCCCTCGACGAAGACGACCGCGATCCCGTCTGCCTGATCCGGTACCTGGTCGCGACCCTCCAGACCATAAACAAGGGGCTCGGCCGGACGCTACTGTCATCTCTCGGCGGAGCGAACTCCCTCAAAGCCCGCGGCCTGGTCACGCGCCTGCTCGCAGAGCTAGGGGATAGCCGGGAGCGCATCATTCTCGTGCTGGATGACTATCACTCCCTCGACAATGCCGAGATCGACTGCGCCATCAGCCATCTGGTCGAGCGTATGCCGGAGCGGCTCAAGGTCATCATCTTGTCCCGGCGAACCCCGAGATTTCCTCTGGCAGTCTGGCGCTCAAAGGGATTGGTGAACCTGCTCGGCGCCAAACAACTCCTCTTCTCATTGGACGATGCACTTCGCTTTTTCGCGCACAGCATGACACTGGATATTGACCGCGAGGCCGGCGAGAAGATTTGGCAGCACACCGAGGGTTGGGTCGCCGGGCTGCAAATGGTCGCCCTCTCGCATCGACGTATCGGCCTGCCAGAAGAGACCAGTCAGGTTTTGTTGACGGGTGCTCGCTTCGACGCAGACAGGTACGTTACCGAGTACCTGGTCGATGAGGTCCTTCGCAATCAGGCGTCGGAGATCTGTGACTTCCTGCGCAAGACCTCGGTGCTCGAGCGCCTTTGTCCATCTCTCTGTGACGCGGTTACCGGCGGCTGCAACAGCAGATCTATTCTTGAGCACCTTGAGCGAGAAAACGTCTTCTTGCTGAGGCTGGGTGAGCAAGGCGAGTGGTATCGCTATCACGGACTGTTTGCCGGTCTGCTGCGAAGCGGCCTGGACCCGTCAACGGAACAGCACGTCCATCGCGCCGCAAGTGCGTGGCTGGAAGTCCATTCGTACACCCAGGGAGCGTTCAAGCACGCCATGGCGGCCGGCGATATAGACAGGGGCGTGGAGATGTTTCGCGCCCACATGGAAGAGCATCAGCATCGTGGAGAGATTCGGACGCTCCTAGGATGGCTCGACGCGTTTCCTGACAGGATCGTGCGGGGCAACGCTGACTTGGCTGCGCACAAGGCCTGGATGCTCTATCTGTTGGGGCGAACACGGGAGGCACGAAGCTACGCCAAAGAAGCCACGATTTCGGCCTCATCCTCGCTAGCACCTGCGCAGCAGGTTGTGGTTCGGGTGTTTCACACCTACTTGGCACTCAACTGGGGCGATCCGACCAAAGCCATCGCGCTTGCCGGGGAAGCGCTGGAGGTGCTGGGTCCGCAGCCCTCTCTGTTTCGCGTACTGACACTGAGCTTCCTTGGCCAGGCTCAATCGCTGTCGGGGCAGCTTCGTGCTGCGCTCGACTCGCTGCGGCAGGCATTTGAACTCGGCCAGGTGATCGAGGCGAATTACAAATCGTTTGACGCCATCGCGCACTTAGCCGGGGTTATGCTATTCCAGGGCCGCCTGCGGGAGGCCATGGCGTTATGCGAAACAGCGGTCGCGGATCATGTCGACAGTTGCGGCCGGCCACTGCCGCTGGCGGGGCCCGTTTATGTGACGTTGGGAGCGTTGCATCTCGAGGCCAACGACCTCGATCGGGCCCAGGAGTATCTCGCGGCGGGTCTTGATCTGTGTCAGCAGCGTGGAATCGTGTATTACATGCTGCTCGGTCAGCGTGCCCTTGCCAGACTACAGCACGCTCGCGGCGACCGCGAGGGCGCGTGGCAAACAATGGCGCTGGCGCGAGAGGCAGCGGAAAGAAGCGAGAGTCCGCGGCGGCTGCATCTGATCGCCGAGGTGGCCGCGGAGCTTCAATTGCTGGAAGGCAATGTGGTGGCCGCGGGCCGGACTCTCCACGAAGCACTGGAGCGAGGGCAACCGTCCGCTAGCCGAGATTCACTGATCTATGCGAAGCTGCTCGTCGCACAAAACCAGCCCATGATCGCCGCCCGGACGCTCGACCGCTTGCAGCGGTCGGCTCAAGAGGAGGGAGCAGATGGGAATCTCGTCGTCATCCATATCTTGCAAGCATTGTGCAGCATAACGGGGGACAGGCCGTTAGCTGCAACGAGGCAACTCGAGTTCGCGATCGCCCTGGCGGCAACATGTGGCCTGCGCCGGCCCTTCTTGGATTATTTCGAACCGCTAGCGCCCTACTTATCCAAGGTGCGCCATGTGGCCCCGGATTTTGTGGACGGACTACTTGAGGAAGGATCCAAGCGCACCGCCGTCGCTCTGGCTAAATCTCCCTTGGCTGAACCGCTGACGAAGCAGGAGCTGGAGCTGCTTCACCTGCTCCCGCTGGGCTTGAGAAATCAGGAAATCGCCGGGAAGCTTCTGATCACCGAGGGCACCGCGAAGCAGTACCTCAATCGAATCTTCAGAAAGCTCGATGTACGCAATCGGACAGAGGCTGTCGTTAGAGCGCAGAAGCTCGGGTTGCTGCGGACCTGACTTCGCCCCTTTTTAGTCGTGCTGCTGCTCAACGCCGCTTTCCCGAATGCGATGGGCCTCGACCGCGCGGCCGTCAGCTAGCGGCAAGCAGGTAGCTGGTTGCCGACTCAGGCGGCCGAATCGCAAGCTGACCCTCCATAGCACCTCCGTCAGGACCTTCCACGTCTTGGCGCCATGACATCCGCGAGGCTCACCGACTGAAGAGTCGGCGTCTGAATCGATGGACGGCGCGCACAGGGTGCACGCCGTGGAAAACAGACCTCCTCAAATTCGTCCCTCGCTCGGATAACTTTAGTTAGCAGACGGCAATCCGATTAGAAGGAATAATCCGCCGCGACGAATCCGCCTTCTACCGCTCGAGCCGCTCGCGGGATGGTTTCGTTCAAGAAAACAACGGAGGAGCACACATGTCACGCAGGTTGATTCTCGCCTCGATCGTCGGCCCACTCTCAATCGCCACGTCTGCGCAAGCGGCGACCTTCATCGTCAACAAGAACGCCGACGATGGTTCGGCGAATACCCTCCGATGGGCGATTCAGCAGTCCAACGCTGCCGGCGGCTCGAACACCATCCTGGTTATGCCGGACCACCGCCCCTGGGTCATCATGCTGAACAGCTCGTTGCCTCCGATCAAGGGACCCGCGGTCATCAAAGGACTGGGCGTGGTCGACGCCGAATACACGCTTCCCCCGAGCACGGAGGTGCAGGTACCGCAGCCGGTGCGTGTGCCCGCTGAGTACGGCAGGCCGGCAGTCGTTCTGGACGGCTCCAACTTCATCAATACGACAACCTATGCCTCCTGTCCCGCATCGCCCCCGGCGACCTCGGGGTCCGGTCCGAACGTGCGCTCACTGCTTTATCCCGCCCTCCAGGTGGTCGATTCCGGCGACGTGGAAATCAGCGGCTTTGAAATCCGCAACATTTGCATCGGGGTGATGCTGCTACGCAGCCACGATAACCGCGTCCATCACAACCTGATCCACGACACCCTCGGCGCTGCAGCGGTCCTGGTCACCGGTGACGACGGTATTGCCGGAGGTGCGACGACGGGTCTGAGCACCCGAAACACGGTCGAGTTCAATGTCATCTACGACACCGGCGATGGCTTCGAGTGCACCCGCGGAACCACCAATTCGGTCTATCAGTACAACATCATGTACGAGACACGGAACAGCGTGGCTCCCTACTCGCAGGGCATCGAGTGCGCCGGGGGCGGCGATGCCGGCATCAGCGTCCTGTACAACCACATCATGGGCTACTCCGACGGCCTGCAACCCAACGGTGTGAACGGCTACGTCGCACGCGGCAATGTGATCGAAGGCACGACCTACGGGATCGATCCGATCAGTGGCACCGACATTCACATCCAGCAGAACGTCATCCGCAACAATCGCATGGGTATCGGAGTTCCCAATACCTCCGTCGAGACGATCAGCCAGAACAGGATCTACAACAACGGTCAGCCGCTTGTATCGCTATCGACCTCTGCCGGCGGCACGAGCAATCCGGCCGCTCCGAACTTGCTCGGCATCGATTGGGGCGAAAACGGGGTGACGCCCAATCAGGGGGCGGGCATCTGCACCGGCACGCAGAACTATCCGGTGCTGACGGCCACTTCCAGCTGGACCGGTGACGAGCTGGCGCTGGACGGCACTTTGGCGTCCTGCGCGAGCTCTTATTACGTGGTCGAGCTCTTCGCCAGCTCGAGCCTGAACACGGCCGGGTTCGCGGAGGGGGAGTTCTATCTGGGCTCAGTCGCAGTCGCCACGGACGCGTCGGGCAATGCGAGCTTTCATTTCCGCCGCGCCTGGGGCGCGCGAGATGGCGACGATCACGAGGGAGCCGACGGCCGCGGCAGCCGCAGCAGGCCGACGTACTTCACGGCGACGGCGACCAGCCAGGCAGGTGCGACATCCGAGTTCAGCGCGCCGATCCTGCTGAACGAGACGCAGACCGACGCCGGTCGGGATCACTAGTGCTGGACAGCACAACCCAATAGTTGGAGGGGAAAGTGAAACGAAGAGATTTCCTCAGGGCCGGCGCGCTTGTGCCGGCAGCTTTCGGCGTGGCCGGGCCGATCCTCGCGCGAGCGGACGACAGTGACGACGGCGGCGACGATACGCCGGCGGGACCGCCGCCCTCTCACATCACCTGGTCGATCTTCTCGCGCCACCTGCAGTGGCTGACCACGCAGGCGTACGCGGCCTCCAACCCCTATGACACGGGGGTCCAGGTCGGCGAGGCCGCCCTGAAGATGGGGTTCGCCGCGACCAACCTGACCGTCCGTTCGGGCGGGCACGTCGAGCCGACGCTGGTCGGGACCAACCTGCCGTTGATGCTCAAGGGCATTCGCAGCACCGGATGCATCTGCGACGAGATCACTACGGGCATCGTGCCGAGCGTCGACCCGACCGTGGACTGGATCGGGACCCAGCTCGTGGAGCAGATCCTCTCCACCGCGTCGCACAACGGCATCCACCTGTATCGATTCGGCGCCGATGCCTACAACACCGCCGTGACCCCGCCGCTGTTCGGCGACGTGATGCTGCAGCAACTGGCCGCTCTGCGGGTCCAGATGCAGCGCCTGAACCGGCTCAACGCCATCTATCGCCGCATGCGGGGCGTTTATCACACCTTCAACAACGACGTGGGGACGGCCATCTGGGACCTGATGGATCACGTGTACCGGGGCGAGGATACCGGGCTCCTTGGCTTCAACTACGCGATCGGCCACATCGTCACCGACGGCCCGCAATCGTTGTGGAGCATCGATCTGCGCAGAGGAATGCCGCGGCTGTGGGGCACGGCCTTGCAGGACGTCATCTGGACCCAGGGCAGCAACGGCCAATGGTCGTCACCTACCGTGGTGGCCGGAACCGGCATGGTGCAGTGGAAGACGTTCTTCCAGCTTCTTCTGCAAGGCAACTATAACGGACCGGGCGATCTGCAGATCGAATACTCGATCGTCGGCGCAAACGGCCAGAGCGTCAGCCTCAACAACGCCTTCTTCGCCGACAACGCGCAGTTCAGCTCCGGAAACCTCACGCCGGCAATCATGCTGACCACGATCGGCCACGAGGTGGCGTACTACAAGACGCAGGCACTTGCAGCAGGCTGGCTCCCTTCACAACTGACCCCCTCCACATGACGGACACGGCGGGCGGGGCGACATCAATCACAAGGAGAGTACGGATGAGAAAGCGTGGTCTCATGCGAGCGGCCGTCGGGGCCGGTGTGGCGATGACCCTCGGGCTGTTCACGGTGTCGGTCCTCGCCGACGATGCGAGGGACGATAACGACGGGCCGGCCTGGTCGGCGCACTGCTGCGACCCGGTCGGGAAGGACTGGCCGACGGTCGGCGGCAACTACGGCAATACGCACTACTCGGGTTTGAGCCAGATCAACCGGAAGAACCTGGCAGAGCTAGGAGGCGCGTGGCTGACCCACCTGGAGGGCGGTGCCCAGGTGAGCAACCAGCAGAGCAACCCGATCGTCGTGAACGGAACGATGTACATCCAGACGGCGCAGCAGGATATCTTTGCGATCGATGCAAAGACCGGAGCGATGAAGTGGAAGTACAACGGTTGCGATACCGCTACCGGTACCGGCTGCTCCTTCAACTTGCGCGGCGTGGCCGTGGCAGAAGGCAAGGTCTTCTCGAGCCTCATTGACTCTCGGGTGGTGGCGCTCGACGAGCAGACCGGAAAGCAGCTCTGGATCCAGACGCTTCAGCCCTCCATCAACGTCGACCCCTACTGTACGGCCGCGACCTCTCCGTCATGTCAGATCCGGCAGCTGCCCGCCGCCGTTGTCTACTACAAGGGTCTCCTCTACATCGGGATGGCGGGCTGTGACGGGCCTTCCCGAGGGCGCGCCTTTGCGCTCAAAGCATCGGACGGCACGAAGGTCTGGCAGTTCTGGGGGGTGCCGGCCACAGGCGAATTCGGCAACGACACCTGGAGCGGAACAGATCCGAACACCAATCAGCCGTCGTGGACGGTAGGGGGTGCCTGCCCGTGGATGCAGCCGGCCATCGATGCCGAAACGAACACCTTGTACTGGACCTTCGGAAGCGCGAACCCCAATGACGACGGCACGAACAGACCGGGGAATAACCTGTTCTCCGGGTCCATCGTGGCCGTGGATGCCATGACGGGAGCCTACAAGTGGCACTACCAGATGACTCATCACGACCTCTGGGACTACGACATGGTGATGGCCCCGTTGCTGTTCGATGTTCGAATCCACGGGCAGCATCGCAAGGCCGTCGCTATTGCCGGCAAGACGGGCTATCTCTATATCTTCGACCGTACGACCGGCCAGCCGCTGATCGGCATCGACGAGACACCTGTGGCACAGGATGCCACTAATCACACGGCCGCAACGCAGCCGATCCCCCGGGGAGATCCGTTCACGCCCGTGTGTCCGAGCGACAAGGACGCGACGAGGGCGGTGCCGAATTATGACTTCGGCGTCACCTTCAAGACTGGCACGTACGACGGCTGCATCTTCTATCCTTTCGACAATGTCGTTCCCCTCGGCAAAAATAGCCCGGGGGTGCAGCCGAACGGCACGGGAGGCGGTGCCGACTGGGGCTACATATCCTTCAATCCGAAGCGCAATCTGATCTTTGTGCCGGCCGGCATGGTGAACTCCGCGTTCGGGATCAACGAGCGGTTCTTCCGGCCGCTCGGCGAGATGAAAAGCGGGATGCTGACGGCGCTGGACGCCCGCACCAACAAGATCGTATGGCAGGACCCCAATGAGTGGGCGCTCGGCCACAACTCGTCGCTCGCCACGGCCGGTGATCTCGTGTTTCTCGGTCAGCCGGACGGCTACTTCGTCGCTTTCGACGCGCGCAACGGCAAGGAGCTGTGGCGCTGGCAGACGGGGGCGGGCGTTCACGGCGGGATCGTCAGTTACGAGATCGACGGTGACCAGTACGTAGCGGTTCTGGCCGGTGGCAACGGTCTTGAATACAACTCGCCGCCTGGCGACTATCTGTGGGCATTCAAGCTCGGCGGATCGGTCCCTCAGGCCGCAACGCCGGTGCCTCCTCCGACTCGCCAGCCCATCACGGCCACGGCGGTCACCGGTGCCGTCGCAAACAACACGGTGGTTCTTGGACGTACCTGGAACACGACCACGAATGCGCCGAGCACTACTGAGGCACCGCTTCCCAACCAAAACGCGATGGCGCCGCAAAACCTCTCGGTTCCAGTCGGAACGACGGTGATCTTCACCAATCCAGGCACGAATGCGATTGAGCATTGCGCGACGCAGTTCTTCGAAGGCTTGTTCGCGTACAACCTGGCGCCGGGCAAGTCGATGTCCTACACCTTCACCAAGCCGGGCGAATACTTCTACAACGATTGCCACGGCCAGTCGGAGAACACCGGGAAAATCGTCGTGAATTGACTTGATGCGCAATACCGAGTGCTCACGGGGCCAGTGAGAAGGTCAGGAACTGCCCCCGCTTCACGCGCGCCCCTGAGGGGCGCGCGATTTTGACTGAGGGAACGGATAATGAAAAAGTCGCGCTTTCCGGCACTCTTCGTGATGGGGTTCTTCGCGTTGAACCTGACGCCGGCAGTCGCGCTGAGCTCCGAACCGACGCATTCGAAGGCCCCCCAAGCCCCATCCCGCAAGGGCGATACCCGCGATTCCGGCGCTGATTACTTGATCAGTGTCAACGGAACCCTGTTCGAGAGGGGCGCCGTCCCGAGTTTCTTGACGGTCTTTAAGGGGAAGCTGTTCTTTACCGCGGCGGACGGAAATCACGGCTTTGAGCTATGGAGCAGTGATGGCACCCCAGGCGGCACAGCGATGGTGCGCGACATCAATGAAGGCACCGGGCATTCCGTTCCGAGCTTTCTTACGGCCGTGGATGACTCGCTCTTCTTTACGGCCACGGACGGTCTGCACGGGTTCGAGCTATGGAAGACTGACGGAACGACACGGGGCACTCAGATGGTCAAGGACATCAATCCCCGTGGCAACGCAGTACCCATGTTCCTCACAGCGGCGAACCACCGTCTATTCTTTCAGGCTAACGATGGCCGGCACGGTGCAGAAATATGGGTGAGCGGCGGCGACGCGGCCAACACGTATCTTTTGAAGGACATCCGCCCAGGATCGAAGGGATCATCCCCATCTGGAATCATCGCCGTAGGAGATGCCGTGTATTTCCGGGCGGACGACGGAGAAACGGGCGTCGAGCTGTGGAGGAGCGATGGCTCGCCCGCGGGCACGGCCCTGGTCAAAGATATCAATCCGGGTTCGGACTCCTCATATCCCAGCATTCTTTCGGGCGTAGCGGGCGTGCTTTTGTTTTCCGCGGCCGACTCGGTGCACGGAAGAGAGCTCTGGAAAACGGACGGTACGGCGCAGGGGACGGCACTGGTGAAGGATATCAACCCGGGGCCGGGCAACGCTGTTCCATTCGACCTGGTAAGCGTTAATGCCGTGGCTTATTTCTCCGCCGACGACGGGGAATCCGGCGCGGAGCTATGGAAAACCGACGGCTCGGCGGCGGGGACGGCCTTGGTCAAGGACATAAATCAGGGCGCGAAGGGTTCCAATCCCGCAGAGCTGACAAGCGTGCACGGAGCTCTGTTCTTCGCCGCGTCGGACGGTATCCATGGAAGAGAGCTGTGGACGAGCGATGGAACGGCCGCCGGAACGAAACTGGTCAAGGATATCGCCGAAGGAGAGAAAAGTTCCTCGCCGATGAATCTTACCGACGTCTACGGGAAGCTGTTTTTCACCGCGACAGGACCCGAAGGAGAACTCCAGCTTTGGAGCAGCGACGGCGCCAGCGAACACACGGCCTTGGCAAAGAATGTCAAGCCAGGGGGCGCGGACTGGGAACTGAGCGCGCTGACCCCGTACCACGGGCGCCTCTTCTTCACGGCGACGAACACAAAGGACGCCCGCCGAGAGCTATGGGAAAGTGACGGGTCCGCCAAAGGAACGCATCAGGTGCGTATATTTGCGCCTGCACCCAGGGAACCGGCGGCCGCGAATGGCATGTAGCCGTGACCACGTCTACAAAGACAGAAGACCGGCGCGCATCGCAGTCAATGCGATTTCTGCTGACGTCGATACGCCGAGCTTTTGCTTAATGTTGTAGAGGTGGGTGCCTATGGTCCGAGGGCTGAGCGACATTACGCCGGCAATCTTCTGCACGGAGTGCCCCTCGGCTAGCGCCAGGAAGACTTTGAACTCCTTACAAGTCAGAACGTCTAGGCGATCCCGGGACCCACAAGCATTTTGCACCGCGAGCTGGCGCGCGATGTCCGGCTCCAGGAAGATCTTCCTTCGATGAACCTGACGAATCGCGTCGATCAACGCGCCGGCCACGCTCCGCTTGGTGAGATAGCCGAGCGCACCAGCGTTCAGTGCGCGACGGGCATAC
>Ga0210394_10007765_pt1 | contig 11212 bp, 9 predicted proteins | sample IncBWC12MmetaG_FD_160121 | JGI IMG/M metagenome (GOLD analysis project Ga0210394, IMG submission 160121) | Forest soil microbial communities from Barre Woods Harvard Forest LTER site, Petersham, Massachusetts, United States - Inc-BW-C-12-M | ecosystem: Environmental > Terrestrial > Soil >... | reverse complement strand
AGTGGGTAGCCGCCGACTTAAAACACCGCTCGTCCAGTACGCCCATCGTGGTCTTTGCGCACATGCCGCTGTGGACCATCTATGAACCTTGGGGTTGGGGTACGGGTGATGCGGACCAGCTCATGAGCCCGTTGCGTCGCTTCGGCTCGGTGACGGTGCTGAACGGCCACATCCATCAGATCGTACAGAAAGTCGAAGGCAATATGACTTTCCACACGGCGCGCTCGACCTCCTATCCGCAACCGGTTGCCGGTGTGGGCTCAGGACCCGGTCCGCTCAAAGTGCCTGCCGATCAATTGGCCTCGATGCTGGGGATCACCAGCGTATCGGTCGTGAAACATCCGAGCGCACTGACGCTCAGTGACACCGCGCTGGCCTAGGCAGGCCGCGAACTTCAACGAAGGAGGATACTCACGTGTCTTTAGGACCAACTCGATTGGTGATCGTGGCCCTCAGCATCGCGATCCTGGGTGGGATCGGGGGCTCGCTCGCAGCGGCGGCAGAAACCGCAGAAGCCGCTAAGGTGGTGGTCAAAGACTTCATGTTCATGCCGATGTCATTGACGGTAAAGGCGGGCGCGACTGTGACCTGGGTGAACATGGATGATGAACCCCATACCGTAGTAAGCAGTACGCAGCTGTTTCGCTCGGGCGCCCTGGACACGAAGGAGACCTTTTCCTTCAAATTCACCGAGACCGGAACGTATCATTTTACGTGTTCGATTCATCCGCGCATGGTCGGCACAATCGTAGTGCAGTGAACTCGATAGTCGACAAATCGAGAGTGAGCGTTGTCATTGCGAGTACGATCGCATTACTGGCGTTCGGTGGCGCGGAGTTCATCGGCTCTGGCGTGTACAACATCGGCGCCGATGATCATCACACCAAGTTTGTACTGACACTCATTGAGCAATTGCGGGATCACTCAATCGAGTCGCGCTCCCGCAGGATCGAAGCACATTTTGTAACGGATCCTGCGCGCATCGCCGACGGCGCAAGAAATTACGCGGCGCTGTGCGTTGGCTGTCACTTAGCCCCTGGCGTGACCAAGTCCGACATTCGTCCGGGTTTGTATCCGCATCCGCCAAATCTTGCGAAGAAAGACCTGCAGCCAGCCCAGCGGGCGTTCTGGATCATTAAACATGGCATCAAGATGAGCGCAATGCCGGCTTGGGGGACAACCTTGGATGATGAATCCATCTGGGACATTGTCGCGTTCATTCGGAAAATGCCGGACATGACACCCGACTCATACCAGCAGCTCTTGCAGAAACACCGGGTGGCGCTGAATGGCTCATAGCGCTGTCATTCGGTTCGGAATCGAATTCGCCATGCATCCTCAAGTGAGCCTCGGAAAAATCTCCCTGCTCGAGGCCATTCGCACGTCGGGTTCATTATCGCAAGCCGCGCGTGATCTTGGGGTGAGTTATCGGCACGCTTGGCTCTTGATTGACAGTCTAAAGCTGACTTTTCGAGAGCCCGTAACGTTGGCGACGCGAGGGGGCAGAGGTGGCGGGGCCTCGCATTGACGAGATTTGGCGAGTCTTTGGTGGTTACCTACCGCGCATTGGAGCTCGAGATCTCCGAACTGGCCGCGCGACGACTGCGCCGCATTAACTCCATGATCGAACGCGGTGGAGGCAGCCTTGCCGTGCGCCGCCCATCAACCATCATACGCAAATGAACCGTCGCGTCTATTACGCAGGTCGTTAAATGCAAGATCGCTTAATTTGGATGTGGCAGCGCCCAATTGAACCTTGCCGCTGCTGGCGTGAGGGCCGGTAGAGGGAATAAATGAGACGGGTCATACGTTCGCAGACGCAAGACGATAACGGCCTATTGGCTGCGGTTGCGACTGGGGATCCCCTGGCTCTCGAGATTCTATATCTCAATTATCATCGTCGGTTGGGGCACTTCGTCTCACGATTCACCCCTCGCCACGAGAGTGCTGAGGAGATAATCAACGATACGTTTATCGCGGTTTGGCAACGCGCGAAGGATTTTCGCAGTGCATCGCGAGTGTCAACGTGGATTTTTGGGATTGCTTACCGTACGGCCCTGAATTCGCTGCGCCGGCAGAGGAACCACAATGCGGCGCAAAACTTAGACGACTGTCAGCAGCAAACGATCGACCCATTCCTTGAAACCGAAGTTCAGGACTGGTTGACCCACGGCTTGAATCGCCTGCCGATCGAACAACGCCTCATCGTGGAACTCGCATATCGCATGGGGTATTCCATGGAAGAGATCGCCGCGATAACGAGCTCGCCGGTCGGCACTGTCAAGGCTCGTATGTTCCACGCACGCGCGAAACTGCGCCAATATTTGCCGGCGCTCGCAGGCTGCGCTCAATCGGCGGGAAGAGGCGATTGAATTATCGTTAAATGGTCTTCACAACTAACGCGATCGTGATGAACGCCATCGCGGCCAACAACACGTTGTGGCCGTGGCGCGCGAACGTTCCGATCATGACAACTCTCCTGCGTTTTGCACTGAGGGCACGGGTTAGGGGCTCAAGGATTCGAGATAGGCCGCGACAGCGCGCATCTGATCCTGCGAAAGATTCTTGATTACGTCGCGCATGAGCGGCGAGGCGCGCAGATCGCGCTGAATGACAAGCACCTGCTTTACCAAATAGTCGGCATGCTGCCCAGCGAGCCGCGGGAAAAGGTCGTTGCCGCGTGCCTGCGGGCCGTGGCAGGTCGTGCAAGCGGGCACACCCTGCGAAGCGATGCCCTCTTCAAAGATCTCCTTGCCGCGGCCTAAGAGCTTTTCATCCCCGGACTTGGTCCCCGGTGCTGCTTGAGCGGCATAGTAGTTCGAGATGGCGTCGATCGTCGCATCGCTAAGCTGCGATGCCATGCCCCACATGTACGCCTGCGCATCCGGATCGGCTCTCGATTGATCGCGAAACGCGCGCAATTGGGCTTGCAGGTACGGGGCGGTCTGCGCGGAAAGATTCGGAAACATCGGCGAAATGCTGGTGCCACTGGCCCCATGACAGTATGCGCATGTGTTAAGGACCAGCTGGTGGCCAAAGCGCGCAAGTCCGGGGGAATCGGCCGCATGCACAGCGCCGCTCCAAACAGCGCAGGCAGCGAGTACCATGGCGAACTGCGCGAGCACCTTCAAAAGCGTCGTTACATTAGTAATCGCCTGGGCGATCAAAGAGTGTGAGTTGCCGGCAAGAGCGTCGTGCATATGTGCTGTCATTACTGAAGAAAGATAGGAGTTAGTTCCGAGATTCGTAAGAAAGGTTTAGAGCGCCGCAGGAAATCATTTTGGCAAGACCGCGGGAACGGTCTGGGACTTCACAATTTGGATTTTTCCACCGTGCTCCGTCTACGGTGAGAATTATGTGGGGTTGCCTTTCGAGACGCCTGCGTAGCCGGATGGCCGCAACGACAATTCATTGCCGTCAATCGCGACTTCGGTTTTCAATTCAAATTGCGGGTGCAGGTAGATTGCCGTTCGTCAATCCTTCAATTCGGCGGGTGTCCATGTCGCATCAGAATGATAGCTGCTCATCGCTTCCGCCACGCTCACCGTATTCGGGCCGAGATCTTTTTCCGACACGCCGCCATTTTGAGTGACGATGAAAGTCATCACTCCCGTGGAACGATAGATGGCAGGATAAGCGATCGCGGCAAATCCGTTACCTGAATTCGACAGAATGCGGAAGTAATAGCCGTGGAGAGGAATGGGCTTTGCACCCTCCACCCGAGGCAGCAGCGTCTTGACGATGCGGTCCGCCTCACTATCAGTTCTCGGGTGCGTTTCCGCCGTTATCAGCGTGTCGCACATGCCAATCGCCATCACTTCGTTTTCGCCGATCCGCCGGAACCGGATTTCGTCCGAGCCGGCTTTCGAATCGAATCGCCATACACCGTTGCGTGACACGAGAGGAATCGGGAAAGGCCAGTTCTCTGCGCCGATGTACAAGGTCGTGATACCGCCAGACTCGCGGACCCACCGGTGCATTTCCTGGTACTTCTGAACGAAGCGCTCGCGGTCGAGAGTGTCCTCCGCACTGTCATCCGAGCTGATGAGTTCGCCCCCTCCCCCAAGAATCACCCTCACCGCCCGCTCGTCATGTTTTTGAACGGCGACTACGAGTGCGCGGCTCGCCTCGTCGGGCGATGGGAAGGATGTTTGGCTCGATGGTCCAGCCAGACAAACTTTGACAGTCCCTGCGACGAGCAGCACGCATGCCAGGAGGGCGCTGGCGGTTGGTCTGGGCAAGTGACGTTTTGCCGACACACACTTCGTTATGTACATCATTTCAAGCTCCTTGAATCGATTTGACCATGGACCTGCCGGCATTTTCATCGGTGACCTCCTCCACCGTGGAAACCTCCGCCGTGGAAACCTCCGCCGTGGAAACCCCCGCCGAAGCTTGAACTGCCGCGAGAGGAAAAGGCCCGCGCCTCGCCTCCGTGACCGAAGCCGCTGAACGCACTGGAATGCATCCCAGAAAACGCGAGGCCATGAGCGGCGCGGTTACCGCCGGCATGATCATATGAGCCGCCACGAGTGGATCCACCGAAATGATCGAAGCCCGCGTGTCCGCCCCCAGAGCCGTGGTGATCGCCATCGAAGCCGTGGTGATCGCCGAACTCCCTACTATGGGGGACGTACGGGTGGTCGCCGTGATCCAGGTGGTGTCGGTGCCAATCAGTTCCCCAGTTGTGCCACCCCCAGCCGAAGCCACCGAAGAAACCGATACCAATACCCACGCCGAAACCAATGCCCGGCCCATCGAAGAAGTAGTCCGGATCCCCAATCCAACCCGGATAGAAGGCAACAGGCTCACCGTAGACGATCCAGGGATCGTATTCCGGCACATAAACGACTTGCGGATTTGCCGGTTCAATTACGATCGTATTCCCCTGGGTCGTGACGGATTCCTGCTTCGTGCTGTTCAAGTTTCCGGCCTGTTGCGCTCGCTGACGCAATGCCTGAACCGCGTCGAGGACATTCTGTTGCCCGTTCACGTACGCCTCCCCGAGTGACGACGTCCAGGCTAAATTCTTGTCCATCATGCTAAGCAGCCCAGGAAACTGCGCGAGAGCCTTTACGCCGGGATCCCAGGATTGCGCATCGACCGCTTTGGCAAGGGCATCTCCTTTCAGATCCGGATGTTGTTGCAGCCACCGGTCCGCCTCTACGATTTCCGTGGGATGGGTCGCGCCTGCCAGAATCTGCGCAACCAACTCATCGGGATACAGTGCAATCGGTGCGACCAATTGGTCCAGATCTTGAGATGTTTGCTGCGGTGGCTGGGCCGGCAGCGACTCAGCCGAAGCCACCGGTGGCGTTTCGAGTGCAGCCGCCTGGCTGGCACACCCTTCTTGCAGGCATCCCAGCACAACCAAACTGCAGACCATGGACATCAATATTCGACTGGACCCTTTCATCGCTACAACTTCGATTCTCATGGTCATTTCTCCACTGCGTCGCCACCGTCACTAAGGGGTAGCTTGAGAGGAGCAGATTTCCCGTTGATGTTGCCTCGCGCGGCGATGGTTTCAGCGGTAACGCGATGTGTATTGAAACTGCATCTGCGCGGACTCGACAGCTCCAATATCGAGGACTCCGATCGAGTCGAAGTGCTCGCCGTTGGCGATCGAGCCGTCTACTGAATAGGCGTGGACCTCGGCGCGCCGAGGTCCTGGCGATCTGTTAGCTGTGCGGATTCGAGTCCGCCGTCTTCCCATTCTTCGCCGTCGTTGAATCCTCCCAACCGCCGCCGAGCGCACGGATCAGGTCGACGCTGGCGGTTAGCTGCAGCGTATCGAGACTGAGCGCCTCGAGCTGGGTCTGCAGCAGGGCAGTCTGCGAGGTGACGACGGTCAGATAGTCGGTCGCCCCCTGTTTGTAGAGCGCCATGGCGAAGTCCAGGGAACGCTGCGCCGCGTCGACCGCGGCCTTCTCCTCCACTGCGGCATCGTGGTAGTGATTGAGTGTGGCGAGGCTGTCTTCGACTTGCTGAAACGCGCTGACGACGGTGCTGCGGTAATTCGCTGCTGAGGCGTCGAACTCGGCGCGCGCTTGGGCCACTTGCGCCCGGCGCAGGCCGCCGTCAAACACGCTGAGCAGCGCGTTCGGTCCGATCGCCCAGAAGGAGCTCGGCGCGCTGAGCAAGTTCGAGACGCCGTTGCTCTGGAAGCCGCCCTGAGCGCCGAGTGTGAGCGTGGGAAAATACGCCGCACGCGCGATCCCAATGTTCGCATTGGCCGCAATCATGCGCCGCTGCGCGGCCGCGATATCCGGACGCCGCTGCAGCAAGGTGGTGGGGACGCCGCTGGGAATTTTCGGCAGCTTGATGGCGACGATCTCGGGTTTGATCGAGAAGGTCGAGGCCGACACGCCGAGCAGCGCTGCTATGGCGTGTTCCATCAGCGCGCGCTGAGCGAGGGTCTGTGCCGCCTGGGAGGATGCCGTATCGAGCTGGGTCTGCGCTTGCGAAACGTCCAGGCCGGGCGCGATGCCGGCATCGTGGCGCTGCTTGGTGAGGGTGAGCGCGCGCGTAAAGTTCTTCACGGTCTCGTCGAGGATCGCGCTGTCGCGGTCGAGGCTGCGCAGTTGAACGTAATCATCAGCCAACTGCGCGATCAGCGAAAGCCGGGCATTCTCGAGATCCGCTGCCGCTGCCGCGGCGTTGGCTTCGCCAGCGGCCACCTCGTTGCGAATCTGCCCCCACAGGTCGAGCTCGTAGCTCACGCTGCCGCCCACCGTGTAGGAGTTGTAGTAGGTCGGCGTGGTGGGACCCCTCAGTGGCGAGTTGAGCGACTCGCGAGCACGCCCGCCGCCGGCGCTTAAGCCCAGCGTGGGAAACAGTCCCGCCCGCGCTTGATCGGCGAGTGCCCTCGCCTGCGCGTAGTTGGCCAGTGTGGCGGCCAGCGTCGGGTTCCCGGCGATCAGTTTTTTCTGCAGCTCGCCGAGCTCCGCGTTGTCGTAGAGCATCCACCAGCTATCGCGCGGCAGACGGTCGCCCGGCTGCGCCTGCGTCCACGGTCCGATCTCCTTGTAGGCGAGCGCAGTGGGAACATCCGGGGTTTTGAGCGGCGGTGCGAGAGAGCAGGCGCCAAGGAGGAGCGTCAGCGCTGCGCCGGACCAGGGGAAGCCCTTACCCCTTTTCATTTTTAATCCTCGGCTGGCCGGTATTCGCGCCGGCCGACGCCGCGCCGGCGAGGCTCACCAGGGCGCCAGTGCCGATTCCATCGGGCGGGTTTTGTATCACTCGGTCGTTCGGGGCCAGGCCAGAGGCAAGTTCTACAACCGCACCCAGGTCGCGCGCGATCGATACCGGCTTGAGCAAGACGCGGTTGTCGGCATCTACAGTGGCGATCGAAAGCCCCTTGGCATCGAAAATCAGTGCGCTCGAGGGCACGCGCAGTACCTGGGTGACATCGGTAATTTGCAGGTGGATGCTGGCGTAATCGCCCGGCATCATCTCACCCACGCTGTTGTCGACGATGAGCTGCATCAGGGTCGTGCCGGTGCCTGGGTTGACCGCCTGTGCCGAAGCCTCCACCGTTCCGCTATAGGTCTTGTCGGGATGCTCCGGCACGCGGATCGTGGCCTTGGTGCCTGGCGGCACGCTGGGCACATAATTCTGCGGCACGTTGACGTAGACGCGCAGCTTGCTCGTCTCGGAGATCACGAACAGTTCCGCGCCGCCTGCGGCGCCGACGTTGATCAGCGCGCCGATGTCGGTGTCGCGCGCGGTGACGACCCCGTTGAATGGCGCGATCAGGTGTTTGAAACCCGCCTCGGCGACAAGGCGGGCGACGTTCGCCTGCGCCGCCTTGACCTGGGCGATATTGGCATTCAGCGTGAAAGTGCGCTGGTCGACGTCCTGCTTGGCGACGGCATCTGTGCCGGCCAGCGACTGCCAGCGCTGCGCGCTGATTTGTGCGAGCTTCGCATTGGCCTGAGCGACGCTCAAGTCGGCGCGCGCCTGGGTGAGCTGCTGGTCAAGATCGGGGGTATCAATTTCGGCCAGCACGTCGCCGGCCTTCACCTTGTCGCCGATATCGTGCTGCCAACTTTTCAGATAGCCCGGGACGCGCGCGTAGATGGGCGCACGGATGTAGGCTTCCAGGCGCCCGGGCAAGTCCAGACTCGCATGATCCTGCGTGCCGATGGGCGTCACGACGGTTACGCTCGGCACGGCCTGCGCTTCGGTCAACCCGTGCAGTCGCGAGTTTTGCGCCGCGCGGGACACCATACCGTGGGCGACTATACCTACGGCGAGGAGCACAAATGCGCCGCCGGCCCAGCGCAGCCGGCGCACCATGAGGCGCCCGGTATCTCGATCAGACTGGGACATGGATTTCTCCTAGATTGACTTGCGGCGTTGCCTTCGGGACGTAGCGCCGGTGAATGATGCTGAACACAACAGGGACGAAGAACAGCGTGGAGATCGTGGCGAAAATCAGGCCACCGATTACTGCGCGGCCGAGCGGCGCATTCTGCTCGCCGCCTTCGCCCAATCCCAACGCCATTGGCAGCATGCCGATCACCATCGCCAGCGCCGTCATCAGCACCGGGCGCAGCCGCACGAATCCAGCCTCGAGTGCGGCTTTCGTCGAATCGCCGAGCTCGTTGAGCTTTTCGCGCGCGAAACTGATGACCAGCACGCTATTCGCGGTCGCCACGCCCATGCACATGATCGCGCCAGTGAGCGCCGGCACGGATAGCGTGGTGTGCGTCGCAAACAACATCCAGATGATGCCGGCGAGCGCTGCCGGCAGCGCCGTGATGATCACAAAGGGATCGCTCCAGGATTGGAAGTTGATCACGATCAGCAAATAGACCAGCACGATTGCGCCGAGCAGACCGAACAGCAATCCTGAGTAAGCGCTGTTCATGGTTGCCGTCTGGCCGACCAGGGCGACGATCGAGCCTTTCGGCTTGTCTTTGTCGTTCTGGGCGATAATCTTCTGGATATCGGCGGACACCGCGCCGAGATCGCGCCCCTGCCTCGTCGCGTAGATCTCCACCATGGGAGCTATGTCGTACTGCGAGACCACGGCGTCGCCGTGGCTGCGGCGGATGTCAGCGATGCCGCCGAGCACCGTGGAAGGCGCGCCACTCGCGTTGATGGGTAGATTCCGCAGCTTCGGCAGGTTGTCGATCTGATATTGCGGCGTCTGCAGCGCAATCGGATAGGTGACGCCATTCTTTTCATTGAGCCAGTAGGTCGGCGCAACCTGACTGGAGCTGGCCAGGTTGACCACCAGGCTGTCGGTCACGTCGGCGGCGGTCACGCCGGTGTATTGCGCGCGCGTGCGGTCGATGTTGACATCGATCGTCGGCAGGGCGGCAGACTGCTGGATGCGCGCATCGGCCACGCCGGTAACGTGGCGAATCTCTCCCAGCAGCTTGTTGGCGTAAGCATAATCCGCAGCAAGATCGTTGCCACGGATCTGCAGATCGATCGGCGCGGGCGCGCCGAAATTGAGGATCTGGCTGACGATGTCGGCCGGCAGAAACGAAAAGGTCATACCGGGGAAACGACGCGGCAGCTGCTGGCGCAGTAGATTTACGTAATTCGCGGTCGGCGCGTGCCCCGCGTTGAGCGAAATCTGGATGTCTCCATCCGACTCACCGATAGTGCCAGTGTTGTTGTAGATCGTGTTGATCGCGGAAACATAAGTACCGATATTGTCTGCCACCGCCGCCACCTCCGCCGGCGGGATAACCTGGCGTATCGCCTTCTCCACATCGGCAAACCGCGCAGCTGTTTCCTCGATTCGCATGCCGACCGGCGCACGCACGTGCAGCAGGATCTGACCTCCGTCGACCTGCGGGAAAAAATTACGGCCGAGAAATGGCGCCAGCAGGAACGAGACGGCGATGAAGCCGAGAAACCCTGCGAGGAACCGGCCGCGGTGCTCCATGGCGAGCGCCAGCAAATCATGATATCCGGTGCGCAGCCGCGCAAAGCCAGCCTCGAAGCCACGCTGCAAACGCACCAATGGGTTCTTCGACTGCGACTCAGCAACGGTATTCTGCTCCGCGATGGCAACGTGCCTGCGCAGAAGATACTTCGCCATCGTCGGCACCAGCGTGCGCGACAGCAAGAACGAGAAGACCATCGCGAACATGACGCTCTCCGCCATCGGTACGAACAGGAAGCGCGCAACGCCGTTTAGAAAGAACATCGGTATGAACACGATGCAGATACAAAGCAATGACACAAAAGCCGGAACGACGATCTGCGACGCGCCGTCGAGGATCGCGGTTTCCACGTCCTTGCCCTGTTCGAGATGGTAGTTGATGCTTTCGATCGTCACGGTCGCCTCGTCGACGAGTATGCCCACGGCGAGTGCGAGTCCCCCCAAGGTCATGATATTGAGCGTCTCGCCAATCGCCGAAAGTGCGCCGATCGCACCGAGGATCGCCAACGGGATCGAGGTGGTCACGATCAGCGTCGAGCGCACGCTGCCCAGGAACAGCAGGATCATCAGGCTGGTGAGCGCCGCGGCGATCACCCCTTCGCGGACCACGCCATCGATCGCCGAGCGCACGAATATCGACTGATCGCCGATCGCCTTGACGTCGAGCGCATCGGGGAGCGAGGGCTTGATGATTGCCAGCATTTTCTTGATGCCGCTGACGATGTCGAGCGTCGAGGTGGTGCCGTTCTTGAACACGCTCAGAATCACCGAGCGATTACCGTCCACATGAACGATATTGGTCTGCACCGCATTGCCGTTGCGAACATTGGCAACGTCGTGCATGTACACCATCGCGCCGCCCACGTTCTTGATCGGCAGGTCGCCGAGCTCTTGGATGTTGGAAGGCGCGCTGTTGAGGTTGATGTTGTATTCGTAATTGCCGATCTTTTCCTGGCCGACCGGGGTAATGAGGTTCTGTGCGGCCAGCGCATGGGCAACGTCGAGGCCGGTCAAGCCGCGTGACTGCAGCGCCGCCGTGTCGAGATCGAACATCACCTGCGGCGTCTTGCCGCCGAACGGCCAGGGGATGCCCGCGCCCTGCACTGTGACCAGGCGCGGGCGCACGAAATTGAGCCCAAGATCCGCGAGATTCTGCTCGGTCAATCCGTTACCCGACAACGCGAGCTGAATGATTGGTACCGTCGAGGCGCTGTAGTTGATGATCAGCGGCGGCGTCGTGCCTACCGGCATCTGCTTGATCAGGCTTTGCGAAATTGCGGTGACCTGCGCGTTCGCGGTGGCGAT
>Ga0210394_10007764_pt1 | contig 11213 bp, 9 predicted proteins | sample IncBWC12MmetaG_FD_160121 | JGI IMG/M metagenome (GOLD analysis project Ga0210394, IMG submission 160121) | Forest soil microbial communities from Barre Woods Harvard Forest LTER site, Petersham, Massachusetts, United States - Inc-BW-C-12-M | ecosystem: Environmental > Terrestrial > Soil >... | reverse complement strand
TTCTGTTGATCCCAGCCGTCGCCGTTTCGCTGGACCGCATGACCGTCGACCTGCCCCTCGCGGCGATCTGCGTGGCTCTGTTGCAGTATGGATCGCGGCTTGACGCGTCGAGTGGTTCGCGCTGGCCCGCTTACGTCGCACTGGTCGCCGCTCCACTGTTTCGCGAGACCGGCGTCCTTCTGATTCTCGCGTGGTGCGCCTTTTGGATGCTGCGCAAGAACTATCGCAGCGCCTTCCTCGGAGCCGTCTGCGCGCTCCCGGCCCTGGGTTGGTGGCTGTACGTCGCGCTTCACACGATTCCCGACCCAACCGGGTTCCTCGGAGGATTCCCGCTCTCCGGACTGGTCACATGGACCGTCCACGCTGTGTCCGAGCCTGCGGCTGTGTACGGGCCTCGCGCCAATGCCGTGCTTGAGCTGGCGGCTTTAGCGGGGATTTGGCTGGCCTTTGCTCTCACGGTCTCGGTTGCCGTGAAGTGGCGCGTCAAAGGAAGGGATTGGGGAAGCGATTGGGACCTGCCGGAGATCACCGCCATCGCCTTCGTGGCGTTTGCGGCGCTGCTCGGGAACCAGCAGGTGTTGGCCTCGGCCTATGGAATCGGCCGTACGCTCTCGCCGCTGTTGATCGCGCTCGCCGCCATCGCCCTGCGCGACCGCCGTCCGCTGTTCGCGCTGCCTCTGCTGCTGATCGTTCCCCGCATCGCCCTGCAATTCGCGGCGGAGATCAAGGTCGCTCTGCTCGCGCGCCTGTAAACAGAAACCGCTCCCTGTGGTGGCGGCTCCGCTGAGGCCCGGCTACTACTCTGAGACCGCCCCTCGTGAATGCCCGAAAATGGCAGGTCACAGACCTGCCATAGCTGCTCTAGTGCGGTCTCTTGCGGTTCAATCCGGCCCGCCGGAGGCCCGGCTGAGCCGCGACCACAGGGAGCGGTCCTCGCGGACTACGGGGTCCGGAGTCAGGTGAACCTTCGGGAACGCCTTGTGTACTCCCTTATCATCGAATCATGATTACACCTACAATCCCTTCCGAGAATTCCCTCGTAAACAAATTGACCCTGGTTACAGGCGGAACACGCGGAATAGGCAGAGCAATCGCCAAGATGTTGCTGAATGAGGGCGCGGAGGTCGTCATTTGCGGCCGGCGTCAGGAATTTGTCGATCGAGCGGTACGGGAACTTGCCGCCGAGACGGGCGGTAAAGTCAAAGGCAAAGTTGCCGATGTTAAGAAGCATGAACAGGTTGGCGAGCTTTTCCAGTTCATCGACACCCACTTCGGCGGGCTCGATGTGCTGGTCAACAACGCCGGCGTTGGCGTGTTCCGTCCGGTCCAGGAGATCACTCTTGAAGAGTGGAGATCGACCATCGATACGAATCTCAGCGGAGTATTTTATTGCAGTCGTGAAGCTTTATTCAGATTCGTTACAAAAGGCGGGGGATACATCGTCAATATAAGCAGCCTGGCGGGCGCGAATGCGTTCGCCGGCGGTTCTGCATACAATGCTTCGAAATTCGGTCTGACCGGATTCAGCGAAGCCATGATGCAGGACGTGAGGAGCGAGAACGTGAGGGTCAGTTACGTGATGCCGGGAAGCGTGGCCACTGGCTTTGGCAGCCAGGAACAGGGTCATGCTGTCGACGGCGAAGGTTCAAATTGGAAAATCTGGCCCGAAGACGTTGCAGAAATAGTACGCATGCTCCTGAAGATGCCGGTGCGAACCCTGATCAGCCGTGTGGAAGTCCGGCCCTTAAAGACCGGTAAAAGCGGGCCGAAAAGATAGAGAGGACGGTAGAGTCCGTCCAGGATCAGGAGCATCTAAAGGAATGGAACTCGGATTGCGAGACAGTTTGTGGAAGGGAGAGCCAAGGCAGATGGCCTCCCGCGGAGTGAGGAAGGCGGTGGAGAAAATGGAACGACTCAATATCGCGCTGGACCCGGGCAAAACAGGAAGAGACGCGCAGTCGCTGGAGACCGGACTTCGCCGGATGATTGTCGGACAGGAAGAAGCCATTCAGCAGATTGTGAATATTTATCAGATGCACCAGACCGGGCTGAACCCTCCCGGCCGCCCGATTGGAAATTTCCTATTCCTGGGGCCGACCGGCTCAGGGAAGACACGCATCGTGGAGGCGACCGCCGAAGCGCTGCTCAAGAATCCGCGCGCGGTGATTAAGATCGACTGCGCGGAGTTCCAGCACAGTCACGAGATCGCCAAGTTGATTGGTTCGCCTCCCGGATATCTGGGCCATCGCGAAACCCATCCGCTGCTGTCGCAGGAAGTGCTGAATCAGTTCCATACCGACACGATCAAGTTGAGCTTCGTGTTGTTCGACGAGATCGAGAAGGCCTCCGACGCCTTGTGGAACCTGCTGCTGGGCATTCTCGACAAAGCCACGCTCACGCTCGGCGACAACCGCAAGGTGGATTTTTCGCGGGCCATGATCTTCATGACCAGCAACCTGGGCGCGTCGGAGATGAGTTCGCTGCTGGCGCCCAAGCTGGGATTCAATGTCGCCGAGGCGCAGGAGCGCAGCGCTTCCGGCGTGTTCGACGAGAAGACTTCCGGTAAGATCGCGCGCACCGGTATCGAGGCCGCGCGGCGCAAGTTCACTCCGGAATTCATGAACCGCCTGGATAAGATCGTTACCTTCCAGCCGCTTGGCTCGGAACAGTTGAAGCAGATCCTGGAGATCGAGCTGAACCAGGTGCAGCAGCGCATCTTCAACACCTCCACCGATCGGGCGTTCGTGTTCACGCTATCCGATTCGAGCAAGGATTTTCTGCTGGTTGAAGGCACTGACCTCAAGTATGGGGCGAGGCACCTCAAACGCGCGATCGAGCGGCTGCTGGTGCAGCCCATCTCCAACCTGATCGCAACAGACCAGGTGCGCGGCGGAGACTGGATTCGCGTCGATTTCGACGGTGACGCCAAGCTCCTGAGCTTCGCGCGCGAAGCCGAAGGCCTGCCTGTGCAGGATATGGTCCGCCTGGTGGATACTTCGGTGACCTTCCCGGTGATGACCTACTCGCAAGGCGCAGTGGCGGAGCCGGCGCGGACGCAGACCGCCCGCAGCTCCAAGAGATCGTAGACGCTATCCCAAAGACCGCTCCCTGTGGTCGCGGCTCAGCAGGCGTTCTGAGCCGCGACCACAGGGAGCGGTTGGCTATTCCCTGTCGCGACCGCCCAGCGTCACTGCGTCACGCAGGGATCAGGCCGCGCACTCGCCGCGGCCGAGCTGGAGCGAATAAGCCTCGTCATCGCCCCAATCCCGGAACATCTCGGGATTCGTCAACGGAGGCTTCACCAGATCCGCAGTGAGTTTCTTGAAGAACTCCACCTTGTGCCGCATCACGTAAGCGCGGAAGGTTTCTCCGTCCTGCCGGTTGCTCTTATAGTGATCCAGAACCCGCTCGACCGCAACCGGCGCAAGCCGGGCCGGCAGGCTCTGAATTGCGAGCCCGAATTCGTGTTGGGTTCCGCCCAGAAGCATCAGATAATAAGGGACTTCCTTGCCCTCGATCTTGCGGGCGTTGCCGTAAAAGCCGATATCGCCGATCCAATGCTGGCCGCACGCGTTGGGACACCCGCTGATGTTGATCCGCAGTTTCCGCACCAAGGAATCCGACTCGTTCCGGACGGTCTCGGTCAACGCCGCTCCCAGGTTCATGGACTTGGTCAAGGCCAGGTTGCAACTGTAAGCTCCCGGACAGGTTAGCGTGTCGCTGATCTCCTCGGCGCGCGAGCCGGCCAGGTCCAACTCCGTTAGGATGCCGTACACGCGCGACAGCGCGCCCACCGGAACCCACGCCAGAATCACATTCTGATTCATGGTGACTCGCAGGGAGCCGTCGCCTGCCTGCTCGCTCAAGCTGGCCAATCCGCGCATCTGATCGCCGGTGAGATTACCTTGCTGAATCCTGACCGTCACGATGGCGTACCCGGCATGCTTCTGCGGCGCGACGTTGGTCTCGCGCCACTCCTGGAACTCGGGTGCGGGATCGTATATCGGCAAAAACTGTCCGCTGCCGAGTGGTGGTGGTTGTTGTTGAAAACCACCGAAACTCTCGGGCACGGTTTCCGGCATGGGAATGCCGCCGTTGGCCAAGATGTCCTGGTATTGCTCCTCGATCGTGTCGCGCAGCCAGTCGAAACCGCGCTTGCGCATGATGAACTTCAGCCGGGCCGTGTTCTTGTCCTTGCGGTTGCCGTGAACGTTGAACACCCGGATCACCGCTTCCACGCGACGGACGATGTCTTCGGCGGGAATGAACTCGTGCAGAGCCTTGGCTTCGGTGGGCAGAGGCCCCAAGCCTCCGGCGACGGTCATGCGGAAGCCGCGCTGGCCATCGCGGACGAGCGGCCGCAGACCCACGTCGTTAATGGCGGTGGCCATGCAGTCATTCGGGCAGCCGCAGAACGCGACTTTGAACTTGCGGGGAAGATTGTCGGTCAGTTCGCGGTGCAGAAACGCGAAGGCCAAGCGGCGCGCATAGGGCTGCACCTCGAAGACTTCCTCGGGATGGAGGCCCGAAAGCGGGCACGCGGTGACGTTGCGGACTGTGTTGTAGCAGGCTTCGCGCGTGGTCAGCCGGACATCCGCCAGCATATGGAGCAAATCCGGCACCTGGGTGAGCGGCACGAAGTGGTACTGAATGTTCTGGCGGGTAGTGAGATGTCCCTTGCCTCCGCCGAATTGATCCGCCACTCGCGCCATCGCGCGCATCTGATCCGCGGTCAGCAATCCGCCTGGAATCTTGGTGCGAATCATCTGCACGCCCTGCTGGCGCTGGCCATAGACGCCGCGGCGCAGGCGGAAGGCGCGAAACTGGTCGTCGGTTATTTGGCCCGCAAGGAATTGATTCGACTGGTTACGGAACAGCTCGATGTCTGCCCGAACCGTCGCATCGTATTGCTGTTCAGTAAGTTGTTGCTCGGTCAGGACATCAGCAGAAGCCATATGATCTCGTTCCCTATCGAGAATATCATATTCCACTATTTTGTTCAAGGCATTTGAGGGCGAGGCGCTTCCAGCGCGAGGCCGTTCGGGCCGTTCGAGACGCGCCAGCGCGAATCGTCTGGACTGCACTTTGGTGTCGTCCGAGCGTCGTAATAGGCCAGCCCATACTCGGAGGCTGGGCGGAGGCCTGGGTCGAGACACGAAGAGGACAATTTGTCCCGCTGCTCGCGCCAAAATGGACGCACGGACACACGCCGATCGAGAACTGGAAGAACCTGGGTTTCGAGCAGTCCGATGCCGGCCGCGGCCGTGAGAGCTGTCGCCAGAACGGCGAGCGCCGTCATCTTCTTCCACGCCATCCACCAAACCGCAGCCGCCGGCAACACGAAAAGAAGGCCGGCAGGATGGAAGAGCCACTTCGCTTTGGTCGCGCCGGAGAGGAACGCATCGGGCAATCCCGCGGCGGCCGAAGGTAGCAGCACCAGCGCCAGGGCGCAGGCCGCGATCCACCATTCCTGCTTCGCGCATTCCTGCTTCGCGGCTTTATCGAGCGCGACTGCCAAAACGATCGCGACCGCTGGCAACAGCGATAGCAGATAACCTGGCAGTTTGTTGGCGAACACCGACAAGAAAACCACAGCCAGCGCGAGCCAGATCGCCAGCGAGCTGACGCGGACATCCTCGTAGGTCTGGCGCCGCGCCAACAATCCGAATAATGGCGTCCAGGGGAAAAGCCCTAGCAGCAGCACCGGAACATAGAACCAAAACGGCTGCCCGTGGTGGAGCGCAGGCGAGTTGAAGCGGCCGACCTGCTGCTGCCAGAAATACACGTCCCAAAAGGCCGGGCCGTTGCGGAGCCAAACCAGAAGATGCCAAGGCGCGGCAATGAGGACCGCGCCCGCCGCAATCGCGATCCGCTTACCGCGCGCGATCAACCAAACCGGGGCGAACAGCGCGATGGGCAGGAAAGCCTTCGCCAGGATCGCGAATCCGAGGAGGACTCCCGCCGTAAAACCGGGGGAGATCCACTCAGCGGAGTTCCACCCAGACGTCCGGCGCCGCGTATCGAAAATGGCGACTAGCATGGCAGCCGAGAAACACGTGGACATGGGGAGATCGGTGACGGAGGCGAAACTGTAGGCCAACCAGCCTGCGGAGGTGCCCAGAATCGCGAGCGCGATTAGGGCCACTCGCGCGTTGAATTCGCGTTCGAGCACGAAATAGAAAAAGACCAGAAACGCAAGACTTAGCAGCGCCACGGGGAGGCGCGCGGCCCACTCATCCCGCAGGCCGATGCGAGTGGCCGCGGCGGTCATCCAGTACAGCAGCGGCGGCTTCTCAAACCAGCCCGCGCCATACAAACGGGGAGTGATCCAGTCGCCGGAGCGGTCCATATCCCGGCCGATGGAGGCGTAGCGCGGCTCGTCCGGATCGAGCCCGAATCCCACGCGTCCCAAGCTGAAAATGTAGAGCAGCAACAGGGCGGCAAGCAGGCAAGTCTTCAATACCTGGGTTCGTGGCAATTCTCCAGTATAATGAGGCGACACGTTTTAGAGCACTGCCCAGCCGTGCCGATTTGGGCGACAATGGAAACTGAAAACCTATGAAACTAGCCTTATACCTGCTTCTCCCGCTTACTGCGTTCGCACAGTCGTCGCCGCTGGCGGCTACGAAGGCGCCCGCGCTCGACAAGGTCAAGCTGGAGACGTACCTGCGCCACCTGGAAGCATGGCCCCCCGTCATCAACATCAAGATCGACGATCCCAAGCCGGCGGCGGACATGCCGGGCTTCAATAAGGTGGTGGTGCACCTGTCCTACAACGACGCGCGCCTGGACCAGCCGTATTTCGTCTCGAACGACGGCCAGAGGGTCTTCAAGGGCGAGATCTACGACTTGGACAAGAGCCCGTTCCAAGCCAATCTGGACAAGATCAAGACGGACCAGCAACCCAGCTTCGGAGCGGCGCCAGGCTCGCCCGTGACGCTGGTGGTTTTCGGCGACTTTGAGTGCCCGTACTGCAAGGAAGAAGCCAGTGTGCTGCGGCAGAACATTCCATCGACGTATGGAGATAAAGTGCGGGTGTATTTTCTGGACTTTCCGCTGGAATCGATCCATCCCTGGTCGCGCGCCGCGGCCGTCGCTGGGCGATGCGTTCTGAAGCAGGGCGAGAGCGCGTTCTGGAAGTATCACGATTGGATTTACGACAAGCAGACCGAGGTCACGGCCGACAATTACAACGCCAAGCTGATGGAGTGGGCTGGCCAGAGCGGTGTGGACGCGGTGCAGCTCGGCCGCTGTGTGGATGGCAAGGCAACCGACGCGGAAGTGACGCGCACCCAGGAAATGGGCCATGCTTTGGGAGTCGATGGCACGCCGACTCTGTACCTGAACGGCCGCAAACTGATGGACCAATATGCGCAATGGCCCACGTTGCAGCAGCTCATTACGCTCGAGATCGATCATCAGGCCAAGGTCAAGGAGGATGCTGAAAAATGCTGCACGCTCGAGATTCCAAAGATCGTCAAGTAGGCATCGCATGTGTGGGGCAGGTCTCCGGCCTGCCGATCGCAGGCCGGAGGCCTGCGACTGGAGCTTCCACATTCCCGCCGAGACAAGCCGAAGTCTGCGTTGCCGCGGTGGGGCAGGTCTGCGACCTGCCAATCGCAGGCCGGAGGCCTGCGCCACTAAGCAAGCTGCGCTGGCTGGCTTTCGCGCTGCCGCTGGCGGCGCTGGCATTCGCTCCAGCGACGATCAGTCCAGAAAGCTACCTGGCGGAAGTGAAGTATCTGGCGTCGCCTGAATTGAAGGGCCGCGCCACCGGCTCGCCGGAACTGGAGAAGGCGGCCGGCTACATCTCCGGTCTGTTCAAATCCTTCGGCCTGAAACCGGTGAGCGGCACCGACTATGAGCAGCCGTTCACGGTGACCGTGAACGCCCACTTGGGTCCGGATAACCACTTGAGCGCGGACGATGCGGGAACAAAACTCGTCTTGGGCGTCAAGCGCGAATACGTTCCGTACAGCTTTTCGTCCTCTGGCAAAATGTCGGGCCAAGTGGTGTTTGCAGGCTTCGGCATTACCGACGCGGATCGGCATTATGACGACTATGCCGGCATCGACGTCAAAGACAAGTTCGTGCTTATGCTGCGGCACGAGCCGCAGGAGGGCAAGGAGCTGACCAGCCGCGCGGCATTCGCCGACAAAGCCTCCAACGCCAAGATGCACGGCGCCAAGGGTGTCATGATCGTGAACGACGTGGCCGCGCATCCCGGCGACGGCGACAAGCTTCTGGAGTTCGGCTCCGCCACCGGGCCAACGGACTCGGGCATTCTGTTCGTCCAGGTAAAGGAAGCGGACGCCGAAGCGTGGATGAAGACGGAAGGCCGCGACCTGCGCGAAATCGAGGCTGGCATCGACAAGGATTTGAAGCCGCGCTCCTTCGCCATGGCTAAGCTCAATGTGGATTTATCGGTGGATGTCCAGCATGACACCAGGACCGTGCATAATGTCGAAGCGTACCTGCCGGGCACGACTCAGGAATACGTGGTCATCGGCGCGCACTACGATCATCTGGGATTAGGCGACGAGCATTCGCTGGCGCCGTCGCAGATCGGGCAAATTCATCCCGGCGCCGACGACAATGCGTCGGGGACGGCGGGCGTCATCGAGCTGGCGCGGTATTTTTCGAAGCAGCCGAAGCCTAAGCGCGGGATTCTGTTCCTGACCTTCGCGGGCGAGGAACTGGGGCTGCTGGGAAGCAGTTGGTACGTGAATCATCCTCTATTGCCGCTCGAAAACGCGGTGGCCATGATCAACATGGATATGATCGGGCGCATCCGCGACGGCAAGTTGTACGTGAACGGAACGGGCACGGGATCGACCCTGGCCAAGCTGATCGCAGACATAAAGCCGCCGGATGGTTTCCGCTTCGATCTCTCGGAGAATCTCGGCTATGGCGGCAGCGATCACATGTCGTTCACCATCAAGAGCGTTCCGGTGCTGTTCTTTTTCAGCGGGCTGCACGGCGATTATCACAAGCCGAGCGATACGGCCGACAAGATCAATGCGGTGGATGCGGCCAAGCTGCTTGCCTACGTAGCCGAGGTGGAGCAGCGGTTGTCTGAAGCTCCGAACCGGCCGAACTTCATACGAACGGCCGAGCCGCAGGCGCCGGCGTCGGGCGCGTCGGGCGGAGGGTCGGGATATGGCCCGAATTTCGGCAGCGTACCGGATTTCGATGAGCCGCCCAAGGGAGTGCGTTTCGCGGATGTGCGCGACGGCACTCCGGCGGCGAAGGCGGGTCTCAAGGCGGGCGACATCCTGATCGAATTCGACGGGAAGGAGATTGGGAATTTGTACGACTTCACCTATGCGTTACGCGCGAAAAAGGCCGGAGATGAAGTACTTGTGAAGGTCCTCCGCGGGTCCCAGACGATTGAGGCCAAAGTACTACTTACGGAACGGCGCTGATCTGGCATACTCCGGCTAGATCAAATCCCATGAATCCCTTGACAACAACCTCCAGATTGACTCCTTCGACCATCGTCCGGAGCCTGCCTCCCTTGATCCTGCACCCGTTCGCCGCCACCGGCGGACGCGACAAGCTCGAGGAGAGCCAGCGCGCCAGCCTGATGATTCAGGGTCTGCTGCCGTCTGGGGAACGCTCCGAAGAAGACTTGGACCGCACCCTGCTGGACGGGCGATTTTCGGAGATCCTCATGTTGTTTTACGTGGGCAAGGATCTGGCGCGCTGGATCGAGCAGTGCCTGGAGCACATCGCGCGGCAGCCGGATTTGCGCGATAGCGGGATTCGCTTTCAGAGCTTCGCCGAGATGCTGGTGAATCACACGCCCGCACCCGTGCAAGCGAAACTTCGGAAGTGGCAAGTGGCGGATTACCGGTCGATTTTCATGCGCGCTCTGGGGATGAACGCGCTACTCGCCGTGGCTCCAGAGCGGCACTCGCTCGCCGATGAATTCGTGCGCAACTACTACCGCTATGCCGACCAGTTGTTCGCCAGCCGGCAAAGCCAGGTGACCTTTACCGGGGTCGAAGATATGGGCTTCGAGTTCGAGATCTTCGCTTCAGGCGAGTATTCGAAGATGCTGGAGCGCGAGTGGTCTGAGAGTTAAATCGCCGTCGCGCTACTATGGGAGCATGACCACCGAGGAGCACATCGAACGGATGGAGGTAAAACTCCGCGGTCTCGCCAGGGTGCAAGACGAGATGATGGATGTGCTGGGCCTGACCGTGGAAGGCGAGCGCCGTCTGGCGACTCGCATGGAACGGATCGAGGAGTTGCATCAGGAGACGGAGAAGACGATCGCGAAAATCGTCGTCACGCTTTCGGAAGCCGACGACAAGCTGAACGCGCTTATCCGCATTGTGGACGGGATCGTTCGCGGCAAGAACTGACGGATCGTTTCATTACGGGCGAAACTGTAGCAAAATACGGGAATGCAACGAATATTCTCGATGGCGGCTCTGATCGGGCTGGCCCTCATCCAGAGCGCCTGCGCGCAGAAGACCACCAGCGCGGACGCCTCGAAAAACGTCTACATCGTGACGCACATCGACGTGATGCCGAATTTCTCCGACGGCGCGGGGAAGGCGATTCAGAAGTACGCCGCCGATAGCCGCAAGGACAAGGGAGCCGTCAGTATCGAGGGGTTGGTGCAGGACGGACGGCCGAATCACTTTACCATCGTCGAGGTGTGGCAGAGCCGCGAGGCCTTCGAAGCGCACGCCGGGCTCGCCCACTCGCGCGAATTCCGCGACGCGCTGCATCCGATGCTCGGCGCGCCGTTCGACGAACGGCTGCACGCGGCGATGCCGTGAAAAAATGGGGGCAGAGTGTACTGTCGGGTTTTCTACCAGCCTATGCGCTCGCGCAAGCCCGTGATGTGCGCGATGTGGTGGCAGCAATGCCAGGCCATGGTGGGAAGAACGTCGTCTACGGAGAGCACGCCGCGCTCCGGATGCATGAATTTGCGGGTCCAATCCTCGGGTGCAAGGGACTTGAAGAACAACACCCAGCGGACGCTCACGCCTTCGAACATCATCAAGGACGGCTCGACCGGGCCGGTACGCGCATCGGGAAGCTGAGCCCACAAGTTCTCTTCATAGGGTTTGATGGTGGGCTCGGATTCGGTGACCGCGAGTTTGGGGCGGATGTACCAATTGACATGTGCGTCGGCGAGGTGATGAACCACCTGGCGGACAGTCCAGCCTTCCGGGCGATAGCGTGTGTCGAGCTGA
>Ga0210394_10007763_pt1 | contig 11213 bp, 16 predicted proteins | sample IncBWC12MmetaG_FD_160121 | JGI IMG/M metagenome (GOLD analysis project Ga0210394, IMG submission 160121) | Forest soil microbial communities from Barre Woods Harvard Forest LTER site, Petersham, Massachusetts, United States - Inc-BW-C-12-M | ecosystem: Environmental > Terrestrial > Soil >... | reverse complement strand
CAGGGGCAGATTGATGGAGCACAAGGCACGGCGCGGGCGACAACCAGGCGTGCGCAGCACTGAATCCAGTGGTCGGGCGATTACCCAAAAATGGCAATATTCTGTCGCGCAATAAGAACAGGTGTACCGCTTGTGTCCCAAAGCACAATGCGTTGACTGCTGTATCCGTCGCTGATGGTCTCCGCCTCAACCTGCATTAGGTGCCATCCGGCTCCAGAGATTTCAGTGCTTAAGATATCAATGAACCACGTTATCGTCGAAATTGGCGCGAAGTTTGCGAACATTGCCAGCGCCGCTGGCGGCACAGCATCGCCCAATGCGATTAAACTTGCGATGTCGTTGCGCGCCGACTGGTCCCGATGGCGCAGCCACGTCAGGTATTCGGGCTTCGCGGCACCCGACACGGGCAGCGCCCCGCCAGCGATCCGCGCCTCAAAGTGGCCAGCAAAACGTGGCGCAAATGACTCGCTGAAGAAATCCGGGAGCGCGTTAGGCGGTTCGACACGGGGCATCGGCAGCGCCTGATAAGAATGAGTCGATCTACGTGCATGTCCGCAAACCAACGTCACCTGCAGTGCGGTCCCCGTCTCAGTTGTCCCATCCGCCGCGACGAAGGTTGTGGATTTCCCGGCACGAAGAATCCTGGGCCTTATGACCAACTCCCCGGTCACAGGTGCGATAAAAGTCAGCTGGGCTGAGCGAAGCGGTGGGAGGTCTGGAAACGCCCTTTTTGCGGCGGCGACCGCAAGGCAAGCCGAGAGTCCTCCAAAGAGTGTCCTTCCTTGCCGCCAATCTTCCGATGGCTCCACGCGAAATGCGCCGGCATTCGGAGAAAGCGACGCGAGAACGTCAGAAAATGTTGTCGTTGACACGTAACTCTCCGAAGACCCCAAAAAAGTCTTCACCCCGCGGCGCGATTCTCCACATTACGCCGGTATCGCAAGTGCGTGAGGAAGAATGACAATACGGTCCGCCGCGGCCCGGTAGCGGCGATCGTCAATGGCGTCGCGACGTCCTGCGAGCGCGACATCGAAGGAATAACTCGGCAGCCAGTCGGTTGTGATTGCCAGAAGGCCTTCCGGCGTTGCCATCTGCTCGCTCACGAATTTCTCGTACGCGCGCTCCCAAGCGTATAGTTCTAGCACGAAACGCTGTAGCTGCTTGAATTCCCGAAAGTACATCATGCGCCTGGTGGGTACCTCGCGATCGTACTCAATTGCGCGCCAAGGCAATGAACTGCCAACGACGAACAGAATGCGCAGTCGCCGAATTGCCTGGGCCGCAAGCTGCACTGTTTCGTGACTGTCCGCCAATCGCTGCAAATCCCCGACCATCCTGGACACATCATCGCTGTCGTTATCCTTCGCCTCGGTCATTCCATACGTTGCGCTCATGTAGTCCCCCAGAAGAGGCGGGTCGAGCAGTTAACAGAGCTATTGCCAACCGTCACAGCGCGCCTCAGCGAATCGATTCCGAAGATCGCAATCCGATGTGGTCACTATTGCGCAACCGCTGCCGGGCGCCGATCTCGGTCCGCAGCTCGGATACTTCCTGCTCAAGGAAATTAATGCGCTCGCACAAATAGTCGAAACCCGAGACATCGGCAAACGTAGCCAGTTGGTCCAATTTCCGCTGAACGGCCGCCCACAGTCGCGATTTAGTAGCCACCGCGCACCCTGATTTGACGTCCCGTCATAAAAAATGTCCTCCACAACGTTTCGCGCCAGCGGCCAAATCCGTGGCCGGTTTCTTTTGCAGCGAGTGCGAAAGCTTCCGATCCGTGTTGTCCCGAACATCTCAAAGGCGATATTGACAACCCGCCGACCTGCAGTATAGCGAAATGCATGAGACACATCATATAACCGTAAAGCAGATCGTCAGTTGTAGAAAATCTTAGCCTCGAATCAATGATACGTTTTAGCTGGTGCGGAAGCCATTTGGTGCGGCGCATGGTGTATTTAGTGTCTCTTCCGGTTTTGGCGATCATTGCATAAACATGATAAACGTCATATAAGGACAACGGAGATCCAGATTATGGCAGTCGCGTCATGAGGAGGGACTTCGGATGTTTAATCAACTGGCAACAACACTCGATGGTGGCAAGCAGCGAAACTCACCGACGATCGACCGGGTTCTGAAACAAATGTCCAGTGCACCCGTTGTTCTTTATATGAAAGGAACAGCAGATTTACCACAATGCGGATTTTCAGCGAACGTAGTGGCTGCACTGCGCGCCTGCAACGCAGCGTTTGCCTATGTGAATGTCCTCGATGATATCGAGGCACGCGAGGCGGTCAAGTTACACTCCGGTTGGCCAACGTTTCCGCAGTTGTACGTTGACGGTGAATTGGTGGGTGACGCAGATATTGCCATTCAACTGTACAAGAGCGGAGAGCTTAGGCAGCTTCTAGTAAGCGCGGATGCTGTGCATCCCCGCGACTCTCGCGGCGTGGCAGTTGGTTTTTAGGTGAGTGCAGATCTGCAGTCTCGCATCTTGAATGCGAAGGCGAAAAATGTTGATTGACGATGTCTTATTGGCGGTCATTGTGAGCGGCACCTTGCTTGGCATTGCTTATCTCAGAGCAGAGTTTCAACTTGCTCGCTCAACGCGAAAGGTCGACGGCTAATTGACGTCCTCTATGTGATCGCCCACGGCATTTACGATGGCGGTCGCGAGTTCCGGGTCCTTGGCAACTACCGCTCGAGCCATCAACATTCCACCGACGATCATGGCTATTCCCGCCGTAGAAGCCAGCCACTCGTCCGAGGAGATTCTGTCATCCCGTCCGGCGCTAAGATATGCCCGTAAGCCGCGTGCGAAGGCCTCTTGCACAGTGGCGCTACTTCGGGGCATGTCCGCGGCCAGCGTTACAATCGGACAATCGCCGGTACCTTTCAGACGCGCAGATGACATGTAAGTCTTAGCAAGACGGCCTAGGGAGTCAGGTCGAGCGAAAGCTTTCGAGGCTTCGGCTGCTGCATCTCGCAGCATCAGCTCCACCGTTTCCCCAAATAAAGCGTCCTTAGAGTCGAATTGACCGTAAAACCCACCGTGGGTCAGTCCCGCTGCCTTCATGAGCTGGGCGATGCCGACACCGCGCGGTCCTTTCTCACGGAACAACTTGCTCGCACCGACAAGTATTTCGTCCCGATGTTCGGCGGCTTTTTGCTTTGAGACTTTCATGCGCCTTTCTTACTCCTCACGATGCCTTTGAGGGAGGCGATCTCGATGGCCATCTTACATGATGGGTATCATGATTGATATGTCCATCGAAGCAAACGATCTTTGCGGTGTGATATCGCCGGCCCCACACTTGTTGAACAGCGCGGTGGCTCCGCGATTTGGTTCGCCTCCTAACGGAGAATCTGGATGACAAAGCAAATGAGTTTCCGATTACTGGCTAAGGGTGTGAGGGCGCTTGTGGAAGCGCTGGGTCGTAGCGTGGTCGCCAAAGCAGTTCTCTAACGATTGCTGAGGATGTTACGAAAAGCGCTCTATCGCGCTCTCAGGCGGAGCGTTTGGTAGCGCCTTTGGACGACAACGCCATTGATGTGCCGCGTACATAAAAGTTAGCGAAAACGATGGGCTACCGAAGCGGGCCGGAAGTCCCGATCATTCCTTCAGGCAAGAGAAACGTGGAGGTTTGGCAAATGTTCCGCTCGGTGCGGATTCATGAATTCGGTGGCCCCGATGTGCTTCGAGTCGAAGACCTTGGTGCGCACCGGGAAACCTGCATGCCGAACCGGATAGTGATGGCAGCGCCGACGTGCATGCGGGCGGGTTCAATCGACCACGTACCCACCATGCGGAACATTCAGCGCAACTGATTCCATTACAGAGGACATAACCATGAGACTCAAGGGCAATACTATATTCATCACCGGCGGGGGCTCGGGCATTGGCCGAGGGCTCGCCGAGGCGTTCCACAAACTCGGAAACAAGGTGATCATCGCTGGCCGCCGCCGCGGGCATCTCGAAGCGGTGGTCACCGCCAATCCGGGAATGGCGGCTCTCGAACTCGACATCGCAGATCCCGCGAGCATCGATCGCGCGGCGAAAAAGCTAATCAAGGAGCACCCCGATGTGAACGTGCTCATCAACAACGCCGGCATCATGCAACCGGACCAAGCTGCGGGAGAAATCGACGACGCGCTGCTGCTGAATACGATCAACATCAACCTGATCGCCCGATTCGCATGACCTCGGCGCTGATCGAACATCTGAAGACCAAGGACAGCGCGGTTGTCGCTTATACGAGCTCGGTACTTGGATTCGTGCCGCTGGCGCTGACCGCAGTCTATTCTTCGACCAAGGCGGCGCTGCATTCGTATGCGCTATCGCAGCGATTCATGCTCCGCGACTCCAAAGTCCGGGTGCTAGAGATCGCGCCGCCCTGGGTGCGCACCGCATTGATGAACAGTGAGGAGGCTGAGCGGGCCATGCCGCTCAATCAATTCATTGCGGAGGCGATTGGGGTGCTCGGGACTGATGCAAATGAGATCGTTGTTGCGGCCGCGAAGCCGCTGCGAGACAACGCGGGCCCCGCCGAGCATGGTTTCGTCGATGCTTTCAATGCGCAGATGCTGTCGCTCTTTAGCGAGCCTCGGTCCGGGGCTGTCAATTAGGGACAGGAGGCACCCCGTAGATCCAAAACGGAGTATGAAAGATGACGCAGACAATCGAAGAGCGGAACAAAGCCCTGGTACTGAAGGCGTTCGACACGCTGTTCAACAAACGAGATTACAAGGCAGCCGAACGGTTCTGGTCGGAAAATTACATTCAACACAGCGCCCATATCCCACCCGGACGCGACGGATTGTTCGGTCTGATCAGGAACGTGCCGGCAACGCTGAGGTATGAACCCGGTGTGATTCTCGCCGGCAAGGATCTCGTGATCGTGCACGGCCGATTTTCCGGCATTGGGCGTCCGCGAAACTGGATCGCAGCCGACGTGGTCCGCATTGCCGATGGCGTACTCGTGGAGCATTGGGATGTGATACAGGACGAGGCAACCCGAGAGGAGTCACAAAGCGGTCTACCCATGTTTGGTGGCGAGTTCCCCGGCACGGGTGAAACTAGCGCCCACGGCCGCTCCTGACTCTAGGGAGCAAAACGGTGAACGATCTGCTGACCTTCGCAATTAAATCGCACGGCGGGCAATCCCGCTGGAACGCGATTCGCACGGTGACGGCAGAGATATCCATTGGCGGCGCGCTGTGGGATCTCAAGGGAAAAACCGGAATCTTGCAAGACACTCGCTATGATGCCGACGTGCATGTTCAACGCGCCACGCTCGGCCGCTTCACCGCTCCAGACCGCCACGTGCGGTTTACCCGAGATCGCCTGGTGCTTGAGACAGACGCCGGGGTGGTGATCGAGACGAGAGACAACCCTCGATCCGCGTTCGTGGGTCACACCCCGGAGAGCTCGTGGGACGACCTGCATGTCGCCTACTTCAGCGGCTACGCGATGTGGACATATATTACTCAGCCGTTCCTTTACGCGTACCAAGGATTCGAGACCCGCGAGATCGATCCCTGGGAAGAGGAAGGTGAGGTTTGGCGTCGGCTCGAAGTGACATTTCCCGACTATATCGCCAGCCACACGCGACGGCAGGTGAGCTACTTCGGGCCGGAAGGTCTGATTCGACGACACGACTATGCAGTCGATGTTCTCGGCGGATCTGCCGGCGCTCACTACATTTCGGGCTATCGAGAGTTTAATGGCATTGTAACGCCGACACGGCGCCGAGTCTTCGCAATGGGCGCAAATAACCTACCGGTACGCGAGGCGCTGCTCGTATCCATCGACGTGACGAGCGCCCAATTCGAATGATCGCCCATCGTTCCGACCAACCTCTACGAATGCCGCACATCAATAGCGTTGCCGTCGAATAACGTTGCCAAGTGATCCACCAGGGCGCGCGCCGCAGCCCGTGTTGCAGGCCCCATGGGAAAATAGGCGTGAACTGGAATATCAGCCATCTTCCAGTCCGTGAGCAATCGGATCAGTGACCCGTTGCCAAGCTCGCGCTGACACGCCCATTCGCTCGTCGAAGTGATTCCGAGACCGGCCACCGCGGCCGCCACCGCACCTTCGTTCTCATTCGTCGAAAAATGGGGCTGCAGATCCACCGTCAGTTTCTCTCCGCGCAACTCGAAGGCCCATGCACTGGGCACGGCCGCCGCTGACCCGGCGACGATCCGATGCTTTGCAAGATCCATCGGCCACGCCGGTGTTCCTGCCTGCTCAAGGTATGTTGGTGCAGCTACTATCACACGAGGAATTTTTGCGATTAGTTTCGCCGTGGCGCTCGAATCAACCAACTGGCCCAGCCTAATCGCCACATCCACCGCTTCACGCACCAGATCCTGCCGCCTGTCATCGAGAAGCAGGTGGATACGCAACTCCGGATGCTTTGCTGTAAACGCGGCAATACGCGGTAAGACCGTGCGCAGTCCAAAGCTCGTGGGCGTGCTCATCCGTACCAATCCGCGCAGATCTTCGCCGCCGCGAACGCTGCGCTCCGCCTCATCTAGGGCGCCGAGGATGGACTCGATGCGCGCCAGAAACTCAGCCCCCGCCTCCGTGGGCACAACCGCGCGAGTGCTACGTGAAAGTAGTCGAGTGCCGAGGTCGGCCTCGAGATCGGCGATGATCCGGGAGGCTTGGGACTGCGACAACCCGCATTCGCGCGCTGCAGCTGAGAAGTTTCCTAGCCGCGCAACACGTGTATAGAGTCTCAGCGCAAAGATGTCTTTCATTTCAGCTGCCTAGAACAGAGCGGGCGTGTTTGGTTTTGTCCTAAAGGGCGGTATCGGCTGAACCGATAGCGTGTATCGAGAGATATGGGCTATTCAGTCGAGGCACAAGATTCTATTCTCAACCCTCGAGTGTCGATGTTTTATTCCTACCCCATGGTCGACCTCGTTCGTGCGGCGGGCTGACGATATGCCCGCCCCACACTTCTAACATTGACTTTGCCGGAGGGTAAGCAGCCACTTCTTCGAATTGATCTTTCCATATGTCTATAAGTCATTTGCAAGAGCCAACAGAAGCCTCACATTAATTCAGTTACTTGACGCCAGCGATGGAGACCAGATCGCCCATGGCTGACATGTAGATAGCAGACGCTTTTTCTTTGGAATACAGAGTATTGGAGGCAATAAATGAGCAAATCGCATATCGTTCATACTAGTGATGCGACGTTTGACCGTGACGTCCTTAAATCAGCTAAACCCGTGCTGCTCGACTTCTGGGCCGAATGGTGTGGTCCTTGCAAAGCGATCGCGCCGATCCTCGATGAGACGGCCGACCTGTATCAAGACAAGATTCGTATCGCCAAGCTCAATGTCGACGACAATCCGGCGACTTCGGTCAAGTTCGGTATCCGGAGCATTCCAACACTGGTCTTGTTTAAGAACGGCACAGTGGCCGCACAGAAAATAGGAGCGGTTACGAGGTCGCAGCTTGAGGCTTTTCTGAATACCCATGTGCAAGAGCTTGCAGAGTGAGGCATGGCTGAGATGCCACCGGAAGGGCCAGCGCCCTAAATTGTGCCTCGGCACGCGTCTAAATTATTGATTAGACGGGCTATCCGAAAAATACCCCGCGCGGCGGCACAGCAACGGAGGAGAACACGGTCGAAATGCCCCCAACCTGACTCCTTACCTGCCGCGCCGCGCCGAACTTTCACGCGCAGACACTTTGCTTTTGGACTTCCTATTTGTGGGCTTGGTTCGAAGTGCCTCCATTGGCTCCCCTTGCGTTGTCAGAGCCATAAACCATGCATCGAGCCCGAATCCAATGCCGCTTGCCGGCTTGCTGTCGCCGAACACTTCAGCGGCCTCCAACGCCACGGCTCCATGAAGGAACGCCCAAAGCGCGACAGACGCCTGCGCAGCTAGGTCCGACCCGGCAATTCGTTGTACCTGTTCAACGGTGAACGTCCAGAGGCTTTGGTGTTGGATCGCATCGTGCTTCGGCACGTGGGGACTCATCATCACGTCGTAAAGGTGACAGTTGTCCTTTGCGAACTTTATGTAGGCAGATGACATCTCGCGGATTGCAGTAACCGGCTCGCGTCCATCCGCTGCCCTCCTCAGCGCCAATTCCATTTGCCGGGCAGCTTCGCTTGCAAGCGCAGCTTCCAGTGCTGAGCGATCGGAAAAGTAACGGTAGATTGCATTGGGCGCGAGTTCGAGGGAGGCCGCGAGATTGCGTAACGACAAGTCGCGGATACCCACGTGCGCTAGCTGCTTCACCGCGGCCGAAAGGATGGTCTGGCGGTCTGTTTTCGACGGATAGGGCATGCGAACACTGTACACCTTGACACCTGTAACGGCGAAGGTGTACGGTGTACATATTGAAGATGTACATTGATCATCTTTGGAGAAATGCGATGGCGAACAGCAAAGATGTCGTGGTCACCGGAGTGTCCACCGGAATCGGTTGGGGAACCACAAGGGTGCTCGTTTCAAAGGGATTTCGCGTGTTCGGTTCTGTGCGTAAAAAGGCTGACGCCGATCGTTTGCAAAAAGAGTTCGGGATTGGCTTCGTGCCTCTCATGATGGATGTTACAAACGCCGACGCTGTACATCAGGCTGCCCAGAAGGTCGGCTCAATGATAGGTGATAGGAATCTGATTGGCCTGGTGAACAATGCAGGAATTGTGGTCAGTGGGCCACTGCTATACCTCCGGCCCAGCGAGTACAGGCGGCAGTTGGAAGTCAACATGATCTCTCCGCTTGTCGTAACCCAAGCCTTCGCGCCTCTTCTGGGAACGGACAAGAAGCGGCAGGGTCCCCCCGGGCGCATCGTGAACATCACCTCTAGCGGTGCAAAAGTTCCAATTCCGCTTCTCGGTGCGTATGGCGCCTCCAAATCTGGTCTTGAAGGAATGTCGGACGTGCTGCGGTTGGAACTAATGTTATATGGCATCGACCTCGTAATGATCGAACCGGGCTTTGTGAACACGACGATGTACGACAAGGGCGAAAAAGAAGATCTGACTGAATTTAAGGCGACCGAGTATTGGAATGCGGTGCGGAACTTTCAGAAGTTCATCGTCGCCGAAGGACGCAAGGGTTTCTCTCCTGAGCGTCTGGGGGAAGCCGTCCATCTGGCGCTCAGCACGGCAAAACCGAAGGCACGCTACGCAGTCATTAAGCAACGCTTCAAGAACTGGACTCTACCCAGACTCCTGCCTGCGAGGATGCTCGACTCCGTGGTCGCAAAACAACTCGGATTCATAAAGCCGTAGCCAGCCCTAACGCGTGATTCTCAGTTTGAGTGGCCAATGCGCCTACACATCATGCGCAAGATGAGAGCCAACTCTTTTGCGGTTCTGGTCAGGAGGGCGGAAAGGCTCAGTTCCCCGCAGCCCGTAGTTCGAGGAAGCTCTGTATACGGGCTTTTTCACATCGCGGCGTGTCGTTTATTGAACTGAACGTTCGAGAATTACCACCGTAAGACGAGCCACCGATTCGTTAGCACCGTTTAAATCCTTCATCGATATGTTCCACAGGTGGCTATCCGCAAGAATCAAAACGGGTGATGCCCTCGCGAGTATCGGGCCGGAGGTGATCGACACGGGATGATTGATGTGAAGTATTTGGCCAAGGCCGACTTGATGGGAGGTATCGATACACAGACTGGCGGCCACGCTGCCTATCGTTTCAGCGAGGATGCCTAGGGCGCCCGGATGCAGGGTACCGTTGGCATTCCGGGTTCGCTCATCCAGCGGGATGGTTGCCTCTATCCAATCTTTCCCGAAAGCCGTGTAGCGGATGCCAAAGAACTCTGACGCCGAATTGACGCCGATGGCGTCCAACGTGGCAAGCGAAACCGGTCGGGTCCAAAGTGGCATGGTTAAACCTCGAACGGCAGCCCGACATAATTCTCGGCGAGACTGGTCAGGGCCGCGGTCGAACCGCTCAAATAATCGAGCTCCGCCAGCTGCAGCCTGTGGTTGAACGGATCGTCCGAAAATTTGTGCATGATGGATGTGAACCACCAGGAGAATCGCACCGCCTGCCATGCCCGTCGCAGTGCCATTTGGGAATATCGCTCAAGAAGATCGGTGCGCGACGTTCGATAGTACTCGACCAGCGCCTGATAGAGCACGCGAACATCCGCCGCGGCGAGATTCAAGCCTTTTGCACCGGTGGGAGGAACAATGTGTGCCGCATCGCCCACCAGAAATAGCTGACCGAAGCGCAGCGGTTCCACCACGAAGCTACGGAGCGGCGCGATGCTTTTCTCGATCGAAGGGCCGGTGATCACGGCCGCGGCAATTTCATCCGGTAGGCGCACACGCAGTTCATCCCAAAATCTCGCGTCGGACCAAGCCTCCAGTTTTTCGTCCAATCCGCATTGCACGTAGTAGCGGCTGCGTGTCATGGAGCGCATGCTGCACAATGCGAAGCCTCTGGCATGATTTGAATAAATCAGCTCATGACTGGCCGGCGGTACATCAGCCAATATCCCCAGCCAACCAAAGGGATAAGTACGCTCGAAAGTCTGCAGCGCTCCTTGTGGGATGCTCTGGCGGCAAACTCCGTGATAGCCATCGCAGCCGGCGATGAAATCGCAGGTGAGCTCATGTGTACGGCCGTTGTGCCGATAGCGCACTTTCGGATGGGCGCTGTCGAAATCTGCGACGGCAACCTCCGCTGCCTCGAACATCAACTTTGCGCCGGCCGCCGTCCGCGCGTCCATCAAATCCTTGGTGACTTCCGTTTGCCCGTAAACCGATACCGAACTTCCCGTTAAGGCTTTCAAATCGACGCGTACGGATCGTCCGGCGAATGCCAACGAAACGCCATCATGGACCAGGCGCTCTGAGAGCATTCTCTCGCCCAATTTCGCCTTGAGAAGCAATTCGACGGTGCCCTGTTCGAGCACACCGGCGCGGATGCGGCCGGCGACATGCTCTCGGCTCTGCCGCTCGAGCACGATGTTGTCGATGCCGTTCAAATATAAAAGTTGTGAGAGCAGCAGGCCCGAGGGGCCCGCGCCGATGATTGCTACCTGAGTGCGATCCATGACGCGCTTCCAATGTGGATGCGCGCAGCGTAGCAGCGCCGTCGCCCGGCTATTGCACGATCAGGGTGCGTTCCGGTACTTATCCGCCAGCGTGGTGCCGCCGAAACTCGTTTGGCGACACGCCGCTGTGGCGACGGAAAAAACGGCAGAAATAAGCGGAATCCTT
>Ga0210394_10007760_pt1 | contig 11218 bp, 10 predicted proteins | sample IncBWC12MmetaG_FD_160121 | JGI IMG/M metagenome (GOLD analysis project Ga0210394, IMG submission 160121) | Forest soil microbial communities from Barre Woods Harvard Forest LTER site, Petersham, Massachusetts, United States - Inc-BW-C-12-M | ecosystem: Environmental > Terrestrial > Soil >... | reverse complement strand
AGCTCCGATGCGTTGAACACGCAGGGCGTCTTGGGTAGTCCGCGGCACATCTCCGGAGACAAGTCGACCATCGTGCCAGCAGCGCCTCCGACAGAACGCGCCGCGTGCTTACAATTTGGTGGAGTCCATGCGCAACGCTGGGAGGGAAACATCCATCGTTCGTTTCCTGTTTCCACGATGAGCAACCCCTGGGTCAGAGCGACGAGTTGCCCGCGGTGGTGACTGTGCTCTGGCGTCCAGCCCTCGACCATCCGCCTCTTGAAGTCATAGGCCAGCACTGGCGTATCGCTGTCGTAGAGACGGCGCAGTTCTTCCATATTCTGCACCGAGAACATGGATTTACGAGATTGACCCTTTTCCGACATATATCGCCACTTTCCCGTTAGCGGAACAACCGAAACCCAGCTAGAGTACGCCGCAGAACAACGAAAGACAACACGGGGAAATAATCACAAAGTGCGAGGTGCGGTCGTTCTCCGCTACGCCGGCTGTGGCTTATCGACGTGAGGGGAATCCTGTGAATCGGTGGTCGCCATAGTTTCAACTCACAAGCACTGGAACCGAAAGGAGGTCAGGACAATCAATGAGAAAGCTGATCTACGCAATCAACCTTACCCTGGATGGCGGCTGCGACCACACCAACGGGTTTCCCGCTGACGACATGTTTGAATATTCTACGCACCTGGTTCGAGGTGCTGACCTGCTCGTCTTTGGGCGTAAAACCTATCAATTGATGGTTCCTTATTGGCCGGATGTCGCAAAAAATCCTTCCGAGACAAAAGCAGATCGCGAATTTGCGGACACATTTGTCGCCAAAGACAAAATTGTCTTTTCACAATCATTAGCGAGCGCTGAAGATAAAAATACGACAATTGTTCGCACGAACCTTCGAGACGAAATAGTCAGACTGAAACACGAGCAAGGCAAATATATTTTAGTCGGCGGTGTGAGCATTCCTTCACAACTGATAGAGCTTGGCCTGGTTGATGAATATCGTTTTGTTATTATGCCAATAATTGCAGGAGCAGGGAGACGGCTGCTGGAAGGTGTTAGCCTGCAAGAGAAATTACGATTAAAACTTGTTGAGTCCAAGATTTTTAAGTCAGGATTTGTTGCGCTTCATTACTTGAAACAGTGACAGAAATATCGGCGACGCTCTGCTGCTTAGCGCCCCGGCTGCGACCGTCAACGTCTACGTTCTCGCGAAGCGCTCTCGTTCGGGGAAAGGTGGGCCAGACTACACTTTGGTTGTCGGGCCCTCATGGCGCAGCGGCAGGAATCACGAATTGTTGGACGTAGGACGGGATGTGTTTTCTCGCGCATATGTTGGAGGCACGGTCTCGATAGATTTACATAAGGGCTTCTTCCATTTACCCTGGTACAACCACGTCCGACCGTATTAGCTCACCGGCGGTAAGCACCTAAGTCCTGACAAGTCGCGTAACCGGACAGTACGAAAATCCACTTGGACGGTTAGCGCGTTAACCAGGCACCAAGCGGCGAGTTCGGCGGCTCTTCAATCCAAAATGAAACCTTCTGTCCAGCTATCGCGGTTTATCTTATGGGGATGGATCTGGAATCCGTCCGGTGCATCCACAAATCCAGGCTTATCTTTGAGGCGTCCGATTGCGGCCCGTGCCTCTTCCTCGGTGCTATATACGCCGATCAATAATTCATCTTCATCGTCGGTGTCCGGTGCACGGAGATACCAAAGCAGAAAAACTGAATCCACGGATAGTTCCTCTTGGTGATTATAAGGGAATGTTGCTGTAAGAAAAGTAGTGCCTGGCCGAGTAGGCCCGGGGAATTTCACCCCCAAGCCTCTCACAGATCCGTGCTTGACAGTCTCCCGTCACACGGCTCGTGCCACCCAGTGAAGGTTGCTACCTTCCGTCCGAACCGCTCGGTTTCTCCTGTTTCCAGTTGACCGGATTGGTTTGGACGCGGGTGACCTGCCCCCTTCGCTCCACGGGAATTACCCCGCTTCTTCACTACTATGGGACAGTCCGACCCTGAGACTCCGTATCCGTACTCTCGCCCTCGTGGTTGCTTCCACTTGTGGCTTCTCCGTTCGCATCGGTGCCTCAGGTTCCCACGTTCCGCTTAACCGCCTCTTTGGCAAGCTCAGGCCACCTCTCATGCCGGATGCCACTCCGCCCGTAAACAGGTCTCGTCGGAGCTACTCCCGCAGTAACTTACCCCCCGCGGTTTTGACATCGTCTTTTACGTTTCGACACTTCAGCAGTGGTTCCCATGCGGTCCTCTTCTTGCCAATCACCTGACCTGGTCGTTGCCAGACCTTTTCCTTCCGCGTTCACGACCATAGCTTTTGACTACAGCCGCCGAAGGTGGTTTGAAACCTGCTCCTGGAAGCCGGTTTCGAGGGGCCTACCCTCATCAGTCAAGCAGTTGCGCACTACTCAGCGTTTTCTCTTTTCGTGCTCGTGGCACATGTAAGTCGCGTTACCATCCATTTGAAGTAATGCTTCACTTCTCCGGTAACGGCGTATCAGACTTAGGCCCAGATTTGTTCACCGATTGGCTCGATTCGATTAAGATGTCCTCGACCCTCGTCATCTGCAGATCTGGGTTTCGCAAGGTTCAAGGGGGCTTGAAAATTCCATGAAATGCTGCCTGTGGTTCCTATTCGGTTTAATGTTTCTTTTGGTTGTTCCCCGTTTGCTCGCTCAGGACCGGCCATTGCCTGTTGCGCTGGTCCAGCTTATAGCAAACCCCGAGGCCTTCGACGGTAAGGTGGTTACGGTCCGAGGATACCTATTGATGATAGGAGGGCACGGAGACATTGGCGCTACCTTTCTCAATCTGAGCAGGGAAGACGCCGACAACATGCTTGGAAACGCCATTGTCGTAGTGGCGAGTGACCAAATGCGACGTGATGAGGAAAAGATTGATCGAATGTACATCACACTGACGGGACATTTCTATGCAGTTCCGACGGCCAACAAGAGTTACATTCCGACCATAAAGGACGTCGTGAGCTGTGCCGTATGGTCAGATCCTAACCGTCCGATAGGCCTGAAAGATAGTCCTCCATCCCATAAATGATTGCTCTATCCAGCCCTGTGAACGCCGTTCGCTTAGCGACCTAGGTCCTGGTTAGTCGCGTTATCGGAAACTGACGCGGGAGCAGATCGACAGGACCCAGGCTTAGGAATCAAGTCTTTCGGCCGCTTTGTGTACTCGATCTGAGCCCAATGGAATTTATTAATTAAATCCCGCGCCGGTTGGCTGTGGTGTTTGGCGTGGACACCGAGGACTAGCACGCAGTTCGCGACTTCGTTGGCCGGATCGAAGTAGAGCGGGCTTCTCACTGCCTCGGGAAGTCGTATTCCCTCAGATTATGGTTGTTGTTCCACACGAAGTTATTCGCGTAGCAGATGAGACTCACGTAGTAGACGTCGGTTTGAGGATTGCTCGATGAAGTGGTATACCAGCGGATGTCCAGCGAAAACCACTGACCGCACGTCAGCAATTGTTGGGCGCCGGGCGCCAGGGAGAGCGTATTGACCGGGGTTTCATCGTTCCAATCATCCGAAGTGCTGTCGCCGCTTCTCCCGCGCACCTCCAGATACACCGTATCCCAGTTTTGACTCGGGTTGACGATCTTCCACCGACGCATCCCGTCGTTCGGCACGCCGGAATTTGCCGAGTTCGCCGAACCAGACTGCGGCGCGCCCGAGTCCGCCCACGAAGCCACTTCCTGGTCACTCGGCAGCATGGACGAGAGGTTCCTCGATGAAAGATACGTCGCAGCTCGCCCATCATACGAGCATTGGTAACAGAATGGGCTCGACAAAGTGTGATTCTGCAGCAGCTTTAGCGTCACTTGGCACGTCCACGCTTCGTCGCTCCCGTGCTTTCGGTAACACCACTTCAAATCGATCGGCTCGCTGCAGATGTTTGTGAACGTAACCGCGCCCAGATTTCCCCCTCCCAGCCGTATGCATTTATCATCGTAGGGCGGATGATTCGAATCCGCCGGCGAATCTTGGTGCACCGGCGCGGCGCTCGCAGGTGGCGCAATCTGCGTCTGGCGAGCACAATTCAAAAATTCATCGTGTACGTCGACCGAATTCTCTTTGAACACACCGTGAGCTTCGATCGTGGTTGGACTCGTGAGCGTTCCCTCAAAATTCGCTGCCGCATTTCCCGGCGTCAGGATCGTGACCCTGGTTCCGTTCAATCGCCACGATGCTTCTGTCCCGATGTCCGTCCAGGTCGTCCCGTTTTTGCTCACGATCCCCGACTCGAGAAAAGTTATCGAATAGCTCATCGCTCTCGGCTGTGTGGTGACATAATTTTCCGGAAAGTCCTTGCGCCATTCGCACGCCCACGTGCTTCCAGCCAGCGGCCCCGAGGCCATTGCCTGCGGCGGAGGCGGAGCGCTCGGCTGGCTCACGTTGGCGGACGTCGCGCTCGCATTTAGGCTGTTTCTCGCACTGTTGAGCAATAGCTTCCCACCATTCGCTTTCGCATCGTAGAACAGCGCCTCTCTCGCCTCCGCTTCCGACTCCTCTGCTTGCCCCGCGTTGTAAAGTGCTCCTGCTAACCACACGTGATAGGGTGCGCTTTTTGGGTGCAGCCGCGTTGCCTCTCTCAATTCCAACGCCGCACCGTCATAGTCTTTCTTCGCGAAGTACGCTCGCCCCAGCGCGAAATGACATTGCGCAGTGCTCGGATTCAATTGCACCGCTTCCCGCAACTCGTGCACCGCCTCGTCCGTATTTTTCTGCTCAAGTAGGAACTCACCTAGGACCCCATGGGGATAATAGTAATTCGGGGCAATCCGGACGGCTTCCTGAAGCTCCGTGAGCGCACTTTGATTGTCGCCGCTCTCCGCAAGCCTAAGCCCCAGGAGGATATGGGGCGTCGGAGCATTGGGGAAAAGCCTGATTGACTCTCGAAGTTCTGTAATCGCTTCGTCCCGTTTTCCGGTGCTATACAATGATTCCGCCAGCTGTTCGTGCGCCGTCGCTAGGTCCGGCCGTAGGACAATCGCGCTCCGCAATTCTGTCACAGCATCTTGATACTTACCTTCGCGGTTCAGAGCCATCCCCAAAAACAAACGTGCTCCGGCGGCGTTGGATCGGCTGGCTGCGAGAGACCCGAACACTTTTTCTGCGTCTTCATTTTCCCTTTTTTGCGTATCGGAATCTGCTGCGTAATCTACATAAATGTAGCGCGCCTCGCGACACGCACGGAGAACCTCATCGTTCGCCCCCGCGAGGCGCAGCCCCTCGACGTCGCCATCGTCAAAATAGAAGCCAATCCCGCGTTGGTGGATTTCCGCGGCCAATGTTGCTTGCGGTGTGCCCTTCGCCGATGCCGTCATAATCGCCCACCACGACATCGGAGACGGCTCTGCCAGCCTCGATCCCTTTGCTCCCGTTTCCGGCGCTTTCTTCCCCGCACCCTTTTGAATCGCGACGCTGTTTGTGGGCGCACTCGCGCGTGGTGCCGCCGTCATCGCATCTATCCATCGGCTTTTCTCGCCCGCCTCCACCATTTTGATTTCAATGCCGTAGTAAGTCGCCTGCGTATTGCCTTGACCTCCGAACTCCCCAAAATTGCCCGACACGTGCGTGCCGGCGGCAAGAATGATCCGGTCGTTGCACGCGAGCGGTTGCGCCAGCACACCATGCACAGCATCGCCGCCTTTGTTCGCATGTGAATCGACAGCTGCGGAAATCTTGACATGCAAAACCGTCCCCACGGGGCAAGACTCGTACGTTTTCACTAAATGAAAACTGACAATCGCCCCCTCGGAAATCGTCAAATCTCCGATTTCGCTCTGCCGCGCGTCCGCGGTCGTAATCCACGTGATGCACGCGAGCGATAAAACTAATTTCGGCATGATTCGATGCATTGGATATCTTCCCTGCCGGACCTTCTGGGATTCTAAGTGCGCGGATTATAGCACGCCCCTGTGCGGGTCTCAGAGGTTACACTTGCAAACCCTACAATAAAGAAGGCTCCGAGGTCTCAAGGCTCGCAGTTGCAAACCCCGCACATGAAAGTTGCACCTTACCTACTCGGTAGGGGTGGCGTCAAGATTTCCTACATTTGAAACACTAACTTGGCCTCTAAACTCAAACTCAGGCGTGATGTCGCGCATATTGATTTCTATGGCTTCGCCGAGTGTTCGTTCGGAGCATGCGGCAAAATCCCCAGCTTGACGTCTTCAGCTTCGATGGCTCTATTTTCTCCATCCGCTGCGACACGAAGGTAATTGCATTTCCAGGCGAAGGCTCGCCCTGGACAGTGCGTTTCATGGTGGAAGCCCGGAAACTCCGCGGTTCACCAAAGCGGCTGATGAGTGAGTACATCGAAGTGTCGGTTTTGCGGTCGCGTATCGAAATTGGCGCGTGGTCCTATGAGGGGACGGTCTGTCCCCTGGGAGGAGAATATTTTTCAGAAGTCCAATAAGTCAACGGGCGCTTGCTCAACTCGACCAACTCTAAAGTTTACAGTAGACCTCAACCAATTTTTCGCTACGCGACAGGGCGGTGGTTCCGGAAACATCTATTTTCCTAACGCTCGTTTTCGCGATTTCCAGCCCTTGTTATCACCCGCTTACGAGCGTGTCGGAATGGGGGATTTACAAACGCGGGCTTTGCCCCGCGTAGTACACGGTAGTCGATGAAACACCCAAATTTCGGGCTATCGCTCGCCAGGAAGCTCCCTCGCCACATAGCCGGGCGATCTGCTTGGGGTCTACGGCCTTCCTCGGTCTTCCCAATTTCTTGCCCTTGGCCCGAGCGTTTCTAAGCCCCGCCCTGACTCGCTCCGTAATCAGACTCCGTTCTAGCTCCGCGACAGCCCCTAAGACTGTGAAAACCATCTTTCCGGTCGGAGTAGACGTATCAACCGCCTCGGACAACGAAACGAACTCGATTCCGAGGGATCGGAACTCCTCCAGTGCACGAAGCAGATGGCTTACCGAGCGCGCGAAGCGATCGAATCGCCAAACTACGACGGCGTCAAACCGGCGCTTGTGAGCGTCGGCAACGAGGCGGTTCAATTCGGGCCGCGATTCTTTTGCACCCGAGATGCCTTGATCGGAGTACTCGTGCACTAAATCCCACCCGCGACGTTTGCAGTATTCCCGCAATTCGGTCGTTTGCATATCGGTGTCCTGGCCTAGCGTGCTGACGCGGGAATAGATGGAAACTCTCAATTTTCCTCCTCGATGACTCGTTTTCGTCCGTTTTTGGGTTTGGGCCCCCAGCGAAAACCCAATTTGCTCCAATTTGCAAGGCGCAGGCTGGGCGCACCGGCCCGACCCGCCGCCAAAGGCCGTATCGCGGGCGGGTCATTGGCCTCCGCGCCCCGTAGCGCTCGGAGCCGGGTTCCAGGGGCATTGCTCCTCTATTACCATATATGTATAGAACCACAGTGTAAATAGGACGATTTAACGCTTGATTCGGATTATCTGTAGCGATCGTCAGATGCTCGCTTCGGTCAGACCGAACATCAAACGGAGAAATCCACTTTGCGGCCTATGCCGGCTGGGTTCAGTCACCTGACGCGAGAAGAAAAGCGTGGTATTGCGGAGGAACGTTTTTGGTCGGGCAGGGGCAGCGGGTGGACTACCGTTCGCGTAGCAGAGGTTTGCAGTCGCACTTTACCTCCCCGCTTAATGCGTTAGTCACTGAGAGTATCGCAGGCATTCTCCGTGTCTGAGGTTCAACCTTCAGTCGCTGCTCGCTCTTGCTCATGGAAAGGGCATACGAATCGGCCGTTCGTGACAGTTGCGGTCATGCCAGGACCCTCCGTGCGCCCTGACGAATCATTTCAATCGGGCAAGCCAAATTTGGAAACCTTCCGCGGGGGCCGGATGGACCCCGACTCGTTGGAGCGACGGGTCTTTAGCGCTCAACACGTCAAAAAGTATGACGCGGGTATTCGGACGACGGAGGGCCTGGCGTATCCCTTCCTGAAGCAAAATAACGGCAATCCCAAAAGCAAGCACTGTCCCCATCAGACCTGCAAGCACGAGCAGCACTACAAGAACTTCCTGGACGATATAGAGACTCATTTCACACCCCACTCAACCGGTCTTCTTATGACAGTTTGAATCACGGTATGGAACTGTCAAAAGTGCCAGTGGAGCGCCAAAGCCCGGATCGGACCATGGAAGAGCGTGACATTGCGAGATGCAAAAATAGCGGCAGGCTGCCTACGTCAAGTTCGAGACCGCAGGCGAATCTCGAATTCGGGGATCATTGGAAATGTCCCGTTAGTCAATCAGGCATTAGCGGGATTTTGAAGGTCGAAGCGCGGGCCAGCCAAGCTTGTAAGTCTTGACCGCTAGCAAATCCATACAAGCTAGACGCATCTCATCTCGTTCTTGGCGATGCTCTGGCGAGTCCGTCAATTCCTTGGCACGACATAACATTTCTAGCTCTGCAGATTGAACTATCCCGGTTAGTTCCTCTGTTTCGGATATTTTCAGTGCTTCGAGGTAAGGCCGCTTCCATAGCGACGAGGAGCAAGACTTCAACATTGCAAGCCTCCTGAATCCGGCGTGCTTCCTTGGCCCTACGGCGAGAGTCGGCAATACTACGCCTCATTGCAATAAAGTGTCCGTACGGTAGCGGACGCACCGCTGGTCGGAAACTTGAAATCGAAACGGACGGCGTTAATCAGGACTTGGAGCGATTGGCCCCACTGATATCTACTTGGTACAGTAATCTTGCTTAAATCTCGCGGCGATGTTCTGCTTAGTCCATGCGGCTAAAAGAACTGGTCCACAGCGCGACGCTTCACGGTGACTGTGCTTGATCTCAGCGACGTGAGTGTACCCGCCGTTTCTAAAAAATCTGGCTATCGCCCTGAGATCGACGGTGTTAGAGCACTGGCGGTCATTTCCGTAATCATTAATCACTTCAACAAAAAGCTGCTCCCCAGTGGTTTTCTGGGAGTCGATATATTTTTTGTCATATCTGGCTATGTTATTTCTTCGTCGCTTTACAATAGCTCAGCCAAGAACTTTGCAGATTTCATTCTAGGTTTCTACTCAAGGCGAGTAAAACGGCTCATTCCTGCCCTTATTCTCTGTGTACTGCTGACAAGCGTTCTGATATGCCTTTTTGACCCTAATCCACAGGCTTCGCTTAGAACGGGAGGAGCAGCCCTTTTCGGTCTTTCCAACCTCTATCTGTTTAAGCAGGCGACCGACTACTTTGGTGTTTCCGCGCAACTAAACGCCTTTACCCACACATGGTCATTGGGCGTGGAAGAGCAGTTCTATGCACTTTTCCCTCTAATATTATGGCTTACAGGCTTTGCTCGTCGGCATAGCAAGGGATCGCGTAACCTAGTTTGCGTTCTTGGATTCCTTGGGTATTGGTCGCTCGATTTGTTTGTGCGAGAGGGCATGCTTCAGCTCCCCGGCGCATTCTTTCTGATGAAAGCTAGATTTTGGGAGCTTAGCGCTGGTGCTCTAGTTTTTGTGGCTCTCGATAGGATTCCTTCGGTGAGGACGGTGAGATCGCTGTTTGTGTTGTTATCACTCACTGGCGCTCTTTTTGCACCTGCTCGGTATTCTGTCTTTACAACGATCGGCGTGGTGCTGTTGACTGCATTGTTGATTGCTTCATTACGTCCGCAGACCTTGGGCTATGAAATTCTGGCGCATCCAACCGCGGTTTACATCGGTACTATCTCGTACTCTCTATACCTTTGGCATTGGAGCATTTTGGTAATCAGTCGCTGGACTATCGGTATACGTTGGTGGTGTGCGCCTTTTCAAATCGGCCTGATCCTGTTTCTTGCCGCCATGTCTTATCGATATGTGGAGCGTCCAATGCGGCAGGCCGCGTGGTCTCCTATTCGTTGGAAATCTATTCTTTATGGGATCGCGGCTTGCGCCTGTACTTCTGGATTGATAGTGCTTCTGGCTAATCCGCTTGGTAGGAGGCTTTACACAGGAAGGGCACCAGAGTTAGCTGCTATCGGTCCGAAGTCACTTATTGACAATTATATGGCACCGGATAAGTCTTCGTCCTGGCGCGGAGCAGCCTGCGTTCTATCGGAGAACGCTCAAGTAGGAAAGATTATTCCAATTGAGGGATGTACACTTGGCGACTTCTCAAGTGCAAAGCACAGGGTACTTGTTATGGGAAATTCTTTTTCGGCAGCTTTTGTTCAGGCATTTGACGAGTTGGTCATGTCTGACAAATACTCAGTCACTATAACATCCGTATGGAACGCCTCGCCTGTTCCGAAAATTCCAAATAGTGGACCATGGGACAAGGCAGAAGACTACTTTTGGGGCAGGGTATCCCCATCGCTCGTTTCCCACCTTCGAGCTGGCGATTCGGTTTTCCTCGTAAATGATATTGCGGCTCTTTTGCCAGAGAGCACGTCAGATGTCTCTGAGCAAGAGTTTTTGAGGCAGCTAAATGAAGGCCTTACTAACTTTTCCCAGCGACTTTCTGAGCGCGGAATTAGACTCGTCGTGCTAGACGGGCTTCCGTTCGCTCGCGAAGCGGAGTGTGAACCCGCCCTTGCGAAACAGCAGTGGTTTGCACCGTTCGGTGGTCCCTGCAACTTTATTTCAAAACAACAGACGCTGCGGCGGCGCGCCGAACTCGACGAGATGTTAACTACTCTTCGCAATCAGAAAAAAATTACCGTTGTTGATCTGATAGATGTCTTTTGTCCCGGTAAGGTGTGCACCTATGATTCAAGCGATGGTCAGATGCTATATAGAGATGTTTGGTCACATCCATCTGTTGAAGCGGCACGACTGTCTGCGCCGATCATTCGCAATGTGCTTACGTCGGGCGATAGATGATTTCCATCTCGTATGGTCAAAAAACTCGAGGCGATTGAAAAGACGATGCTTGCGTTTACGCCTTCTCACCCGGACAAGTTTAGTTGCCCACGCAACGGGTTTGGCGACAATTCGCACTAGCTGGTGTTCGCCGCGGTGTGCCAACTCCTGGTAACCGGAAAGTACGAAAATACACTTGGACGGTTAGGGCGGTGATCTCAATGGGTCGATGCAACACCATCTAATATGGAACGTCTGTTCAAAGGTGGTGTGTATGACTCAAGGGAAATACGTGGAGCTCTCTGCGGCGCAGCGGACCGAGGTGTGGCGCCGCTGGAAAGCGGGAGAGTCGTTGCATAGGATTGGGCGCGCCTTTGCCAGGCCGCATACGTCCATTCACTGTCTGTTGGCGCATCA
>Ga0210394_10007759_pt1 | contig 11219 bp, 7 predicted proteins | sample IncBWC12MmetaG_FD_160121 | JGI IMG/M metagenome (GOLD analysis project Ga0210394, IMG submission 160121) | Forest soil microbial communities from Barre Woods Harvard Forest LTER site, Petersham, Massachusetts, United States - Inc-BW-C-12-M | ecosystem: Environmental > Terrestrial > Soil >... | reverse complement strand
GCTGAATCCAGCCGCTCCTTGATGTTTACCGAGTAAGCCGTGTTCTGCAGGCGCAGGCCCATTTGTTCGGCGATGTTCATGAATATATTGTTGAACAGCTCCAGCATCACCGGGTCGGCTTGCGTGCCGACCGCTGCAGCACCGACGCGGCGCTGCGCGCGGCGCAGTTCGAGACATCCGCCGGCCGTCAGCAGCGCTTCCCACCCGGGTTCGACCACCGTGGTCGCATGGCGGTCCGCGAGAATGGCCGGACCCGGGATGCGGGCACCATCGCGCAAGGCCTCGGTGCGATACAGTCGTGCGTCGCGCCAGCCCGCCGTTTGTTCATCGCCCAGGCAGTACATCGAAATTGTCGCATCCGCCGTGGGTGCATACGGCGCGGCAGGCTGCGCTGCAGCCGCCGGCGGCGCGGAAGCTCCCGGCGCAATGCATTCCACGGTAACCGCCTCGATGACCAGCCCTTGATTCGGAATCACGAATTCAAAACGACGCCGATAGCTGTGCTCGAACTCCTCGCGGACCATCCGCACCGCCTCGACTGCCGGCACATGCGCGGGCAGTTCGCAGTTCAGCGCCGTGTCGGTGCCCTGATAGCGGATTTGTAGCCGCGTTACGTGATGCAGCGCCTCTGCGGCCAGCCCCTGCTTCACAAGCTCCGCCGCGGCCTCCTGTTGCAGACGCGAGGCGACGGTGAGCGCCGCCGTCAATCCGCGTTCGTTCAGCTCGCGCTCGACGGCCGCCTCGCGCATGGCGACCTGGTCGGCCAGTCCCATGCCGTAGGCGGAGAGCACTCCGGCCAACGGATGGATGAAAACGCGCGTCATACCCAAGGCATCGGCCACCAGCGCCGCGTGTTGTCCGCCGGCGCCGCCGAAACATTGCAGAGTATAGTCAGTCACATCGTGACCGCGCATCACGGAGATGCGCTTCACGGCATTCGCCATGCTGCCGACCGCGATTTTCAGAGCGCCGCCGGCCGCATCCTCCGGTGCGATCACGCGCCCCGTCGCGCTCATCATGCGCCCGGCCAACTCGGCGAAGCGCCGGGCAACGATTTCGCGATCCAGCGTTTCGTTCGCTTCGGGACCGAATACTTGCGGAAAAAACCCGGGCTGAATCCGCCCCAGCAAGACGTTGGCGTCCGTCACGGTGAGCGGACCGCCCCGTCGGTAACAGGCAGGCCCGGGCGCCGCGCCCGCGGACTGCGGCCCCACGCGCAGCCGCGCGCCGTCGAAGCGGATGATGGAGCCGCCGCCCGCCGCGATGCTGTGAATGCTCATCATGGGCGCGCGCACGCGAACCCCGCCGACTTCCGTGTCAAAGGCGCGTTCGTATTCGCCGGCAAAGTGGCTCACGTCGGTCGAAGTACCGCCCATGTCGAAGCCGATCAAGCGGGCGTGCCCGACGGATTGGGCCGTGCGCACCATGCCGACGATGCCGCCGGCCGGCCCTGAAAGAATCGCGTCCTTGCCGAAGAAACGCTGCGCCTGGGCCAAACCGCCGGAACTCTGCATGAAGAACAGCGGCACCCCCGGCATCAGGTCAGCGAGCTTGTCGCAATAGCGCCTCAAGATCGGCGAGAGGTATGCGTCCACCACCGTCGTGTCGCCGCGCGGCACCAATTTCATCAACGGGCTCACGCGGTGCGACACCGAAATCTGCGTGAAGCCGATTTCGCGCGCGACGCTCGCCGCGGCAAGTTCGTGATGCACGTAGCGGTAGCCGTGAAGAAACACGATGGCGCAGCAACGCAGGCCCCCAGCATAGGCATCGTGCAATTGGCCGGTAAGATCGGGCACGTCCAATGACTCGATGGTCTCGCCGTGCGCCCCGACGCGCTCCTTGGCCTCGATCACTCGCTCGTACAGCATTTCGGGAAGCACGATGTGGCGATCGAACAAGCGGGGCCTGGCCTGCGTGGCAATCCGCAGCGCATCGCGAAAACCTCGGGTGATCACCAGCAGGGTGCGCTCGCCCTTGCGCTCCAGCAGCGCATTGGTGGCCACGGTGGTTCCCATTTTCACGCACGCCACTTGTGCGGCGCTGATCGGGTCTGTTGGGGCCAGTTTGAGCAAGCGGCGGATGCCTTCCACCGCCGCATCGTCGTAATGAGCAGAATTCTCCGATAGCAGCTTGAGGGTGTGCAAAGATCCGTCCGGCGCATGCCCGACGACGTCGGTAAAGGTGCCGCCGCGGTCGATCCAAAACTCCCAGCGATTCATGCGAATTTGCCAACCGGCCTCAAGCGCGGGTGCGCAAGCGCAGGTCGTTCCAGCTCGCATCGGCCATCCAACCTCCGTCCACGGGCAAACTGACGCCGTTGATGAAGCCGTTGCGGTCCGAGTCGGCAAGAAAGGCGATCGCCTCGGCAACGTCCTGCGCCCGCGCAAAACGCGCCAACGGCACGCGATCGATGATGTCGGCGTCGCTGTAGGCTCCGCCGCCCTGATCCACCGCGTCCATGTCGGTTTTGATCCATCCAGGGCAGACCGCATTGACACGCACGCCCCGCCCGCCCCATTCGGCCGCCAGCGTCATGGTGAGACCGATGAGACCATGCTTCGATGCGTTATAGGCGCTGCGATGACTGATGCCGGCAAGCCCGGCCACCGACGCCACGTTGACGATGCTGCCTTGCCGTCGCGCCAGCATCTGGGCACCCAGGTATCGGCACAATAGAAAGGGACCGAATAGGTTGATCGCCATGACGCGCTGCCACTGTGCGGCGGTAGTGTGTTCGGCCGGAACGATCAGGCTGATCCCTGCATTGTTCACCAAGCCATCGAGCGCACCGTAGTCTGATGCGATCCGCTGCGCCAACTGCTGCACGAAGGGTTCCGAGGAAACATCACCCGTCACACCCTCGGCATGCGCGCCTTGGGCGCGCAGTTGCTCCACCTGCGCATCAACGGATTGGATGTCCAGGAGGATGAGCCGGTACTCGCGCTGCGCCAAAGCGTGAGCTGTCGCAAGTCCGACGCCCTGCGCCGCGCCGGTAACCAGCAGGGTTTTCTTTGGGGTCATGCTGGAACTCGTTTGGGTTGCATATCGAGGCAGATCTGCACGGCGTGACCCAGCGAGGCTGCGGATCGATCCGCGCTGCGCATCTCCTCGCCCGCGCCTTCAGCCTCCGGTTGCAGCAACATGCCGGGAAGAAATACCGCGACGATGCAGGCCCGGGGGAAACGCCGCCGCATCTCCTGCGCTGTCGCGTCGCCCCGCTGCCGTTCCTCGCTCGGAAAGGCGCTGACCACATACACGATGGACACCGCATCCGCAGCGTTCAACGGCGTCGCGGCGTTCAAGTCCTCGAGCGCCATGTGGCGAGCATCGATTTTCTGCTCGCGCAGTATGCGGACCAGCAGCTCGGTGGCCAGATCATCGGCTATCGTGCCCAGTCCCACGCACACCATGACGGAGCCGGCAGGCACCTCCAGCGGTCCTTGCCAGCGACCGCTGGTCAATTCGCGCTGTTGACGCAGCACGCGTCCGGCGCTGGACTTATCGAGCACCGACGATCGGAGCGAGCGGCGTAAGGGCCGGCGATTCTCCCCGCCTATGGCGGCGATCACCGAGACGATGGCGCTGCGGACTCGCAGCTGTTGCTCGGTGTTGATGGCGCCGGACTCCAGATCGATTCGTGCCAGATGCAACGCCGGCATCAGCACCAAATCGCAATAATTGGCGAACGAGTCTCGTTTGAGAAACTCGCGCGCGCGCGCGATGATTTCGACGGAATCGGCGGACAGCGCGCGCTGGTAGAATTGCTGCGGCATGGTCAGCGCCTGAGTGTCGCCCAAAAGAACATCGAGCAGGCTCAATGCCTTGATATGGCGCCCGGCGACCAATAAACACAGGGTCAAGGGCGTCGAGACGATCAAGCCGATCGGCCCCCACAACCAACTCCAAAAAATTGCGGCGATGATGACCGACAGCGGCGATAGACCCGTGGTATGTCCGTACAATTGCGGCTCGACCAATTGTGCGGCGATCAGTTCGACGACGAGGAAAAGGCCCAGAGTCGCAAACGCGGTTGCCCATCCGGGATCGACAGCGGCGGCGAGCAAGGCAGCACAAAGCGCCGCGATCCATACCCCTACATAGGGCACGAAGCGCAATGCGGTGGTCAGCGCCGCCCATACCAGCGGGTGCGGAAGACCGATGATGCTGAGCCCGATCCAAACCAGGGCGCCGACCCCGAAATTCACAGCGAATTGCGACACGAAAAACCGCGACAATCGGTCTCCGGCATCGTTGATGACCAATGTGGTGAGGCGAATGTCCGTGCCGCCGGCAATGCGAATGAAGCGATCGCGCAATGCCTCCTGTTCGAGCAGAACGAATATGAGCACCACCAGGACGATTCCCGAGGTCTCGATGGGCACCCAAATCGAGCCCAGTACTCTTTCGACGACTTGCAGAGGATTGGCCGGAGCTTCGTGCACTTCCACGGGAATGGGAACCTTCGGAACCGCGGCGCTGGGCTGCGTAAGCGTCTGCGTCAGCGGCAGAGCCTGAGGCTGCGCCGCCTCCTCACGCCGGTTAAATACCCGTCCGGCCTGCGCGGTCAGGGAATTGAGACGCCCGACGGTGACGCTATTCAATGTCTCCAGTTTGCGTTCCAGGGTCCTTTCGTACTTCGGCAGGTTTGCCGCCATTCGAAACAATTGCGAACCAATGACGGTGGCGACCGCGCCGAAGCTCAGAGCCAACATCAGAACGGCGGCCAGCACGGACCAGGTCTGCCCGAATCCTATGCGGCGCAGCGCACGCACCAACGGCGCGATCAAAAGGCTCAGAATGAAGGCCAGAGTGACCGGCACCAACACGTCGCGGGCGAAATACAGCAGCCCGAGCACCGTCGCCGTCGCGATGATGCCCAAGGCTCGATCGCCGGCTGGGGCCGCGGGCAGCTCGCGATCGGACGAAACTGGGGGTGCCATGGGTTATTTTGGCACAGCGGCCGGTTCGTCCGAGGTATTCACGGCGACGAAGATGCAGCAATTAGCCCGCTCGGCCAACGACACACGCGCCGAGCTCGACCACCAAAAGCCGCCCTTCGGCTGCGGATAGTGGCCCAGTACGATGAGATCGACGCTCAGCCGCCGGGCGAATGCGATGATCTGATCGGTGTATTCGCCGCTTGCCAAATAGCCTTCCGCGATGACGCCGCGCGCTTTCAGCCATTCAATGGACTCGTTCAGGAGTTTGCGAATCTCGGCGGCCCCATCGACGATGCAGGCGTGGCCGGCGGCACCGGCGACCACCGCGGCATCGGCAACTCCGCTGGGAACGATGGACAGTACGAACACTCGCGCTCCTAGAAGGATGGCCAATTCCGCACCACGGCGCAGAGCCCGGCGGCCCGCTTCGGTACTGTCGTAACAAAGCAGCACGCGCTTGAACATCATTTCACTGCAGTTCGAACTGAAGACTCGTCATACCGATTTGGGCGCCCGTCGAATCCCAGGTCCATTCATCAAAACATGCGCGGCGCGATTGATCAATGCGCACCAGCGTCGAGCAGCGCGTGCCGTAATCCGGCGCGCGGACGAAGGCGCTCGATAGCAGTCGCTCCCATTGCACGCTCACACCGGTGCGCGGCAACCGCTCATCCGGCGCCGGCTGATCGTCGCGCAGTAGCGCAAGCGCCGCGCTGCTGTCCCGCAAATCCGTGAGCGCCGCCGAGAGCCGGGATTTGGCGTTTTGCACCTTGGGCCAGGGGGTATCCAGCAAATGATTCGAGAGCCCGTAAATACCGGGTCCGAGTTCGCGGCCGCGGCCGATGGCGCTTTCGAAAACCGCGAGCCGCTTGCCGTCGGAAAAAATCACGCTGAAGCCGTTGTAGCTTGCGGCGACGCCGCGCAAATGGTCCAGGACCTCCGCGACGCCGGCCGCGGACTCGAGGATGGAGGTGACCAACCGGCCGCGGCTGGGGGCGTCCGCGCGCCGTTGTTCCGGATCCCGGAAATTGGTGAGCGCGGCGAAGCGGCCGGTGCGCGTGATCCCGAGCCAAGTCCCGCCGGCCAGCAGATCGCGTCCGGCCAGGATTTGCGGCTGATCATCCCACCACTGCGCAGGCGCAGTTGGACGCACATGCAGTTCGTCGCGGTTCGCCGCGATGACGCATGGATAATTGGCGCTGCCTTGCCACGCGACCAGAACCAGGCACATTGTTATACTCCGCGAGTCCGCGCGCGATCGCGCGGGCATAAAAACCATCCAAGGAATTTCACCATGCCATTGTACCGGTCGCAGAAGAGTTTATGGTCCGGCATCGCGGCCGCGGTGTGCTGTGTGGCGAGTCTGCTGGCGCCGATTCCAAGCCGTGCAGCGGATGCTGCGGCAAAGTCGCAGCTGTGTCCCAACGATGATACCGGACTCACGCTGCCGCAAGGTTTTTGCGCCACGATCTTTGCCGACGGCATCGGTCACGCGCGGCACTTGGCGGCGGCAGCCAATGGCGTGGTGTACGTCAACACCTGGTCCGGGCGCTATTACGGCAACGACACTCCGCACAGCGGCGGCTTTCTGGTCGCATTGCAGGACACCACCGGCAGCGGCAAGGCGGACATCAACCAACGATTCGGCGACACGGCGCAAGGCGGCGCGGCCGGCGGAACCGGGATCGGCATTTACAAGGGCGCCTTGTATGCGGAACTCAACGACAAAATTCTCAAATTCACCTTGAGCAAGGGTTCAGTGGTACCGGGCGATAAGCCGCAAACCGTCGTCAGCGGACTGCCCTTGGGCGGCGATCATCCCATGCACCCCTTTGCCATCGATGCGCATGGCAGTCTTTACATCGACGTCGCCAGCGCGACCAATTCCTGTCAGGAGAAGAATCGCACGCTCAAATCGAAGGGTATCGATCCTTGCACCGAGCTGGAGACGCGCGGCGGCATTTGGCGCTACGCGGCGGACAAGACCGATCAAGTGTTTTCAGCCGCACAGCGCTACGCGACCGGGATACGCAATGCCGAGGGCTTTGGCCTCGACACCTCCGGTCGCATCTTCGTCACTCAGCACGGGCGCGATCAATTGCACACCAACTGGCCCGATGTCATCAAGGAGGCCGACCAGGAAGCCACGCTGCCAGCCGAAGAATTGCTGCTGCTGAAGAAGGACGGCGATTACGGTTGGCCGTTTTGCTACTACGATCCCTTTCAGCAGTCGCTGGTGCTCGCGCCCGAATACGGCGGCGACGGCAAGACCGTGGGCGCATGCGCTAAAAAAAGCGCACCGGTGGCGATTTTCCCGGCGCATTGGGCACCCAACGCCATGGTGCTGTACGAGCAGCAGCAATTTCCGGCTCGCTATCGCAAAGGCGTGTTCATCGCCTTCCACGGATCCTGGAATCGCGCGCCGTACGCCCAGGGCGGCTACAACGTCGTGTATCAAGGGCTGTCCGGCGACGTAGCGTCGGGTCAGTGCGAGATTTTCGCCGATGGCTTTGCCGGCGCCGACAAATCGCCTGGCAAGGCCGCGCATCGTCCTACCGGCCTTGCTGTCGGACCGGATGGGGCGCTGTATGTGGCCGACGATGTGGCCGGCCGCATCTATCGAATCGTCTATCGCGGATCCCCCGGCGCGGACCGCGCCATCACGCCCGTGCCCTGCCCGAGCCCGACGGAGCCCGCCGGTCCCGTCGCTGCCGCGCGCGCTGTGCCGCCCGAGGGCACACATCCCGACGCGGGTGCGGATACCGGCGCCCTCAAGCCTCCCGCGGGAGCGACCCCCGCCATGGTTGCGCTGGGTGATCGCGTCTATCGCGGGCTGGTAGGCGGCGCGCCTTGCACCGGCTGTCACGGCGCTAACGGCACCGGATCCACGCTGGGACCGGATTTGACCAGCGGCAAATGGCTGTGGAGCAACGGCAGTTATCAGGGGATCGCCAGCACCATTGCCGAGGGCGTCGCGCAGCCGAAGCAGTTCCGTGCGCCCATGCCGGCGATGGGCGGCGCGCAGCTCAGCAGCGATCAGCTATTCGCCGTCGCGGCCTATGTCTGGGCGTTGAGCCACCACTAAGCGAGAGCCTGGTCCAAATGCTCAATCCAGTGCATTACGGGGGTGGAGGTACCTGACTGCAGGTGCTGAATGCAGCCGATGTTGGCGGACAATATGCATTGCGGTTCGAGCATGGCGAGGTTGCCGAGCTTGCGGTCGCGCAGCTGCTTGGCCAGCTCCGGCTGCAATATCGAATAGGTGCCGGCGGAGCCGCAGCACATATGGCTTTCCTGGCTCGGGGCCGCGACCTCGAAACCCAGCGCTCGCAAATGCTTTTCCACTCCACCGAGTAATTTATGCCCGTGCTGCAGCGTGCAGGGCGAGTGAAAGGCGAGACGTTGGCCGCGGCTTGCGCGCACGCGGTCCTTGAGAGCCGGCACGAGCTGCGGCAGCAATTCACTCAAATCCCGGGCCATTGCGCTGACTCGCAGCGCCTTATCGCGGTAATTGGGATCGTCAGCCAGTGCGTGAGCGTATTCCTTGATGGCCAGTCCACAGGCCGAAGCCGACGAAACGATGGCCTCGACTGCGCCGGAGTCGAGCAGGGGAATCCAGGCATCGATATTGCGGCGCATGTCATGAAGTGCGCCGCCGTGATCGCTCAGATGCGTTCGCAGCGCCCCGCAGCAACCGGCGCCTTCGCCATAGACGATTTGTATGCCCGCGCAATCGAGCACTCGAGCGGCCGCGATGTCGATGTTGGGCATCATGGACGGCTGCACGCATCCTTGCAGCATGAGGACCTTGCGGGGCTGCGCGCGCGCGGGCCGAAGACGGGCGCGCGCCGCGGACCGGGCCGGCACTTTGTGTTTGACAGCGTTCGGCAGCACCGCGCGCAGGGTTTTTCCCAGGCGCATGGCCGGAGCGAACAGCGGCGAGGTGAGGCCATCCTTGAGCAGCCAGCGCTTCGCCTTCTCGAGCAGCGGTCGCTCGACGCGGGCTTCAACAAGCTGCCGGCCGATATCGACCAAGTGGCCGTACTCGACGCCGCTCGGACAAGTGGTTTGACAATTGAGGCAGGTCAGGCAGCGATCCAGATGCTGCTGCGTGCTGCGCGTGACCGCGGCGCCTTCGAGCACTTGCTTGATCAAATAGATCCGCCCGCGTGGACCGTCCAGCTCATCGCCCAGCAGTTGGTACGTGGGGCAAGTCGCATTGCAAAAGCCGCAATGCACGCATTTGCGCAAAATGGCTGCCGCTGCTTGGGCTTCGGGAGAATCGGCAAATTCTGGACTCAAATGCGTTTGCATGGCGGTCAGAGGCCGGCGTACAGCCGCCCGCGATTGAATATGCGCAGCGGATCGAACGCCTGCTTCAAGCCACGGTGAATGCGCATCGCGACATCGCCGAGCGGCGCGAATACGCCATTGCTCTTGTCGGCGGCGCGAATCAACGTGGCGTGCCCGCCCGCGCGGGCGGCAGCGCCGCGCACAACGCCTGCGTGTGCCAGTGTTTTCCACCAACGCTGCGCGCCGCCCCACTCGATGAACTGCTGTCCGGATAGTTCGAGCGCTGGAGCGGTTGCGGGCACGGACAGCCGCCACAGCGATTCGCCGCGGGCCAAGCCGGCCGCATCAATGTTGAAAAACTCCGCGCGGTGATCGCGGATGCTGCTCCACCAAGATTCGGCTTGTTCGGGTTCAAGCTGCGCGCCGCCGAGCCGGGCACCGGCGGCGCCCACAGCTGCCCGCGCCCCGGCGAGGCGCACGTAAAGCCCTCCCTCCTGCCATGCGGTGGCGCTGATGGGCAGAGGCTGCGCGGCCCACTTGCGCAATTGCGCGAACGCCTCCGCTGCTCCGCAATCGAAGCGCAGGGTCGCAGTGGCGGGACTGACCGGCAATACCTTGAGCGATACTTCGCAAATGACTCCCAAGATCCCCAAGGATCCCGCCACCAGCCGCGATACGTCGTAGCCCGCCACATTTTTTGCGACCTGACCGCCGAAGGTGAGCATCTCGCCGCGTCCATTGAGCAGCGTCACGCCCAACACATGATCGCGCACTGAACCGAAGCTGGCGCGCGCCGGTCCCGACAGGCCCGCCGCGACCATCCCGCCCACCGTGCCGCCCGGCGCGAAGCGCGGCGGCTCGAATGCCAGGCACTGGCCGTGCTCCGCCACCGCGGCTTCCAAATGATCGAGACGCGTGCCCGCGCGAACGGTTACCACGAGTTCGGTCGGCTCGTAGCTGGTGATGCCAGAAAGGCAGGTCACATCCAACGCATCGCCCACCGCCGCCTCGCCGTAGAAGAGCTTGCTGCCGCCGCCGCGAATGTCGAGCGGCGCAGCGCGCTCGCGCGCGCTGTTGACCTCGTCAACCAGCCGCGCCAGCACCGGGTCCTGCGCACTCATCAAAACCTCGGCAACTCCGGGAAGGGCAGCATGCCGCGCCGCACGTGCATTTTTCCGTACTCCGCGCAGCGATGCAGGGTGGGAATTACTTTCCCCGGGTTCAGCAGCTCGAGCGGATCGAAGGCCTGCTTCACCGCGAGAAATTGCGCGCGTTCCGCCGCCGAGAATTGCACGCACATGGAGTTGAGCTTTTCGATGCCCACGCCGTGCTCGCCGGTCACGGTTCCGCCGAGCCGCACGCTGGTTTCCAGAATGTCGGCGCCAAACAGCTCGCAGCGGCGCATTTGGTCGGCATCCGCGGCATCGAACAAAATCAGCGGGTGCAGGTTGCCGTCGCCGGCATGGAAGACGTTGGCACAACGCAAGTTGTACTTGATCTCCATCTGTTGAATGGCCCGCAGCATCTCCGCCAGCCGTTTACGCGGTATCGTGGAATCCATGCACATGTAGTCCGGGCTGATGCTGCCGGAAGCCGGAAACGCATTCTTGCGGCCGCTCCAGAATTTCAATCGCTGCGCTTCGTCGCGGCTGACCTCGATGCGCGATGCGCCCGCGGCAGCCAAAACCTGCTCCATGCGCGCGATTTCTTCCTCCACCTCCGCGGCGGTCCCATCGCTCTCGCACAACAGGATCGCGGCTGCACTCAAGTCGTAATCGGCATGCACGAAAGCATCCACGGCAGCCGTCATGGCCCGGTCCATCATTTCCAGGCCCGCGGGTATGATGCCGTGAGCGATCACGCTGGCCACCGCGGCGCCGGCCGATTCGATGTCGTCGAAGCTCGCCATGATGCAGCGAGCCGACTGCGGTTTGGGAATCAACTTCACCGTCACTTCAGTGGTAATTGCCAGCCTGCCTTCGC
>Ga0210394_10007758_pt1 | contig 11221 bp, 16 predicted proteins | sample IncBWC12MmetaG_FD_160121 | JGI IMG/M metagenome (GOLD analysis project Ga0210394, IMG submission 160121) | Forest soil microbial communities from Barre Woods Harvard Forest LTER site, Petersham, Massachusetts, United States - Inc-BW-C-12-M | ecosystem: Environmental > Terrestrial > Soil >... | reverse complement strand
TGTCCCGCAGGATCAACACGATCTTGTCTTTTACATAGATTGCAAGGCAGCCAAACATCGGACGCGTGTACGGCGATAGTGTGGAAATCGCATCAAGCACGAACGCGTGTGGAATAGGCTTGCGCTGCTTGGGCAGCAAGCTCGCATCCAGAGCCTCTGGAGAGACGTGTTTTCTCTTAGCCATACCCGTGCACTCTGCACTTCCAGCCTCGCCCGCACAACTGGTGGGAGTTTACACCCAAGAACTCGACCCAAAACAAGAGGGCGCTATTGTAGTCTCGCGTACTCGGCTATGGCTTCCTTCAGGATGGGGACGTCGGGGTCGGCGTCCTTATTGCGACTTGTGCATGAATTGTGGGCGGCTTTTGCTTCACGTTGAAAGCGGGCGAGCACCTGAGGGTCTCTGGCAATATCGTCGGGAAGAAACTTCAGCGCGACAAAGCGATTGAGTTTGACATCCTCACCCTTGTACACCACTCCCATGCCCCCGCCGCCGAGTTTTTCGAGGATGCGGTAATGCGAGATGGTTTGGCCAATCATGGGAAGAAACTGGCGCAATCTTAGGTTCCATTATCAACCAAGTCAACGTCCGGAGAAATGCATCTCCTCGGACACACGACAGATGGTGGGTAATGGAGGCAGATCGGACATAGGCCGAGATTCATTACACCCCAGAAAAGCGGAAAGGAAAAATCGCCCCGCTGCGCCAGAGGCGATTACAGGCAGGGGCGACCCTCGTGGCATGACTCCGGTGCGGCGGACTGGTGCAGAGGTCACTACGACCTTTTGGGCCATGCTGACGGGGCATCGTGCTGGTTTGCTAGGCTTCCCGGTCAGGGATCGGGCTTGGTGAAGATGGTCTCGCCTCCTGTTGACCGCCGCTCCGCAGACTTGCCATCAACCCTGTTTAACTACCCACAAGATAAAGAAAAAGCGGCTCCTAGAAGGAACTATTCTGCGCAGCTATGGCAATCGTTTGACTTGTCGGACAGTTCTTGCCGCCGCTAAGTCGATTCGTTTCACAACGGCAACATTGGGGACGAACATGCTCGAAAGGTAGCACGTAAACCCGCAGTGGTCCTTACCACTCGAATTGAGGAGGGATCGAGGAGGGATTAAACTCTCCCCAATCCGAGTCATCGGTTCTGCACTGGCTCTATCGTGTGACGCCAGCAAGAGGTTCTTCCCAGTGGAATTTCCGCTCTCGCCAACGTACCCCACGTTTCTTTTGAGACTCGTTCTCGCGCTCATTGTTTATTTTGTTCCGATGCTGATCTCGGCGTTCGGGTTAGTAGGCAGAAAACAGTGGTCAATCTACCTCTTCAAGTTCGTGCTGCCCTTGGGAGTAGTTGGTCTTGTTGCCCCGATGGTCGGCTTTGTGCTGAGCTTGACGGACCGTTCGGAAGCTGCGAAGCGGCTGAATGATCTTGGTGGCCTGTGCATCGTATTATGCGTCTGCTCGTTGTTCGGCGGCATATTCGCTGATGCGGTTGCAGAAAGACGAGACCTTAAAATCCGGCTTCGGACGCCCACAAAGATGAATCGCCTCGCTCCCGTGCCTCTTTGCCCCTCCCATAATGAACGCATGAAGGTGAACGCAATGGTGAGCGGTTATTCCTGTCCATCGGAAGGCTGTACGGCGAGTTACACCGTCAAGGACGGCTACGTTCGAGTTGTAAATGGGGTCAAGCAAAAACCAACAAATTTCAAGCCGTACAGGCGCAAAAATGTACAAGGAAAAAGTCCGATGAATTGTGTTGCAGGCACAAGCAATCGAGTCTCGACGGATTAACCTACAGAGTGTTCACGACCGTCAACCTTGCGCCTGCAATTATCGCACTGTGGGATTTGAAGCCAAGCGGGTCTTCCGCCCGTCACCTTTCAGACCGGAAAGGAGACCCGAGTACCGCCTCTGCGGTCGGTCATTACGCACCGCGATCCCCATTGCCTTCTTTTGCCCGATCAGCACAAGCAGCTTCTTCCCCCGCGTGACTCCTGTATAGATCAGGTTGCGTTGGAGCAGCATGTAATGTTGTGTGGCGATCGGGATCACCACGGCTGGAAACTCCGACCCTTGGGATTTGTGGATGGTGACCGCGTATGCAAGCGAAACCTCGTCCAGTTCCTCGAAGTCGTATTTCACGCTGCGCTCGTCGAAGCGGATCGTGACCTCATGCTCGGCGGTATCAATGTGCTCGATGGTTCCGACATCGCCGTTGAAAACGTCCTTGTCGTAGTCGTTCTCGGTCTGGATCACCTTGTCGCGCACCCCGAGCGTTCCTCGGTTCATGGGTGAAAGAACCTGAACATCGCGGATGGGATCGAACCCGAAGCGTTGGGGAATCCGCTCCTTCAACAGCTTGACGAGCGTGGCGGCGATCTTCTCCGGCTCATCCCGCTCGATGAAGTGGAAATCGGAGTCCCGCCCCGCTCCGCGCACGTCCGGCACCTGTCCCCGACGAATACGGTGGGCGCTAGTGATGATCCGGCTATTCGCTGCCTGCCTGAAGACTTCCGTGAGGCGGACGGTTGGCACGACGCCGCTCTCGATCAGATCATGCAGCGCCGTGCCCGGCCCGACCGAGGGAAGCTGGTCTACGTCGCCAGCCAGAATCAACCCGGCTTGGTTCGGCACCGCCCGTAACAGAGAGTGCATAAGCGGCACGTCCACCATGGATGTCTCATCGGCGACCAATAGGCCGCAGGAAAGTGGATGGTCTTCGTTCCTGCTGAAACGCCCGGTGGCGGGGTCGATCTCCAGCAGACGGTGGATAGTTTTCGCCTCCATGCCCGTTGTCTCGGTCATCCGTTTCGCCGCCCGTCCTGTGGGCGCGCAGAGCAGGCATTTTACGTTCTTGGCGCCAATGCGTTTTAGACCAGACTGGGAAGTGTCCCCTGCTGGTCTTCACCAGACAAATGTGTGACGAACTCAATGAGTTTTTCAATGGAGAAGAAAACGAAAATACTGGTCGTCGAAGACGAAATCCGCCAGCAGGAATGGCTCACGAGGAGCTTGAGTAACGCCGGGCATGAGTCGCCAGTCCGTGCTGTTCCTTATTGGGTTTAGAGCGCCCTCACGGTCACCGGACTGGAGATTGTGGCGATAACACCGTCTGGGTCGGATTCGGGTAACCGGACATTGAGGAACGGGCCGATTTCACTTTTCCCGATAACGGCAGCGTTTACCAAGACTACTCGGAAGTCGGCACTCGCGGGCTACGCCAGTTCCACACGTTGTAGGAGTAAAGCGCAATACAGAATAGATTCGCGGGTATGAATCCAAATTGGGCGGTTCGGGTAGCAATCACGCAGACGATCACGCTGTTTGCACCCGCTACCATCCACCCTTGCCAGAATTTCCTTCCTATAAGGATCGTCGAAAAGACTGTAAGAACGCACGAGATGTAATCCAGTCGCAGCACCTTAACCTATGCCTGATCACTGAGTCTTTGGTGCCAGTTTGCACCAGGGCCACTTCTTCGTGGCTTGGAGTCAGCCTAGCATTTCAGGTTTCAGTCGGTAACTGTTCTGTGGTTCAGGTGCGCTGGCGAAGTTAACTCCTAGCGAGTTTCCCTGTCAGGCAGCTCGATCCCCGTAGCCAAGTTACCGGTTACGGCGTTTACCAGATGGGATGAGAAGGCCGGTCTCCGCGGGATGCGATAAGCTCCCAAGGATCGACGCGCTCAAGGGCGCAAAGAAAAGGAGACCGGCTATGAAGAAGCCTAGCACTGTTCGGGTAAATGGAAACATGATTTTCAAAGCACACAAGCTCACGATTGGTATGGACCTCGGCGATCGCTCGTCGAACTACTGCGTTTTGGATGAAGCGGGCGAAATCCTTCTGGAACAGAGAGTAGCGATGACACCGGAAGCGATGAAGCAGACATTCGAGAGGATACCGCGAAGTCTCATCGCCATGGAGAGCGGAACACATTCCCCGTGGGTAAGCCGGCTGTTAAAGGAGCTGGGACACGAGGTGCTCGTGGCGGGAAGAGATGAACAAAGGCATCCTTACAGGAAGAAAAAGAGAAAAAACAGAAAAATTCTCTTGACTCATACCGGCCTTCTCATGGAAGGACTTTGGCCCGTCTCCCTCCAAAATGTTGATCTCTGAACATTTCTTCTATATTGTATGTTCAATGTCCAGTCGCGATTATCTAGGTGAGTTTGAACACATCGTTGTCTTGGCTCTTCTGCGCCTTGGTGATCGGGCCTACGGAGTCACGGTAAGGCAGGAGATCGAACTACGTATCGGTCGTGAGGTGTCCATAGGCGCGATCTATGCCACTCTTGATCGTCTGGAAGCGAAAGGATACGTCAATTCCCGCCTTGGCGATCCCACGCCGGAGCGGGGCGGACGCTCCAAGCGGTTCTTCCGTGTTTCAGCCAAGGGAATTCTGGCCATAAATCGCACACACCGCGCACTCCAGAGCATGACCGCAGGACTCAATCTCGTCAGGAGCTACTAATGGGGACGAAATCACCTCTCATTCAGCCTCCGCGCCTTGCCGTCTGGTTCGTGAATCTGTTCACTCCATACGAACAGTCAGATTCAATCCTAGGGGACCTAATAGAGGAGTTCTCTGACCTTGCATCGCAGTCGGGAATGGCCTTCGCACGCCGCTGGTATTGGCGGCAAAGCCTGAGAACTGTCGCACATCTGATCGGCTCTGGATTTCGCGTCAGACCGTGGCAGATAGCCGGGGTCGTGGTGGTGGGTTTTTTGCTGAATTTCTTTTGCGGTGGAAGGCTTGAGGAAGCCGTCGTCGCCGTTCTTAATTTCGGAAGACACCCACATGACAACCCTTATTACACTTGGTCGCAAGCGCAGGCCAGAATCCGCTTGATAGTGTGCGGCGACTTGATGGGACATTTTCTTTTGTCACTGTTCATCGGCTGTATCGCTGCACTCGCGGTCAAGGGCAGAGAGATGGTAGCTTCCATTACGGTAGCCTTCATTCTTTGGGTTCCGACAATGGCGTTGTTCTTAGTGTGGTCGGCGAGGCACTGGCCTTTCTACCCGCTACAACTGATTACTCCTCTCAGCGATTCAATCATGATTGTCATTGGCGGAGGAATCGTCCGAAAGATCAGATCGGTCGCCGCACCTCGGACAACTCCTGTGTAGTCGGTAATCGTACAAGTGGTCTTGGATCAACTCCGGTTGTGTGGAGCCGAGCCGTGGCGCGGTGGGTTAGGTGCGGCCGATCTGTCGCTGCTTCTTCATCCTGCTTTTTCGCCGTAACCCGGGTCCGCCGCAATCACGAGCGGCCACGTTCTAACGGCTTTGCCGGACGCGCGCAGAGCACCGTGTCTGCCTTCACGGATTCGCGAAAATGCGCGTCCGATTCAGCACTAGCGTTAATCGCCCATCAAGTGGATTATTCCGAATGCGCTATAAATTCAGAGGCAACGCCGCCTACGTCGAATCCCTCTCAGGCGTGCCGCTTTTGTCTCCGCACCAGGTGTCCTGTTACGAGAAAACTCAATCCACTGAGAAACAGCCCTATCGTTCCGGGCTCAGGCGTCGCCGTCGCCTGAATCTCTCCGAACAATCCATCGTGCTGATTGTTGTAGCCCGCCGTGAAATAGAGCGCGTTGGTATTGACGTTTGCTCCGCCCGTCCGAAACTCCAACGACCAGAGGAAAAGATCGACGATAGGCAGGCCATTCATGCCATTGATCGTGCCCAAAAACTGATCAGTTGTGGGATCGTACGCCAGAATCTCGCCATCTCCAAACTGGCCAATCAGCAAGTCACCCCCGAAGCTGCCGAATGTTGCTGGAGCAAGCGTGATTCCCCAGGGTGCAAACAGCGAGCCGCCCGTGGCGATGCGTTTCAGAAAGGTTCCGCTGCTGTCAAACTCGTCGACGTAACCACCGGGCAACCCAACGCCTTGCGCGTTTACGGCGGCGTACGTCACGTACAAATTGCCGCCAATGTTCTGGATATTAAAAGGATTGAAACCCGGCAACGCACTCGGGTCGACAAACTTGCCCGCGAACGTGGTGCCCGTGACGTTGCTGAAGTTGGTATCGAAGACGTTGATATGTCCAGCATTGTCCGCCGCAAAGAGATAGTTCCCACTCGCCACATTGGCGCTTGCAAGCCCAGTGTAAGTTGCACCGGGCGTAGTCGCAACATTGATCGCGTGGGTGCCACCATTCCAGCCCAGAATCTGCCCATCCAGCGTACTGAACAGGAACAGCGCAGGGCTGCCGCCTGGCAGGTTGAAACTGGAAGTCCCATTGAATACCTGCCCTGTGGGCCCGGTGGGGACTCCAATCGACGGGATGGAGACAACCAGGGGCACAATGTTTCCCGCCCCATCGTAAAGGGTGGCAGTGTTCGACGCCTGGTTGGAAATCCAGAACGGAGAAGAAGGCGCGAAGGAGACTCCCCAGGGATTCTTTAGGTTCGGATCAGTATTCGCGGCGAGCCCTGACACATCGGAAACGAGGTTGACTTGAGAGTATGTAGAGTCTGCGCTCAGACGTTGAGGGAGAAGGGCAATCAACAGTACGGCACACAAGCTGACCACACCAGGTGCAATACTGCCTCGACTGCCTCGAAACACGGGGTCGATCCTGCTCATGACGACCTCCATTGGGACCGAGGAAGATTACAATTGTGAGCAATCCTGGAACCAATACTAAGCAATTGAAAATGCATCGGTTAGATTCTTCGGTGCTCCTGGAAGAGGAAAGATCATGGGTATTCTGTCCAGAAGATTGCACACCACACGGATGGCCTTACCCAGACATCTTGCTACCAGCTCTCGCCCCAATTCACTTACCTGATAAATAACCGGAAACTTGGATTACCGGGGGGTTCCAATTCCCCAACAAATGGGTCCAGTCGGGTCTCGCCGCTTTCGATCGCCAGAGCGGCGAACGCGCCGTTACCACCGATGGAGTTATGGAGCGCAGGAAGCTCATTTGGCCAAGTGTGCTGCGTACCAGTCCCCCAAAAAAAGAAGCTAACCGTGCATCCGCCGTCCGAGTATTTACATGGACGGTTTCGGTGTTAATCCGGACTTCGCCCGCAAGGTGTCCCTCTTCGCGCGTTGACTTGCCTTTTGCCAGAACCTAAGATGAGCGCCAAATGGCCGACTCCCCATCTCTAATTGGGCAAACCATTTCGCATTACCGCATCCTCGAAAAACTTGGGGGCGGCGGTATGGGTGTCGTTTACAAGGCTGAGGACACGCGTCTCCATCGGGCTGTGGGTTTGAAATTCCTCCCTACCGAAATGCTCCACGACTCCACCGCTCTTGAACGATTCCGGCGCGAAGCTCAGGCAGCATCCGCCCTCAATCACCCGAACATCTGCACTATCTACGACATCGGGGAACAAGACGGCCAGCAATTCATTGCGATGGAGTTTCTGGAAGGCGCGACGTTGAAGCACCTCATCGCCAGTCGTCCCATGGAACTGGACATTCTGCTCTCGCTCGGAATCGAGATTGCCGACGTTGAATTCCCCGATAACTCGACATTGACGGCGGAGCAGTTTAGAAGTCTCCCGGCCATTTCTGTATCGCAGATGGGTCAGTTGCTGAAGCTGCTTCTCGCGGCGCAACAAGCCTAGTGTTCAGTGGGTAGTGTAGTACTTGCCTCTGCTTTCGTACTTGATGTCATGCACGCACGGCAGGATGAACGACTCGCTCATCCTAGCGCGGTAGTACGCATTGGTGAAATAAGGATACTCAAATTCGCACAGCCAGCAATTGGTGTCATGCGAATAAGACGAACCCTCGCCCAAAGAGTAGCCATGTAGGACGCAGAGTTTTTTGCTCAAGGCTTTTGGTCCAGATGGCTGAGATTGACGGAAACTAGACTAAACATGTTGTCAACGTATTGCTGCTGCTTCGCCTCGTCGTTTTCGAGTGCCACGGAAATTTCCTCGCTGATCTGCACCCAGCGCCCGCGCCTGACCGGGATTTCAATCTGCGTCGCCATTTTGTTCTCAGTTGTAATCCGGAACTGTGCGGTACAGCGCCAACTCCATGGACAGGCATTGGGCTTCCGCCGCATTCTCGGCGTCTTGAATCTGCTTATCCAGAATGGCGAACGCCTCTTCCACGGTGATGGGGTTCTTCCACGGTCTTCTGGTACGTTTCGACTTCCAGCGCCTCTTTGATCTCTTCGGGAGTTACTTTAGTCTCTTTAGTTCTTCGCGTTCCTGACGGACGAACTGCCGGATCGCGGCGATGACCTGCTCGCGGGTGGAATTGTGCATCTGGGCGATCTGGTCTATCTGCCAGCCCATATTGAACATCTGGCCTGCATCTTCGGGGTTCACGAATCTGCCCTCTTTCCAGCCTGCCTGTATTACACGTCAGGCGTACACTGCGGTCGATGGTACGACTCTCTCATTCAAAGGAAACTATGAACACTTCCTTCCATAAGCAATGGACACCCTCGTCGGCAAGCCGCCTGGGATTCTGTTTGCACGGATGCCTGACCTTGACGGAAATGATGTCAGCAGATGTCAGCAAAGGCCGGGCACGCTCGCAATCCTCGCCGAGATTTCATCGATTGGCTAAACTGATGATATGTCTCTTGCGCTTCGCCGTTCAGAACGACTGTTCGCCTTAACTGGTGCGGGAATCAGCGCCGCGAGTGGCATCCCGACCTTCCGTGGGCAAGACGGGCTTTGGGAAGGGCATCGTCTCGAAGACGTTGCAACTCCACAGGCATTCACGCGAGACCCGGAACTCGTATGGCGCTTCTACTCGATGCGGCGTGCCGTCGCCCTTGGTTGCAAGCCGAACGCTGGTCATATTGCGCTAGCCCGGCTGGAGGAGAAACTGGGCAAGCGGATGTTGCTATGCACCCAGAACGTTGACGGCCTTCATGAGGTAGCGGGAAGCAAGTGCCTGCTCCACATGCACGGGCAGCTTTTCCAATCTCGGTGCTCGAACCGGAAGTGCCCCACCAAGCCGTTCAAGGACACAAGAAGCTATCAGCAGCGGTCGCACATCCCAAACTGCATTGAATGCGGGGCGCTGCTCAGACCTCATATATGTTGGTTCAACGAGTCGCCTTTCCACATGAAAGAGGTAATTCCCGCGCTCGAAGAGTGCGACATCTTTCTAACGGTTGGAAGCTCAGGCGTCGTTCAGCCTGCGGCCAGCTTTGCTCTGATTGCGAGGCAAAATGGCGCTAGAACTATTTACGTCGGTCTCGAATCCCCGGCAAAGGCTTTCGCTTTCGACGAAGTTTTCCTCGGGCCTGCTGGTGAGCGACTTCCTGGCATTGTTGGAGTCAAACTGCGTGGTGGTAAGCTCGCGGGTATGAGCCCGGCAGAACAGCTTCCCGAAATGCTCGCAAACGTCTCGGATGAAAAATCGTTCCTCAGGTTTGTTGATGCATTGATTGCCGACCGGAAGAGTGCGGCAAACACAGAGAAAGAGAATCCGGCTAGTCCCTGGGGAGCGGACGCCGGGGCATGGGAGAACACTTCGATCGAAAGCTTTCTTGAGGCTGCAGCGGCGTGGGCGACGGACTCTGATTTCGGATTGGAGCAAGGTCTCGTCGCGAGCAACGCTTGGAAGCGGTTTGCTGCCTTTCTCTATGCTGGAAAGATTTATGAGTGACTTCTCCGGTGACTTGATTGGTCAACGACGCTGGGTTGCCTGTCATGCATTAAAATATGGTTGGCACACCACGAGCGATTCGAGCGCTGATGGATCATCTCAGCCAAGAACCGGACCCCAATTGAAAACGTACATTGAAAAAGTAACAAAGGAAGAGATGCGGAAGGCCGCGGCGCTGGGCGTTCAGGCAGTGTTTTCTGACGAACTGGCGCACAACCACGGCCGGTTTTGGAAGTCTTCCGCTAAGTCTCTAAGAGGCACCCTGAAGCGCCGAATATGGAATCTGATCGTCGCTGTAAGCTTGGGTCTTGGGACGCCGCTGTTCGCTCAGGAAACAACTGACCCTGCCGTTTTGTTCCAACAGCTACAGGTGCGCGAGACAACCGATAAGGCCCGGGAGACCCTATTCACCCGAGGAACACTCGATCCTCACACCCGGAGCTATCTGTGCACCAACCTCCCGCCCATGATTGAGAAGGGCCCAAAAGGCGCGAGCCACCAGAGCCACCAATGGAGGAACGCCGCACTGTTGGCAGGGCAATTAAAGATTTTGGAGGCTGCTCCGGCGCTCGCAAAATGGATTGGACTGGACTATTTTGGTGACGATGTAAACTTAGCACGAGTCGAACGGCTGGAAACGAACCCCGCAGCGAAGGCGCTATCCCTAATTGGCGACCCCGCCATTCCGGCTTTGAAGAGCGTTTTGGAGCACGATTCTCCCCATGAGCGCTTTTACGCTTATCTTGTACTCAACCAGATCGATACGTTTGCCGCGCGAGCCGTGATTCATGCCCGTCTCGATCGCGAAGATGACCCGCACCTGCGCGACTTCATTCAGAAGACTCCAATGTGAGGGAGTTGGCACGCACCACGTTGAGTGGCGACACGACTTTTGATCGGAGCAAATCGTCACAACATGGTAGCCATGAAGAACATCAAAGAACTCGAGTCAGCGAATTTTCTTCACCTCACCAATCGTTTCACTCGCGCCATCGATTACGCCCGCCAAGTGCACGTCAACTATCGCAAGGGAACGACCGTGCCTTATATGGCCCACCTGCTGGGCGTCGCTTCGCTCGTGATGGACGAAAGTGGGCATGTAGGTTTTCCGGTGACGGAGGATATGGTCATCGCCGCTCTCTTGCATGACGCTGTCGAGGACGAAGGCGGCTGGCCTCGGTTGCGCGACATCGAGGCAAACTTCGGGAAGGAAGTCGCCAAAATAGTCGAGGGATGCACGGACAGCTTTGAAGAGGACAGCAGTAAGAAGCTGCCATGGGAGGACAGGAAGAAGGCGTACATAGTCCGTCTTCGGAAGGAGCCGGAGGGGACGTTGCTGGTTTCGGCGGCTGACAAGCTGTACAACGCCCGTGCAATTCTTGAGGACTACCGGGAAATCGGGCCAGCAATCTGGAGCCGATTCAAACGCGGGCGCAAGGAGCAGCTAAAGTATTTCGGTGAACTCTCGAAAGTCTACGAGGCGAAGGGCTCGAACCGTCTGACCGAAGAACTCAAGCGAGTCATCGGCGAACTCAAGCGACTTTCGGCAGGAGAGGCGTAGATATTCACGCCTGCTAGTTTGGTCTATACTCGTAACCCTGAACGCCAAATCGATATGG
>Ga0210394_10007757_pt1 | contig 11222 bp, 7 predicted proteins | sample IncBWC12MmetaG_FD_160121 | JGI IMG/M metagenome (GOLD analysis project Ga0210394, IMG submission 160121) | Forest soil microbial communities from Barre Woods Harvard Forest LTER site, Petersham, Massachusetts, United States - Inc-BW-C-12-M | ecosystem: Environmental > Terrestrial > Soil >... | reverse complement strand
CGCCATTACGTCGATCAGAGAGGTATTGCCGCCATGAGTGTTGTACAGCACGAGCTTCTGAAAACGCGCGCTAGATAAACTCGCGCCCAGGTCGCGCAACACGGCCATAAATGTCGTCGCGCTCACCGAAAGCGTGCCCGCGAAACCCATATGCTCGTTGCTCTTGCCGTAATGCACAGGTGGCAACGCGTAAACCGGCAGTTTCGCAGGCAATTTGTTCAGTGCATGGCCGAGCAGCAGATTGTTGATCAGCGTATCGGTCGCCAGCGGCAGATGGTGGCCGTGCTGTTCGATGGCCGCCGTCGGTAAAATCAACAGTGTAGAATCGCGCGGCAACGCATCCACCTGCTTCCAGGTCAGATACGCGAAATTGCGCGCGTCGGGGATCCAGGTTTTCATCGCAAAGGTGCCTGCGCCGCAGGGACTGCCGGCTGAAACGTGGCCATCTTACCCGGGTTCAGCAAACCCTTTGGGTCGTAACGCTGTTTGGCGAGGAGTTGCACGTTGTCTGCGCGGTAGCGGCCGCCGCCTTCCACGTGGTTCACGTGCGGATTAGCCACAAAGACGCCGATCTCCCGACAGAAGTCGATCATCTCGTTCAGGCGTTCTTCCGTGGTGTAGTAAAGCACCGGGATCGCTCCCGGAATTACGCGCCCGTCGCCACCTTTCCAGAATTCCATGTGTAGCAGGAATTCCTTGCCGAAGCGCTCTTTCAATCTTCGCATCTGGTCGCGCACCTGGTCGGGATGAAAAGCGCACTGGAGATAGGTATACGCCTCATCGGCGCTCATGGCCCAGAGCGTTGTGTGATTCCAGGTGTAATCCGAAAGCAGCGGGCGCGTGCGTAGCCCTGTGTATGCGCCGGAGTAGCTGACTTCTCCGCCAGCTTCGCGGGCGGCGCTTTCCAGCGCGGAGAGTTGCGCCGACGCGATCAGGAAAAAGATCAGTGCTTTGCCCTCCCGGATGCATTCCTTCACTGGAGTAAAGAAAGACGGAATCGGCCACTCGAACGTCGTGATCAGGCGTTTGGTCCACGCGGAGTCGTTCGCAATCCGCTGGCTGAAATCGAAGGCCGCGTCGAAGGTTTCGAATGCCGTCGCACACTGCGACCACTCGACTGCGGGGGCCAGCGCCAGCCAGATCCGAGAAATCACGCCGTTGGTGCCCCACGCGTGCAAAATTTCGTGTACGGCTTCCCCTTCATGAAAAACCACCCGCGGGTCTGCCTCCATCGTGACGACTTCCAGCGCGCGCACCGTATTGAAGTCGCGCAGATTCCCGTGCGCCACGGAACCGATTCCTCCCGATCCGCCGCCAAGGAATCCGCCGACCGACGCCTTCACGATCGTCGACGGATAACACCGCAGTTCCCACCCCGACTTGCGCGCTTCATTTTCCAACGCACCCAGACGCACGCCGGGCTGGCAGACCGCGACGCCATCCGGTTGAATCGATTCGACGCGGTCCATGCAGGACAAATCCAGCACCACACCGCCACGCAGCGGCACCGCCTGCCCGTAGTTCCCGGTGCCGGCACCGCGCGCCGTCACCGGAAGATTGTTCGCGTAGCAATAGCGCAAAACGGTTTGAATTTCTTCCGCGCTTCGTGGCTGCACTGCGATGTCGGCCACCTTGCCGTCCAGCACTTTACGCAGTACCGGCGAATACCAGTAAAAATCGCGGGAGAGCTGCTCCACCATTTCGCGCTGTGTCAGCACGCGCGCGGAATCACCCAGGGCGGCGGCGAGTCCATAGGCGTGCGTCAGGTCCATGGCGGCTTTCTATGCGAGCGGGCTACGATTTGCCCCTCGTCTCTTTCCGCGAGCTCCAGCCGCGGAAGGCCTTCAACATTTTCGGATGCGTGAAAAGGGTGTAGCAAAGCTCGCGCAGCACTGGGCCATCCACGACACAGGTCATGTCCGCCCGCTGCGCCACTTCCATCGCCGGGATCAGAATTTGCAGGCAGTGCTTGTTGGCATCGGCGATCGTCGCGCCGTATACCACGCGATCCAGTCTGGCCCACAATGCATTGGCCATGCACATCGCACAGGGTTCGCACGTGGAATACATCGTGTACCCGGCTAGCGATGTGCTTTTCAATTTCTTGCAGGCGAGGCGGACCGTGCGTAATTCTCCGTGAGAACTGGGGTCATTCTCGCGCATCACCGCGTTGGTGGCGCGCATCAGCGGTTCGCCGGTTTTCGTGTTTACGATCAGCGCCCCGAATGGAGCAGGATGAGGTGTATCCAACGTTCGCGCCGTGAAGCCAACAAGCTCGCGCATCCGCTTTTCATCAAGCGCGGTCACACCGATGCGAAGCCCGCCCTCCGAGGGCATTCGTAGCGGCCGCTTTCCGAAGCGGGCGCCTTTCGCAGCGTCTTTCCCGGACGACCCCGCACCCACCACCGACATGCCGCAATCTAACACGAGCGCCGACAGCCATCACAAGCTGAAAATCGAATCGATCAAATCGAACTCGCCGCACGTGCGATGTGCCAACTGCGGTTAGAATGCACCGGATGCTCACCGGGACCAGTCCACCCAACTCGTTGCATCAACTGCGGATGGCGCTCCTGTCCGGCGCCATCACGCCTCGAGCCGCGGTCGAGCAAGCCCTCGCGCGCACCAACAGCAATGCGGGCCGCAACGTCTACCTGGCGCTTGATACGGAACGCGCGCTTCACGAGGCCGAAGAGCTTCCGAAACGATTTCCCGGAACCGCCAAGCCGCTGCTTTACGGTCTACCCGTGTCGCTGAAGGATTGTTGTGACCTTGCCGGATTCGTCACCACGGCGGGTTCGCGTTTCTACGCGGAGCGCAACGCTCCCGCAAGCGAAGACTCCGCCGTGGCCGCGCGCCTCAGGTCGCAAGGTGCAGTCATCCTCGGCAAAACGAACTTGCACCCACTGGCGTACGGCATTACCGGCGAAAATCCTGACTATGGCGATTGCACGCAACCCCGCGATCCTGGCCTCCTGACAGGCGGCTCCTCCAGTGGTGCCGCCGCCAGCGTACAAGAAGCCTCGGCGGTAGCCGCCATTGGCACCGACACCGGTGGCTCGATCCGTGGTCCTGCAGCCCTTTGCGGCTTGGCAGGATACCGGGCGTCGATCGAACTCGCCCATGAGCGCGGCCTATGGCGCGGCGGAGTCCATCTCGCCCCCTCGTTCGACACACTCGGCTGGATCTTTCGCGATTTGCGCGACGGTCCGCTGCTCGGCGCAGCCCTGTTCGCTCTCGACGTCCCCGCAGATACTGAAACAAAAGTCCGTATCGGCGTAGTCGCGGAGGAATTTCTGCGAGGCTGCGAGCCCGTGGTGACCGCCGCGTTGATGCTATGGCAGGAACGCCTCCGGGCGGTCGGTGCCAAAATCGTACCGTTCGAAAGCTCTTTCTGGGAGCAGGCTATGGAAATTTACGCTCCCATCCAGGCTAGCGAGGCGGCGGCAATTCATACCGTCGCAACTGGGGGCGACTTCTCGCCTTTCGAACGCACCATCGCCGAGCGCCTGGCTTGGGGCGCCTCCATCCCCGCTGACGAGGTGCGGGAATTTCGCCGACGCCACGCCGCCTTCCGCGAGAAAACCGACGCCCTTCTGCGCCAGAACGATTTTCTCATCGCACCGTGCGCGCCAATATCCCAGCTGGTGGCAGGCGTGGATCACGCCGACAGCCGCCGCGCAATTTTGCGCTATACCACGCCGCTGAGCCTGGCTGGCGCGCCGGTCGTAACGCTTCCAGCGGAGGGTGGCGCCGGCATTCAACTCGCCGCGGCGCGCGGAGCCGACGCACGATTGTTGGCCTATGCCGCGCAACTGGGAGCACGATCTTGAATCGTCACGCGACGATTTTCATTCTGCTCTTGGTCGCCGCCTCCTCGTTCGCTGGCTGTAAGGGTCAATCACCCGCCACCCAATCAGGCCTGACCAAAGTCACGCTGCAAGCCGACTGGTATCCGCAACCCGAACACGGCGGCTTCTACACCGCCCTGGTAAAGGGCTATTACCGGGATGAAGGGCTCGACGTCACCATTCAGCCCGGCAGCCAGTACGCCATTCCGGACCAGCAGGTCGCGGTAGGCGCAGCGCAATTCGGCATGGGCTCCTCCGACCGCACTCTCGAGTCCGTTGCCGACGGCCACTCGCTCATCGCCGTAGCTGCCACGATGCAAACCGACCCACAAGGCATCATGGTCCGCAAGGACTCCCCAATCCATTCCTTCAGCGACCTTCACGGTCATTCCGTCGCCGTAAAGCCCGGCTCCACCTGGTTTCAATACTTGGTCAAGCGCTACGAACTCACCGACGTCCACGAAATTCCCGCCACCATGAGCGTCGCCAACTTCGTCGCCGATCCTGGCTACATCCAACAGGCCTTCGCTACCTCGGAGCCCTTCTTCGCACAGCAGGCCGGCATTCAAACTCGCGTGCTGCTCACCAAGGAAGCAGGATACAACCCCTACCGCGTCATGTTCACCACGCGCGATTTTCTGCAGCAGCATCCGGAAGTTGTTGGCAAATTCGTACGCGCGTCCATTCGCGGCTGGCGCGAATACCTGAACGATCCTGCCCCCGCGCACGAGGTGATCGCCAAACTAAACCCGGCGCTCAGTCCGGAATGGATGAAGTTCAGTTGGCAAGGATTGCGAGACGGTCATTTCGTCGCGGGGGATGATCCCAACGGCGCCCAGCTCGGTCAGATGACCACCGACCGCTGGACCACGATGTACAAACAACTAATCGAGCTAAAGGTGATCGACAAGCCCTTCGACCCAACGACGGCCTACACCCTGCAATTCGTCCAGCCAAAGTAGCCCCAATCACAGAAGCGATAAAAAGCGTTCCCGGACCTCCCCGTACGGGCGCAGCACTGCTGCGCCCCATGTCCGCAAGATCCCAAACGTGAAGAGGCAAAAATCATGCTGGTGCCCCGTAGCGAATTTGGTCAAGACATTCCGAGTTTTGGCAAATCGACTGCGTCTTTTAGTGGCCCGCCTCAAACGCCCTAAACCGTCGCTCAAGTTCCCACTGCTGCCCGGCCTTCTCGCTTCCCTGAAGAAACGCCGCGCAAGTTTCCGAAGGCTTGTCCCGGGCAAATGTCTCCTGCGAACAACCCGCCACGTACCGCTTGAAGATGTCCGGATCGCTCCACAGCGAAGCCCCCGGCAAGAAACTATGTTCGAGCCCAGTGCGGACAAGCTGCTTCAGGTCGGCATAGCGCAGTCCGTAGGTCTCGACGGCGCGGACGAACTCATGCGTAAGATCGATCCGCGACACGCCCTCGTCGTCAGTAGATAGCGCGACCGGCACGCCGAATTTCCTGTAAATCGGAAACGGGTGGTCTTTCCCGCTGATCCCCAGAATCATATCGTTGCTGGTCAGCGCGACTTCCACCATCACGTGTTTCGCCGCCATCTCCTTCAGCAGATCGTAGGGCCGGTCTTCGTACATCACGTCAACGCCGTGACCGATGCGCTCCGCGCGCCCTTGCTCGACGGCCAGCCGGATGTGACAGCAAAGGCCTTCCGCGGGCACCAGGCCGGGTGCAAGTTCCCCGGCGTGCAATGTGATATGCACTTGCGGATATTTTTCGTGCAGGAAACCGACCATGCGCATTTGCAAAGCGTAGTCGGTCATCGACACGTAGCCGTCTTCCGGCATAACAAAGTTGATGCCAACAATCCACGGATTGGTCGCAATCGTTTCAAATCCGAGCAAGGTCTGCGCAAAAACCTGCTCCTTCGGAAATCCCCGCAAAATCTGATAGATGAAACGAATCTCCACCCTGCACGCCGGAGCCGCGTCCGGCTGCCCGCAGCGCTCTCGCTTGGAACGCGTGGCGTCAGCTTGATCGAAGGCCGCTTTGGCGACGGGAATCTCATCGCGCAAACCGCGCGCCAGCAACGCGTCGCGCATCTGACCAAAATCGTCGTGCCAACCGATTTCATGCGCGAGCGCCGCGGCTTGGCTGAAATCGGGCGTATCCATCAACTCCAGATACTGCTCGTTCTGAGCAGCGGCGCGCGTAGCGACTTCATCGAGCCACTCGCCCTTGTGACGATGGTCGGTGCCAGCGAATTTGTCGAAGGTGTCAAAGAAATGATCGTGGCCGGTAATCCCTGGAGACGGCACGTAGCCGCGCATCGAAAAAGTATCGATCAGCGCGTCGTAAAGATGTTGATCCTTGTACGCCTGGCTAGCAGCGACTTTCCCGTCTTCGCACGCCGCCTTGGCGGGGGCAACTTCCGTCGTGTGCTGAGGTTTAGCGAAGGAGAGTGACGCCAGGTTGACGCAAAGGCCGTCCTCAGCCCCGGCGCGAATCCACGATTCGGCATAAACAGCTCCGCTCAAGTGATTGTGCAAATCCGCGCCCTTCGGCATGTCCACGAGAAACGCGTGCAGTTCGAGAGGATTCGCTCGCGCGTTCTCCAGAGCACGCGCGGTGCGCTGCTCAGCCATGAATTGCTGGCGAGCGAGCGATGGAGAGCTCTGCGCCAAAACCGGCAAGGAATAAGGCAGCAAAAAAGTTAAAATCCCGCAACATTGGAAGAAAACGGCTCCTGGCCGGCCAAATTTCATGTTCCGTCCTTTGCTCGTGCTTGCGTGGAGACACTTCACCACAATTGGTTTGCAGCGACAAGACCGTTTACCGCAACCACGCTCGGTTCGATCAGATCCGCCGAGCAATGGCTTTGCCGCAGGTCAACGCAGGGAATAGAATGCGGTGAAGCATGAAAGTGACATCTCTATCTCGATCGCAGAGAGGTCCCATCGGAGTGCCCGCAAGTGTCATCGTTTTCGCTCTGGTGCTGCTGAGCTGGCCAGGAAGTATGTTGTCAGCTCAAGGCTCGCCCGAAGCAATCGTGGTTACCGGCACGGTACACACCTCAGCGGGTGTGCCAGTCGGCGGTGCCTCGGTGCTTCTGGAAGAGAAGGGCTCTTCAAAGCCTATCGAGACGAAAACAAATGCTGACGGGACGTTCGCCGCGTCCCTGGATCGCGCCGGAACGTACACAGTCCGTGCGCAGAAAACCGGATTACGTGGCAGCAGCAAGGGGCCACTTGTTCTATCGGCTGGGGACAAAAGGCATCTCGACTTGGTTCTCGCTCCGGAGAGCTCCGCTGCAACAATGGAGTTTAAAGACGAGCCGGATTTCACCGTGGCTGGAGTCACCGACTGGTCGAACGTCGGCTTGCACGGATCGGACACAACTTCGCGAACCAGTGAAGCGCTCGCCAAGGAGACGTTGAACCTGAATTCCGGCGAGCTTGAGAAATCCTCTGGGCGCGCCTCCGATAGCAAGTACCAAGTTGCCTTGCAAAGCGAAGCAAAGGGCGACCTTGGGCGAGCGCGCGAGCAAGTACTCAAAGCCCTCGCAAGCTCGGACGATGCCGAGGGCCATCATTTACTAGGCGATCTCGACGAGCGCCTGGGCGATCCCCTCGAAGCCGTGCGCGAGTACGAGCGCGCCGCGCGCATGTACCCCAGCGAGCAGAACTATTTCGATTGGGGCGCGGAGCTCCTGCTTCACAAAGCCGCGCAACCTGCCGTGGAGGTTTTCACCAGGGGATCCAACTTGCATCCAGGTTCGGCGAGAATGCTGGCGGGTCTCGCCGCGGCTCTCTACGGCGTGGGCTCTTATGACGACGCGGCACGACGGCTGTGCGAGGCTTCCGATTTGACGCCCGCCGACCCCGCTCCCTATCTTTTCCTCGGGCAGATGGAAAAGACAGTGTCGGCTCCCCTTCCGTGTGGCGAAGAAAAACTGGCGCGCTTTGCGCGAGACCAGCCTGGCAACGCCCTCGCGAACTACTACTACGCGGTAGCGCTGTGGAAGCGGCAGAGAGGATCGGAGAACTCGGCTGGTGCGCATCAAGCGGAAGCGCTGCTCGAGAAAGCCGCAAAGCTCAATCCGAATCTTGGTGAGGTATACGTGCAGCTAGGTGTTCTCTATTTTGCTCGAAATGATTTCACCCAGGCCATTCACGCGTTCCAGCAGGCCATCCAAGTGAGCCCGCATCTAAGCGACGCTCATTACCGGCTAAGCCTCGCGTACAAACGGACTGGCGACCAAGCGAAGGCGCATGATGAACTTGCAGCCTATCAACAAGCTGAAAAAATGGAGACAGCCGCGGTGGAACGCCAACGGAGCGAACTTAAGCAATTCCTGATTATTCTGAAGAACCAGCCGGGTCCCGCCACTTCGCAGTGACGCAAGTCCTCCGCCAGGTAGTTCCAGATCAAACCGTTTCTGTGTCCTCTGCGAACTCTGTGGTGAACGTTCTGTCAGCCGCTCGCGCCGCCATCTATTTGATTTTAAGCTTGAACGTGTCGACGATCCCGCTACCTTCGCGGATGGTCAGGATCTGGTTGGCCTTCACTTGTGTGAAGCGCTCCACCTTTTGAGTGGTCGGCCACTTCACTTCGAGCACATCGACCGTTTGCGCTTTTCCCAACCCGAAGTGCAGCCGCAAATCACTCTGTGACATCACGCTCGAACCGCTGTGAACCTCGTCCATCTGAGCATGATTGCCGGTGACCACGCGCACGCGAGCGCCGATCGCGGTGCGATTGCTTTTTGTTCCGATCAGCTTGATCTTGATCCAATTCTGCCCGTTACCCCCGTCATTGCGAAGAAGCGATGGCAGGTCATTCATGTTCAGAATGAGCGCATCGATGTCACCGTCGTTGTCGTAGTCTCCGGAAGCGGCCCCGCGGCTCGAGAATCGCTCCGTGATTCCCGGGCCCATGTCAGCGGAAACGTCCTTGAACCGCCCGTTGCCAAGATTTTTGTAGACCAGCCGCGGATTCTTGAACGTCTGCCCCGTATCGTGACCCTCGATCTCCGGATAGACGTGGCCATTCACCTGAATAATGTCCGCCCAGCCGTCGTTGTCGTAATCCACGAAGCCGCAGCCCCACGCAACATATTGATTGTTGATTCCAATCCCGGATGAAAACGTAACGTCGCTGAACGTCCCGTCGCCGTTGTTGTGATACAGGTTGCAGGTATCGTCGGCGAAGTTGGTCTTAAAAATATCGAACCAGCCGTCGCAGTCATAATCGGCAACGCCGACGCCCATGCCAGCTTGTTCGTGGCCATTTTCGCTGTACGCGACACCGGCGATCACGGCCTGATCGGTAAACGTGCCGTCGTGATTGTTGCGAAACAAAATGCTCGGCTGCGAGTCGACCGCCACGTAAATGTCAGGCCAGCCGTCGTTGTCGAAATCATAAGACACCGCGGTTATGGAATAGCGCGGGCCGGGCTTCAGGATGCCCGCCTTTTCGGTGACGTCGGCGAACGTCCCGTCGCCATTGTTATGATAGAGAACGTTCGTATCGCCCGGCAGCCCCCGCGGGCCGCACATCGTCGGAATTCCCTTCCACTGGCAGACCGGCGGCTCGGTCTTGGACGGAGTATTCTCCGGGTCGAGCTTGATGTAGTTGCAAATGAAAAGATCGAGTAGCCCATCGCGGTCGTAATCCAGAAATGAGCAACCCGCGCCCCATCGAATCTTCTCGTTGTAAACACCAGCTTTCTGCGTGACATCCGTGAATGTGCCGTCGCCGTTGTTGTGGAACAAAACGTTGCGGCCCCAGAAGCAGCAGAAAAGATCGTCCCAGCCATCGTTGTCGTAGTCACCCACGCACACGCCGGTCTGCCATCCGGTGCGCGCCAGGCCGGATTTAGCGGTGACGTCGGTGAACGTGCCGTCACGATTGTTTTTGTAAAGATGCGAGGTTGGCTCTTTGCCGGGCTCCCACTTGGTATCGAACCGCGTACCGTTGGTCAGATAAATGTCCAGCCAGCCGTCATGGTCGTAATCGAAAAAGGCAAGGCCGCTGCCTTTCGCTTCGATGATGTATTTCTTGTGATCGACGCCGCCCCACACGTTGGGCGCGTTCAAGCCGGCTTCGCGAGCGACGTCGATGAACTGTACTGGGGATGGTGCCGAAGGGTGAGAAACGGACGCGGCGCTCACCACAGCGGAGCGATTCCACTTCCAGAGCGGGGTAGCGAGCGCATCCAGCAGGCCGCTGCCAAGAACAACGAGCGAAGATCCGAGGAAACGTCGTCGGGGAAAAGTCACGGCGTCGCAGCTTTCCACGCAATCTTCGGAAACGACCGCGGCACAATTCCCGAGCCTTCTTTGACGGCGATAATTCGATCGACGGGCACGTTGGTTAAACGATCCACTTGCCCGCTAGGCCACGTGATCTCCAACGATTCGATCTTGGTGCGTTTACCCAGGCCAAACAGAATGCGCGGATCGCTGGCCGACATATAACTCATGCCGCCTTTGGCCTGCTCAACGTGCGTGACGCTTTCCGCAGTGAGCTTCAACGAGGCACCGATACCGTCGCGATTCGATTTCGTCCCAATCAGTAAAATCTCCAACCAGTGATTCGCGTTGCCACCATCGTTGCGTAAGAGCTCCGGATAATCCCCGCGATTGTTGATGGCAATGTCGGTGTCGCCGTCATTGTCGAAATCCGCGGTAGCGAGACCCCGGCCGGGAATGGGGCGCACGAAGTCCGGCCCCAGCGAATCCGAAACCTTGTCGAACATGCCTTTGCCCAAATTCCGGAACATGAGCAAAGGCTCTTTGTACGAAACCTCTCCGTGATAAAGCTGCACATTGTCCAGCATCGCGCTGTTGAGCTGCAGAATATCCGGCCAGCCGTCGTTGTCGTAATCCAGAAACTTCATCGACACGCCGCTAAACAAAATCGCTTTGTTCCCTAGGCCGGACTTATACGTGTAATCATCAAACGTCCCATTCTGGTTGTTGTGGTACAGCCGGTTCAACTCGAAATCCAGATGCGTGACGTAGATGTCTTGCCAGCCGTCGCCGTCCACGTCCGCCGCGTCGATACCCATTCCTGCTTCATAGCGACCGTCCTCACTGGCCGCGATGCCGGAAATCAGCGAAACATCCTGAAACGTTCCGTCGTGTTTGTTGAGGAAAAGAAAATTCGGCCAGGTGTCGTTGGCGATCGCGATGTCCGTCCAGCCATCATTGTTGAAATCGGCGAGCACAACGCCCATGCCCTTCGACTCGGGTTTGCCAACGCCGGAGGAGTCGCTCACGTCGGTAAAAGTCCCGTCGTGATTGTTGTGATAGAGCTTGGTTTTCTGACCCTTGTAGTTGCCCGGATTGCAATACGAACGGTATCCCGGCCGCCGCTCGCCGCACCACACATTATTTTTCGGCTCC
>Ga0210394_10007756_pt1 | contig 11222 bp, 14 predicted proteins | sample IncBWC12MmetaG_FD_160121 | JGI IMG/M metagenome (GOLD analysis project Ga0210394, IMG submission 160121) | Forest soil microbial communities from Barre Woods Harvard Forest LTER site, Petersham, Massachusetts, United States - Inc-BW-C-12-M | ecosystem: Environmental > Terrestrial > Soil >... | reverse complement strand
ACAGCCGCGTCCTCGCCGGCGGCGCCTTGAGCGGGACCGAGGAGCGCCATCCCTTGGGCTCGCCGCCGCCGGCGCCGATCGGCTCGGGCGCCGATTACCACCGCGATGTCGAGCGCGCCCGCCGCTTCGCGCCGCTCATCAGCGAGGGCCATGCCGAGAGCCTGATCGAGGCTTCGATCCGCTATGTCATCGCCCAGCCCGCGGTCTCCACCGTCTTGGTCGGCTATTCGACGCTTGCGCACCTCGAATATGCCGCGCGTGCGATCGAAAAGGGCCCGCTCTCGCCGGCCGCCCTCGCCCGGGTCGCCGAAATCCAAGAGGGCTTTGTGGGCGAGAAGCGGTGATCGCCGCAGCCGCAGCCACGTTCGTCCTCTGCGCGCTCGCCGACTGTGGTCCTGCGGCGGTTGTGGAATTGGCGCAATATCAGCCCGTCCCTCAATATCAGGCATTCCCGCAATACCAACCCGCGCCCCAGTATCTGCCGGCCCCGCCGTACCAGCCTGGCTATCAGGCCGCGCCGCAATACCCGGCTGCCCCCCAATATCAAACGCCTCTCGCGGTTCCACGGGCCCCGGTCTATGAGCCCGGACCCTACGACAACTACAATCACGGCAACGGTCCATGAACGGGGAACATAGCCGTCATTCCCGCGAAGGCGGGAATCCAGGGGCGAGGTATCATCGCTCGCCCTGGCCCCCCGCTTGCCCGCTCCTTCACCCTCCCCCGCTTGCGGGGGAGGGAAGGGTGGGGCGGGGGTGACGATGAGGTTAACGGAGGAAAGAGATGTCAATGTTGGAGGGTAAAATCGTCCTGGTAACCGGCGCCGGAGCGGGGATCGGGCGCGCGATTGCGCTCGGGATGGCCGAGGCCGGCGCGACCCTCGCCACCGCCGATATCGACCTCGCCGCGGCGCAGCGGACCGCGGCGGATTCTAGCGGGAACAGCCGGCGGGCGATCGCGATCGAAGCCGATTGCGGCGACGTTGCCTCGATCGATCGGATGGTCGCGCGGACGATCGACGAATTGGGCCATCTCGACGTCATCGTCAACAATGCCGGGGTCACCCGCTTTGCCTACATCATGGATCTGACGGAGGCCGATTGGGACCGCATCCACCGGGTCAACGCCAAGGGCGTCTTCTTCTGCCTGCAACGCGCCGCGCGCGAGATGATGAAAACGGGCGGCGGGCGGATCATCAACATCGCCTCGATCAGCGGGCGCGGCTATGCCGGTGCCTCCAACGCCGCCTATGCCGCCTCGAAGGGCGCGGTCATCGCGCTTACCAAGATGGCCGCCCAGCAGCTCGGCCGCTACAACATCAACGTCAACGCGATCTGCCCCGGGGTCACCCGCACCGAATTGGGCGCCCGCAACGCCGTGACCCGCGCCGCCGAGCGCGGGATCTCGGTCGAAGAGTTGCAGGCCGCGCAGGAGGCGGAGATCCCAATCCGCCGCGCCAACACGCCCGAGGATATCGCGGCGATGGCGGTCTTCCTCGCCTCGCCCGGCGCGCGCAACATCACCGGACAATCCTACAACGTCGATGGCGGCCTGGTGCCGAGCTGATTTTATCGTGTCATTGCGAGGAGGCCCCGGCCGACGAAGCAATCTCGTGGTGACGAGCCATATCGGCACGAGATTGCTTCGCTTCACTCGCAATGACAGTCTGCCGCCAGCGCGCTAAAGTCCGACCCAATTACCCAGGAGACGGCGATGCCCAATCAGAGCCCGACAGACAACGTCTGGGAAGCAATGAGCACGATGCGGGCGAGGCGCCGCCTGAAGCCTGACCCGGTACCGGACGATCTCATCCAGAAAATATTGCAGGCCGGGCAGTGGGCACCCTCGGGCGGCAATACCCAGCGTTGGCGCTTCCTCGTGGTCAGGGACCCGGAAGTGAAGAAGCAGGTGCAAGCCTATTACAGCCGCCTCTACGACGAGCAGGTCGGGCCGCGCTATGCCGCGAGCGCGCCGCCGCCGGGCTCCGACGCCGCCCGCTATCAACGGCAGAACGCGGCCGTCAAATACCTGACCGACCACTATCACGAGGCGCCGGTGTGGATCGTCGCCTGCCTCGAAGGCGGCGAGAACCCGGGGCGCACGGCGGGTTCGTCGATCTATCCGGCGGTGCAGAACATGCTGCTGGCGACGCGCGCGCTCGGCCTCGGCACGACGCTGACGACGCGCCACACCAGCTACGGCAAGGAGGTCGACGCGATTTTTGGCCTGCCGCCTGGCGTCCAATCCTATGCGATCCTGCCGATCGGCTATCCGATGGGCAATTTCGGGAAGCTCGGTCGGGGGCCGCTGCGGGATGTCGTCTATGGCGACCGCTGGGGCCGACCCTACCAGGGCGTGTAAGAGCCTCGCCGGACGACGATCGACTGCGCAATATAGGAGAATTCGATGCCCGATATTTTTGAAGTGATGAGCACGATGCGCTCGATGCGGCGCTTGAAGCCCGATCCGGTGCCGGACGAATTAATCAACAAGATCCTGCAGGCCGGGCAATGGGCGCCCAATGGCGGCAACACCCAGCGCTGGCGCTTCCTTGTGGTCAAGGACCCGGAAGTGAAGAAGAAGGTGCAGGTCTACTATAAGCGCCTCTACGACGAGACGGTCGGCCCGCGCTACGCCAACAGCCCACCGCCGCCGGGCACCACGCCCGAAGCGTACAAACGCCAAGGGGCGGCCAATCAATACCTTACCGACCACTATCACGAGGCGCCGGTGTGGATCGTCGCCTGCCTCGAAGGTGGCGAGAACCCGGGACGCACGGTCGGCTCGTCGATCTACCCGGCGGTGCAAAACATGCTGCTGGCGACGCGCGCGCTCGGCCTCGGCACGACTCTGACGACACGGCACACCGGCTTCGGCAAGGAGTGCGATGCGATTTTCGGTCTGCCGCCGGGTGTGCAGTCTTATGCGATCCTGCCGATCGGCTACCCGATGGGCAAGTTCGGCACGGTGGGCCGCGGGCCCTTGAAAGATTTCGTCTACGGCGACCAGTGGGGCAAGCCCTACGCCGGTCTATAAACGAGAGGGAGGGAAAGATGCCTCGTGTCGCGCCGATTACCGGCAAGAGTGATGTGCCGGCCGAATTCCATCCGGTCGTTGACGACGTTTTGAGCGTGTTCGGCCAAATCCGCGGGCCATTCAGCATGCTGCTGCACAGCCCGCCCTTGGCCGAGCGGATGCTGCAGTTCGTCAAGTTCAATCGCGGCGGCACGATTGTCGAGCCGAGGCTCTTGTCGCACGCGATCCTCGCCTCGGTGCGCGAGCGCGATGCCCATTATGTCTGGGCCGCCCAGGTCGGCGCCGCGCGCCGCGCCGGGGTGCCGGAAGGGACGATCGACGTCTTACGCGCCAAGGGCGATCCCAGTTCGCTCGGCGAGGATGAGCGCGACATCGTCACCTATACCCGCCAGCTGGTGCGCAACAACCGGGTCGACCAGGGGGTGTTCGATCGGCTGCAAAACCGGCACGGGACGCAGTGGCTGGTCGAGCTGACCGCCGCCGCCGGCTATTTCGGCATGCTGTCGGGCATGGTGAACGCGTTCGAGGTGGCGGCGCCGCCCGACGGCGACAAATTGCCGGCATAAGCACGATCCGGCCGGGAGAGACAAGACCGCAGCCAGCCCCTCACCCGTCCGACCCGAAGGGGGCCGCGGCGCTCCTGTCGGCGTTGGCTTGAACGGGCGGCTACGCAGCCTCGCTGGTGATCACCAGCCGTCGGCCGAGCACACGCAGCGCAGCCTCGATCTGGTCGAGGCGCGAGGCGTGCCGACCGTCGAAGAGGCGCGTCACCTGCGAGGGCTGCCATCCCAGCCGCTCCGCGAGCTCTTTCTTGTTGAGCCCGGCGGCGCGCATCGCCCGAAAGGCTTCGAGCTTGGCCGCGGTCAGCGCCGGCAGGGCGACGGTCGGACGGCCCTTCGCCGCGGACGGCAGCGGCACATCCCACCCCTCGGCCATATAGTTGAGCACGATCGTTTCCAGGAGATCCTCGGCCTGGGCAAGCGCCTGCGCCAGATCATCCCCCTGCGTCGCGCCGACGCCGATATCGGGAAGTGTGACAACATACCCGCCATCGTCCTCCTCTTCGAGGTGGACCGGGTAGGCGTCTGGGGTGAATCGCGCCATCCTATCCTCTCAATTCAGGTCTTCCCGCTTGACGCCCAAATCTCGCAGTATCGCGGCGAACGTTCCCGGCCGGATTTCTCTGCTGCCCGTACGGAGAAAGCTGTGCCGATCGCCGATCTTGACCATGACATGGCCGCCTTTCCCGCGGTCGACGATAACGCTCGCACCAAGGCGTCGCAGCTTCCGCAAAAGTTCACGGCTGTTCATCAACCTCGTTATACATTTTTGCGTATCAAGTCATAAGCGCCGAATCGCGCGGGTGGCTCAACACGAATTACGGCGCTAACCTCGGAAAAGCAAAAGCTGTCCCGCAGCGCGCACGGTGCCCGCTGAGATGTCCACCCAACATAGGAGAGTTCCGCATGGCTAAGATCGCGAAGGTTTTGCAGCCGCACATCAACACGGCGTTTCCGGCCAATGTGTGCCTCTTGGGCTCGGTATTGCCCAACGGCTTCGCGCAGGTCACCCCGCGCGGCGGCACGATGGTGTACGACGACGAGCATATTGGCCTCTGGGAGCGCGGAACCGGCAGCTCCGCCGACGCCATGAAGGACGGCAGCAAGCTGACGATCTATTTTCGTAAGCCCTCGCTGCGCGAAGAAGGGGTGTTGCCGCGGGGCGGCATCGCCCGCTTCTATGGCACGGCCAAGATCTACAAATCCGGGCCGGTCTACGAGGAGGTTTGGCGGCGGCTGGTGCAGCCCGAAAAGGAGCGCGACCCCGATAAAAAGGGCTACGCGGTGCTGATTACCGTCGAACGCGCCGAGGATCTGGCCGGGCAACCCCTCGCTCTGGAGTGAGGAGAGCCCCGGCGACGGCGCGGTGAGCGGCCGGCGGCCGGCGCCAATCCTCTTCGCGGTGTGGGCCGCGACCGGCGCGGCCTGCGGCGTCATCGGCGACAAGGAGAGGCTGAGCGACGCCCAAGCGGTCATCGCCGATATGAAGATCGGCTCCTCGGATCAACCGGCGGCCGGTCTGACGATCATCGGCGCGGTCGACCCTGCCGACCGCCGTTACCGTGTCGGCGAACCGGTCTCCCTTTCGGTAGAGGTCAACCGGGCGGCCTATGTCGCCGTGTTGCGGGTGATGCCGAACGGCGCGACGACCCTCATCTTCCCCAACCGCCGGCACGGAAACGCACAGCTGGCGGCAAATTCGCCGCTGCGCGTCGCCGAGAATATCGCCGCCGAAAAACCCGGGGTCGCGCTATTCGAATTCATTGCGTCCACCCGTGGCGATTCCTGGCTGTTCAATCGCAAGCCGCAGGAGGCGGCCGATTTTGCCGAGTTGGGCACGACGACGCGCCTGATCGCCAAGGACATCGTCACCTCGCTCAGGGTCGGTCACGGCGCCGACACGGCCTCTTCGCACCTGGCGCTGCGGGTAGAGGGCGATTAGCGCCGTCAGCCGACCGGAACGAAATCGTAGATCCCGACGCCCTGGATGACGAGGAACTTGCAGGCGCCGCCCTTTTCGCCATGCACGTAATGCGCGGTCTTGGGCGGCACCGTGCAGCGCTGACCCGGCTCGAGCCGGTAAGTGTTCCGCGGCGCCCGCGTCTCGACGACCATCGGGCCTTCGAGGCAGACAAAGCTGTCGGTAATTGCGCTGTGATAATGCCAGGGAACAGACTGGCCGCCGGCGAGGGTCAGCACCTGCACGCGCAGATCGGCGCCTTCGGCGACGATCTCGCGGCCGGAGACCTCGTAATTGCTGCGCGAGTGGATTTGCATTTGGTCCTATCCTGTCCCGCTTCGGGACTTTAGCTTAGAACGAATTTCCCCCATCGGGTAACGATGCTCGGCGACACATGAAGGTCCTCATTGTATTCGGCACCCGGCCGGAGGCGATCAAGATGGCGCCGGTCGTCAAGGCACTGGCGGCCAACGCGGCGCTCAACCCGGTGATTTGCCTGACCGGTCAGCACCGCGACATGCTGGCGGGTATCCTCGATTTTTTTGGTCTGACCGCGGGTCACGACCTGGCGATCATGCAGCCGGAGCAGGACCTCGTCTATGTGACGGCGGCGGTCCTAACCGGCGTCCAGCGGGTTCTCGCCGTCGAAGAGCCCGACTGGGTCCTCGTGCACGGCGACACCACTACCGCGCTGGCGGCGGCGCTTGCCGCTTTCTATGCCGGCTGCCGGATCGGCCATGTCGAGGCCGGGCTGCGGACCGGAGATCTCTTCCGCCCCTGGCCGGAAGAAATGAACCGCAGCGTCATCGACCGTCTCGCCGACCGTCTGTTCGCCCCGACCGAGAGCGCCCGCGCCAACCTCATCAACGAGAACCTGCCGGAGGGTAAGATCGTGGTCACCGGCAACACGGTCGTCGACGCGCTCCTCGCCGTGCGCGCGGCGCTGGAGAGTGATAGCGCGCTGCAACGATCGGCGGCGGCGGGGCTTAATTTCCTCGATCCGACGAAAAAGCTGATCCTGGTGACCGGGCATCGCCGCGAAAGCTTCGGCCGTGGCTTCGAAGAGATCTGCGCGGGGCTGCGCCGCCTCGCCGAGCGCGATGACGTCGAGATCGTCTACCCGGTTCACCTCAACCCGTCGGTGCAGGGACCGGTGCGGCGTCTCCTCGGTGGGTTGCCGAACGTGCATCTCTTAGAACCGCTCGACTACGTCCCGTTTGTCTATCTGATGATGCGCAGCCATCTCATCCTCACAGATTCAGGGGGGATCCAGGAGGAAGCCCCCTCGCTCGGCAAGCCCGTCTTAGTGATGCGCGAGGTGACCGAGCGGCCGGAGGCGGTCGCCGCCGGAACCGTCGCCCTGGTCGGCCCCGACCGGCAACGCATTCACCATGCAGTCGTCGAACTCCTCCAATCGCCGGCCCGCTACGCCGACTTTGCGCGCGCCCACAACCCCTATGGCGACGGCCTGGCGAGCCTCCGCATCCGCGACGCGCTGCTGCGCGATGATGCATAGTCGCAATGCGTCCTTCGAGAGGCACCCCTCCGGGGCGCTCCTCAGGATGATGAATATTTCTATGTGGCATCAATAGCTTACCCTCATCCTGAGGAGGCCGCAAAGCGGCCGTCTCGAAGGACGCACGGCGCTCGATCCGAGGCCCCGGCAGCGTGGCGCGGCGGGTTGTATGCTGCGGCGGGCAACCCTATCATCATGTCTGGTAGCGCGCAGGAGCCGCCCATGGTTCAGATCGCCGAGTTGGATGCCGCCCCCGCAACGATCGAGGCGAACCTCTTCTATCTCGCGCACGGTGCCGACAAGCTCGTCACCTACGTCGCTGCCCCGGGCGGGCAGGACGAGCGCACCGGCGGCGGCAGCGAGAGGCACCCTGTGGTCATCCATAACGGACGCCCGCTTGCCGGCGGCTTCGCATTCGAGCGCGAGGGCTTTCGCTTTGTGCCGCACCACAGCAATGTCGCCGATTTCTTCGACGATGCGACGGTGCGGCGGGTCTATTACCCGGAGTGCGAGGCGCTGATCAGAGAGGTGAGCGGCGCCAGGCGCGTCGTCGTCTTCGACCACACGCTGCGCACGGCCAGCGACGAGCAGCGCGAAACCCAGAAGATCCGCGATGTCGTGCGGCGCGTCCATAACGACTACACCGAATGGTCCGGGCCGCAGCGGGTGCGCGACGTCATGGGCGAAGAGGCCGAAGAATTATTGCGCGGCCGCTTCGCGATCATCCAGGTGTGGCGGCCGATCAATCATCCGGTCGAGAGCCATCCGCTGGCGATTTGCGACGCGCAGACCGTGCGGCCCGAGACCCTGGTGGTCAACGAGCGCCGCTACCAGGATCGGGTCGGCCAGACCTACGGCATCACCTATGATCCGGGGCAGCGCTGGTACTGGTTCCCGCATATGCGGCCCGACGAGGCGCTGGTCTTCAAGGTCTACGAATCCTTGAAGGACGGCCGCGCCCGCTGGACCGCGCACACCGCCTTCGAGGACCCGACCGCGCCACCCCACGCCCGCCCCCGCGAGAGCATCGAAATCCGTACGTTGGCGTTTTTCTAGGGCGATCCGCCGATGCCTCCCGGCGCTGCGGTAGGGGCCGGCACGGCACAACCTGTGATTTAGTTTGGGCTCACCGCCGACCTGTTCCTGCTGGAAAAAATCAGGCTGGATTCCCCGATAGGTTGCACATCGGCCGGTCTGTGCCGGCCCTTGTCGGCGCCGGCATCCGTGCACAACGGCCGCAGGGGCATACATTTTTTGCTGTTTTTGCTGTTTTATCAATAGCAGATCAGCCATCAACCGATTCCCTGGAATGAGGGCTTAGATCGGTCCATAGTCGCGATCGGGAGGCCAACGAATTGTACTTATACCTTGTTTATGCGAATTTGTCAAGTAATTTTACCCCTTCCGCAATTTACCGATCGCGCGGGTTGCCCACCCTCTTCACCGCATTACGGGCAGCCCGGCACCGTCACCTTGCGACTGGCGAGGTGTTGTCATGCCACCTTGAAGGTTACGATATCGAGCCTACATAAGTACCCGTCGCCCCAAACCGGGGCGCCCAAGGAGGGAGCCGTATCGTGAAACTCAATGAATTTGGAAAGGAGCTGCGGAAATTGCGCATCGACAAGTCCGAACTGCTCAAGGACATGGCCGACCGGCTGGGCGTCTCGCCCGCCTTCATTTCGGCGATCGAGACGGGCCGCAAACCGATTCCCGCCGGCTTCGTGGGTCGCATTGCTGCCGCCTACGACCTCGACGATGAAACTAGGGAGCGGTTGCAGCGCGCCGCCGACTCGACCAGGACCAGTTTCGAAATTCGCTTGGGCGAGTCCGCTTCTCCTCAAGTGAGGGAAACCGCCGCGGTGCTGGCCCGCCAATTCCCGAACCTCAACTCGGCCGATTTGGATCGATTGCTCGAGATTCTCAACAAGGGGAAGCGCAAATGAGCGAGCTGAATTTTGTTGCGGTCCCGCGCAGCCGGAAGGACATCAGAAGGTGGGCCGAGGTGGTCCGCAGTCTTTCCGGCAATGGCCGCGAACCCCGGTTCGACATTGTCCGCTTCGTCGAGCTGAGATTGCCTCTGCTCGACGAGGAGGCGGCCTTCGCCGTCACGGATGATCTCGGCCCCGGCATCCACGCCTGCACCGACATACGGGCGCGGTGCATCATGATCAGGCCCGAGATCTACGAACGGGCCGTCGCCGGACACGGCCGGGACCGTATGACCCTGGCTCATGAGGTCGGCCACCTGCTCCTGCATACCGAAGTGCAGCTAGCAAGGAGGATCGGCGCAGCCCCGATCGAGGCCTTCCGCGACCCCGAATGGCAGGCGAAGGCATTCGCGGGGGAGCTGATGGTCCCCCGCAGCCTGTATCCGACAGGAAAACACCCCGCGGAGGTCGCAACCCTCCTCGGGGTGTCTGTTGATGCCGTATCCACGCAACTCCGCGCGTGGAAGCGCGAGAGATGACAGCCGCGTTTTTTCTGAGAACGCCGAACGGGAGGCCGACGATGCGAGGCGGATAGACTCGGAGGTCGGCGGGGACGCTCGGCAAGGTGGTTGTGACACCAAGCCGAGCGCCGAAGGCCGAAACCTTCATCCCTACGGTGGCCGTAGCTCACATGGGTAAAGAGCGCCTGCCTAGTAAGCGGATCGACGCCAGTCCCCAGCTGGTCGGTCACCCCACCATGCGCCGGTAGCTCAGTGGATAGAGCACAGGACTCGAAGCCTGGGGTCGGGGGTTTGAATCCCTCCCGGCGCACCACCAACCGAGCCGACGCACGCTGGTTCTGTATCACAGAAAGAGTGTTGGTAGGACTTTTTCAAGCCACAGACCCGCACATCTAACCTATAATATAGAACAAACAGTGTACGAAGTCAAGCAAAATCGGCTCGCGTCGGCGTAGATAGGGCGCACCTGCGATAGCGTGTGTCATCGACCGCGGCCGCCCGCCAATGGCAAGCTCGTCGCCAGCGACCCCTCGGCCGGCAGCCATCAATCGGAGACGGTGACATCGAATTCGGTTTTGTGCGTCGCGAAATATCGAATTATGGCAACAGGTTGCGGTAAGCCTCCTGCGCGCATGCCCGCCCAAATCCTACCCCAGCCCGTACAGCTTTGCGGCGTTGTCGTGGGTCAGCTTTTTGCGCATCTCCGGCGACAATTGGTTCATCTGGCGTTCGATTGCGGCGCGGGAGTTGGGCCAGACGCTGTCCGGGTGCGGGTAGTCGGAGGCCCAGAGGAGGTGGCCTTCGCCGAAGAACGGGATCAAAGCCATCGCGGCGTAATCTTCCTGGAAGGTCGCGTAGATCTGCCGCTTGAAGAGTTCGCTAGGCTTGGTTTCGAGCTGGCTTCCGCCCTTGTCGGCCCAGAAATCCTTGGCTTCCCAGAGCCGCCAATGGCGGTAGTCGAGCTCCTGGACGAGCCAAGGGAGCCAGCCCGTGCCGGCCTCCGCCATCACCATCTTCAATTTCGGGTGGCGTTCGAGGATGCCCCAGGCGAATAGATCGACAAACGGTTCGAGGAAGTTGTCGAGAAACCCCTTGGTGTTCGCAAAGACGCTGGCGGCCTTGCCGGCGGCGCGGTCGCTCGGCTTCACGCCGAATACGGTGATGTGCCAGGAGAGGATGACGCCGCTCTCTTCGAGCGCCTGCCACAATGCCTCCCAGGCCGGGTCGTCGAGTTTCGGCTTGATCTGGGCGATCATCAGGTTGACTTGCCGCACGCTGCCCTTGGCGACGAGGCGCTGCAGCTCGGCGAGCGCGGTCTCGGGCGTTTCCGGCAGCATCGGCACGCCAATGAGGCGATTGGGCGCAGCGGCGCAGAATTCCATCAGCCAATCGTTGTAGACGCTGTAGCAGGCCTGGCGGAGCGCCGGGTCCTCGGTCGAGATCTGGAAGATCGGGCCGAAGATGACCTGGCTCAGGACGCCGTCGCGGTCCATGTCATGGAGGCGCAATTCGGCGTTTGCCGGGCGCCGCGCGCTCTGGTCGAAGATGCCGCCGCGGTCAAAGGCGTTGTAGATCGGCTTCACCGTGCGCGTGTCGCCGGTCGGCGGCGCCTTGCCGCCCCAGGTGCCCCATACCTTGCCGTCGCAGATCCACACCGCCTGGCCGTCGCGCTCGGCGATCCGCGGGGCGCGGTCCTTC
>Ga0210394_10007755_pt1 | contig 11223 bp, 5 predicted proteins | sample IncBWC12MmetaG_FD_160121 | JGI IMG/M metagenome (GOLD analysis project Ga0210394, IMG submission 160121) | Forest soil microbial communities from Barre Woods Harvard Forest LTER site, Petersham, Massachusetts, United States - Inc-BW-C-12-M | ecosystem: Environmental > Terrestrial > Soil >... | reverse complement strand
CAACGCCCGCACCAAGTCCGACCGCCTAGCTGCTACCAAGTAAGCGTTCACACCACCCATTGATTGGCCGATCAGGACCACCCTACTGAGACCCAGGTGCTCGATTAGGTTGATCGCGTCTGCCACATAGGCGCCTCTTGAAGCGCCTGCTAGATTGCGATCGCTCCTACCATGACCACGTTGGTCAAGGGCGAGAACCCGGCCGTGGCGCACGAGCCATGAAGCGCTGTTGCGCCACTCCATTGCTTGGCCGGCCAGCCCATGCAGAATGAGAATTGGCTGGCCTTGTCCACCAAAGTACAAGTAAGACAGCCTGATTCCGTTGGACTCGAAGTACTCGCGCGAAAATGCGTCATCAGCATGCATCAATCTAAATTGTCTCATCGAAGTCAACGCAATTCCATCGATGTGCTGCCCGTTGACTTTGAGCTGGCGCCTGTATGGCTACTTACCCTCGTGCTTTTCTTCCGCCTGAGCAGGGGTGGCCGCGCGCAAAGCATCTAACAGCGAAGCCGTTTGAGTTTGTTGCAGGACCTCTCGCTCATATTCAGGAGATAGTGGCGTGACAATGCCGTTGTCCTTGGCCGCGATTAGATACGAAATACCATCTGGAGCGGTCCTTGGTCGCCCTACACTTGCAATGGCCAGCTCGGCGAGTCGAGCGGCTGTGAGATCGGGGATGTTGGCCCCGATGCGGGTGTAGAGCACCGTCTCGACGGTGCCGAAGGTATTCAGCGTTTCGATGACGATGTCATCTTGGTCAGGACGCTCTTTGGGCCGGTAGGTTACCTGCGGTTCGTAGTCGTGCATCTCGCGGCGGTACAGCATGTTTGTTGCGGTCTCGACTGTCACCGCTGAGTCAATTACCAAGATCTTTGCCTTCACACTGGCGCCACCCGATGCCACCGGAACCAGAGTCGGACCATAGCCTCGCGACTTGCTGCTGCGAGCGAACTCGATCCGGAATGGAGTCTCTGAATCGATTCGCTCCACAATGAGCGGTGTTAGCTCCGGCCCCTCCTCCCCTATTAGTGAGCCATAAGCCAGAATGCCAACTTTGCGAGATAGTCCCTGTGCGCCGTGGGCGCCTTCCATTGATTGTGATGCGGCTGTTGGCTCCTCTTGCACCGACCGGAGGGCGCATTTATCGCGGTTGTTGACCAAAAAGGTGATTAGCTCGGCGGTGAACATATCGACCATCTCGATCAGTTCCCGCGGACTGCGTGACTCGTACTGCTTGTCCTTGGCCGTGGGATAGATCTCTCCCATCAGCATTCGGGGTTCGTCACCTCCTAGGGAGAATCCTCGAAACGTTCGCGGGCTCTTGTGGTGAGCGATTTGGTAGTCCCGGAAATCGGCTATCTCTAACTTAAGCTTGGCAGCCGAAGCGGCCAAGCCCGGTGGTAACTGAAGCTGCTTATCCTCGGCGTAGCGCTCGATTCGCTTGGTTAGATCGTCATGGGAGTCGAGAGCCAGGCCCCTAGCCGGCCCGAAGTAGAACTCGACCGCCCGCGCGAGGCGGTCCAACAGGATCTTGGCGAACAGGTAAGCACTCTCTATCTGAAGCTGAACGTCTTCTCCGAGTCGCTCCGAACGCACTTGCTTCCCCATCTGCTCGTCAGTCATTTTGTGCGTGCCGGGCTTGAAGGACGCCTGAAGTGCCCGATGGACGGCCAGATATTCTGTCGCAGCGGACCGGTACTGGGTCAAGATGGTGGCTAGAAAGCTCCGGTAACGCTGGATGGCGCTGAAGGCGAAGGCAAACATGTTGTTATGCATCGTCTCGAACCGATCGCGCTCCGACCTAATGAATTCGCCCAGCTCGGTAGCCATCGCCTAACTCGCGTTCCGCGCCGACGGTATGTCGACGACAGTCATGGACTGCAGATCACTGAGAGCGACGCATTTGCTGTCTCGTGGACGAAGACCTCGGTCGATGCCAGTAACCTAAGCTGCGCGTCGCTGACTGCCGCTTTCGATAGACCCGGCTGCGAAATGACCATCTCGAAGCGTGGCCGTAAGCGTCTTACGTTTTGCTCGATCTGATAGAACTTCGGTGCGTCCCCAACCTCGAACCCACTACGAGCACCGCGCTTGAGCCTGGCCCGTTCTCGTCGAGCTAAGTTGCGAAGCAGAAGCGTCGGGTTGTGCTCCCAATGATGCGACTTCTGTGTCTGTCCACAGACCTCGTACAGATCCTCAACTCGGTGGCCAGGCGTCGCCGATGACGAGAACTTGCAGTGGACCAGCATGACGCGCAGATCGTCGCCATCTTCGCGAATCGCCACTATGTCGGCAACCTCGCCAGTGCTGTCGTCGTCAATGACGAGATCCCAGGACTCCAGTCCACGAATGTGTTTGATAGTTCGAGCTTGAACTGAGTCAGCATCGCGGGCGGGGCCTTGCGACTCCTTCTTAATATTGACACCGGACCAGTCGATCGCAGTCATTCTGGCCAATTCAAATGGCGGCAAGGTGCGGTCTACATGTAGCAGCAGCCAGTTGGGTGTCGCCGTCGTCTCGTGTTCGAAGTGAATGGTCAGGCCTACTTTATTTAGCCATTCACTAAGGGGGGTCCGGTTGTGCCGCGTGAGGACGAAGGCCTCAGTACCCACGGCCTTGTATTCGACCTTGCCGCCGGCAATGGTGGCCTCGTACTTGGAAGCTCCGGTATCGGTAACCACTTCGAACGGAATCGGTCCCTGATCTGTAAAGGCGGTAATGCGCAAGTCCGCGTCTACTGTCGGTGCCGAGTCTCCGCCTTGCGCGATGCGCGTCTCCTCGCTCAGGTCGAGGAACAGCTGCCAGGGCCACTCCAAGGCCAGGGGTACTAGATCGGGTCGGTTTTCAAGCACCTTTGGAACGATGAAGCTGCCCATGATGTCGTCGATGCTGATGGAGGAATCGATTAGCTTGCCACCAATGTGATCGCACCAATCGACCCAGTGTTTGAGGCTGGGTGCGACCCGGTAGCTCCACACCCGCCCCTTTAGGGAGGCTCCCACGCTGACTCTGTTACCACCTTCGAATCCGAAGGCAAAAATGTTGGTCTTAGTCTTGGTCTGGGCCTCGGCCACGGGGAAACCCTCAACCACGTCCGCGCCGACATGCATTGAAAAGCGGCGACTGCGGTTGTGGATGTCGAGCAAGCCTACATTTGTTGGTACTAGCCGATCGACCTGTGCCATCGCACGGTAGACATCGGGGCCTACGATGCGCTTGGCATCATCGCCGCAGACGGCCTTAGCCAACTCCTCGTGGAAGCCCTTATTAGAGCTGTTGATATAGAGAAGTTTTCGGTCTGCGTCCCAGTAGAGCACGTAGAGATCGTGAGTCACGTCCTGCACCGCGCGACTATCTCCCCATGGCACCTGCGTAGCGATCTCGGTTACGAACCAGGCCACCCGATCCTTTGTGTTGATCGGTATCGGAACGGTGAGTAACGACTCCTCAGGGAAGATCTTGGTAATCGCCTCCGGTGCCCACAGCCCTCCGCCGATTCGATAAACGACCGTACTCATCTTCGGCAAGATGTTGGCTAGCGACAGGTCTTCGGGCAGTGAGTTGAAAGCGCTCTCAAACTCGCTGACCTCTTCCTCCTGACCAATGGCGACTTCTGACAGGTTGCGGATGATCTGGTTCCAGTCGGCATCTTCGGCATAGAGCCTCCGTAAGTTGTCGTCGTACTCTGAGTCGGGTCGTCCGACCACCACCGTGGCCTCGCCAATCGCCTTGCCGGCGACTCTCGCAAAACGACCAACGAACTGAAGGGTTACGCCGAGACTTCGGTGCACGTCATGGATCGCCGCGATCTTGAGCGCTGGCAGGTCGAAGCCTTCGCCCAGCATGTCCACGCAGACAACAACGCGGCTGTCTCGCGATCGCATTGCCTGCAACGCTTCCTTACGTACCTTCGCCGACGACCCGCTGTGAATCAGGACTGGTTTGAGATCTGCGGCTTGCTGCGTGTAGATGGCCAGCACCTCATCGGCACGGCCGATCCGATTCACCCTAGCCATCAGGATGTGATCGCGACCCGCGGCCAGATCCGCCCGAAGCCTTTCGATGGCTTTGGCCGCGATGCTTCTGTCGGGAGCGTCGAAGTCAACAACGGAGTAGTAATTTATCTTTGAGAAGTACCCCTGCCTCTGTGCTTCCCTTAGCGGGAACGCGTAGATCATTCGGCCGCCCAGTCGCTTGCCGTCCTCACGAAATGGCGTGGCTGTGAACTGAACCACGTGTTTACCTTCAAATTGGTCACGGATCTCGTTCCAGGTTGCCGCTGCCACGTGATGCGCCTCATCGACGAAGAGATGTGAGCATTCATCCAGCAGCGCTGTCCTAGAGTCGGGAGTGCAGGCCGTCAATGCGCTTGGGGTCGCCACAATCACGTTGCACTCATTGGCAAATTGTCGAGCCGATTCAGGAGACGCCAACCCATGCGCCACCTTGCCTACTACTGGTCGAAACGCGCTCTCGCTGACAACGCCATATTCCTGAAGAACCCCGAAGGTTTCGAACTTGTCAGCGATCTGATCGCGTAGCGCGTCAGACGGGACAATCACCAGCAGTCGAGTAAGGCGCGCCGACGCAAATAGCCCGAGCATGGCTTCTGTCTTACCGGTTCCGGTCGGCATGACCACATTGGCCGGGACAAACGTGCCTGTCGTCCAGTGCCCTAGCACGGCGTGGATCGCGCCGAGCTGTGGTACACGCAGTCCGCGTCGACTGGCTGCGGTGTCTTCGGCGATGAACGAGAAAGCCCCGTCTAGGGACGCCAGTACGTTGGATGGCGTGCTGCGCTTGAGGGCCCCGACCCAACGAATTCCAGCAAGGTCTGCCGGTCGCGGTGTCTTGCGAAGGACTGAGACTAGTCTTGGCTGAAGGCCGACCTCATCATCTTTGAGTCGATCATCCGATCGAATGAGCCGGATGCTCTGTCCGTCCGGGAAGCGGGCCGACACGCGCTCATCCTCCCAACCGCCGCCCTCATTGACCAGGATCTCAGCGGTGGCGGACGGGCGCAAGAGCTGGCGAACCGGGTTCTTGTCGACCGAGAACTCCGCCGAGTAGCAAGCCGGCAACCTAACTGGCGAGTTGTCTATAGCTGCCTGCTCTGTCTCAGGAACCTGAGTAGTCAATTTCGTCCGCCTTCTGCCGCCGCGATCTCCAGTTCGCCCCGAAACGCTCGTTGCAGTATCCCTAGCCGACTTAGGTCAGTCCTGGATTGTGCCTCTGCAATGTGAGCCGAGAGACGCGCGATTGTCGCTAGCAGGTCTGACACTCGGCGCACGATCAATCGTTGTTCCTGGATAGGTGGCAAAGGGATTGGCATCACTGCCAGCTTGCTTCCGTTGATGTTTGACTGGCTAACACCGTCCGTCTTTGCTTGGCGAGCCCACTTACGGCCCCAAGCCGAGTTGATCCAGTAATTCACAAAGTCAGGCTCTGCAACATCGTTCCAGAATCGCAACCGGATCAAATAAGACGCGAATGACATTGGCTTTGCGTCGTGAAACACTGCGCTCTTGCCAACGAGCTCGGGGCTATTCGTCCGGTTGAATAGAAGATCGCCATCGCGGAGGATGAGCCGCTCCAATTCAGCGTCGAGCGGCCGATACTTCAACTCTTGCAGGTTGAGCTGCCCATTCTGAATGTTTCCCATGCGGAGGACTGGCACGCCCTCGCTGGTAGCATCCGCAGGTTCCGAGGTTCCGTAGTCGATTAGCTCCGCCGCGTCGCCAACTGTCGCTACGACGTAATTTGATGGCAACTCTGGAAGTTCTAGATCAACTGGATCCTCTTTGCTACGCCGTGCGTTAGCCCTCCGGCGATCAATCGCCGGCCCGACAGTCTCCGCATCCGCATGGGCGACCCGCCAATCATGCGTAAGGCGACCCGAACACGCGGAGGCTAGGACTGCTTGTTCCAGCCGACCTGCAAGACGATGCGCTGCGACACAGTGCCGGCCGGCGCTTGTCCGGAGAATCTCCACCTTATCAATGCTGCAGACAATTCGTCGTTGCTCATTGACGGGTGGAAGCACAACGGGTATCGATTTGAGAGCGGCCTGGGTCAGCTTGTCACGAGTGCTTCCCCGCACGTAGTCACTGAAGTCGAACCAGTCGAGATAGTACTTAATGTATCCATTGATGGCTGTGCCATTACGCGCTCGCAATACGTGGGCATGGTTATTTACCCAAGCCTTACCGTTAATGGTGTAGGCGATAGGCTTCGACTTGTCGAAGAACGGCGCGCCATCCTCTCCTACAAGTACAAGCTCCTCATCAAAAATGTAATCGTCAATCCAGCCAACCTGGCCGGTTGCGCCGTAATAAGGGACGTCGCCAGTTCGAGTGCTTCGGTCATTGGAATTAATCGGCTTCCGCTTTGAGTCGAGCACATGCACACACTCTGACATCGCAACGACGGGCCAACGCTCAGGAGCCGGCGAGCCATTAGCCATCGCCAGCTCCGTTGATCCCGACTAAGCGCTGGATGTCGGCCAGGTCGTCGAGCGCGAGGTGGAGTTCTTCGAGCGCCTCAGTGATCAATTCTTCGGGTTCTGCGAAATCGTCCGGATCGGCGAGTTCGTCGTCGCGAATCCACTTGAACGCGTCGAGCTTGTACCGCCGTGCCTTGATCTCATCGATCGTGAAGCTTCGCCATCGCCCCCCGGCCGAGTCACCCTGATCTCGCGAAGCGCAGCCGTTGGGATCGGACCCGTAGCATCGCTCAAACTCTGTGAAGTGATCGGGGGTGAGAGGTCGGCTCTTCTTGTTTATCTTCGGTACATTCGCTCTGGCGTCATAGATCCACGTCCGCGTCGTGGGGCGACCCTTAGTGAAAAAGATCACGTTGGTCTTGGTTCCTTCCGTGTAGGGGCTAAACGTACCGCGGGGCAGTCGAAGCACGGTATGGAGGTCGCAGTCCTCCAGCAGCACCTTGAAGACTTCTCCCGCCTGGCTGGCAAACAGCACGTTATCCGGAACAACGACGGCAGCGCGACCACCCCGCTTAAGAATCGTCAAGACATGCTGCACGAAATTGAGCTGTTTGTTACTTGTCTCAACTACGAAATCGTCCCGATCGGGAGCTTGGTTTGCGCCCCTAGTACCAAACGGCGGATTGGTCAGGACCACGTCGAATCGCTTGGGAGGCGGTGTCTCGTAGATTGAGTCCTTCCGCTCAATGTGGGGCTGCACCTGATGGAGATACAGGTTCATCACGGCCAAGCGACGGGGCTCCGGATCAAGGTCTTGTCCGTAGTAGGTTTCCGTACGGATACGTTTTGCGACGTCTCTGTCCAACGCGCCACCGGTTTCCCTCATCAGCCATTCGTAGGACGAAACTAGAAATCCTCCGGTGCCACACGCTGGATCATCAATCTTGAAGTCCTTGCCAACCCGTGGATCGGGCTTCATGCATCTCACTATTGCCTGGATGAGTGGGCGCGGAGTGAAGTACTGGCCCGCGCCTTTCTTGCCCTCGGAGGCCGCCTTCTCTAATAGTCCTTCGAATGCTGCCGCCTTCACATCAACGTCGAGTGAGGTCCAATCGGTCTCGTCGATGAGACTGATGAGCCGGTTGAGATTGACCGGATTCGAGAAGCGCGACTGCGCTCCGCTGAAGATATCGGCTAGCAGTCCCGGCTGACGGCCCAGAACCCTAAGAGTCTCAACGTAGGCATCGAGCAGGTCGGTACCGCTCAGTTGGCGTAAGTAGGTCCAGTCACACTTTTCGGGAAGGTCTAAGCTGCGCTCCTCGGCCATTTTGAGGAACAAGAGGTATGTCAGTTGCTCGACGTAATGGACGTACCCGATACCGTCATGGCGGAGGGTGTGGCAGAAGCCCCAGAGTTTGCCAACAACGTCGATCACGCAGCCACCATCTCTCGGTTAAAGTCGGCGACAAGCTCTGCGAGATGTCCGTCAAACACTTTGTTAGCTCGGCCCCAGCCGCCTCGATTGCTCAGGACTGGCACGTTGTCAAAGTCCTCCCGATCAATGGAGAGGTTGGCAACCAAGTGTTGGCTTATGTGGTCTGCCCATTTCTTTTGGTCCTCTGTTAGCGCCCGCAACGCGAGCACTCTGTCAACCGCCAACTTGACGCGTTCGGCAGCTGTATACAGCGGTGCCGAGTCCATGGCTGCCCGCTTAACCATGGAAATAATGTCGACCAAGGCTTTGTGATCGGTTGTCTCGAAGGCCCTGCGCAAGTTCTCTTCGGTGAAGTGATCCGGAGCCTGCCTTAGAGCTTGGCGCAGCTCGTGAAGGGGCTCGCTCCCCCACTCTTGCGGACGAGACAGCAGGATCTGCAGCGCCCGGATGTGGTCGGCGTTCTCCCTGACATAGACAGTAAAGACTCGTAGGTAGTCGGCCGGCTTGTATTCCTTGCCGATGCCCGCCCGAATCAGCCACTGGGAGGAAACTGTATCTTCAACGCCGGCGGCGACCAGGAAGCTTCGACCCGGCCGAGGGTACCTGGTCAACAGCTCTTGAAACTCCTTATGGCGAAGGAGCTTCATCGACCCGGTTAGGTCCGAATGCAGTTTCGCCGGCAGCTCTTCGGCAAAGCGGCCCATGTCACCGTCCAAGATGAAGCGTGCAAAGAGGTCGCGTCCCTCGCCGGACATCTCTTTTTCGATGCGGCGCAGTCGGCGCGCCAACCGTCTAATGCTGTAGTCGCGGTCGCGGTTCTCCCAGATGTCATCGATCACTTGAACGATCGACTTTCCATCTGCTTCGGGCAGATCGGCGGTTAGTCCAGTCGCCTCGCGGAAGTAGGCGAGAAGCGTCCCGTCAAAGCAGTCGAAAACGGTGAAATGGGACTTGTCCGGGTACTTGTCGCCCTTGCGTGTCCCACGGCCGAGCATCTGCTCAAAGAGAATTCGCGACTTGACCGGGCGCAGGAAGACTAGATACTCGAGGTCCGGGATATCGACGCCAGTAGTCAGCATGTCAACGGTGACGACGACGCCAGGGTTAGGCCGGTTTCTGAATTCGCGGATTCGCTGAAGCGGTCGATCGACCCGACCAGTGATCTTGCCTACGAAGGCGTCGCCACGTCCAAAAATGTCGCGGGCCTGATCGACGAGTTGGTCAGAGTGCGAGGTATGCGGCATGTCGTTATCGGCAAAGATCAAAGTCTTCGGAAAGCGACCGTAGGTCGCCTCATGCTCGTCGGTGTAGCGCTTCAGCTCTTGGATTACCTTCCGGTTGGCATCAGGGGCAGTGATCTCGCGCTCGATCTTGGTGGTGTCGAACTGACGCTCATCCTCGATCAGGTCAAGTTGCTTTACCCCACTCATCGGGTCAACCTGCTCGACCGCCTCGCCTTCCTTCAAGAAGACGCCATGCATGCGCACGTCTGAGTTGACGGTCACTACGTCATAGGGCACCAAGTGACCCTCGGCGACCGCCTGGTCGTAGTCGTATCGAAAGGCGATGTTCTCGAAATAAGCGGTGGTGTGCGAGGCCGGGGTAGCAGTCAGGCCAACCTTGATGGCGTCGAAGTGATCGAGGGTGTTTCGCCAGACCGACATCACCTTGCTGGAGTAGCCACGATGGCACTCATCGGCGATGATCAGATCAAAGGCATGAATCGGGATGTCGAGTTTGTCGGCGTCCTCCTCCCGTCCGTCCTCGCTCCAGCCGATCGCCTCCTTGCCGAACAGGTTGATCGCCATTCGCTGAATGGTTGAAACGTAGACAAAGGCCTGGCCGAGCTTGGGATTGGTCAGGTAGCTGGTAGGCAGCACGGTAGGATCGAAGTCGGCGCCCTCAAGGTCGTCCCGAAAGAATCGCTGACTGTAGAGCTGGTAGAGCTTGTCGAACTTCATCCCCGGTTCGGCTTCAAACGAGGAGAAGGCCCGGACCGCCTGAGCTGCGAGAGCACGCCGATCGACCAGGAACAGGACTCGCCTAGCAACGCCGGACTTCATCAGCCGGTAGGCCTCGTTGACCATCGTCACCGTCTTACCTGTGCCGGTCGCCATCGTCACTAGAAGCTGCCGCTTGCGACTCCGGATAGCCTCTTCGATCGCCTCGTTGGCGTCTCGCTGATATGGCCTGAGATACTGATTGGCCGGCAACGCAGCAAGAGCACTCATCTCCGAGTCGAAGTCACGGGTCAGCATTTCGCGCAGCGCCGCGGGCGTATGGAAAGCGGCGACGGTCCGTGACCGATTTAGCTGATTGCGGACATCGTGAAACCAGATCACCTCACCATTAGTGGAGTAGAGGAACGGGACGCCGAATTCACCTTGGTACCGTGGCGTTTGATCGATAGCTCGGGAGTAGCGCTCGGCTTGGGGCAAGACGCCTTGCGGACCAAGCGTCAACTTCTTAGCCTCGACGACCGCCTGGATCTGGCCATCGTTACAGAGCGCGTAGTCGGCCGGCCCGATTGTTGTAGGCAGTTCTTTGACCGCGGAGTGTTTTAACCCCCGGGCGACAGGTTGCTCGCAGGAGGGCACGATGGTCCAGCCAGCACCGTTCAGGCGCGGATCAACGCGAGTTGTTCGAGTAGTTGCTTCACCTTCGTAGTGCGTCATTGATGCGGGTCGACGGTGGTGAACATAAGCGATCGGGAACACCGTCAACCGACTCCAACGAAGCGGGTTGGAAACTGCTGAGGCAGCTACTGACGAACTTCTGTTCGATTATGAGCCCGAGGCGGCTCCGAAGCCAAGGCCCAAGGCTTTCCCAGTGCGGGCGGACCTGACCGCACTGGAGCGCTCACTAAAATGCAAACGTGCCCCTGCCCAGCGCCAATCTGGTCGTGTTCAATGATCCATCGAAGAGCTACTTTCGGGTCGAAGTCGACCCCACCCGCGTACAGGGTCGACGCACATCGGTGGGGCCGATTGTCGAGGTCGCGTACGAAGTCCTCGATCGGGCTTCCGATGCCCGCACCGAGCCAAGCCTGCTGGCCCTTGAGGGCTGGCTCAGACTTAACCGGGATCAGCAGGAGGTAGGTGGAATCCACATTCCGCTACAGGTACTGCACGAAAACCATTACTACTTGCGAGCGCCGGTCACCCCAGCCCAGTTGATGGGTATCGAGGTCGGGAGAAACGGACAGCAAGTTCAGTTTCAACTGAAGCTTGCCGGCTTAGCTAACGTCCCGCTCGGCCGTGAGAGCGGTACTGGCCAGCCGCTCGGGTTGGTTACGCGCCCGGTCAACGCACAGAGTGAGATTCTGATCACGCTTCACCGCGAG
>Ga0210394_10007754_pt1 | contig 11224 bp, 11 predicted proteins | sample IncBWC12MmetaG_FD_160121 | JGI IMG/M metagenome (GOLD analysis project Ga0210394, IMG submission 160121) | Forest soil microbial communities from Barre Woods Harvard Forest LTER site, Petersham, Massachusetts, United States - Inc-BW-C-12-M | ecosystem: Environmental > Terrestrial > Soil >... | reverse complement strand
TGACATCGATCGCGGTGGACTACTGGCGGTCCGGGCAGTTGCGTGCGGTGGCGCGGCGCACGGGGTCACCGGCGCTGGCAACGGATGCGTTTCATTTTGCTTCGGACATCTGGTCGACTCTCGCCGTTTTGGTGGGACTGGGGGCCAGCTGGCTTGGAGTGCAATTCCATATCGACTGGCTCCGCTACGCCGATCCATTCGCGGCGATCGTTGTATCTTTGATGATTCTGCGTTTGACACTGCAGCTGACGCGGGAGACGGTGGGTGCGTTGACGGATCAAATTCCCGCCGAGACTCGGCACCGCGTGGTGAGCGAAGTGGAAGGCGTGGAAGGCGTGCTGGCGGTGGAACAGGCGCGCGTGCGGCGCTCGGGCGCGGCCTACTTCGCTGACCTGACGGTGGCGCTGCCGCGGCGATCTACGTTTGAGCACACGGGCGAACTGGTGCGAGCCGCTACCGAGGCCGTGCAGCGCGCACTGCCGCAGGCGGATGTGGTGATTCACGCTGTCCCGCGCACCGACCATGCGGAGAGCATCTTCGACCGGGTGCGCGCCGTGGCAGCACGCAACAATGTTTCAGTGCACGAGCTGAGCGTGCAATCGCATCACGGAAGATTGCGCGTGGAGCAGCATGTGGAGCTCGACGAGAATATGCCACTGCTTGAAGCGCATACTTTTGTGTCGGCCATGGAGGCGGAAATTCTGCGCGATGCGCCGGAGATTGACTCTGTGCTGACGCACATCGAGAGCGAACCGGCCACGATTGAGCAACCGCAGGAGATCGTAGTGGAGGATCGGCGCATTGAGCACGCCATGCGGGCGGCAGCGGCCCACATCAGGGAGATTGCCGATGTGCACGAATTGACCGTGCTCCGCGCTGGAGACCACATTGATGTTTCCTGCCATTGCACACTGCCGGACCAACTGACCATGCTGCGAGTGCACGAGGTGATCACTGCTCTGGAGGATCGATTCAAAGCTGAATGCCCTGAGGTGTCGCGGGTAACGATTCATCCCGAACCCGTGACGGATAACCTGCGATGAGAGGATTGGAGCATGATCGCGCACAGTGAATGGAAGCACGATGAGGTTTTTGAAGGCAAAACGGAGAGCGGAAACACGATCACGTTCGACGGCGACGTTGCCCGCACGCATGGACCGAGCCCGATGGAAGCAGTGCTAATGGCCCTGTGCAGTTGCACGTCGGTCGACGTGGTTTCCATCCTGAAGAAAAAGCGGCAGGAGTTGACTGGGCTGCGGGTAACGGCGACGGCAACGCAGGCCGAAGAAGCGCCGCGGGTGTTTAAGCGCATCATGCTTACCTACGCTGTGAGAGGAAGGCTGAGCCGCAAGGCCGTGGAGGATGCGGTCGCGCTGTCGAAGAACAAGTACTGCTCGGTGTCAAAGATGCTTGAGAAAGCAGCGACCGTGGATTATGAGATCGTTTACCCCGATGGAGAGCCCGAACCATGAGCGTAGGACGGCCGCTGATCAACTTGTTTCAGGTGGCGTTGCTGGTGATGGGACTCGTCGCAGTGGGACTGTTATCGGCAATCACGACGATGCACTTCGCCATTCACGGAGCGGAAGTGCAGGTGCCTGCGCTCAAGGGCATGACCGTGGCTGACGCGCGCAGCCAGACGTCCGGGCTAGGACTGAACCTGGCAGTCGATAACCGATACTACTCATCCGATGTAGCCGCGGGGCACATTCTCACGCAGTCTCCTCCCGCGGGAACCGTGGTGAGACGCGAATGGCGGGTGCGCGTTTCAGAGAGCCTGGGGCCGCAAAAGGTGGAAGTGCCGGACACGGTGGGCATGGATGAGCGGATGGCGGCTTTGAAGCTGCGGCGGATGGGATTGGCCATCGGTACGACGGCCCGCCTGCCGTACGACAAAGCGACAGAAGGCATGGTGTTGGCGCAGGATCCTCCGGCGCACGCCCAGGGTATCGAGGGCCCAAGCATCAGTCTTATTGTGGCCGCGCCCGCGGAGGAAGCGCCGGATGGGTTCGTGATGCCGGATCTCACGGGAATGCCGATCGTGAGCGCGCAGGCAGCGCTTGTGCGCGTCGGGCTGAAGAGCGCCCCGCCCACTTATGTGGACGTGCATGTGGCGCCGGCGGGCGAAGGCAACCCACCCCCTCAAATTCCGCAGACCCCCGGTTCCGTGATTGGGCAGCAGCCGCCGGCAGGATCGCGCGTCGATCAGAGCGCGCAGGTGAAGCTTACGGTCGCCAAGTGAGTGGTTCTAAGCACTGTTCTGCCGCATCTAAAGCGAAGGCATGGCATCTGATCAAAGTGAAAATCATCCGGCTGATATGAATGAGCCTGAGCGCGCCGGTCTTTCGCACGCATGGCGAGCATTGCGACACCGGAACTTTCGGCTCTTCTTCGGCGGCCAGAGCATTTCTCTGATTGGCACGTGGATGACGCGTGTCGCGACGTCGTGGCTGGTGTATCGGCTCACCAAATCGTCACTGCTGCTGGGCACAGTGGGCTTTGCCGGGCAGATCCCGACATTTCTCCTGGCGCCGTTTGCAGGTGTGATCGTCGACCGGATGGACCGGCGCAAAGTGCTGGTATGGACGCAGTCACTTGCAATGGTGCAGTCGCTGCTGCTGGCCTGGCTCACGCTCTCGCATCGCATCAACATCGCTGAAGTCCTTGTTCTGAGCGCCTGCCAAGGTGTGATAAACGCATTCGATATGCCGGGCCGGCAGTCGTTCATGATCCGCATGGTGGAGGACCGCGGCGACCTGTCGAACGCCATCGCCATCAACTCGTCGATGGTGAACGCGGCGCGGCTCCTCGGGCCGTCGCTGGCCGGCATGCTGATTGCAGTGACGAGCGAAGGTTGGTGCTTCCTTGTCGATGGCGTCAGCTACATTGCCGTGATCGCCTCGCTGCTGATGATGACTCTGCCGCGCGAGCAGATGATGAGCCACGGAGCAACGATGGTGCAGCAGTTGCACGAGGGCTGGAATTACGTCGCCGCGTCTGTACCGATACGCAACATTCTCTTGCTGTTCGCGCTTATCAGCCTGATGGGCTGGCCCTTCATGGTGCTGATGCCGATCTTCGCGGCCCAGGTGTTGCGCGGCGGCCCGCACACGTTGGGGTTCCTGATGGGCGCGGTGGGTGTTGGCTCGCTGACGTCGGCTCTTTTGCTGGTGTGGCGACGATCCGTGCGCGGCTTGACCAAGGTGATTCCCATCGGCGCCGGCGTGTTTGGCGTGGGGCTGGTGGCGTTCGGGCTCTCGCACAACCAATGGCTCTCGATGGTGATGATGCTGGTGACGGGCTTCGGCATGATGCAGGGCGTGACCACGAGCAACACCATCCTGCAAACTTTGGTGGACGAGAAGATGCGTGGGCGCGTGATGAGCTACTACACCATGGCGTTCGTAGGCATGGCGCCGTTCGGCAGCCTGCTGGCCGGCGCGATGGCGCACGCGATCGGTGCTCAGCATACGGTTATTGTGAGCGGCATTGCGTGCATCGTGGGCGGAGTGTGGTTCTGGACCCAACTGGGAGCGATCCGGCGCGAGATGCGACCTATCTACGAGCGGCTTGGCATTGTGCCCCGGAAGCCAAGCGCGGTGGAGGAGAATCCGCTGGGCGAGGGCGTGGAAAGCTGAGGGCGCGGAATAGGCGCGACCGCATCGTGATTGCGGCATCGATGCGCTACGATTCGTAGAGTTGATGAGGATGGATTGCGATGGGATGGACTGAGGACCTGGAACGGATTGCGCTGCAGGAGTGGGAACTGGTGCTGCCGCGGCTGGATGCAGATGTGGCCTGGGAGATTGGATCCCGGCTGCGGGCGATGGCGCATGAGCGCGGACTGGCGGTGGCGATCGATGTGCGGCGGTTCGGGCAGCCGTTGTTTTACGCAGCGCTGGAGGGCACCACGCCCGACAACGTGGAGTGGGTGCGGCGCAAGAGCAACGTGGTGGCGCGCTTTCATCACAGCTCCTACACGGCGGGGATCAAGGAGAAGATAAAGGGCCAGACGCTGCTGGAGGTCCAGGGGCTCCCGGTGACCGAATACGCTACGCATGGAGGATCGTTTCCGCTGCGGGTCGCAGGTGCGGGCGTGGTGGGCAGCGTGACCGTATCCGGCTTGCCAATGCGCGCCGATCATGAGCTTGTGATTGAGGCGCTATGTGCGGTGCTGGGGCGGAACTATGGGGAATTGAGGCTGGCGACCGAGTAAGGCTTGAGCTGGCGTCATTCTGACTTTTCAAGCATCGCCACGAAGAAGCCATCGGTACCGAGGGCACCGGGAAAGAGACGCAGAAAGCCTTCCGGCGTGATGCAGCTCTGGAGTTTATCCGCTCCCACTGCGGTGAGGATGCCCTCTTCGCGCATGTCTTCGATGCGAGAGCCGAGCGGGATTACTTGGGCGTTTGCTTGACGAGTCAGGACGCCGGAGATCACCTGTTCGTTCTCTTCAGGTTCGAGCGAACAGGTGGAGTAGATCACGCGCCCGCCCGGTCGCGCGGCGCGCAGAGAGCTGTTGAGGATTGCTGATTGGCGTTCCGCTTGGCGCGCGAATTCCTCGGGCTTGAGTCGATGGCGAATCTCGGGATTGCGACCAAGGGTGCCCGTGCCGCTGCAAGGGACGTCCGCGAGCACGAGGTCATAGAGCGATTCATCGGTCGACGCGGTCACGTCGGCGAGGCGGAACTCGATTCGATCGGCGAGCAGCAGAAACCGATTGCGCATGGCCTCCAGGCGGCGCGGGCTTGCCTCGCAGGCAACGATGCGGGCTTGCGGATTGCGTTCGGCCAGGATGAGGGCCTTGCCTCCTGGAGCGGCGCAGCAGTCGAGGATGCAACTTCCCTGCCCGGCTATTTCGGCCACAAGTTGCGAGCCTTCATCCTGGAGTCGAACGTGCCCTTCACGGAATGCGCCGGTTGAGGAGATGTCGCCGGAGAGGACGATGCGCGCGCCGGTAAGGATTTCACCGGGCGCGAGTCGAATGCCGGCCAGCGATAGTTCTTCTTCGACACCGTCGTCTTCAATTCGCAGCGCCGGCGAAGGTTGCGACTGACCGTGCACGCAGATGGCGCACGCGATCTCTGCGCCGAAGAATGCTTCCCACCGGTCGCGCATCCACGGCGGGTAGGCTTGCAGTTCGCGCGGCGGATTCGCTTTGGATGGAACGCTCTGTTTCGGTTGCATGGCGAGTTTGCGCAAGACTGCGTTGACCATGGCAGAGGCGAAGCGATGTCCGGATTGCTTGGCGAGTTCCACGCTTTCGTCAATGGCGGCGCGGGCCGGGATGCGATCGAGATGCAGCAGTTGAAATGCTCCCAGGCGCAGCGCGATGAGCACTTCCGATTCGAGCTTTGCGTTGGGACGCTTGAGAAGCGGGCGCAGAGATTGATCGAGTTCGACTTGCCAACGCAGCACGCCGAGTACCAGAGCAGTGGCAAGATTTCGATTCTGCGGGGCGAGTGCCGAGACGGCCTTTCCACGAAGTAGGTCGTCGGAGTGCGCCTGTCCGCGGTCGACTGTGCGCAGGATTTCGAAGGCCGCGTTGCGCGCTGCTGAAACGCGGGCCACCGGCTCAACCCAACCTAAATTCGGACTGGCGGGTGGGCGGCAGGCCGCGAAGAAACTCTTCCGCCTGCATGCGCTTCTTGCCTTCGACCTGCACTTCGAGCAGTTCGAGCCAGGTTTGCTGCGCGCACGCGACAAACATGCGGGCCTCGCGCGCGAGAACCTGGCCGGGTCCCGCAGACCCGGAAGCAGCACCCAGCGAACCGCCGGCAACGACCATGCGATGCACGATCAGGTTCTTTCCGTTGAGGCTGGTAAACGCGCCGGGCCACGGCTGAAAGCCACGCCAGCGGTTCTTCAGCGCGGTCGCCGTGCGCGCAGCAAAATCCATGCGGCCGTTTTCTCGCTGGAGAATTGGAGCAAGGGTGGCCTGCGCGTGGTCTTGCGGCTTGGGAACCACATCGCCCGACTCGAGGCCGGCCAGTGTCTCGACCATCAGCGGCGCTCCACTAATGGCGAGTTCTTGGAAAAGGTCCACCGCCGTTTCTTCGGGACCAATTGCCAGTGCCTGTTGCAGCAAGACTGGGCCGGTGTCGAGGCCTTCTTCAAGCAGCATGGTGGTGTTGCCCGTCACCTCTTCGCCCATGGCAATGGCCCACTGAATGGGCGCGGCGCCGCGATACTTGGGCAGCAAAGATGCGTGCAGATTGATGCAACCGAACCGCGGCAGAGTGAGCATCCAGGGCGGAATGATGCGGCCGTAGGCGACGACGATGATCGCATCGGGCGCAATCGCCTCAAGGTGCGCACGGAACTCAACATTGTTGCGGATCTTGTCAGGCTGGGTGACGGAAATCCCGGCTGCGGCGGCAACTTGCTTGACGGGTGGTGCGGTAAGCTCCTGCGCGCGGCCTACCGGACGGTCTGGCTGCGTCACCACCCAAGAGATCTCGTGTCCGGTTGCCATTAACGCTTCAAGCGTGGGCACAGCGAATCGGGGAGTTCCGCAGAAGACAAGTTTCACAGCTTACCATTTGCCTTCGCGCTGCATTTTGCGAATCTTGCGCAGGTTCAGGTCGCGCTTGAGCGGGCTCATGCGAGTGATGAAAAGCACGCCGTCAAGGTGGTCGATTTCGTGCTGGAAGGCGCGCGACAGCAGTTCTTCCCCATCCATCTCGAACCACTTGCCGTGCTCATTCTGGGCGCGAATCTTGACTTTGAAGGCGCGCTGAATCTTCTCGCGGATGTCAGGGAAGCTGAGGCAGCCTTCCTCTTCGTATTGCTTGCCTTCCCGGAAGGTGATCTCGGGATTGATGAGCACCAGCTTGTCTGCCGGGTTCTTGCCCATGCTGAGGTCGATGACGGTGAGGCGCTTGGGGACGGACACCTGCGGAGCGGCCAGGCCGATGCCTTGCGCGGCGTACATGGTTTCGAACATGTCGGCCACGAACTTCCGCAGCTCTTTATCGAACTCCGCGACGGGTTCGCCGGGCTGCGAAAGGACCGGCTCGGGATATTTGATGACCTTTAGAATCATGAACTGCTAAAAGCTCCTGACTAAAAACTCCTAATCTGTTCGATGTAACCAAGAAAGTTTCGTTTCATCTCGAGAGCCGAGTCGCCGCCGAACTTCTGTTGCGCCAGGCTGGCGATGGTTAGCGCCACCATGGACTCGGCGGCGACGCCCGCTGCCGGTACCACGCAAATGTCGCTGCGCTCGTAGCTGGCGCTGGTGGCCTCGCGGGTATCGAAGCGAACCGATTCAAGCGGCCGGCGCAGCGTGGAAATAGGCTTCAGGTAGCCGCGCACCACAATGTCCTCGCCGTTGGAGACACCGCCTTCCATCCCGCCGGCGTTGTTCTGATCGCGGATGAAGCGAGTGGGGCGCCCGGTAGCATGCTGGGCGTAGTGGATTGCGTCGTGGACCTCTGAACCGAACGATTCGGCGGCGGTAACACCGCGCCCAATCTCAACCGCTTTCACGGCCTGCAGGCTCATCACCGTCCAGGCAAGCAGGCCATCGAGTCGCTCGTCCCAATTGGCATAGGTGCCTAGGCCGGCGGGAACGCCGTGTACCACCACCTCAAAGACGCCACCCACTGTGTCGCCGGTGCGCGCAACCTCCTCAACTTCTTCTTTCATGCGCGCTTCGGTGTCGGGGTCCACGCAACTCAGCAAGATTTCATCCTTCGCGCAGACGGCGGTGATCTCTTCCCAGCTAGCCGTCCGGTCAAGCTCGACGCGGCCGACGCGGATGACGTGGCTGGCGATTTCAACGCCGAGTTCGCGGAGCATGAGCTTGCAAAATGCGCCGGCGGCTACGCGCCCCGTGGACTCACGGGCGGAGGCGCGCTCCAGCACGTAGCGCGCATCGGGGAAGTTGTATTTGAGGGCGCCTGCCAGGTCGGCGTGACCGGGACGCGGCGACTCGACGGCTTGGTGCTTGGCGGGATCACCCGCTTCGACGGGCAGCTTCTCTTCCCAGTTCTTCCAGTCGCGATTGACGATCTCGATGGCGATGGGCGAACCAATGGTTTTGCCATGCCGCACGCCGGAGAGCACATGGGCCTTGTCAGTTTCGATCTTCATGCGACCGCCGCGTCCGTAGCCCTGCTGGCGGCGCCACAACTCGCGGTTCACGAAATCGAGATCGACGGGGACGCCGGCGGGAAGCCCGGAAACCAGCGCAATCAGCGCCTCCCCATGGGATTCCCCCGCAGTTGAAAATCGGATCATAACTGCTTTGATTGTAATGGATCAGTGGACAGTGAACAGCGAACAAGTGGCCGCTAGTCGACACCGCGCATCTTGCCGCCGGGGAGAAGCTGGAACTTGCGGCCGCGCCAGTGGATCCTGCCGGAGGTGTAGCTGGCCATCCAGAAGAAGAAGCCCATCAGGTCGCGTATGGGGTAGAGCGCCAGCAGATTGAACCAACTTCGGTCGCGAACGACCCAATTTCCCACGGCGATTGCGAGGGCGAGGCGCGAGGCCATAGCCCAGGCGAGGAGCGTGACGGCGATGGAAGCGTGGCCGAGAACGAGCGCGCTGGCGAAGCCGAGGAGGCCGAAGGGCATGCTGAAGGTGAGGGCGGTGCCAAAGTGGCCTTTGGGGCGCGAGAAGCGAGTCGACTTCATCCAACGGGCCTGGTGAAGCATGGACTGCCAAAAACTCGAGTTGATGACGATGTGGTCGATGGCGTGATGGCTGAGGACGACGGTCTGGCCCAGTTTGTGGGTTTCGTTGCCGAGGATGAAGTCGTCTGCGCAGTAGTCGGCGGTAACGCGGAAACCTCCCATGCGGCGGATCGTCTCGCGGCGAAAGGCCATGGTGGGGCCGAGCGCGAACTGCATGCCTTCAAGACTGCGCGCGACGAGCACGCCGGCGGTCATTTCAACCGACATGCCAACAGCTTCAAACCGCGCCCACACGCCGCCTTCGGCCGCTACGCCTCGGTAGAGGCAGGTGAGGCCGCCAACGCGGGGATTGGCGAAAGGCAGGGCAGCGGAACGGAGATAGTCAGCGGTGACGCGGACGTCGCTGTCGCTGATCACGAAGATGTCGTGACGGGCGGCGGCTTCCATCAGCTCCATTGAAGCGACTTTGGCGTTGATATAGTCGGGCTGCCCGCCAGTCGAAAGGAACTGCACCGGAGTTTCCGGATAGCGAGCCGCGACCTCGCGCGCAATCGCCAGACCGGCGTCCTCGGCGGATCTGGCACAAAAGAGAATTTCGTAGGCGGAGTAGTCCTGCTGAAAGAAGCTGGCCAGGTTCGCATCCAGCCCTGGTTCTGCTCCATGCAGAGGCTTCAGCAGCGTGAGCGGCGGCATGAAGTGTGGCTCGTGGTCCATCGTCAGGTAGGCATCCCGGCGCTCGCGCAGAAAGCGGGGCACGGCAGCCAGCACCATGCCGGTAAAGACGCTGGAGGTGATGAGACCGAAGACAGCAAGAGCTAGAACGGCGTACAGCATGCAGGGAATAGGATACCCGCGCAAGTCGGGCAAAGCGCTGCGACTACCCGCTGCGGCGGCCGGTGGGCTTTGTAATGATGACGGGCTTGCTCACAGAAGGCTTGCGCAGCGGAACGATGGCGCCGGCGGATCCCTGCGCGGCCTGCTGGAAACGCGTCAGCATCTCCGAGCGGACATACTCCACGAAGTTCTGCATCTGGCGGTTCATCTCTTCCATGCGCTCGCGCATTTGCAGAATGATGGCGATCCCGGCGATGTTCACCCCCAGGTCGCGTGCCAGATTGAGAATGAACTCCAGACGCTCGAGGTCCTCGTCGGTGTAGAGGCGCGTGTTGCCCTCGGTGCGCGAGGGCTTGAGCAGGCCTTCGCGCTCGTAGAGGCGCAGGGTCTGCGGGTGGATTTCGTACATCTCGGCCACCGCCGAGATCATGTAGGCACCCTTCGATTTGCGTTTAGCGGGCATGTCTTTTGTTGCCACCAGCTTACAGAAATTGCACTAAAAACGCACCATTTAAAGCTTCTCAAACAACTGCAGGCGCGGATCATTCGGGTTGAGCTTGGCAAGTTCGCGCATGATTTCGCGGCTGCGCTCGTCCTGCAGGTGGGGAACCGCCACATCCACCGTCACAATCTGGTCGCCGCGCTTGCCCGGCTGCTGTGCGCTCTCGACCCCGCGCTCGCGCATGCGCAGCTTTTGGCCGCTCTGGGTGCCGGGAGGAATCTTCAATTGAGCTCGGCCGTCGATGGTAGGCACGTCGACCTTCGCCCCCAGGGTGGCCTCAGGCACAGTGACAGGCACCGTGATCAGAATATCGTCGCCCTGGCGCGTGAAAACCGGGTGCGTGCCGGTGCGCACGATCAGGAACAGGTCGCCGGGCGCGCCGCCGTTGAGGCCTGCGTTGCCCTTGCCTTGGAGCCGGATGCGCTGGCCGTCGCGCGTGCCGGGTTTGATACGGAACTCCACCGTCTCCGCCCGGTCCACCACTCCTTCGCCGTTGCACGTGGGGCAATCGTTGGAGATGCGGCCGGTGCCGTTGCAGCGCGGGCAGGGGATGTTGAACTTCATACGGCCGCCCATTTGCGTGACCTGGCCGGTGCCGCTGCACTCGGGGCATTGCATCGGGCCGCCGGTGTGCGCCTGGCCGTGGCAGGTGGGGCAAACCTCCTGGCGGTGGACCTGGAGGCGCGCCTGGCCGCCGCGAATGGCGGTCCAGAAATCTACCGTGGCCTGGTATTCGAGATCGGTGCCGGGCTGTGGGCCGCGCGGACGGCCGGGCTGCGGGGCGCCCGAGAAGATGCCGGAGAAGATGTCTTTGAAGCTGCCCCATCCGGACGATCCCGCACCGGTCTGAGGTCCCGCGCCGCCGCCGCCCTGGAATCCGGAGAAGTCGAATCCCCCGAAGTCAACCGGCATGCCGCCGCCCTGGCTTTGCTGGCGCGCGTACGCCTCGGCCTGGGCGGGATCGATCTGGTCGGAGTAGAAGCCCAACTGGTCATAGACCTTGCGTTTCTTTCCATCGCTCAGAATGTCATTGGCTTCGGAGATTTCCTTGAACTTTTCCTCGGACTTCTTGTCATTCGGATTCACGTCGGGGTGATACTTTCGCGCCAGTTTGCGGAACGCCTTGCGGATCTCCTCCGGCGTGGCCGTCTTCTTGACCCCGAGCATCGCGTAATAGTCTTTGTTGGTGGTTGTGGCCATGGTTCCCTAACTAATGCAATTCGATTGTTCGACCTTCGTGTGATGT
>Ga0210394_10007753_pt1 | contig 11226 bp, 12 predicted proteins | sample IncBWC12MmetaG_FD_160121 | JGI IMG/M metagenome (GOLD analysis project Ga0210394, IMG submission 160121) | Forest soil microbial communities from Barre Woods Harvard Forest LTER site, Petersham, Massachusetts, United States - Inc-BW-C-12-M | ecosystem: Environmental > Terrestrial > Soil >... | reverse complement strand
GATTTTTACAAAGAAGCGAAATTCTGTTCGATGTGCGGGCCGAAGTTCTGTTCGATGAATGCAACGCAGATCGCGGAGATCTATCAGGGACTGGACCAGAAAGATCGCGAGCAAAAATTCGCGCAACTACTGGAGAAGGTGCAACCCCAGGCGAAGTCTGCGGCGTCATCCTGAGCGTCGAGAAGGTGCAATCCCGCGGAGCGCGCATGAGCAATGAAGAGAGTACCGATGGAACAAATTTGCGAGCAGGAGCGTAACTCAGGGTGGAAGGAGGAGTGCGATGACATTTCTGCTCATTGCGATGCTGATGTATTTTTTGCCGTCGATTATTGGGCACAGGAAGCGGGACTTCACCGGGATCTTTATTTTAAATCTGCTGTTTGGCTGGACGGTTGTTGGATGGGTGATAGCGCTGGTTTGGGCTTGCGCAAGCGACATCCGGCAGCCGGTGTTCGCGATTGCTGGGCCGGCGAGGTACTGCGGACGGTGCGGAGCGATGATCGCGGGCGTTCATTTCTGTCCAAGCTGCGCGCGGCCGCTGTAAGTTGCACGACCGGCAAATCTGTGTCGACGCTGCGTACGCCCGTCGTAAATCCAGGGATTCGCGACAGTCTGGCGGAATTGCGCGGGTGCGTTGGAATTCACGCGACCAGTGCAACTCTCTCCGAAATACTGCCATCCGCTGTAAGTCGCAGGACTCGGCCAGGTGAGAATTTTGGCTGCGCCAGTGGAATTTCCCACCCTTTGCTGAGGAACGCAAAGGATGGGGCGCTCGTAAAAGCGAGAATTGTACTTCTCCCAGGACAAGCCGGCGGTACGCGAACCGATGCTGACTCGGGGGTGCGCTGATGGCGAATCTGCAAGCTGGCGAGACGCTGCGCGAGGAGTTCAATCGTTGGGCGGATGCGGGCAAGGGCGAGGAGATGGAGCACGACCATTGGCCCATCGCCAAGCCTACGCTCGGGCTGATGCAGATCGAGCCAACCGACAATATCCTGGATGTGGGCTGCGGCGCGGGATGGCTTTCGCGCGTTCTCGCGAAGCGCGTCCCGGAGGGCCGCGTGGTGGGAATGGATATTTCCGACGAAATGATTCACCACGCGCGGCGCGGCAACATGGATTACACGAATTTGGTTTTTGTTGTTGGCGAAGTGAACGAAATTCCGTGGGAAGCAAACTTTTTTTCGCGCGCGATTTCAGTGGAGTCTTCCTACTATTGGCCAGACCCGGCCAAGGGAATCCGTGAAATTTATCGCGTGTTGCAGGAAAGCGGCTCGGCCTGGATTCTGATCAATTATTATCGCGACAATCCGTATTCCCATCAGTGGGCTGAAAAGCTTGCCGTCCTCACGCATCTGCTTTCCGCCGAAGAGTGGAAGAGAATGTTTCGCGATGCGGGCTTCGCGGACGTAAGCCATCGTCTGCTCCCCGATCCCACGCCTGCTCCTGACGTTTACACTGGCCGCTGGTTCCGCGACGCCGAAGAATTAGCCGCGTTCCGCGCCATGGGCGCTCTCTTAGTTCACGGCACAAAATCCGAGGTTGCTAGCGCTGGAAGGCGAGCCTGTCGACCCGCGTCTCTGCTATAGCCGCGTATCAAGTTGGGTTGAATTTGTTGTCTCTAGTTTTCACCCCCTCCTAAGACCAAACCAAATTGCGCTTGCAGTGTGCTCACGTCGCGATCGCGAGAAAAGGAACAAGCAAGTCCTCACCGCCATCCGCGGAATACGCGGCTGGGTTCGGGATGACAACGTTAAGGCTGGGGCGGGATGACAATGTGGAGCTTCCGGGCGCCGCTGATTGCGGGCAAAAGCGGGTGATTACGCTGGTAGCGCAGCAGATTGTCACTGCGGAGGGGTGGCGTCTTTGATCTCGTGCACGATTTCGCGGGCGCGGGCTTCCTCGTTGGGCATTACGAAAACTTTTCGCGAACCGTCTTCTAAGACGTCTGTACGAGAATAGATGTTGTTCTCGCGCAGGGAGGCTTCGATCATCCAAGTAGTCTCTTCCCCGCTTTCTGACCAGACTTCCACAGTGGCGTCTTGCGGGTTCCAATTGTCGGGGTCCCAATCGTTGTGATCCAAGTCAGGAGCGGTGACGACATCATCCTCCGCAGGTAGCTCCCTGGCGAGTTGCTCTTCCTCTTGATCTGCGGAGTCCTTAGCAATTATTTCCTCGGCCCGATGGTAAAAGGCGGGCGGCACTCCAATTCGAAAGTTTGAATCCAAGTGCTTGAAGACCTGGTGGTGAGTTTGATTGACCTTGAAGGGAATTTCAGCTTCTCGGAATCGTTCGCAAATGGAAATGCACTCACCTTCGTTATCGCCTAGCCACACTTCTTTCAAACTTTCGTCGGACAGCTCGGTGGTCGAGCCGTGGTTTAGTTCCGGGAAGTTTTCTACCAAATCTACATCGCAATCGGGACAATGCGTAAATCCGGAACGGTATTCAGCTTTGCATTGGGGACAAAACATAAAGGCGTTGAGTTTACTACAGAGCGAAAACGAATAAGAAGAAGAGTGGCTTCTCTTAGACAAGAGACACACGAGATTCTAACGTTCGTCGGTGCGCCGTCCGCAGCACACAGGTCCTAGAGATTTTGGAAATGGCGTGCTAGCGTGAAAAATGGGTAGCTAAGTTGGCCGAGTAAATTGACCGTAATTTAGGTGGCGAGAGGAAGAAAAGGAACAAGCAGGTTCCTCGTCGGAGCTATTCCGGCCACTTCGTGGCCTCTTCCCCGAGCTTGACTGATTGATCTCCCGGGCTCGACTAACCGTCGACCTGGGAGCCCTGTCTAGGACTTGGGCGGCCCCGGCGAAGCGGCCTCGTTCGGGATGGCAACTAGAGGCCATCAGGCGTTGGTTGTGCGGGGGGAGCGGGTATAGGACCAGGGAGGCGGGCGAGTGCACGTCAATAGACCGGGTGAAGTCGTGAAACTCCCGAGGGCTCGGGCGCGACAGGACGGGACCTCTAGTAGCACAGCGAGTGAAACGTCGGAGGGCGGGACGGCAGTCAAGCTCGGCGGACTGGCGATTAGTAAGCGATACATAAGCGAAACGGGGAAGACTAGCCGGGCATTTCGCGTGTACATCGATTTGACGGACACAGCGGATTGGTTTCGGGAGAAGATGAACCGGCAATTGTGGACGTGGGAATTGACCATGCCGCTGTTTCGTGTGCTGGAGACGCTGTACAACCAAGGGCCGCAGCGCCAGCACGAGTTGAGCAGAAAATTCAGATGCAGCAAGCAAAATGTTGCGTCGGTGCTGGAGCGTCTAGAGGATAACGGCTGGATACAAAGGAAGAGTGCGAGCCAGCCGCGCACGTCGGAGGGCAAACTGGGTGAATCCCACAGGGAAGAAGGAGAGGGCGGCGGGTCGTTAACGTGATGCTGTCGCCGGAGGGAGTTCAAGAGGTGCGACTGGGATGTGGCAACGGATCAAGAGTGGCGAGAGCGATGAGAAGTGGAGAAGCGAGTATGTCCACTGCGAAATCGAATAGGAAAAAATCGGGGAGGTATGTGACAGATCCGCGAGTGCGAATCGGGCCGGTGTCCCCTGGATGTGGACGGACTGCTGCGCGAACCGGTCACGCACTTAGAGCTTCCTGAAGGGCCTAAGGATTTGTGATAGGGTGACTCAAGACAACTAAAGGGTCCAAAAGCAGGCGCTCGAGGAGAATGCTTTGGAGGACACGCGGCATAAGTGGGTTCACAACATGAAAGGTGTTCTGGAGACCTTGAACCAGGGCGTGATCATCAACGATGATCGCAAGCGCATCGTCTTCGCAAATCGGCTTTTCCTGAAAATGATTGGCTTGCCTGCGGATGAGCTTTTGGGACGACCAGTCACCGACTTGTACCCACCCGCGGATGCTGCAGAGCTTCAAAAGCGTATCGAAAAGCGACAGGCTGAAGGGCAAAGCCAGTATGAGTTCTACCTGCCACAAAGAGGCGGGGGAAAGTTGCCGGTGCTGGTGACTGCGCGCCAAATCGAAGATCCCGAAGGCAACATGTTCGCGGTAATTACGGCCACCGACATTACGGAGCAAAAGCGGGCGGAGAATGCGTTGCGCGAAGCCAATGCGGAGCTTGAGCAGCGCCACCGGGAAATTGAAGAAGACTTACTGCTAGCGGCGCGCGTGCAGCAGAGTTTGGCGCCGAGCGGGTTGTCTTGGGGCAAGGTCTCTGTCGAGACGTTTTATCAGCCGGTGCGAACGATTGGCGGGGATTTTGGGCTCGTTGCGCCGCGCGGAAAGAACCTTAGCTTAATGGTGTGCGACGTCTCGGGCCATGGCATCGGGTCAGCGCTCGTCGCCAACCGCATTTATTCGGAGACCATGTCGCAAATCGAGCGCGGCGCGGGGCTCGGCGCCATGATGAAGCATCTAAATACCTTTGTGAAAGGAAATCTGGGCAGTTCGGTCTTCTTCTTCAGCATGGTCGCTGCGCGGCTGAATTACGACGACCGCAGCCTCGAATTTGCCGGCGCGGGACATCCGCCGGCGATGATCCTTCAGCCGGGCAAGGCGCCGAGGTTACTTGAATCGCGCAGCGCGGTGCTCGGATTGCTCGATGACGCGGTGGATCACGAGGCGGCGACCGAAATTGCGGTACAAGCCGGGGATCGCGTGGTGATTTACACGGATGGCTTTACGGAAACTTTCAACTCCGACAGAGACATGCTCGGCGTCGAGGGCTTCGCGGAAATTGTGCGAGAAACTTCGAAGCTGTCATTACCTGAAATGAAGCAGCAGATCCTGGAGCGAGTGGTAGCGTGGCGGAATGGGCCTGCCGCCGACGATATGTCGCTCGTTCTCATCGAGATTCCATGAATTCGCGATGTTCACGAACCACGTTGACTATGAGAAGGCTGCGGTTTGACTGAACTGAGTGGCGCGGATATACTTCGCGTCTTTGTAGGGCGGATTGGTGAGGTAGAATAGCGGAATGGGAGTTCTCGACAACCGGTTTGAGCGCAGTTACGTCCTTTCCACTGTAGATTACGTTTTCAATTGGGCGCGGAAGAGCGCGATATGGCCGCTGACGTTTGGGCTGGCTTGTTGCGCGATCGAAATGATCGCGTCAACTACCTCGCGATTCGACATTGCGCGGTTCGGCGCGGAAGTTTTTCGGCCTTCGCCGCGGCAAGCGGATCTGATGATCGTGGCAGGGACGGTGACGCTGAAAATGTCGCCGGTGCTGAAACGCGTGTGGGACCAGATGCCCGAGCCGAAGTGGTGCATTTCGATGGGTGCGTGTTCCAGCGTAGGCGGGCCGTTCAATGTGTACTCAGTGCTGCAGGGTGTGGACCGAATCGTTCCAGTGGATGTATACGTGATTGGGTGTCCGCCGAGGCCGGAGGCGCTGTTCTATGCGCTGCTGAAGCTGCAGGACAAGATCGACCTGATGTCGCTGGCCAAGCGGCCCACGGAAGTGAGGCTGAAGCCTGAGATGGTGGAGGAATTCAAGAGCGGTGTGATGGTGGCGCAGTCGCCGCAACCCCGGTAAACGAGAGGCTAATGAATGGCGTTTCTGCGTGTGACGAAGAAGGATGAAGTACCGCCCGGGACCATTCGCGAATTTCAGATTGATGGCAATACGTTTGCGGTGTCGAACGTTGACGGCAAACTTTATGCCATCAATAACCTATGCTTGCATCGCGGAGGCCCGCTGGGTCAGGGAGAGTTGAAAGGAAAGGTGGTTACCTGTCCCTGGCACGGGTGGCAATATGACGTGACCACGGGCAAGCTGGTGACGAATTCGGCAGTGGGATGCGAGACTTATGCGGTGGAAATTCGAGGGGACGACATCTTTGTAGATGTAGGATAAGACTTGACTTAGCAGCTTCGATTCGGTGTGGCTCGAGCAACGACTTTACTAGTTTTGCCCTTCCTGCCAAGATTCCGGCAACAAAGTTGGTCATTTTGCAATCCATTCCGTGTATAGTGCGCGCGACACTTTTTGACGGATGACGCAACCTCCCTCCAAACCTAAGCGGTGGCTGCTGGCTGTGGACCCTCGCGTATATCACTGGGATACTCTCTTTGTGAAGGGCAAGGAAATGTGGCGGCATGCTGGGAACCGTCCCGATGCGCTTCGCCAACTGAAGCAGGTGCAACGAGGCGACCGCGCGCTTTGCTATCACGGCAAGGCGGAGCATGCAGTGTACGCGCTGGCGGAAGTAAGCCGCGATCCGTATCCCGATCCGCACGATCACGACTCGAAGAAAATGGTAATGGATTTGCGCGCGATCGAGCGATTGCCTCGTCAAGTAACCTTGGCTGAGCTGCGCGAAAATAAATTGTTGCGCAAAATTAAATTTTTGAAGAACACGCGGCTTTCGATATGTCCGCTCACCGACGAAGAATATTCTGAAATTTTACGCATGGCTGGGATCGTGGCATCGCCCGGCATTCCTTTGCCCTGACGTTCCGCTCGGCAATTCCAAATTTCAAACTTAGATTTTATGTTTCGCGAGGAGTCCTGGAGGGTTCGCATTTCCGCGCGGCTTGCTCCAGCGTAGAATGGAAATATGCCGGAACTTCCTGAAGTAGAGACGGTGGTGCGCGGGCTGCGCGCAGTTTTGCCCGGCAGACGCATCTTGAATGTGCGGCTGGGGAAAACAGATTTCATCGACGATCCTGCAGCGCTGGAATTGCAGTTGCCCGGAAGTAAAGTGGCGGCGGTGCGGCGTCACGGGAAATTTATTGTGGTGGAACTGGAAGCCGCGAACGGACGCCAGCATGAATCATCACTTCTGATTCATCTGGGTATGACTGGGCAGATCGTGACTTGTTCAGCGGACGTTCCTGTGGCGCCGCATACCCATGTTTTTTTCGGACTCGATGACGGACGCGAACTTCGCTACACGGATATTCGCCGGTTCGGGCGGATGGGAATGCTCGCGAGCGCAGCGCACGAAAGCGTGCTGGGCAAGTTGGGGCTAGACCCGCTGGAAGCGACGGAGGAGGGATTTCGCACGAGAATTCGTTCTCGGCGCGCGCACATCAAAGCGTTGCTACTGGATCAGAGTGTGTTGCGAGGCATGGGCAATATCTATACGGACGAGAGTTTGTGGCGCGCGCGCATTCATCCTCGGCGGCTCGGCGCAAATTTGAGCGATGGCGAAGTGCACAGACTTCACAGCGTGGTGCGGCGCGTGTTGAACGAAGCGATTCGGCTGGGCGGTTCGTCGATTTCGGATTATGTGGATGCGGAAGGGCAACCTGGAGAATTTCAGATCCGACATCGCGCGTATGGGCGCGAAGGAAAGAAATGTTCGCGCTGCGGCAAGAAGATTCGGCGGATTACTGTGGCGGGGCGCAGTAGTTACTTTTGTCCATTCTGCCAACGCGCTCCGAGAGAGCTTCGGCGGCCCAGAGTGCCGCGTGGAAGGCCGCGGCGCTACCTTTAAATCTTCGAAGAGCTGCCTCTGAGCAAAAGTGGTGAACAAACGCCGTTAATCCTTGGGTGGCACAAAGAAATAAACTAAGGCGGCTCCGACTAAGGTAAAAATTCCGGCGTAGAGAAATCCTGCGTTCGGACTGACGCTCGACCATAGAACGCCCACGGCTATGCTCGAGACCAGATCACCAATACCGTTTACGGTAGCGAGTACGCCAAAGCCCGAGCCGCGCACTTGCTGCGGAAGCAATTCGGCGGCCATCGATTTTTCGAGCGATGCTTGCATCGCGCCGTGAATGCCCGCAAGACCGAACAAAACAACGAGGACGGGAATTGTGGGACTGGCAAAAATAAAACCGGCGCAGGCGGCTGTCCCGGTGAGATAGCCGAGTGCCAGCAGATTGCGTTTGCCGGTACGGTCGCCGAGCGCGCCGGCGGGATAAGACGCAGCCGCGTTGACCATGTTATAGAAGGTGTAAAGAGCGACGGCCATGGTTGCGGCGCGCCCGGCGCCGAAACGCGGAGCAAGAATCTGGCTGGCGCGGAGGATTAGAAGCGTGGGCGCGAAATCTCCGATACCGTGCGCAAAAACTCCGGCGAGAAAACGCCAGTAGGGTTTTGGCATTTGTCCAAAGCTGGAAGCTAAACTGGGAGCGCGATGTGCCTCCGCTCCTTTTGCCGCGGGCGCCAACAAAGTAAACGCAACGGCCGCGGCCACGCCGGGAATTACAGTTAATTTCAGAACGCCGCGCGCGCCGATCAAGCCGATCAGAGCGGTGGCGCAAAGTGGTCCCAGCACGGCGCCGAGAGTATCCATGGCGCGTTCGAATCCGAATGCGCGGCCTTGCTGCTCGGGAGCCACGGCGTCGGAAAGAAGTGTGTCGCGCGAAGGGCCGCGACTGCCGCGACCCATCCATCCGAGCGCGCGCATCACCAGAATCGCCGGCCAGGATTGCGCGAACGCGTAAGCGAAGGTAGAAAGGCCAGTGGCCAAGTAACCGACAATGCCAGTGGGCTTGCGCCATTTGGGACGATCAGCAATCCAGCCGCCGGCCAACTTTGCAAAACTCGAAAGGCCGTCTGAAACGCCTTCGATAACGCCGAGTGCAAAAGCGGGCGCCCCCAGGCTCGCGAGAAAAGCCGGAAGAATCGACGTTGCCGCTTCGTGCCCCAAGTCGGAAAACAGACTGGCCAAGCCGACGCCCAGCACTCCACGCGTGAGCCAACGCTTTGGCGATGAAGATTGATCCACGCTAGAACGTTCGCTCATGTTTGCGAAAAAGATCAGTGGGCGGCTCTATTGCGGAGTGTTGTAGATGTCGAACTGTCGATTAGGGGCGCCGTCAAACTTACTATTCTTGCGGCCCAATTTGAGCGCTTTTCTGCATCGAGCCAGATTATTGGTGCGGACAAATTGTTGAAAGGCGGCGAGGAGAGAAGCTCGTTCAGCAAATTGTGGATGCGCAATTGAAATGCGCGGTCTTCGGAGCGAAAGCCGTCGCGCGGGATTTCTTCCTGGAGAGTTGGAACGCCGACAAGAAGAGAGTAGCTGGTCATCCACCATGCCAGCCAAGTTTCCAGCTGGGGCTGGCGGGCGAATTTGTTGACGAGGTAGCAATAGTTGTCAAGAACGGAGCGATCGGTAATCACAATGGGCGCGCGAAGTGATGCTTCCAGCTCGGCTGCGATTTGTTGGTGCAAAATCCAAAGCTGGCCGGCGAGAGTCGTTTCCGCATTCACGGGGAAGGGAGATTGGCGCGCGACTTCGGTGACAAGCTCAACGTTATGGTGCGCTTTCTTTAGCAGTGAGCACACTTCGTACACGAGAGTCGTCTTGCCCACACCGTGTGTGCCAATCAGTGCGACTTTCAAATCGCGGCCTCCATCTGGGTCATTTTGTTCTAGCATACTTGCAAAGTTATGAAAACCGGGCTTGCAACGTTCCATAAAGCATGCACGTCTACTAGTCGACGAACTGACTGCAGATTTGTTTGGAGGGAACTGAAATGAAGCTTCGGCGTATCTCTACTCTTGGTTTATTTGTGATGTTCGGGGTTGTGCTAACTTTAAGCGCAGTTTATGGGCAACGGGGCACAGACACTGCGAAAGACCCCGTAGCCGAAGCAGACGAAAAAATTATCGCCGAGATTCACGACCATAACGAGATCATGACCAACCTGGAATATCTTTCCGATATGATTGGCGCGCGCTTGACCGGTACAGAAAATCTGAAGAAGGCGAATGATTGGACGCGCCAAAAATTCGCAGACTATGGCGTAACAAATCCGCAGCTGGAGCCTTGGACTGTAGCGCACACCTGGACGCGAGTAAGCGCGACAGCACAAATCGTCAGCCCTGCAGTTCACACGCTAACGATCGCATCGTATGCCTGGGCGCCTTCCACAAATGGCATGGTACGTGGCCGTGTGGTTTACGTGAAGGCGCGCACTATGGATGACCTCACGCAATACAAAGGCAAATTGAAGGATGCGATCGTGATTTCCGCGGAGCCGAATCTGCTGCCTGCTCCGGACCAGCCCGCGCCGAATCCGGTGGATGTGCCGTACGGAGATTCATTTTTGCTGCTTGCGCCACGACCTCCGAGCGCCGAACCCGTATACGGGCCGGATTTCCGCAAATTTCTTCAAGCACGGACTGCGTTTTTCAAGAATGAGGGTGTGTTGGCGACGCTTACGGATTCTGGTAAACCCGACGGCCTGCTGAATATGACGGGAATGGGCGGACGTAACTATGATATCGCTGGGATTCCTGCCGCATTTGTGTCTTCGGAAAGTTATGGAATGATTTGGCGCTTATTACAACGTGGAGCTGTGGACGTGGAATTGAATATTACAAATTCAATTGGAGACAAACCCACGGAGGTTTACAACACGGTAGCTGAAATTCGCGGAAGCGAGAAGCCGGACGAAATCGTGATACTCGGCGCGCATCTGGATTCGTGGGATCTCGGCGAAGGTACAACGGACAACGGGACCGGATCGATGATAGTGCTGGAAGCCGCGCGTGCACTTCAGAAGGTCGGCTTGCAGCCAAAACGAACTATCCACTTCGTGCTTTTTTCCGGCGAAGAGCAAGGTTTGGTTGGTTCGCGGGCCTATGTTGCCGCGCACAAAGACGAATTGCCAAAAATATCGGCTGCGCTAATCCACGATACCGGCACGGGACGGGTGGTGAGCATCAGCCTGATGCGAAATTATCAGGACCGCGAGATGATGGACAAAGTTGTGGCGCCGCTGCATTCGCTCGGCTTGGTGGAATTGACTCAGCGGTGGATGGCCGGAAGCGATCACAGTTCTTTTGAAGAAGCTGGTGTTCCCGGATTTTTCTGCTTACAGGAGCCTGCGCAATATTTCCAAACGCATCACACGCAGGCGGACACTTTCAATCAAGCGCACGAAGCGGATCTGGTGGAGGGAGCGCAAGTGATGGCTGCGTGGGCTTACAATGTTGCGCAGTTGCGTGATCTTCTGCCACGAAAGCCGGTGGCTGCTTCCGGCACAATTGCAGGAAATTAGAATTTTATTTTCGCGGGCCTTGACGAGAGAGAATCTATGCGAGCGGTGCTGCAACGGGTGACACACGCGCGCGTGCTGGTGAATGGAAACGTGTGCGGCGAGATCGGGCCTGGGCTGGTCGTGCTCATCGCGGTGTGGCGCGACGATGTGGCCGCGACTGCTGCGTCGATGGCTGAAAAAATCTTGAACCTGCGAATTTTTAGCGACGAGCAGGGGAAAATGAATCGGTCGGTGGTTGATAGCGGAGGCGCCATTCTAGCTGTGTCGCAGTTCACTTTATACGGC
>Ga0210394_10007752_pt1 | contig 11226 bp, 10 predicted proteins | sample IncBWC12MmetaG_FD_160121 | JGI IMG/M metagenome (GOLD analysis project Ga0210394, IMG submission 160121) | Forest soil microbial communities from Barre Woods Harvard Forest LTER site, Petersham, Massachusetts, United States - Inc-BW-C-12-M | ecosystem: Environmental > Terrestrial > Soil >... | reverse complement strand
AGCGAAAATCGACCGCGTACTTGAGGTTGCCGGTGGCATCCAGGCTCGTCAGGCTCGGTTCCTCACCGTACAGGCCGCCTTGGACCGGGTCACCGATCAAAAGCAGCGGTGCGGCGGCTCCATGGTCGGTGCCTCCACTGGCGTTCTCCTTGGGTCGCCGGCCGAACTCGGACCATGTGGCGATGAGCACCTTGTCCGCCATCCCGTGGGCACTCAGGTCCTGGTAGAAGGCTCCGACGGCTGAATCGAGGTAGCCCATCAGGTCGTCGTGTCGGTTGAGCTCCGTGTAGTGCGTGTCGAACCCGCCAAGCGTGACGTGGAGGAGCTTGACTCCGGTCCCTGTGACGATCAGCTCGGCGGCGAGCTGCAGCGCCGCCGCAAGCTGGTTCTTCGATGAGTAGACGAGCTTGACCTTGTCGCTGTAATCCGCCATGGGCTGGTAGCTCGCAGACGAGGTGCGCAGGGTGGCCATCGTCTCGGTCGCGGTCGCGATCGCGGTGTCGAACAGCGCGCCGTAAATTCCGGGCGTGCCCTTGTAAAGAGCGCCGACCGCTGCTTCGACCTCGCTGCCGCCGCTGAAACCAAATGTCTTTTGGTCCTGGATCACAGTCATCGTCGCCTGCAGGTCGCGCAGCGCGCCCGGGACGTCGGTCGCTCCGCATGCGCAACCCGTCAGGGGGTGTCCGTTGGAGTCGTACGAGGTGGCGAGAGTTCGGCCAAGCCAGCCGTCGACCTGCCGGCGCGTGGGGTCACCCGTCTCCCAGATGCGAATTGACTCGAAGTGTGAGAAGGTCGGGTTTGGATATCCGACTCCCTGGACGATCGCCACCTTGCCCTTGTCCCAGAGGCCCTTCATCTGTCCGAGGTTGTGGTTGAGACCGTACTGGCTGTTCAGCGGCAGCGCCTGCGAGACCATGGGACCGGCGAGCTTGGGCCGCAGATCGTGCAGCGACGGGTCTGCCAACGGGACGAGCGTGCGGAGGCCGTCATTCCCGCCCGCGAGCTGGATCATGACCAGCACGTTGTCGTTGGTCATGCCCTCGCGCTTGGCGGCGTAGACGGCGCGTGCGAAGGCATCCGGCACCGCCGCGTACCCGGCGGCCAACCCGGCTGCGCCGGCTCCGAACACAAGGCCGGCCCTCAGAAAGTCCCGCCGCTTGAGCTGGTTGATGCCAATCTCTTTGGTCATAGTTCCTGCACCTACTTGAGCTGAAATTCCGGGGAGGCGAGGGTGATGAACCAGCGCGCGCGGTCATCGGCGGCCTGGTTCAAAAGACTTGCGGTCTGGGAGCTGAGAACGCCATCGAGCTGTTGGCGTGGAGCGTCCGCCGCCGAGGGCAGCGCGGTCTTGATCTGACCGAGCGCCGCGGTCACAAAATTCACGCGTTCGACAACCGTGCTCGAAGAGATCCACGCGTCGTTGTTCGGCCAGCCGCTGACGTCGGGCGGGTCGAAGAGCGACTGGCCCATTCCCGAGCCGGCGTTCGCGATCAGTTTCGAGAGGTTGGTCGCGCCAAGCGCCCGGGCGGCGTGGACCATGAAATCGGCTGGGCCTTTGACCAGCGTTCTGTAGCTTTGCGCGGAGCTGAACTCCGGACTCATGAACACGGCGCGCATCAACGTCTTCATGTCGTAATTGCTGCGCCGGAAGGCGTCCGCGAGACTCTTGACATAGCCGGCGTCCGGCTGCGCGGCGACAAAATGCTCCGCGACCTTCGTGGCGATGAACAGGGCGGTAGCAGGCTGGGCGAGGATGCGGTCGATGACACCCTGTGTGTCGAGCGGACCCGTCGTGCCGAGATAGGAGACGGCTCCCTTAAATGCCCGCCGAGTGTTGAACACACCCGGGCGCTGCGTCGAGTAAACGGGCAAATTACGAGTCACGCCGGCCGCCACCGTGACCGTCGCGCTCGAATCCGGCTGGGGCACCTGCCACCCGGCGAGCGCTTTCGCACTCTCACGGACGTCGGTCTCCGTGTAGTTTTCGGGACCCATTGTGAAGAGCTCCATGAGCTCGCGCGAGTAGTTTTCGTTAGGGCTCTGGCCGGTGGACGTCGCAAGGTCGAGGTAGCGCAGCATCGCCGGGTCTGTGGTGACCTGCATCAGCATCGGTCGCAGGTTGGTCAGCGACATACGACGCCATGTGAGGTTCTGCCAGTACATGAACGTGTCGTCGGCGACCTTGCGGAAGTCGCTGGTGAAATGACCGTGCCAGAAAAGCGTCATGCGCTCTGCGAACGGCGTTGTCGTGCTGAGCATGTGGTCCAGCCACCATTGCTGCAGCTGGCCGACGGCGAAAAGGCCACCCGGAGTCGGCGCGGCGGCCAAAGCCGCGGGCTCAACCGGGCTTGTTTCAATCAGCCTGTCGACTGTCTTGTTGAAACCGTCGGACAGCGCCGCCTCCAGCTGCATGGGCGTGTAACCGAAGCTGGTCCGGCGCAGGAGCTGCATGACGCGTGCTGACTCCGAACCCAGTGGCGAGACCCAGTCCAGGGCGGTTCCGGCTTTTGGTTTGGCCAGGCTCTGCATCGATCCGCCCAGCAGGCGGACCGCGCCGACACCGACCCCGGTGGCCAGAGCGGCCGCCAATGCCTGGCGGCGGGTGAGGCCTCGGCGGACCGGTGCAACAGGTGTAGCGACCTTCTCTTGACTTGGCGCAAGGCTCATTTGCCACATTCAATCCGGCCCCGCCGCGCATGGCATCAGCCGGATGTGAAGAATTCGTAATCGGAACCGAGAGTGGAATCAGACGCTGCTAACGCACCCCGCAGCCGAGCGCGCAGCGGCACGTACGAAGCGTGGTACCTGAGCGTTGCAGATCCTACCCGGAGGCAGGGTTACTGGATCCGATACACGTCGTTCAACCCCGCGCGGCGTGGAGCCGAAGACGAAGCGCATTCAGCCCTCTGGGCTTTTCGCTTCGACCACGACGACCCAAGCGCGAACTGGGGCGCGAAAGAGACGTTTCCGCAGGCGGACCTGAATGTCCAAGCGCGACCGTTCGTGCTCCGCCTCGGCGCCGCGCTGCTCGCTCATGACGGATGCACAGGCGACGTGCACAGCGACCGAGGCACGATGAGCTGGGACCTCCGCTGGGACTCACGCGAGCGGCCGTTCCCCTTCGTTCGCCCACCGTGGGACGGGATCTCGTCTGTCGCCAACATCGCCTCACAGCCGGCGATCAAGGTTTCCGGCACGATCGACGTGAACGGCAAGCGTGCGCACCTCGAAAATGTGCCCGGTGGTCAGCAGCACACATGGGGATCGAGCCATGCGCTGGAATGGAACTGGGGCTTTGCGTCCGGCCCCGATTTCTGGATGGATGGCGGCACCTCGCGCGTGCGCTCTCGACTGGGGCGGGACCTGTCTGGAACTGCAGTGGGCGCGCACATTCGCGAGCAACGGTTTCTGCTGAATGGACTCGCGCAGGTCCTGCGGTCACGCGGACCGATCGACGCTGATTCGTGGACGGCGGAGGCCAGGCTGGGACCGCGCCGGCTGCACGTTCAGGTCACCCCGAGGCGCTCCGACCTGATTGGCGTGACGTACGCCGACCCGCGCGGCGGGTCGCGGGTTTGCTATCACACCGAGGTCGCCGACCTGGAGCTGCGACTGACCCAGGGCGAGCAGGTGCTGGCGCGAATTCGCCGGCCGGCGTCGGCCGCCTTCGAGTACGGAGCGGAATCTCCCGTGACCGGCTTGCCGGTCCTGTTCTGACGGGCCGGCCTGGCCAGCCTGGGCTGTGAGAATGGCGAGCGATCGGAGGTTTCGCCGGTACCGTGGGCCGGGTTGGGGGAGGACCCTGGAGGGAACTGGGAGGGTCCCCACGATGGCTTGCATTCTCGATTGTGTTACGTCGTAATGTTGTAACACCATGACAGAACTAGCCACCACCCTACCGACCGAGCGCGAAGCCCTTGACGCCTACTCCACGACGGTAACGTCGGTCGCCGAGCGGGTCCTCCCCTCAGTCGCGAGCCTGCGCGTCGGGCGCGCCGGGCGCGGCGGCGCCGGCTCCGCGGTCGTCATCACACCTGACGGCTTCCTAGTCACGTCCGCCCACGTGGTCGCGCAGGGCGGCTCGGCCAGCGCTTCCTTCCTGGACGGCAGCGAGTACGACGTCGACGTGGTCGGCGCGGATCCGCTGTCCGACCTCGCAATCGCCCGCGCCCGCGGAGCGACGATCGAGCCGGTGCGGATCGGAAACGCGGACCAGCTCCGAGTCGGACAGCTCGTGGTCGCGGTCGGCAATCCCCTCGGCTTCTCCGGGTCCGTCACGTCTGGGGTCGTTAGCGGGTTAGGCCGCTCGCTGGCGACCGCCGACGGCAACGGGCACCGACGATTCATCGAGGACGTGATCCAGACCGATGCGGCGCTCAACCCAGGCAACTCGGGCGGCGCGCTCGCCGACTGGCAGGCGCGCCTGATCGGGGTCAACACCGCAGTGGCGGGGATGGGCCTCGGCCTCGCGGTCCCGATGAACCGGACCACCGAAGCCATCCTGTCCGCTCTGATGCGCAACGGCCGCGTGCGCCGCGCCTATCTGGGCATCGCCGGCGGAACGCGGGCCCTCCCGCCCGCGACCACACAGAAGCTTGGCCAGAAAGCCGGCGTCGAGGTGCAGGAGGTTGTTGCGGGCAGCCCTGCCGCAGGCGCGGGGCTTCGCAACGGGGACATCATCGTCTCGGTGGCCGACGTTTCCGTCACCAAGGCGGGCGACCTGCAGCGCCTCATGGTCGAGACGCGCATCGGCTCGAAGCTCACGCTGAGCGTGCTCCGCGCCGACCACCTCGTCACGCTCGAAGTCGTGCCTGTGGAGCTTGCCTAAACCACAGCGGCTACACTCGGCACGTTGGCCAAGAAGCCGATTCAGACCTTGCTGCGGGCGGTGCCGAAGGACGGGCGCGTCCGGATGGCGGATGTCGACGCCGACTCGACCCCAGGACTGAAGAGCCGCAAGCGACTCACGCGCGACACGAAGAAACACCGAGCCAAGCTCTTCGACCTACAGGAGCGCCTGTACGCGGAGCACAAGCGATCTCTTTTGATCGTGCTGCAGGGCATGGACACCGGCGGCAAGGACGGCACCGTCACGCACGTGATCGGAGGTACCAACCCACAGGGGGTTTCCATCACGGCGTTCAAGCAGCCGACGCCTGAGGAACGCCGCCACGGCTTTCTCTGGCGCATCCGCAAACGGCTTCCGGACGACGGCCAGATCGGCATCTTCAACCGATCGCACTACGAAGACGTGCTCGTCGCCCGCGTCCACGCTCTCGCCAAGCCACCCATCATCGAGCGCCGCTATGGGGTGATCAATCGCTTCGAAAGAGACCTGGTCCGCAGCGGGACGAAGGTCGTCAAGATCTGCCTTCTCATCTCATACGACGAGCAGCGTCGCCGCCTCCTCGAGCGGTTGCGTGACCCTGACAAGAACTGGAAATTCAAAGAATCCGACATCGACGAGCGCGCCCTCTGGGATGACTACATGAGCGCCTACAGCATCGCCATCACTAAGTGTTCGACCGAGTGGGCGCCGTGGTACGTCGTCCCGGCGAACGACAAGGATTACCGGAACTGGGCCGTTTCCCGCCTCCTGATCGAGACGCTGGCAGAAATGAACCCTCAGTACCCACACCCGAAGCTGGACATCCCCCGCCTGGTCAAGCGCCTGCAGGCGTAGCCAAGCTCAAGGTTTGGTGCGTATGCCTTGGCGCGGGCACCAGGCGACCAGTTCCAGGTTCTCGAGCACCCTCCTCTAGAGACAAAGAAACCCCGGGTCTTGCGACCCGGGGTCTCAGTTGGTTTCTCTAATTAAAGAGTGCGAACGCTCTTGGCGCGCGGGCCCTTGGGGCTCGCCTCGACCTCGAACGAAACCTTCTCGCCACCCTGGAGGCTGTCGAAGTCGCCTTCGGTGCCACTCCGGTGGAAGAAGAATTCCTTACCGTCTTCGGCTGCGATAAATCCGAAGCCACGGTCCGCGACCAGTTTCTTGATGGTGCCTGTAGGCATTTCCATCTCCTATCTCTCGAACTTGGGCCAACTCAACTACGAGGCCCGTTCGAGAAACTGGCGACCTGCGTGAGCGTCCGCACTGTGCGAACTGAAGAGAGTATACCCCAGACGGTCAGCCGCTAACCGCGGAGGTCTCCGCCTGCCTCCGGGCGCGGGACTGGTCGACCTCTGTGAGGTGCCGTTTGCGAAGCCGCAAATGCTGCGGCGTGACCTCGAGGAGCTCGTCGTCCCCGAGGAAGTCCAGGGACTGTTCCAGGCTCAATTTCGAAGCCGGAGTCAGCCTCACGGAGATGTCGGACGTGGACGAGCGGATGTTCGACTGCTTCTTCTCGCGGCACACATTGACCCGGATGTCACCAGGCCGCTTCTGGATGCCGACGATCATGCCTTCGTACACCTCTTCGCCGGCCTCGATGAAGGTGGTTCCGCGCTCCTGCGCGCCCGCCAGCCCGAAGGCCAGCGACTTGCCCGCGGACGACGCCGTGAGCGCTCCGTTGCGCTGCTCGCGGAACTCGCCGAGGAACGGGCGGTAGCCCATGCCGATCGAGCCCATCAAACCCGTGCCTGCGGTCAGGGTGAGAAAGGTGTTGCGGAAGCCGATCAGGCCGCGCGTCGGGATCAGGTACTCGAGCCGGACGCCACCCTTTTTGTCGTAGGTGATCTCGAGCATCTCCCCACGCCGCCTGCCCAGTGCCTCGGTCACCGCACCGAGGTTCTCCTCGCGCACATCCACAGTCAGGTGTTCCACCGGCTCCATACGCTGGCCGTTGATCTTCTTCACGATGGCCTCGGGGCGCGAGACCTCGAACTCGTAGCCCTCGCGACGCATCGTCTCGATCAGCACTGCAAGGTGCAGCTCGCCCCGGCCGCTGACCGTGAAACCCTCGGCGGCGGCCATGTCCTCGACATGAAGACCGAGGTTCGTGTCGAGCTCTTTGTAGAGTCGTGCGCGCAGCTGCCGCGAGGTCGAGAACCTGCCCTCGCGACCGGTGAACGGCGAGGTGTTGACGCCGAACGTCATGCGCACCGTCGGCTCATCGATGGCGATCCTCGGGAGGGGGTCCGGCGACTCGGGATCGGCCAGCGTGTCTCCGATGGTCACCTCGTCCAGGCCGGTCAGCATGACGATGTCGCCGGCACTGGCGCTGGGGACTGCGACCCGGTCGAGGCCGCGATACACGAGCACTGTCACGACCTTGGCCCGCCGGGGCTCGCCCGTGGCGCCGAGCACCGCGATCGAGTCGCCCGGGGCGACGCTGCCACGCGTGATGCGTCCGATCGAGATGGTCCCCGTGTAGTCGTCGTAGGCGCGATTGGCGACCAGCATCTGGAAGCCGCCCTGCTCCACCACCGGGGCCGGGAAGGTGTCGATGATCGTCTTGAACAGCGGCTCAAGGTCAGGCGCGAGCTGGTCGGGTTTCAGCCCGGCACGGCCCTCTTTGGCGATGGCGTAGACGACAGGGGCTTCCAGCTGGTCGGCATCCTCCGCCAGCTCGAGAAACAGGTCGTGCACACGATGGAGCGCCTGCGCGGGGTCCGCGTTTTTGCGGTCGACCTTGTTGATGACCACGATGATTCGCAGCCCGACCTCGAACGCTTTGCGCAACACAAAGCGCGTCTGCGGCATGGGACCTTCCGCGGCATCGACCAGGAGCAGGCAGCCGTCAGCCATGTTCAGGACGCGCTCGACCTCGCCCCCGAAATCGGCGTGGCCCGGCGTGTCGATGATGTTGATGGTCACGCCCTCGTGCCTCACGGAGGTGTTCTTGGCGAGGATGGTGATGCCCTTCTCACGCTCGAGGTCGTTCGAGTCCATGATCAGCGTGCCGACCTCCTGGTTGTCCCGGAAGGTGTGGCTCTGCTTCAGCAGGGCATCGACGAGCGTCGTCTTGCCATGGTCGACGTGCGCGATGATCGCGACGTTGCGGATGTCATGCCGAAGGTTGGTTGGGGTCATTTGATGGCAGCAGGCACTATACGGAGCGCGCGCTGCTCACTACGTACCGAAAGCCGCTGAAGGCTAAACCCTGACTCGCTCGGCTCGAAGCGGGGCGCCGATCTCGTTCAAGAAGCTCAGGAGCTCGCGATAGGACTCGAGGAAGGACGTCTCGTAATAGGCGATCCCGCGCTCCTGACAGAAGCGCTCGATGATTGGCTGCGCGCGCCGCATGTTAAGGCGCGGCATGCCCGGGAAGAGGTGATGCTCGATCTGGTAGTTGAGCGACCCGTACCAGAGGTCGGTGAGCGGGTGGCCCCGAACGTTGCGCGCGGTGAGAACCTGCGTCCGCACGAAGTCCATCCGCGAGTCGGAGCCCGTCTGCGGCATGCCCTTGTGGTTGGGAGCGAAGACGGCTGCCATGTACGCTCCGCCGACGCCTTTCTGGATGAGCACGACCATGAGTGCCGACCATGGCCCTAGGAAATACACCATCGCGCCCAGGTACAAGACCGCGTGGACGGCGATCAGGACGAATTCCAGGCGGCGGTAGCGTGAGGTCTCTTTGATCAGGTAGGAGAAGCCGGCCACGTGCATGCTCCACGCGAGGAGGGTGGTCAGCGGGAAGAAAAGGTAGGCCTGGTACATGGCGGCAAGCCTGCCTGCGCCGCGCCTGGCCTGCGCCTGCTCGTCGTTGTAAGCGATGGCGCCGACTTTGATGTCGGGGTCCAGGTCGACGTCGTTTGGGTTGCCGTGATGGCGGTTGTGCTTCTGCACCCACCAGCCGTAGCTCACGCCGAGCAGCAGGTTGGCTGTGACAAGCCCGACGAATGCGTTCTTGCCGGCTGAGTCGAACATCTGGCGATGACCCGAGTCGTGCAGCTGGAAACCGAGCTGCACGGACATGACCGCAAGCCCGACCGCGGCGAGCGCCTGGCCCCAGATCGTGCCGACCGTGAACACGAGTAGGAGGCAGAGAAACCACAAGACCACGTTGGTCGTGATGCTGAGCGCGTAATAAGCGGGCCGCTTGGTCAGCAGACCGGCGTCCTGAATTCGCCGCTTCAGGATCGCGTATTCGCGCTCGTTCTTGACATCCGGCTGTCCGCCGGATTCCGTTTCCGCAAGAAGGGTTGCCAAAGGTGTCTGGTCGACACACTGCTTGCGGTTGCGTAACAGTATCCATAACAACGGACATCGACGCGCCCCAAGCGCGCACGGCGGCCATTTCCACCTAAAAGCACAGGGGGATGAGACAGGCAATATGTACGGCCGATGAGGATTCGCCGCCGTCCGAGCTCGGTCCTCGACCTCATCGTGGGCCTCTGCGCTTTGGCCTCTGTCGCCTCGCCGTGGTGGATCGGCGTTCCCCCCGCCGACTTCGCCGAGACGTTCGGATTCCAGTCGCCGGCGTGCGGGCTCCTCGTCATCGCACTCGTCGCCGCCCTGTCCCTCGACCTGCGCGTGGCCCTGTTCGCGCTTGCGGTCGTCGAGGTCGTGCTCATCGCCTGGTTCGCCTGGGCCATGTGGGTCGTGACAACGCCGCGTTTCTCAACGCTCGGGTTTCCGTTCATCGGCACCGACCTGATCGGACCAGGTTGGTACGCGGCCGCGGTCGGGTTGCTGGTCGCGGCGGGAGTGGTGGTGAAGGAGCTCGTCGACCGAGATGTCCCGGTCGGATGGGAACTCTGGATGCTCGCCACGCTCCCGGGATATGGACTCGCTCGGCTCGGCCAATGGGGCCGCGGGCTCATGTGGACCACGCTCTTCTCCGCGGCCTTTTACTTTGCTTCGACCGACTCACCTGACCCTGAGCTGTTCGCCGAGTACGGCCGCACTGCCAACGTCCCACCGCCGTATCCACGCGGGCCGGAATGGGTCCTCCTCGCACTCGCAGCCGTGCTCTTCGGACTCAGCGTTGTGGGCACCGTGCGGCGGCGCCAGAGGCAGCTCGAGGCCGGGTAGCGCCGCCGTCCCTTGCCCATCCCCACATTTGATATTGAGGGCAGGTCCGGGAATCGTCCCGACGCTCCAGCAAAGCTCCCCTCGGGTGGGGTGTGGTGCCGAGATCGGGAGTCGAACCCGAACGTCCTTGCGGACATCGGTTTTTGAGACCGACGCGTCTGCCAGTTCCGCCACCTCGGCGCTCTGTTGAGGAGCCTCGACCATACTAATTGGCTCATGCGAGCCGCCCGCATCCTGTGCCTGAGCCTGCTCGTCGCGGCCTGCGGACCCACCCTAGCCCCTACCGCCACCGTGAGCCCATCGGACTCGCCGTCGTATGTCGCGTCCGCGCCCCGGATCGCGCCGCCTCCCGTCTCGCCGCCGACGCCCCCGGGCACCAACCTGCCGGCTTTCGCCTGCGCGGACGTGAGTGGCGGCAAGACGGGCGTGGCGAATGCGGTTACAGCGCGGGTCGCCGAGCAGCCCGGTTACGACCGCTTCGTGCTCCAGTTCGACTCCCCGGTGCCGAGTTACACGGTCAAGCGCCAGGCAACGCCGACTTTCACCAGCGGCGCCTCCGGCCAGACCATCACCTTGAGCGGCACGTCCGGCGTCCTCGTCAACGTTCAAACCGCGACGGGCGCCAACACGTACACCGGATCAACCGACCTCACCAACGACCAATACCTCGTGCTCAAAGAGGCGCGTCAGACCCAGGACTTCGAGGGCCACCTTTCATGGGGACTCGGACTTGGCAAGCCGGCGTGCATGCGGGTTTTCACGCTGACCGACCCGGATCGTCTGGTCGTCGACTTCTCCACGACCTGAGCCGAACGAGCCAGATTCGGCGTACCACCGGTTAATCTTCCCCGGCGAATGGCCATCCAGCCGCCGCCCGCGCCGGTGGTACCGCAGCAAGGGACTCCTCCGACGACCCCCCGGAAGGGAGGTTGCTTCGGCCGCGGCTGCGGGTGCGGGTGCGGCGGCTGTCTGCTCGTGGTCGTCGTTGCGCTGCTGCTCGTGGGCGGAAGTGGCTACTACTTTTTCGTTGTCCAGGCTCAGGCGGCCGTCGCCGCACCTGCCGCCCTCGTCGTGATCAACCAGCCGGTGGACGTCAACGGAAATCCCGGCATTGCGGGCGAGGCGCTCAACCCCAACGACACGGTGCACACCGGAGGCGGCGGCCACGCGGCGATCCAATTTCCCGACGGCTCGTACGTCCGCATGTCTCCCGACACCCAGGTGACTCTCACGTCGGCCCAACTCCAGAAAAACGGCAACCTGCAATCGGCCAGCGTGGCTCAGCGGCTCGGGCGGACATTCAGCTCGGT
>Ga0210394_10007751_pt1 | contig 11227 bp, 8 predicted proteins | sample IncBWC12MmetaG_FD_160121 | JGI IMG/M metagenome (GOLD analysis project Ga0210394, IMG submission 160121) | Forest soil microbial communities from Barre Woods Harvard Forest LTER site, Petersham, Massachusetts, United States - Inc-BW-C-12-M | ecosystem: Environmental > Terrestrial > Soil >... | reverse complement strand
GTGCGCTTCCCTTACGGCTTCCCTCAGGCGGGCGACTACCGGATTTTTGTGCAGGTGAAGCGCGCGGGGCGCATCGAGACGGGCGTGTTTGACGCGCACGTGGAGTGAGCAGGATGGGCTTTAGCCTGTCGGTTTGCGCCCCGAGGGGAAGGCCTGAGCCGTGTTCACGAAACCCGACAGGCTCTAAGCCTGTCCTACTTGAACCTCGGAAATAATCGCAACGCGTTTTCGCGATTGACCGCGCGCTTGACCTCGGGCTCAGCTTCGAAATTGTCCCAGCCGGTGGCCGTCGGGCCTACAGCGCGATAAGGAAAATCGCTTCCCCAGACAATTTGAGATGTGGGCACGAGCTTCATCAGCGCGGCGAGCGAGGAGGGATTCGTGGCGTTGGCAACGTCGTAGTACAGCTTTTTCAGCTCGTACATGACGCCATTGGGGACGCGCGAAGCCAGGGCGCTGCGCGCTTGGAAGAAGCCGTTGATGCGCGCGGCGAGCACTGGCATGGTCCCGCCGGAGTGGCAAAAGATAAAACGAATGTCAGGGCAGCGGGCGAACGTGCCGCCCGCCAGGAAGCTGACGATCGCGCGCGTGGTATCGAAAACAAACTCGACCACATTCGAGGGAATACCCGGAATCAGATTGGCGCAGCAGACGGGTTCGGTGGGGTGAACGAAGACGATCGCTTTGCGACGATTTAGCTCGTCGAAGACCGGGGCGAAGGCAGGATCGCCGGGCCACTTATCGTCGTAGCTGGTTTGCAGGTACGCGCCGTCCACTTTTAGCGTGTCAAAGGCGAATTCGATCTCCGCAAGGCTGCCATCCACATCCGGAAGTGGCAGGGCGGCAAATACGCCGAAGCGCGCGGGGTGATCCTTGGCGAGGCGCGCGCCGTATTCGTTGGCAATGCGCGCGAGCTTGCGGGAATTTTCCTTGCCCTGATACCACGCGCCCGGCACGGGCAATGACAAGATGGCCGAGGCTACGCCGAATTGCTCCATCTGCTCGATGGTTACTGCCGGAGACCAGTTCAGCACCGTGGCGTCGCCTGACGTGATTTCCAGGATTCGTTCGCGCGTGAGCGCGGCATATTCCGGTGGCAGCATGTGGTGATGCACGTCGATGCGGCGCGGATTGGCGTCAGCGGGCGGCGGATTGCTGGGACCCATTTGTGGTTCTCCTTATTTCATTCGCATGCGTTATCTCGGAAGCTGGGGACGGCACTGCGACAAGTCAATCTTTTGCGTCGAGCAGGATGAAGGCGACCTGGCACGGCGCACTGCCGCGATTCACCCACGCGTGATTCGTCCCGCGCTGGACGACGACGTCGCCTGCCTTCAGGTGCACTTCCGAGTCGTCCAGGAGCATATCGATTTCGCCGGAGAGGATGACCGCGTAGTCGATGGTCCGCGTGCGGTGCATTCCGGATCGCGCGGGCGTTCGCGCGACGGCCCTTCAGGAGCGAGGCCGATTGCTTGCATCATTTTCAGCCTGGTCTCGTAGTCGGCGGTGATCTCTTTATTCGGGGCAAACTCGACCACCCGGAAGATGGTGCCTCCCTGCGGCGGGGCGATGCCGATTTTGCGCGTGGCAGGGTCCTCTGGGGTGGACAAATTGGCAGGAACCGAATCGGTCACCCAAAGGAGTGTGTTGGCGACCCCCATCTCCGCCCGGCGGTGAACGCTCGTCGCCGGCGCGTCGATCATGATGACGGCTTTGCCGTTTGCGTCCTTGCCCGTCACGACTCTGCGGATGGAAGAGGCCATGGTTTCCTCCGAATGAATCCTGCGGAAGTGCTTGATCAAACGGGCCAGCGGCTAAAGCCGGATCATCTCGGCGGCAAATGTCACGGCTGAAGCCGTGACCTACAAACATTCTTAGGTGTTCGTGCCGCAAAAGCTTTCGAAGTCTACATTACAAGCCGAGCACACGCTCGGCGTTGCCGTGGAAGATGCGCTCCCGGATATCGTCGGTGTAACCGAGCTCGTCCCATTCGCGGAAGAGGCGCTCGTAAGGAATGCTGGGATAGTCGCTGCCGAAAATAATTTTGTCTTTCAGGCGGCCGCGAATGTCTTTCTTGAGCTGCGGCGGGAAATATTGCGGCGCCCAGCCGGAGAGCTCCCAGTACACGTTGCCTTTATGCAGGGCCACAGCCGTCATTTCGTCTACCCAGGGCCAGCCGGGATGCGCGGCGAGAATCGTGAGCGCAGGAAAATCCGCGGCCAGCTCGTCGATCGCCGAGGGATGCGCGTGGCGGATTTTGGCACCCATGCCACCGGGCATTCCGGCACCCATGCCAGTGGTGCCGACGTCGATCATCACCGGCACTTTCAACTCGTTGATGGCTTCGAACAAAGGATAGAGACGCCGATCGTTGACGGCGAAGTGGCCCATGATCGGATGAAAGTGAAAGCCCAGCATGCCAAGCTCTTTAATCGCGCGCCTGGCTTCCGAAATCGCCGAATCCTTGAAGGGATCGACGGCCGCCCAGGACTGGATGATTCGCTTGGGATGGCGCTTCTGCATGGCGGAAACAAAATCGTTCGAGCAGGGCGGCGTGCCGATGGTGGTCTCGAGATCCAGGGCCACAAGAATCGATTCGACTCCCGCGGCGGTGAATTCCTGGACCACTTCTTCCTCTCTTTTCGGCACCCAGGCACGGCTCCAGTACTTGGCCAGGGCGTCCACGTAGGGCTGCTGGCAGGCGATCCACTCGCGCGTGTTGGGGTAGCAATGAACGTCGATGATTCTCATCGGATCTTCCGGCGTTACGCTTTTTCGCGTACTAGTTTGATGCGCCTTCCCGGGGCCGCTTTTCTTCGGCCATTTTCTTCGAAATCATTTCCGTCAGGGTCTTCTTGGAAACCTTGCCGAAGGGCGACAAGGGGAAATCCTTCATGATTTCCAGCCGCTCGGGCAATTTGTACTTGGCGATCTCCTTGCCCAGCAAGAAATTCTTCAACTCGTCGAAGGCCAGCCGTGCGTTATCCCGCAGTTGGACGCAGGCGCACATGCGCTCGCCGAGCACAGGGTCGGGCACGGGAACACAGGAGACGTTCTTCACCCCAGGATGCGAAAGAATCAGGTTTTCGATCTCCTCGGCGCTGATTTTTTCCCCGCCGCGATTGATCAGGTCTTTCTTGCGCCCTTCCACGATGTAGTTGCCGGATTTGTGCCGGCGCATCAGGTCGCCCGAACGGTAGAAGCCGTCCGAAGTGAAGGTGCGCGCATTGTATTCCGGCACGCCGAAGTAGCCGCGCAAGGTGTAAGGCCCGCGGCAGCACAGCTCGCCGACTTCGCCGCCGAGAATTTCGCGGTCGTCATCGTCGAGCAGGCGCACCTCATCGTCCGGCGAAACCGGGCGGCCGACGGTTTCCTGCGCGACGTCGGGCGGATCGCCCAGACGCACAAACATCAGCAGGCCTTCGGACATTCCGAAGTTTTCCTGCACGAAGGCGCTGGGGATGAGCTTTTTTGCCAGCATGCGCACTTCGGGCAGCATGGACTGGCCGCCGCTCTGGATGATCTTCAATGAGGAAAGATCATGGCGAGTCACGGCGGGATCGTGCAGCAAGCGGATTAGAAGCGCCGGGACAACTTTAATGTGGTTGACGCGATGCTTCTCGATCAAGGAGCACACGTCTTCGGGACGGGCGCTGGTGCTGAGGACCACGCGGCCGCCGTTGAAGAGGGTGCCCTGAATGCCCGGACATGCCAGCGGGAGATTGTGGGCGATCGGCAAAATGATGAGGACTACCGAGTCCTCGCCGATCGCGCAGACCTGCGACGCCATCTTGGAGTTGTAGGCGTAGTCGTTGTGCGTGCGCGGAATCAGCTTGGGAATTCCCGTGGTGCCGCCCGAGAGCTGGAAGATGGCAGGATCCACCGGATCGATCTTGATTTCGCTGAGAGCGGACTCGGGCAAGCGCGCCGGCTTCTCAATCAGTTCGGCCAGCGAAAGAAAACCGGGGCGGGCGGGGCCGAGAACGATGCCGTGGCGCAGCGTCGGAGATTTCTGGCGGATGCGCTCGACCATGGCGCAGTAGTCGAAATCGCCCTGCTGGTCCGGGACGACGCACGCCGCCGCGCCCGAAAGCTCGACGAACTGGCTGATCTCCGCGAAGCGGTGCGGCATGAGCGCGGCAATGGGAATCCCACCGATCTTTTGCAGCGCGAGGTACAGGACGACAAATTCCGAGACGTTGGGAAGCTGGACCACAACTCGATCGAGGGATTGGAATCCTGCATCTAGCAGATTCAGCGCGAGATTCGTGGACATGCGGTCAAGTTCGTCGTAGGTGATGCTGCGATCGCGGTCCAGTACCGCGACGCGCCCTTTGTATTTGTCAAAAGCAATTCGGTATTCCTGCGCCAGGGTTTTGTCGAGCCAGTAGCCCTTTTCGCGATAGCGTTTGGCAAATTCCGGAGGAAATGGGACGACCCCTTGCAGCACTGGTTCTCCTTCAGTTCGTTGTTCCGACTGCTCCGACGCCTGTTCGGCGCGTGCAGCTATTTTGCGACTGCGCAAAGCCGGAATACTGCCGGCGAGACGCCGGCGCTACGTGGTGGCGGCGAACCCGCCATCGATCACGATAATTTCGCCGTTCACGAAGCGGTTGCTAGTGATTAGGTTGACGATCACTTCGGCGACGTCTTCGGCGGTGGCGCAGCGGCGCAGCGGCGTGCTCTTGGCGCGGCGCGCCATCAAGTCGTCGTAGCGGTCCGCCAGCATGCGCTTCATCCAGTCGCCTTCCATCCATCCGGGAGCAACGGCGTTGACGCGAACGTCCGGAGCCAGATTGAGCGCCAAAAGCTTGGTGAGACTTACCACGGCGGCTTTGCTGGCCGCGTAAGGCAGCGGCTGCGGGCCCGGCCGCAGTCCGACGATGCTGGCGGTATTGACGATGCTGCCGCGCGCAGCTTTTAGGAGAGGCGCTGCGGCGCGGGTCACTTGAAACATGCCGCGCACGTTGACGGCGAAGACGCGGTCCCACTCCTCAGCGGTCATGGCCTCGAAGTCGGCGGGCTTGACGTTCGACGTGGTGCCCGCATTGTTGACCAGAGCATCGAGGCGCCCGAATTCCTGCTCGACGGCTTTGAGCATTTTGCGCACCGTCGCGTCGTCGCTCACGTCGCATTGGAAAAGGAGCGTCTTCGCGCCTTTGGCGGCAGCCTGTGACGCGGTTTCACGCGCGGCCTGTTCGCTGCGGCTGTAGTTGATGGCGACGTCGTAACCCGCAGCCGCCAAGGCCACCGCCGCAGCGCGGCCTATGCCGGTGGCGGCGCCTGTGACGAGGGCGGATGGCTTGCCTTGGGTCATTCTTTTCTCCTTAGGATTTTGATGCTACAAATTTTCTGCGATTGACGTGTCGCCCCTGCGGGGCTTGGCCCGCTCATCTGTTTGTTCCCCACCACTTACGTGGTGGGCTACGATCTACCGTCCCTCCGGGACTGATTCGCAGGTCAAACGGACCCGGCGCAGGTGGCTAGGAGGCACGAGCTACTACCTGCATCGCTACCAGTTCCCGCGACGGACGCGGACTCGCGAAGAGGATTGCAATTCCTCCGATCAGCGACGCCGCCCCGATGGCCACAAACAGACCGGCCGTGCCCGGCGTGTGCTGTTGCAACAGTCCGGTGACATACGGCCCTAAAATCCCTCCGGCGCGCCCCACGCCGAGCATCATGCCCACGGCGGTGCCGCGCACTTCCGTATCATAAGATGCAGCGGTGAAGTTGTTCAGAACGTTTTGGCCGCCCAGGATGCAAAAGCCCGCCCCTCCCACACAAATCACATTGAGCGCGTGCACATTGAACAGGACGAGCGCGCCAACCGAAAGCGCGCCCCCCAACCACCACACCGCCATCGCCTCACGATCCTTGCCTACACGGTCCGCGACGTAGCCACACAGCAGGCCGCCGATAAACGCCATCGCCTGAATCAATGCGCCGAAGCTGAAGCTGGTCGCAAACCCTTCGCCACGCTGCATCATTGCCGTGGGGACCCATCCGGTAAGCCCCCAAATCCCGAAGAGAACGAAGAATGCGGAAAGCCAGAGCGAGAGCGTGGTCTTGCGATAGCGCTGCGACAAAAGCAGGGACACCGACGCGCGGCGGTCACTTGGCTCGGGGAAAATGAATTTCTCCCCAGGCGTAGAGTAGCGCTCCGCACGCGACGGGTTCAATCGGGAGAGGGTCTGCGCGATTCCCCGCCAATCGCCGCGCAGCGCGGAGAACTGCAGCGACTCGGGCAGCGCCACATGGCAAATGAGGACCAGCACAACTGAGAGGGAAGCTGCGTAGTACAACGCCTGCCAGCCAAATATCGGCGTGAGATAGATTCCGATCGCCGCCGCGACGATGCCGCCGGTGGCCCAGCCGAACGCCCAACCCCACATGGAAAAAGTGTTGGCGAGGCGGCGCGGGGCGTATTCATTCACGTAGGTCACGCCGAGGGGAAGAAGCGCGCCCATGCCGAGCCCGGTCAGAAGGCGTAAGCCGCAGAAAGAAAAGAAGGAGCGCCCCAAGGCCGCCGTCATGAAGCTGAAAAGCGTTACGATCCACAGCGCGCAAAGCAATGTGGCGCGGCGGCCATAGCGGTCGGAGAATTTGCCTTGCAGCACCGAGCCGATCATGAAGCCGATCAAGCCACTCGAAACGAGCAGGCCTGCCTGGCCCGGCGCCAGATGCCATGGCTTGGCCACGTAGTGAATGACGTAGGCGGGGTTGAACGTGTCATAGCCGTCAAAGAAAACCACCAGGCCGATGAGCAGGGCAAGAAAGCGGTGGTAACCGCCGATCGGGGCGTGGGCGATTTCCTCGCGGACGTCGATCATGGCCGCCGTACCTGGGCCCGAGAAACGGGAAACGCCGAAACAGATTTGGATCGCAGCATCTCCGCCTGCCGCACTGTGTATATGCCAGTAAGCATGAATTTGAACGTGTTCAGTTTAAACGCCTTGCGCGTGAAGTCAAGCAAAGCCGGAGGCGTGAGCGAAGGTCGATCCGCTCTCTATCCCAAGCTCGGTTCCCTGCTAACTGCATGCAAAGGATGTCTAACACCGTCATTTGCGCGGACCGCAAACGAATCAGCCATTGCGTGCCCGAGACCATTCGGGCTCTTGGTATCGAAAAGTTGCAGTCCCGAACAATCTTGCACAGGACATTCAATTGACTCGACATTTCCGGAATGTATAATTTGCCCGGTCTCGAAAATCTAAAGACGCGCGATTGGGGGCGCAAATCCACTATGGCTTCTCCCTTCCGACAATTCTTTGTGTGGGCCGCTGTTTTGGCCCCTTGGCCTCTCCTGCTCGCAAGCTGCGGGAGTTCTTACTCGGCCCCGACAACTCCAACGACGTACACGATCGGCGGAACGGTTTCGGGGCTGTCGGGGTCGGGCTTGGTATTGCAGAACAATGGCGGCAACAACCTTTCTGTCACTGGCAACGGCAGCTTCACATTTACCACTCCTGTCAGCAGCGGGGGCGCTTATGCCGTCACCGTGCTTACGCAACCTTCCAGTCCGTTGCAGAACTGCGTGGTAACCAACGGGAGTGGAGCTGCCAGCGCCAATGTCACAAGTGTTCAGGTCGCTTGCACCAATACATTTACCATCGGTGGAACGGCGCTGAATCTGGTTGGCACCGGTCTGGTATTGCAAGATAACGGCGGCAATAACCTGCCCGTTACCACGAATGGCAGCTTCACGTTTACCGCGGCCGTCGCTACCGGCCTGGGGTATGCGGTTACCGTTTCCACCCAGCCTTCCAACCCGGCGCAGACTTGCTCGGTCGCAAATGGCAGCGGGACGGCCAACGCCAACGTGACCAACATCACGGTCAACTGCGGGCACAACGAATGGGCGTGGGTGAACGGGTCGAACAACAACACTGTAGGCACAGGCGCTGGCATCTACCCTCCCATGCCAGGCGTGACGGCGGCGGCTAACCTACCTGGTGTGCGGAACGTTGGACCCGTAAGTTGGACCGATGCGAACGGAAATTTCTGGCTCTTTGGCGGCAACGGCGTCGATTCGGCCGCTACAACCGGGGATTTGAACGACCTTTGGAAGTACAACACCGCCAGCGGCGAATGGACTTGGGTAAGCGGATCAAATGTTGCCAGCGTGGCCGGGGCCTACCCGCCTGCGACGCCCACATTTCCGGGGGCGCGCGACGGCGCCGTTGGTTGGATCGATTCCTCCGGGAATCTCTGGCTCTTCGGCGGGGAGTTCATACCTACGACCGGGCCAACGGTGTATTTTAGCGACCTGTGGGAATACTCTATAAGCAATAACACGTGGACCTTGCAGGGCGGCTCAGCCACGACCAATCAGAACGGTTCGTACGGCACACAAAACGTAGCCTCTACCAGCAACTTTCCCGGCGCTCGGTACCAAGCTGTTGCCCAATACATATCGGGACAAGTCTGGCTCTTTGGAGGGTTTGGATTCGATTCGACCTCGACGACGCCAGGCGATCTGAACGATTTGTGGGAGTACAGCGGCGGCAAATGGACGTGGGTGAACGGTTCGAGCACCATTGCTGGCGCAACCGCTAACTACGTTGCGATAGGGTCAGCGGGGACGCCGGGCCCACGACAGGACGGCGCCAGTTTCGCCGACAAGTCAGGAAATTTCTGGATCTTCGGCGTAGCAGGTTTGTACTCGACCGGGACGAATGGAGAGCTGAACGATCTCTGGGAGTACTCGACCGTCAGCAACACTTGGACCTGGGTCGGCGGCCTCAGTGTTGCCAACCAGCCCGGAGTTTACGGAACGCAGGGCACCGCGGCGGCCAGCAACATTCCGGGGTCGCGGAGCGATGAATTTAGCTGGACCGACCCGTCGGGAAATTTCTGGATCTTCGGCGGATTTGGAAACGATTCGGCCAACCCGGAGCCCCAGCAGGTCGATATGAATGATTTGTGGGAATACTCGGTGAGCGCGAACGAGTGGACGTGGAAGAATGGGCCAGTTCTCGGCGACGGGAACGGAACGTATGGAACACTCGGCCAACTGGCGCCCGGTAACTTACCGCCGAACCGCGAGGGCGGTGCGAATTGGGTGGACACCTCCGGAAATCTGTGGCTTTTCGGCGGGAGCGGAACGAACGCCGTAAACGATTTGTGGATGTATTTCCCCTGAGGCCCGCGTTGATTTTCTAATTGTTCGTGGAGTGGCGGGCCGCTCATCCTGGACGCGGCCCTCAACGCTTCGATTCCTGAGTAAATTTCGGAGCTACTATCTCACGCCGATTCCCGGCGCGCTCGCGGCGATGCGTCTTCGGCCGCAGGCACAATCTTCGGCCAGAGCACACCAAACACCACCCAGACCAGGCCCGCTGCGATAACGATCAACATCAGCAAACGCAGCTCCTTTGCAAGCGGGGCAGCTTCCAGCGCGGGCCACTGGATGCGGTACTGACGCAGCACCTGGTAGCGGTCGAGCATCCAGTGCCAAGCGGTGTGGGCCACGATGGCCGAAAGAATGATGGTGCCCATGCGTTCCGCCACTACATAACGGAAGAGAAGATCCAAGGCGGGGATCATCAGCGCGAGGACGAAGAGTTGGCCGAGCTCGACGCCGACGTTGAACGAAAGCAGCGAGGCCAGCAGGTGCGACCCGGCAAACTGCATCGTCTCGCGCAGCGCAAACGAGAAGCCGAAACCGTGGACCAGGCCGAAGCCAAAGGTGATCGCCCAGCGCCGCGCCACGGTGGCGCCGCCGACGATATTTTCCAGGGCCATGTATACGATGGACATGGCAATCAGCGTCTCGATGAGCGGCGGGAACCACAGAGCATCGGGGGCAAGATTGTAGGCCGAGGCGATCAACGTGATGGAGTGCGCGACCGTGAAGGCCGTCACTACCGGGATCAGTTCGCGGAAGCGCCGGAACGGGATCACCAGGCAGAACAAGAACAGCATGTGATCGGTTCCGTCCAGGATGTGAAAGAAGCCCAGTTTGATGAACTGGCCGGAGGCCTGGAACCAGCGCGGGTCCAGGCGAACCAGTCCCGGATCGCCGAGGAATTCGAATGCGCGGACGGCGCCTCCGGGAGGCAGAAAACGCAGAGCAATAACCACCCGCGCAGCCAGCCGGTCGAGCGCAGGATGAATGGAGAAGCGCGAGCGGTCGGATTGGATGGGATAGTCGAAGAGAACATCCAGCATCAACTGATCCCAGAAAACCGCCGTTTGATTAGTGAGCTTGGGCGCGCTCATGTGGGCGAGCGCCTGCTCGTAAGAGGCAAACGACGGGTCGGATTCCACCGAGAGGCGCGTCGCAACGATCTGCGGCTTGGGGAGCAGCGCGTCATTTTCGTACACGTCGATGAAATCAGAGAGCCACAGGCTGGAGGCTTCCCGTAGCGCCGGGTCCACGCGGTCGAAATCCAGGTAGCCTTCGCCGCGATCCGGAAACTCGATGTCGTGCATGGTCTTCAGGGGCACGCGCACCAGAACGTTCAGGTGATTCCCTGCCGGCTTGAAGAACATCTGCACGGTCGCGTCGCTGGGAATGTCGTGGGCCGCCAGCGGACACGCCGGAGCGATGATGAACAACACGGCGAGCGCAGCGACAACAAGAGACGCAGCTAGACCGCGAGACATGGACACAGAGCGTAGTCGTTCGGCCTGCCCCGTGACAAGCAAAATTCGAGGGCATCCGATCTTGAATTGTGTATACTTCGGGCGCTATCTGCGCCGCAATCCCAGGTCAGGCCCGGACCATTCTTCGCCGGGACCGCGGCACTCAAAACCATCGGCTTCCCGTCAGGGAGGATACAGACATGAAGCGGAATTTGTGCATTGGCGCGGGTTTCCTCGCGCTCGTCGCCGCGCTCGGGCTTAGTTCCCGCGCGCTGGAAAAGAGAGCATCTGTGCAGGCGGCCGGAGTTCAGGCCCCCATGTTTGAGGTCGATCCGATGTGGCCCAAGCCGCTGCCCAATCACTGGGTGATCGGCATGACCATCGGCGTTTCAGTCGACGCGCAGGATAATGTGTGGATCATTCATCGCGGGGGCTCGCTCGAAGCCAAGGAAAGCTATGCCAACTGGAATCCCCCTGGCGCGGAATGCTGCGCTGTCGCTCCCCCGGTCCTGGAATTCGATAAGGCCGGAAATCTCATCGGCCACTGGGGAGGACCGGGCAAGGGCTACAACTGGCCCAACTCCAATCACGGCATCACCGTCGACTACAAGGGCAACGTGTGGATTGGCGGAAACGG
>Ga0210394_10007750_pt1 | contig 11228 bp, 11 predicted proteins | sample IncBWC12MmetaG_FD_160121 | JGI IMG/M metagenome (GOLD analysis project Ga0210394, IMG submission 160121) | Forest soil microbial communities from Barre Woods Harvard Forest LTER site, Petersham, Massachusetts, United States - Inc-BW-C-12-M | ecosystem: Environmental > Terrestrial > Soil >... | reverse complement strand
CACCAGGCTCCCCCAGCGTTGCAACAGATCCGCGGCGATTTCGGCTCCGGCCGTATCGAGTCTGCCGACCCGTTGGGCGGCGTTCTGCAGCAGCTCCGCATCGGTCACAGCGCGCTCGTACACCAGTACCGTGCCGGCGGCCATGTCGCCGCAGCGCACACTGTCGCGCGTCAGCACCATCAGTACCAGCCCGACGCCGTACGCCACCGGCAGACTGTCGATGAGGCGGAAGACGTTGCGGATCAGCAGCGCTCCCGCTCCCGGCAGCTCGCCGCTGCGCGTCACTACGTGGATGCCGACGCGGCGCTTGCCGGGCGTGCGCCCGCGCATCAGTACCTCGAGGAGCGGATGGTAAAGAAAGTAGATTACCAGCGCCGGCAGCACCACCGTGCCGAACCACGCCCGCTCATGCCCCAGCGGCGCATTGAGCGCCAGGCGGCTGTTATATATAAGAGTGCCGAGCACGTACCAGGCGAGCGCGAGGATCAGCCGTACGTGCCAGTCGATCAGGAAGGCGAACGCGCGTGCTCCCGGTCCGGCCACCGGCAGCGAGACGTCGATCCCGGTAACGCTGTCGACGCTCAGGCCCGGCAGCGCCTCGCTCACGCCTCCTCCGCGAGCAGCTCTGCCTGGTACTCCTGCTGCAACGGCTCGATCAGCTCGTCGAGATCGCCGTCCATCACCTGCGCCAGCTTGTAGATCGTCAGGTTGATGCGATGGTCGGTGACGCGCCCCTGCGGGAAGTTGTAGGTGCGGATGCGCTCGGAGCGATCGCCGCTGCCGACCTGCAGACGCCGCGACTGCGCCTGCGCGCTCTGCTGCTTCTCCTGCTCCGCGGCCAGCAGCCGCGCCTTGAGCAGTGCCAGTGCACGCGAGCGGTTCTTGTGCTGCGAGCGTTCGTCCTGACATTCGACCACGATGCCGCTCGGCAGGTGAGTGATGCGCACGGCGGAGTCGGTCTTGTTGACGTGCTGACCGCCGGCGCCCGAGGAGCGGTAGGTATCGACGCGCAGCTCCGCGGGGTTGAGCTGCACTTCGTCGACCTCGTCCTGCTCGGGCAGGATGGCCACCGTGCAGGTGGAGGTGTGAATGCGTCCCTGCGCCTCGGTCGCCGGCACGCGTTGCACGCGGTGGGTGCCGGACTCGAATTTAAGCCGCGAGAACGCGCCCTTGCCGGCAATGCGGCTGATGATTTCCTTGTAGCCGCCGTGCTCACCGGCGCTGTCGCTGAGCACCTCGGCGGCGAGACCCTTCGACTCCGCATAGCGCGCGTACATGCGATACAGGTCGCCGGCGAAGATCGCCGCCTCGTCGCCGCCGGCGCCGGCGCGGATTTCGAGGAAGATGTTGCGCTCATCACGCGGATCGCTCGGCAGCAGCAGCTGGCGCAGCTCGCGTTCCTCCGCCGCGAGGCGGCCGGCGAGCCGCGCGACCTCCTCGGCGCCGAGGGTGCGCATGCCGGCGTCGGCGTCGCTCTGCAGCTCCTGCGCTGTTGCCAGGTCGCGCTCGAGATCGTGGTAGTGCCGGATGCGTTCCGCAAGTGGCTGCAGCCGCGAGTATTCGACCGACAGGTCACGGAACTGCGGCGAACCCCCGGCGATCTCGGCGCTCGCCAGCAGCCGCCCGACCTCCTCGGAGCGGTCGGCGACCTTCTGCAGGCGCTGGCGGATCGATTCCTTCATGATGTCGCGACGGCCGGGCGTTCGGACTGGCAGCCGATCTGGGGCGCGGCATTCTCCGGGATGTGTGTACTTTGTGACAAGTTGCGCAATGCACGGCAACTGCGGAGACTCTATGGTGTCTGTCTGAGTATGATCGTTCGCGTGACCTGCCTCACCAAGGTTTCCGCCGCGGCGCTGGTGGCGCTGGCGGCGCTGCTAGCAGCCTGCGCCAGTGTTCACCATTCCCGGGACACGCCGCCCGCGCCTGCCCATGGCGACGCCACCGCACTTACCGTAATGGCGGAAGCCGACCTGAAACGCGGGGACTGCCGGGCCGCCTCCGAGGCCTACGCGCAGGCTGCCGCGATCGGCGATGCCGTGCTGGCCCGCCGCGCCACCCAGGTGGCGATGGCCTGCGAGCACCTGCCGGCCGCCTGGCAGGCGGCCACCCGCTGGCGCACGCTCGCGCCGGGGGACCGCGAGGCCGACGCCCTGTACGCCGCCGTGGCGCTCAAGCTCTATCGCACCCAGGAGGCGCGCGTAGCCATTCGCGACTTCTGGCGGGTGGAGGAGCAGCAGGCGGCGCCCGCACCGGCGGCACCCGGCGCACCCGTGGCCGGCGCGCGCAGCGCGGCACGCGCGGCGAAGAGCATGACCGAGCTCACCGCGCTGCTGCTCGAGGAATCCGACGCGGCGGCGGTGCTGACGGCGATGAGCGGGGCGCTCGAGCCGACCGCAAGCTCCCCCGATACCCTCACGCTGCTCGGCGAGCTGGCACTGGCCGCCTTCGACGGCCAGCGTGCGCAGGGCTATGCGCAGCGCGCCCTGCAGCAGAATCCCAGCGACCCGGCCGCGCTGCGGGTGCTGGCACGTGCTTATGTCATGCAGGGCGATGCGTCGCAAGCGGTCGCCACGGCGCGCCGCGCCGCGGCCGGCGACGCCACGCGCGGCGGCTTCGAGCTGGCCGAAGTGCTGGCCTCGCTCGATCGCAGCGAAGAGGCTCACCAGGAGCTCGAGCGGCTGCGCGCCCACGGGGCACCCACGGGCGAGGTCGACCGCCGCCTCGCGCTGCTCGCCTTCAATTCCGGCGACCTGAAGGAGGCGCGGCAGCGCTTCACCGAGCTGCTGACGAACGGCGAGGGCAACGACGCGGCGCAGCTGTATCTCGCCGACATCGCCGCACGCGACGGCGACGCCGATGCGGCGATCGCCGAGTATCGGCGCCTCTACGATTCGTCGGTGGCGCTCTCGGCGCGCTCGCGCGCCGCGGCGCTGCTGCTGGACAAGAGGGCGCGCACCGAGGCGCTGGCGCTGCTCGATGACTATGCAGCCGACCATCCTGAGGAAGAGCTCGATCTGACACTCGCCAAGGCGCGGCTGCTCGCCGATCACGGCGAGGCGGACACCGGGCTGGCGCTGCTGTCGGCGGCGCTCGAGCGCCACCCGCAACACCCTTCCATCGAGTACGACCGCGCCGTCATTCTCGAGCAGGCCGGACACGTGCACGAGTCGGTCGATGCACTCGAGCACATGCTGACCGAACGGCCCGACGATCCGACGCTGCTGAACGCGCTCGGCTACACCCTGGCCGATCATTCGCTGGAGCTGGCGCACGCCGAAGCGCTGATCCGCCGTGCACTCGTAGTGATGCCCGACAATCCGGCCGCGCTCGACAGCCTCGGCTGGGTGCGCTTCCGCGAGGGCGATGCCCGCGGCGCCGCCGGGTTGCTCGAGCGCGCCTACTCGCTCGGCCACGATGGTGAGATCGCGGCACACTGGGGCGAGGCGCTTTGGGTGAGCGGTCAGCGCAGCGCCGCGCGCAAGGTATGGGCCGAGGCGCTGGCGCGCGAGCCCGATTCCAAACCGCTCAAGGCGACCATCAACCGCCTCCTGCCCGATGCGCATTGATAAGCTGCGGCCGGCCACGGCGGCAGCCATCGCTGCACTCGCCGTGGTCGCGGCCTGCCGCAGCGTGCCGCCGCGACCGGCGCCGGCGCTGTCCTGGGAAGCGCGTCGTCCGCAGCTGCAGGCGCTCGGACACTTCGAGCTGCGCGGCCGCGTGGCGGTGGCCGCGGCCGGTGAGGGCTTCAACGCCAGCGTGCGCTGGATTCAACAGGGTGCGCACGCACAGCTGACACTCGCAGGTCCGCTCGGCGTGGGTGGCACACAGGTCAGTGCGGCGGGCGATGAGCTGACGCTCCTCACCCCGCACGGCGAGCAACTCGACAATGCGGCAGCGCACGCGGAGCTCGCCGCGCGGCTCGGGTTCGATCCGCCGCTGTCCTCGCTGCGCTACTGGGTGCTCGGCGTACCCGACCCCGGCCAGCCCGCGACCGAGGCGCTCGATGCCAGCCAGCAGCACCTTGCGGGTCTCACGCAATCGGGCTGGCACATCGACTATCTCAGCTACGGGGTCAGCGGCGGGGAGTCGCTGCCGGCGCGGCTCACGCTGCAGCGCGACGCCGTGCGCGTGCGGCTCCTGGTCGATGACTGGCGGCTATGACGCCACCGCCGGCGACGCGCTGGCTCGCCCCCGCGAAGCTCAACCTGTTTCTGCACATCACCGGCCGCCGCGCGGACGGCTATCACGAGCTGCAGACCCTGTTCCAGCTGGTCGAGCTGTGCGACACCGTGACCCTCGAGCTGCGCGAGGACGGACAGATCGAGCGGCCGCTCGGCCCCGTCGGCGTTGCACCGGAAGCGGATCTCGCCGTGCGGGCCGCGCACGCCCTGAAGCAGGCGACCGGCGCACGGCGCGGAGCGAGCATTCGTATCGAGAAGCGCATCCCGCTCGGGGCGGGGCTCGGCGGAGCCAGCTCGGATGCGGCCACCACGCTGCTGGCACTGAACGAGCTGTGGGAGTGCGGCCTGCCGCGGCCGGCGCTTGCCCGGCTCGCTCTGCCGCTTGGTGCGGATGTGCCTGTTTTCATTGAAGGTTCATCCGCCTGGGCGGAGGGGGTCGGGGAGCGACTGACGCCGGTCTCCCTGCCTGAGCGCTGGTACCTGATCATCTGGCCGAACGTCAGCATCAGCACCCGCGATGTCTTCCAGAGTCCTGAATTGACACGAAATTCCTCCCTCATCACAATACGCGCCTTTTTTGAGTGGGGTGGTCGTAACGACTGCGAGCCGGTGGTGCGTGCTCGCGCGCCCGAGGTGGCCGAGGCGCTCGACTGGCTCGCGCAGGCCGGGCCGGCACGCCTGAGCGGCACCGGGTCCTGCGTGTTCGTCGCGCTGGCCTCGGCTGCGGAGGCTGAGCGCCTTGCGGCCCAGGTTCCCGGGCGCTGGACGAGCTTCGTGGCGCGGGGTCTGAACACCTCGCCCCTGCACCGGCAGCTCACGGCGCCGCGGCGGGCGTAACGCGGCTGATAAGATGCGCGCCCGCGCACCGCTTGCGTGCGGCTTCGAGGTGCTGGGGTGTCGCCAAGTGGTAAGGCAGCGGGTTTTGATCCCGCCATTCGGAGGTTCGAATCCTTCCACCCCAGCCAAGCCGCACGGTGCGGCGTGCAGTGGTGAGGGGCTGAGGGCACCGCGCCGCGCGTGAGGCTATGAGTACGAGCGACACACTGGCGCTGTTTGCCGGCAATGCCACTCCGGGGTTGTCGCAGGACATCGCTCGCAGCCTGCAGATACCGCTCGGGCGCGCCTACGTGGGGCGCTTCAGCGACGGCGAGATCAACGTCGAGCTGATGGAGAACGTGCGTGGGCGCGATGTGTTCATCGTGCAGTCGACCTGTCCGCCCGCGAACGACAGCCTGATGGAGCTGCTGGTGATGGTGGACGCGGCGCGCCGCGCCTCCGCCGCGCGCATCACCGCGGTGGTGCCGTACTTCGGCTACTCGCGCCAGGATCGGCGGCCGCGCGCGACGCGCTCGGCGATCACGGCCAAGCTGGTGGCCAACATGCTCTCCAGCGCGGGAGTGAACCGGCTGCTGACGATCGATCTGCACTCCGATCAGATCCAGGGATTCTTCGACATCCCGGTGGACAACGTGTATGCCTCGCCGGTGCTGCTCGGCGACGCGTGGAAGCAGGCGTATCGCAACGTCATCGTCGTCTCGCCGGACGTCGGCGGCGTGGCGCGTGCGCGGGCCTTCGCCAAGCGCCTCGACGATGCGGAGCTAGCCATCATCGACAAGCGCCGCCCGCGGCCGAACGAGTCGAAGGTGATGAACATCATCGGCGAGGTCGAGGGCAGGACCTGCCTGCTGGTGGACGACATGGTCGATACCGCCGGTACGCTGTGCCAGGCGGCGCAGGCGCTGAAGGACGAGGGTGCCGAAAAGGTGATGGCGTACATTACCCACCCGGTGTTGTCGGGCGGTGCGGTCGAGAGGATCACGAGCTCGGCGCTCGATGAGCTGGTGGTCACGGACACCATACCGTTGAGCCTGGCTGCCAGAAGCGCCGGCCGCATCCGGCAGCTGTCGGTTGCGGAGCTGCTGGCGGAAACGATCCGCCGCATCCTCGACGAGGGGTCGGTGAGCTCGCTGTACGTCGATTGAGCGCGGCTGCCAGCGGCGCGCGGCGCTCTGGAGGTTTTTGGGTGTGCGGGTTTGGTCGCGAACCACGCACGGTTGCGAGTAACTAACGGAGACTCATAGTAATGCGTATTTCATTTACCTTCGGCGCGGACCTCCGCGGTGCGCAAGGCAAAGGTGCGAGCCGCCGCCTGCGTCACACCGGCAAGGTTCCCGCCATCCTCTACGGCGCCCACCAGGACGCCCAGCCGCTGATTCTCGATCAGCAGAACCTGCTCACCATGATCGAAGATGAGCGCTTTTACTCCTCGATCGTGCGGCTGAAGATCGGTGACCTCACCCAGGAGGCGATCGTCAAGGACGTGCAGATGCATCCGGCCAGGCACCAGGTGGTGCATGTCGACCTGCAACGCGTGGTCGAGAGCGAGAAGATCCGCATCCGCCTGCCGATTCACTTCAAGGGCGAAAGCATCTCTCCGGGCGTGAAGACCCAGGGTGGGGTCGTGTCGCACATGCGCGCCGACGTCGAGGTGAGCTGCCTGCCGGCGGATCTGCCGGAGTTCCTCGAGCTCGATCTGTCGGGCATGAGCCTCAACGACACCAAGTTCCTCGCGGACATTCCGCTGCCGCCCGGGGTGGGCATTCCGGAGCTCACGCAGCGCAACGCCCCGGTGGTGTCGATCCACGCGCCGCGCGCCGAGGAGCCGGAGCCGGTGGCCGCCGAAGCCGCTGTCGCCGTACCGGCCGAGGGCGCTGCCGCGCCGGCTGCGCCGCCGGGCGCCCCGGGAGCCGCACCGCCTGTGGGCGCCGCCCCGGCGACAGCCCCGGGCGCCGGCGATGCGAAGAAGGGCGAGGACAAGAAGGAGGCCGCCTCGGGCAAGAAGGAGGGCGCTTCGGCCAAGAAGGAGGGCGGCAAGAAATAGCCGCGCGCCAGCACGGGTCGATCGTCCGCCGGCCGCTTCGGTTGCGCCGAACGCGGCCGGCGGCGTTTCGGGCGCGCAAGGAAACGACATGGCAGGTGAGCCGCTCAAGCTGATCGTCGGGCTCGGCAACCCGGGAACGGAGTACGCGCGCACGCGGCACAATGCCGGGTTCCAGCTCGTCGAAGAGCTGGCGCGGCACCACGGCGCGCTGTTTCGCAGCGAGCCGCGCCACCACGCGGAACTGGCCCGCGCCCGCATCGCCGCCACCGAGCTATGGCTGCTGAAACCGATGAGCTACATGAACCACAGCGGCGATGCGGTGCAAAGCGTCGCCTCTTTTTATAAGGTGCCGCCCGCAGCGATCCTGGTCGCCTACGACGAGCTGGATTTTCCGGCCGGGGTGGTGCGGCTGAAGCATGGCGGCGGGGCTGCCGGCCACAACGGCATGCGCAGCGTCATCGCGCACATGGGCGATGAGTTCTGGCGGCTGCGGATCGGCATTGGCCATCCGGGGGATCGTTCGCAGGTGCTCGACTACGTGCTCGGTCGGCCGCCGCCGGCCGAGGCGACGCTGATCCACGCAGCGCTCGAGGCGGCCGCGGACGTGGTGCCGGTGTTTCTCAGCGAAGGCGCGCAGATCGCCATGCATCGCCTGCACAGCCGCGAGTCCCCGGCGCCGCCGGACGATTCCCCGGCGTAAGCGCCGCCATGCCTATCCGCTGCGGGATCGTAGGGCTGCCGAACGTCGGCAAGTCGACACTGTTCAACGCACTGACGCGCGCCCAGATCGCGGCCGAGAATTACCCCTTCTGCACCATCGACCCGAACGTGGGCGTGGTCCCGGTCCCCGATCCGCGGCTTGAACAGCTCGCGGCCATCGCGCGCCCGGAGAAGATCGTTCCGACCACGGTCGAGTTCGTCGACATCGCCGGACTCGTCGCCGGAGCCTCGCAGGGCGAAGGCCTCGGCAATCAGTTTCTCTCGCACATCCGCGAGGTGGATGCGATCGCGCACGTGGTGCGCTGTTTCGAGAGCAGCGACGTCATCCACGTGGCCGGGCGCATCGATCCGCTCGCCGACGTCGATATCGTCGATACCGAGCTGGCGCTCGCGGATCTGGCGACGCTCGAGAAAGGGCTCGAGCGCGCCAGCAAGGCGGCCAGGAGCGGCGATAAGGATGCGCTGCGGCGGCGCACGCTGTTCGAGCGCGTGCGGGTGCAGCTGGATGCGGCCCGGCCGGCGCGCACCCTGAGCCTGAGCGAAGACGAGCGGCGCGATCTGCGCGAGCTGCAGCTGCTCACGGCCAAGCCGGTGATGTACGTGGCCAATGTCGCCGAGCATGGCTTTGCGAACAACCCGCTGCTCGCGGCACTCGAGGGGCGCGCGGCCGCCGAGGGGACTGTGGTGGTACCGGTGTGCGCGGCGATCGAGGCGGAGATTGCGCAGCTCGACGAGTCGGAGCGCGCCGAGTTCCTCGCCGAGCTGGACTTAAGCGAGCCGGGGCTGAATCGTGTCATCCGCGCCGGCTACCGCCTGCTCGGGCTGCAGACATTCTTTACCGCCGGCCCCAAGGAGGTGCGTGCCTGGACGGTACGCATCGGCGCCACCGCACCGCAGGCGGCGGCCGTGATTCACACCGACTTCGAGCGCGGCTTCATCCGCGCGGAGGTCATCGCATTTGCCGACTACCTCGCGGGCAACGGCGAAGCCGGGGCGCGCGATGCCGGCAAGCTGCGCCTCGAAGGCAAGGAGTACATCGTACAGGAGGGGGACGTGATGTACTTCCGCTTCAACGTGTGACGCGGCGCCGCTCGATCACCCAGCCGTCAGCTACGATCCGCCGCGGCGCGCATGGCGGCAAGATCGAGCTTTTTCATCTTGAGCATCGCCTGCAGGGCGCGGGCGGCGCGGCCGGGATCGGGATCCGAGATCAGCGCGCCCAGGCCTTCGGGCACGATCTGCCATGAGACACCGAAGCGATCCTTGAGCCAGCCGCATTGACTCTCGACGCCGCCGTTCGCCGTGAGCCCGTTCCAGTAGTGATCGACCTCATTGGCGTCCCGGCACGAGACCGAGAGCGACATCGCCTCAGAATGCCGGAACTGCGGCCCACCATTCAGCGCCTGGAAACGCCGACCCGCGAGCGTAAATTCGACCATCAGCGCCGTCCCTTTCGGAAAGGGCACCGGCAGGCCCATGCCATCGTTGTAACGCGATACCTGGTCGATGCGCGAGTCGGGGAAAAGCGAGACGTAGAAGTTGGCGGCGTCCTCGGCTTCGCCGTTGAACCACAGACATGGAGCGATCTTGGAGCTCGTCATAAGCCGTTTCTCCTTAAGGCCAAGCCATCCGCTTCGTTACCACGACGAATGAACCCGGCCCGCTTCGACATCCCTCCTCGACCGCCGCCGGGCGCTTCGGTTCCGGCGGTTTGACACCCCGGGGCGCAGATGAGGACAATGCGCGCCCCTTCGTGGAAAGGTAGCTCAGCTGGTTAGAGCACGGCACTCATAATGCCGGGGTCGAGGGTTCGAGTCCCTCCCTTTCCACCAATAATCTCAGGCACTTGCGAAGCACCTCCCGCACGAACAATCGAGAGTGCGGGAGATTTGCGGGAGCCCAAGTCACAGATCTTCTCTGCCGCAGAAATCAGATTGCTGACATCAGCGGCCGAGTAGTGCGTTGTGACGTGAGAGGACTTGTGACCGAGAAGACTCTGGCGATCCTCGATCTGCACGCCGGCTGCACGCAGCCGATAACCGAACGTGTGCTTGAGATCGTGGACCCGAATGGATCGAAATCCAAGCGGGCACGGTAGTCCAAGCTCCCGGGTGTAACGAGCAGCCGCGCGTCGTCGCGCAGCTTTCCAGCCCGAGTTGTTCATCCTCGCTTGAGGATGTCGCTGGCCGTCGCGCCCTTCCTCCGTGAAGACGAATTCCATGTGCTCACCGCGACAGTCCTCGATCACCGACTTAGCGATCCGGTTCAGGACTACGAACCGCTCGATTCCGTTTTTCACGTGGGCCTGAGGAATGATTCAGGTAGAAAAGTCTTGGCTTTCTTTTTGCCTTGGCTACAGGCCCCGGCTAGTGCTTCAGATAGATTGCCGACGGATAGTTAAGTTATACCCAGGTAAACGAGGTGCCCAGAAGCTGAGACCATCACGATGTTCGGCTATGCAATCTGGCCGTGATATCGACGGCCCCCCGCATTTGAGTAGCGCCAGGGTTTAGAGTCTACCCCCGGGGACGGGAGGTTGGACGTGAAGAAGCGGTTCAGCGAGGAGCAGATCGTCGGGTTCCTGAAGGAAGCCGAACGCGGGTTGGCGGTGAAGGATCTGTGCCGCCGACGTGGATTCTCGGAAGCGAGCTACTACCTCTGGCGCAGCAAGTACGGCGGACTGGAAGTATCTGACGTGAAGCGTTTGAAGGCGCTTGAGTCGGAGAACGCGCGGCTGAAGAAGCTCTTGGCCGAGTCGATGCTCGAGAACGAGGTCAGCCGTGAGGCGTTACGAAAAAAGTGGTAACCGCACCGGCCCGGCGGGACCTGGTGCGGTGGATGCAAAACCGCGGGATGACGGAGCGGCGCGGGTTGCAGGTGGTGGGCATGAGTGCGAGCGCACTGCGCTATGAGCCGCGACCGGACCGCAACACGCTGCTGCGGGCAAAGATCGTCACCCTGGCGCAACGCCATCGTCGCTACGGGGCGGAGATGATCTACCTGAAGCTGCGCCAGGCGGGTGAGCTCGTAAACCACAAGCGTGTGGAGCGGCTCTACACGCTGGAGAAGCTGCAAATTCGGCGTCGGCGGCGCAAGAAGATCCCTCTCGGCGAGCGACAGCCACTGGTGCGTCCCGGAGCTGCGAACGAGGTGTGGTCGATGGACTTCGTGTTTGATCGGATCGCCTCAGGGCGAACCATCAAGTGCTTGGTGATCGTCCGTCGATGACGCTACGCACGAGTCGGTGGCGATCGTCGCCGAGCACAGCATGGGAGGAGATCATCTGATTCGGGTTCTCGATCAGATCTGTGCCCTACGTGGTCGACCCAGTGTGATCCGAACAGACAACGGACCAGAGTTTTGCGGGAAGGCGATGCTCACTTGGGCACATCGCAACGGCATCACACTGCGGCCCATCGAGCCCGGCAAGCCAAACCAGAACG
>Ga0210394_10007748_pt1 | contig 11229 bp, 7 predicted proteins | sample IncBWC12MmetaG_FD_160121 | JGI IMG/M metagenome (GOLD analysis project Ga0210394, IMG submission 160121) | Forest soil microbial communities from Barre Woods Harvard Forest LTER site, Petersham, Massachusetts, United States - Inc-BW-C-12-M | ecosystem: Environmental > Terrestrial > Soil >... | reverse complement strand
CGCGATAAAGCTGGCCAAGTCCACAACTTTCAAACCAGAAAAAATGTTCTGCTCTGCCATAAAATCTCCTTGTCGCGAGCCCAAAACGCAATTTAAAGTCGAAGCTCGATTGCACCGTTTTGGGTGCTCTAACGCCCCTGGAACTTAGGCGCACGCTTAGCCAAGAACGCGGACGTACCTTCCTTCTTGTCTTCCGACCCTACGCAGATCCCAAATAGCGACGCCTCGATCAGCAAGCCTTCCGACACGCCCGCATCCAGTCCTTTGTTCACAGCATCGATCGAGAACTTCACGCCGAGCGGAGCATTGGAATTGATCTGATTGAGGATGGCTTCCGCTCGCGAGATCAGATCGGTGCCCGGCACTACCTCATTCACCAAGCCGGTTCGATATGCTTCTTGAGCGCCAACGATTTCGCCGGAGAGGATGAGTTGTAGCGCCCTGCCCTTACCGATCAATCGTGGAAGACGCTGCGTTCCGCCCGCACCGGGCATGATTCCGATCTTGACTTCGGGTTGGCCAAATTTTGCACTTTCGGAAGCGATTCGGAAGGTGCAGGCCATGGCCAGCTCACATCCACCACCGAGAGCGAAACCGTTCACGGCAGCAATCACCGGTTTGCCAAGATTTTCGATCAGCTCAGTAACGCCCTGCGCATGCCGCGTCGCTTCTTCACCTTGAGCAGCGGTGTAACTGGACATTTCCGCGATGTCCGCGCCCGCGGCGAATGCTTTGTCGCCGCTGCCGGTCAAAATAACGCTTCGCACGTTTACGTCATCGCGGGCGTCATCGAAGGCTGCTTTCAATTCAGAGAAGACTGCCTGGCTGAGTGCGTTGTGCACCTTTGGCCGGTTGAGGGTCACGTATGCAATTGGCCCTTTCTTCTCGTAAAGAATATTTTCAAATTTCACGGCAGGTGCTGGCGAACTCATTACGATCTCCTTTTAGATTGCAAGGCCGGTTGAAATCTTGCTTAAGAACTTGCGGGAATTTCGGCGTACGCGATGCCGGTCAGATTCCCCTGAGCAAAGAGCAGCGTCTTCTCATTCGATCCGTCGAGATTGGCGCTGTAAACGGAACCAGCGAAATCGGTCAGGAACATACGCCCGCCTTTCAAATCCAGTGCCAGACCAATTCCTTCCATCAAGTGTGTGATAAGAATCTCGGGGTCTTTGCGATTCCCCGGCGCGGCATCCATGGGCGCTCGGTTCACCGTGTTGCCGCGCGGAGGGTCACCGCGGTCGGTCCAGTACATGATTCGGCTGGCAAGGTCGAGATCGAGATCGATCGGCTCAGGCAAGTTATCGAAAAGAAGTTCGATGTCCGTGCGATTCGCCGGAGTCTGCCCCATGGGAATTTCGATACTGGCGCGGAAGATACGGCCCTGGCCGGCGTTATCTGAGCCTTTCTGAGTCCAGTAAAGCTTTCCGCCAACAATGTCCAGAGCGATGCCCACGCACCATTTCGTCGCGTCCGGGCCGGGGCGAGAGTCGCCCTGGCTGCTGTCAACAAGAGTTTCAATTTTGGAGCCGTCGAGATTGCATCGCATAACTCGCATGCCTTCGCGATCGCACCAGTAGAGTTTGCCGTTCTTTTTGTCCAGTTGGAGCTGCTTGGGAGTGAAGGTGCCACCCGGAGGCACAATGTGTTTGAGATTTTTCCCATCGAGATCGGCGCGCTCGATGGAGCCGTCGTTTGCCTTTAAATTGCCCATGTTGGTCCAGTAGATGTGACCGGCTTCGACATCTACGACGATGCCGTCCGGAAGTCTTCGGCCCTCACTGACAATCGTCTTCAAGTCAGAGCCGTCTGGCTTGCAAGAGAGCACGCGGCCGGCACTAACGTCCAAGACGAACAGGCGTCCCGAAGTTGCTTTTGTCGCTACTTTGGAGGATTTTGATTTCGCAGCACTGGAAGACATTGAATTCACTTGCTCCTTTTCTCAGATCGATTTGCAAAAGAAACAGCTCAGTGCGACCTTCGGAAAAGATCACCTTTCGAAATGCGTTATACAAACGCGCTCAAACCGGTGATGGCTTTGCCGACAATCAGGTTCTGCATTTGAAACGTGCCTTCGTAGGTGTAGAGCGCTTCGGCGTCGGCGAAGAAGCGCGCTACGTTGTAGTCTGCGACTATGCCGTTTCCGCCCAACAGCTCCCGGGCCCAGGCCACCGTCTCGCGGCACTTGGAGGTGCAGAATGCTTTCGAAAGCGCCGCGTGCGAGTCGGTCATTTTTCCTTCGGCCTCCAATTGAGCCAGCCGAACCAGCAGACACTGCGCGGCAGTAATATTGGCGAGCATCCTGGCGAGGAGGTCCTGGACGAGCTGAAACGAGCCGATCGGCTTTCCAAACTGCAAACGCTCCTGGGCGTACTTGAGAGCATTCTCGTACGCGCCCATGGCGCATCCCGTCGCTTCCCAGCCGACGAAATAGCGCGTCCCGCGCAAGACTTTGGCCGTGTCGCGGAACGATTTATCTTCTTGGAGACGGTTCTCCTCCGAGATCCGGCAGTTCTCGATAGTGATCAGGCCGTTCTGAACTACCTTAAGTGCAATCTTGTTCTGGATCTTTTCGACCTTAAAGCCGGGCGTGGTCTTGTTCTCCACGATGAAGCCCTTGACCTGATTGTCGGCAAGATCCCGCGCCCAGATGATCGAGATGTCGCACCACGGGGCGTTACCGATCCATTTTTTCTGGCCGTTGATATTCCAGGTGTCGCCCTCGCGTTTGGCGGTCGTCAACAGACCGCCTCCTGCTCCAGAACCCACTAACGGCTCGGTCAAGCCGAAGCATCCAATCTTCTCCATACGAGCCATCGGCGGAAGCCACTTTTGTTTTTGCTCTTCCGATCCACCGTAGTAGATGGAAGACATTGCCAGGCCGCTGTGCACACCGAAGAACGTGGAAATAGACGCGTCGATTCGTCCCATCTCCATCGCAACCAAGCCGGCTAGCAACCCACCACCGCCTTTGCAGCCGTAGCCTTCCAAGCCAACGCCACCGAGGTTGAGCTCCTTCATCGCAGGCAATATTTCGAACGGAAAGGAATCTTCGACCCAGTATTTCGTGATGATCGGAGCGACCTCGGCCTCCATAAACGCGCGCAGCTGTTTGATAGTCGCCAAATCCTCCGCTGGAAGCGTCTCGGCGAGTCCGTAGAAATCACTATTGGGCGCCGGGAGCGGCTTCGTGGGCTGCGGGGCGGCTTTTGCTGCGTTCGCATCTTTCGTTGGACTCGCCATGAAACACTCTCCGAACTTAAGATTTGCTTCTTGTTACGTCGTCCCAGCAAATGCGGAACTCTCCTGCTCGGGCTAGCTAACCCGACCTCACCGCTCCGCGTCCCTGTGACTTGCAACACGGCTAAGTGCACTCCATCGTCCAAATGGCCATTCACTTGGGTTGCTCAAAAAAGGTGTCTTATCTACGGGGCATAGTCTGGCGTTCAAAAAATCGCTGCGAACATGCTCGCAATTGCACAGCTGCCGACAAGCTGCTGGCAACGTCAAGCGGGCTTTCGAGGACTACGATTGGGCTCTGGGGCGCCTTCCGTTTGAAACGACCGCATCGTGCGCCGTGCGGATTCTCCGGGTGTACTATTCCCCCATGGCCTCGGCAGAACAGCAACCCGATTCGTTGAATATTCAGCTTCTTGTCGATTCGATCCCCGCGCTGATTCACACAGGTAGGCCTGACGGGTACCTCGATTACTTCAATAAGCCTTGGCTGGAATACTTCGGCGTCACTTTGGATAAAGTGGTCGGCTGGAATTGGACCGCTCACGTTCACCCCGAAGACGTTGATGGGATTGTGGCCAAGTGGCGAGCCTGCCTCGCAACAGGGGAAATCTTCGAGTACGAAACTCGGGTCCGCCGCGCGGATGGGGAATACCGCTGGATGTTCCATTGCAAGGTGCCGCTCCGGGATGGCTGCGGCAACATCGTCAAGTGGTATGGATCGAGCCTGGATATTGACGACCGCAAAACGGCGGAAGAAGCCGTCCGGCGAAGCAAAGCTTATCTTGCCGAAGCCCAAGGACTAAGTCATACAGGCAGCTTCGGCTGGAAGGTTCCCAGTGGGGAGATCTTCTGGTCCGACGAGACCTTCCGTATCTTCGGGTACGACCGCTCTGTCGAGCCAACAATAGATTCACTGGTGCAGCGCGTCCATCCCAAGGACCGCGCCGACGTCAAAGAGGTCATTAGTCGCGCGTTTGCGGGGGCGCTAGAATTCGAGCATGCCTATCGCTTGCTACTGCCTGATGGGCGAGTCAAGCACGTCCACGCGATCGCTCACGCGACACAGAATGCATCTGGCGACCGCGAGTTTGTCGGGGCTGTGACCGACATCACCGAACGCAAGACCACCGAGGGTAAGATCCAGCGCCTGGTCGACGCCGGCATTCTGGGGATCTTCATCGCGAACCTCGGGGGCGAGATCGTCGAGGCCAACCAGGCGTTTCTGCAAATGTTTCAATACGACCGTCAGGATCTCGTCTCGGGCCGATTGCGCTGGGAGGATATGACGCCGACCGAATTGCGCGAACGCGACCAACGTGCCGTGACGGAGGCACTGGCAACCGGGTTTTTCCAGCCATACGAGAAGCAGTTTTTCCGGAAAGATGGCAGCCGCTTGCCCGTGCTTCTGGGAGGCGCGCTGTTTCAAGATTCGAACGAGGGCGTCTCTTTCGTCCTCGACTTGAGCGAACAAAAGCGCGCCGAGGCAAAGATCCGGGAGCAGGAAATGGAGTTCCGTCAGATGGTCGATCTCGTTCCTCAACATGTTGCTGTATTCGGACCGAATGGCGAACGTGTTTATGCCAACCGCGTTACGCTCGATTACGTAGGCCTTAGTCTTGAAGAGTGGCGGCAAACACTCGGACATTCTTTTCGCTCCAGTTTGTTCGTTCATCCTGACGACCAGGAACGAGTGGCGCGCGATTTCAATGCTAATCGCTCCAGTGACTCCGCTTGCGAGTTGGAGTTGCGTGTGCGCAAGGGCGATGGAACCTATCGCTGGTTCTTGGTTCGTTTTAACCCGTTGCGCGACGATCAGGGACACATTACGCGTTGGTATGTTGCCTCGACGGACATCGAAGACCGCAAGCAGGCGGAAGACAGGCTACGGAGCGAAAATGTTGCTCTGCGTGAAGAAATCGACAAAGCCTCGATGTTTGAAGAGATCGTTGGAACATCCCCCGGTCTGAAAACTGTTCTCTCGCGCGTCTCCAAAGTCGCACCGAGTGATTCTACGGTCCTCATAACTGGCGACACGGGAACGGGTAAGGAGCTTGTTGCCCGGGCCATCCACCGACGATCAAACCGCGCCTCGCGCGCATTCGTTAGCGTGAACTGTTCTGCTATTCCACGTGAACTGATTGCCTCGGAGTTGTTCGGCCATGAGAAAGGCGCCTTCACGGGCGCCACTCACCAGCGTTTGGGTCGGTTTGAACTAGCAAGCGGAGGCACGATCTTCTTCGACGAAGTCGGAGAGCTTCCGGCCGAGACTCAGATCGCACTTCTGCGCGTTTTGCAGGAGCATGAGTTTGAACGTGTGGGTGGGACCCGCTCGATACGTGCTGACGTTCGGGTGATCGCCGCCACGAACCGTGACTTGCAGGCTGCCATCAGCGCTGGGGCTTTCCGAAGTGATTTGTATTACCGCCTGAATGTTTTCCCAATTGAGATTCCTCCTCTTCGAGAACGAAAACAGGACATTCCCTTGCTGGTCGAATACTTTATCGATCGCTATGCGCGGAAAGCCAATAAGAAAATTACGACCGTCGACAAGAAGACTCTCCGATTGCTTCAGTCATATTCTTGGCCCGGAAACATACGCGAATTACAGAACGTCATCGAAAGATCCGTCATCGTGTGTGAAAGCGAGAATTTTTCGGTGGATGAAAGCTGGCTGTCCAAGGATATTCTTCCGCCGACATTTCGCACTATACAATCGGGAGCTTTCAAGGTTGAGGTTGAGCCGCGCGGCGAGCGAGAGATCATCGAGGCAGCACTGGCCGAGACCAGAGGCCGGGTTTCCGGACCGTCGGGGGCAGCCGCTAAGCTCAGAATCCCGCCATCAACACTTGAGACCCGAATCAAAGCCTTGAAAATCAATAAGGGCAAATTCAAATTTCGCTGATGGTGCTGCAAGGGTAGTCATGATTGTGTGATTTGTGTGATTTGTGTGATTCGCGGGATTCGTGGAATTCGCGCGATTCGCGGGATCAACGCAGCAACGGCCTTCCTTTCGCCTTTCTTCCCATGACATTACGAATGGCATAAGGCTTGCTTTTTGCTCACGTGTGTAGCGAGGCAGGCTACTCCCTAAGATGGGCGGCCAAGCGGAGAGCAAAGGGAAGCACGACAGGAGTTTGCCGCATGTCATTTTGCTCTGCGAACGACGGATTAAGCCTGGAGCCGAAGTTGCGACGCTTCGCGAAATCCGCTTCAAGAGTGGGAAGCCTGCATGCTCAAAATTGACAGATCATCAAACGGTCGAACCGTGTTCACGCTTAGTGGACGAATTGAGGTAGAAGACATCAAGCAGCTGCAACAACTGCTCGCCTCGGAGGCATCTGGAAAACAGTTGGTTTTGAATTTGAGGGACGTGACGCTCGTGAACCAAGAAGCCGTTGAATTTCTTGCCCGCTGCGAGGCGGATAGCGTCACGCTCGAAAATTGTCCGCCTTACGTCCGTGATTGGATTGGGCGAGAGCGTGCGCGGCCGAGGCGGAAAAAACAGAACGCTCACAGAGATAAACTGCAAAAAAGGGAGCAAGGCAATGAGCTTGAATAGTCTTACCTGTCCTCTGGAGTACGAGGACCTAAGGCTTAAGACCGACCCGATCGACGAGCCAGCGAACTCGGAGACCGGTTTCGAAGGGATCATCGGAAGAAGTTCGGGTCTTCGCCGCGTGCTGCAGATGATCGAGGCCGTCGCCTGGGGAGATTCGACTGTGCTCTTGCTGGGCGAGACCGGCACCGGCAAAGAGCTCATCGCCCGCGCCATTCACAGTCACAGTCCTCGCCGGGATCGACCATTTGTAAAACTCAACTGTGCCGCCATCCCTACCGGGCTGCTCGAAAGCGAACTGTTTGGGCATGAGCGGGGCTCGTTCACCGGCGCGATCGCACAGAAGATCGGCCGGATCGAGCTTGCACATCAAGGTTCGCTGTTCCTGGATGAAATTGGCGACATCGCTCTCGAGCTCCAGCCGAAGCTTCTTCGTGTCTTGCAGGAGCGGGAATTCGAGCGCCTGGGAAGCACGCGGACGAAGAAAGTCGACGTCCGGATTGTCGCCGCGACTCATTGTGATCTGGAAGGAATGATCCTGGAGAAGCAATTCCGCAACGACCTCTATTATCGAGTGAATGTTTTTCCTATCCATGTTCCACCCTTGCGAGAACGCCCGGAGGATATTCCGCTGCTGGTGCATCATTTTGTCCGAGAAGCGGCGAGAAGAATGAATAAGACGATTGATACGATTCCACCGGATACGATGGATGCCCTTACCGACTATCAGTGGCCTGGGAACATCCGCGAGCTGGAGAACGTGGTTGAGCGCGCGGTGATCCTGTCGCCCGGGTCGGTCTTGCGCGTACCCCCGCGAGCTCTGCAGACTCGCATCACAGCTGGCCACAACACAGAGAGGCTTCACACTCTGGCCGATGTCGAACGCGAACACATTCGCTCGATTCTGAAAGAGACGAGGTGGGTTGTGTCGGGCCCTAGAGGTGCAGCACTGCGACTGGGAATGAACCGCTCGACGCTTCATTTCCGCATGAAGAAGCTTGGTATCGCCCGAAGCGTGGATTCATGCTCTGACTCACAAAAAATCCTGGCGATACGATGAGGATGAAAATTCAGATTGTGGCCATCCTCCTCCTGGTTTTGCTATTGAGCAAAGTAGGGTTGGTGTGAGGGATGAGAAGGCTGATCCATATAACTTCTTTCGCGAATATGTCAGATTGGAGCAACACGAACATTCCGTTTTCCCGTCAAGGTTTCTGTCGCTCGACCTCGCGGCAGTTTTGCACGCGGGGAGACCCCAGATTGCTGAAAACACAGAGAAGCCAAAGTAGTCGATGGAGCTGTTGGAGTCGGACAAGGCGCGCCCAAGGCAGGCGCGCTGCGATGGAAGATAGAAGAGGGCTGGGGTCGGGTGCAGGATTGGGTGCAACTAGAAGATTGAGAATGGCTCCAAGGCTTCCGTAAGCGACACCAGACGCGGCACCTAGATTCTGGACCACCTCGGCTGTTAACCGAAGGGTTTTAAGTTCCGTATTGAGCGCCGGCGTTGAGATGCGTTGACAGAGCATCGATGAGTCAGGCTCTTTGCGACCGGCAACCGCCAAAATTCGGAAGCGCCAATTAGGGGTCCAACTTGCCCGTTCTTTGGAGGCCAATTTCGGGGTTAAACGGTGCCGAATCAACGGATGGTTTGAAATTTAACAGCCGAATGCTCTACCATTGAGCTACCGGGGAACTGCTCTAGTCTCACAAAGTTAAGCTGCATTTGCAACTCGCACCGGGACGCATTTAGCTTGAATCCCAGCCGGACGAGACTCCCCACCTCCACTGCGACCATGATCTTGCCGGTCTAGGGTTTGGCCCTGGGCATGGAGGTCTCCCTGCGGCCAACCCTGCACATTCCCCACATGGCGGAGAAAGAGGCGCCCCTGCTCGGCTGTGGGGAGCTAGGAGAGCTTAAAGAACGGTTCGTGGATTGGGCCCTGTGCTCCAGCAACCTGGCGTAGCACGCTGTCCGCTGCATGCACGCCCCGATACTGCGCTTCCTCGAAGATAGAGAAGCCGCTGAGATCCGAATTGGCGAATAGAATTCGTCCATGTGCTTTGGCAAGATTGCGGCGTTCGGCGGAAAAAATTGCTCCGACCTTGGGGCGAGCCATCGCGTGTCCCATGCGCATAATATCTATGCGCGACACGCACCTCCGGATGTCATGATGAACGCGTTCGAGGTCCTGGAGAATCGCTTCCTTCCAGTAGTTCCAATCCTTGTTCAACAGCAGCTGCCGATTCTCCGATGGCGGTCCTTCGGCCAAAGCCCAATAAAAAGTCCAGACAGTGCGTTCCACGTGAGAGCGGACGCTCTGATGTGTCGCATCTACGTAGCCGAGTGTCGGGGATGCCATGAAGACGTTGTCCCATGTAGGGTCCGTACCATAAGAGTCGGGAAAATGTTCAAGCGTGAGATTGGCAGTCAGCCACGGCGAATACTCGAAATCATGCAGTGGAGCCATGCCTTCCACCAGGTATGACGCTAGAAAAGTAGGCGCTGCGAAGATTATAAATTCTGCCTGGTATTCGGTGTCTCCAGCCAGAACGCTGATCCCCTTTCCCCGTCGCGAGATTTTGTGCACCATGCGGTTGGTCTTTACAAAGCTTCCGACGCGTTCCAGCAGTCGGCGGACGATCCATCCGTTTCCCTCGGGCCACGTTAGAGGTCCCTTTTCCTCCGGCTCGCGAGATGCGAAATACTGGATTCCTGCCCATGCGGACGTGTTGTTGGTCGTTGCGCCATAATCGTCGCGGCAACAGTAGTTCATGTACCAGTTGAGAATGCCAGAGTCCATCCGCTGTGCGCGAAGCCAGTCAGCAAATGAGAACCGATCGAGATCCGCCGTGGTATCGGACAATCCGATCTCCATGGGCACGGTGAACTTGCCTGTAGCGCGGAACTCATGGATGCGGTCTTCCAGGCTTCGGAACTGATCGCGGTCGGCTGGTGTTAATCCGACGGCGGGCTCCATCCCTTCTTGCCATCTTCCATACAGGAACAAACGCTCCTGGGGAGTGAAGCAGAGATAGCGTTCCTCCCACTGCCCGTTCCGCAGCACCCCAAGGTCCTCAAACAGCTCGCGGACATAGACAGCCTTCGGCCCCGGAACCGGAACATAATGCGCAGCCCACGGGTATGCAGTGATTTCGTTTTCGCCCCAACGTGAATTTCCGCCGGGTTGATCGTTCATCTCAAGGAGAACAAAATCAGTGAAACCTCGCTTGCTAAGCCGCCACGCGGAGCTCAGACCTGCAATTCCACCGCCGACGATCACGACCGTGTGCTTGGCGACCTGCTTGGGTTGCGAAAAGCTTGCCCGATCGCGCAGTCGATGTCCCATCTGGAACGAGTCGTTCACGAATGTGCCCGCAACGGGCCGGTCTCCTTTGATCGAGAGGCCCAGGAGTGCCGCGCTTGCCGATTGCAGGAATTGGCGCCGTGAAGTTCTCAATGACTGATGTCCTTCCAGTCCTGGTCGTAGGCGCGCACCAGCACCTGATCGTTCAGCCGGTTCGGAGGCATCGGCAACGGCGACATGTCGGGGGGGAATTGAAACAGCGCAGGTAAGCCAGCGACGCTCAAAAAACGAAGACCCTGCGGCAGAGAGGTGGGGAGCTGATAATCACGGAAACTTGCAATCACGAATCCCCACTCCCCGAAGGCGGGGACGTAGACGTGGTAGGGATACGTTTTGAGTCCTGCCTGCTTCAGCGTCTCCGCAATGCACCAATACGAATCGCGAGCAAACATCGGGGATGTGCTCTGCACCACCATCAATCCCTGTGCGCTCAGGTGGCGCGCCGCGGCCTTGTAAAAAGCGGTCGTGTACAGCTTTCCCAGCGAATAGTTGGTGGGGTCGGGAAAGTCGATCACAATGAAATCGAAGCTATCGGCGTTCGAATCGACCCAGGGAAATGCGTCGGCGTTGGTTATGTGCACTTTCGGCGATGAGAATGACTTCTGGTTTAGCGCCGTGAGCATCGGAAGGGTAGAGAACAACCGAGTCATTTCTGGATCGAGATCGACCAAGGTAATGCTTTCGATCTGCGGATACTTGAGAATTTCACGCACAGCCAGACCGTCACCACCGCCCAGCACCAATACCCGGCGCGGAGCAGGGATGGCCGATAGTCCGGGATGAACCAGTGCTTCGTGATACCGGTATTCGTCGCGCGAACTAAACTGCAGATGGCTGCTCAGGAACAGGCGAATGTCATCCTTAAATCGAGTCAAGACGATGTGCTGATAGCGCGTGTCGCGAGCAAAGATGATCTCGTCCGCATAGATGTTGTCTTCGGCCGCAATCGTGATGCGCCTGGCCTGTGCCAGTCCGATTCCCAAGCCGCACAGCACGACAACGCAGATGATTCGCAGGGCTCGCACGGAAGCGAGCTGTTTTGCAAATAGGAAAGTGCTCCACAGCGCG
>Ga0210394_10007747_pt1 | contig 11229 bp, 9 predicted proteins | sample IncBWC12MmetaG_FD_160121 | JGI IMG/M metagenome (GOLD analysis project Ga0210394, IMG submission 160121) | Forest soil microbial communities from Barre Woods Harvard Forest LTER site, Petersham, Massachusetts, United States - Inc-BW-C-12-M | ecosystem: Environmental > Terrestrial > Soil >... | reverse complement strand
GGGGCGCGCGGCAGCGAGCGCGGCCTCTTGCAAAGCCCGCCCGCGCTCGCCCAGTTCGCCGAAGCCGGCGGTGATGACGACCGCTGCGCGGGTGCCGCGCGCGCCGAGTTCGGCGATGAGGCCCGGCACGGTATCGGGTGGCGTCGCGATGATCGCGAGATCGACGGGGCGCGGCAGGCTGGCGATGTCGCGGTAGACCGGCATTCCGTCGAGCGTGCCGAGATGCGGGTTGACCAGCTGCAATTCGCCCTTGAACCCGGCGCGGCGCAAGTTGCGCGCCAGGAGCGTGCCGATCGAGCGAGGCCGCTCGCTCGCCCCGATCAGTGCGACGGTTGCGGGTTGGAACAGCTTGGCGAAATTGCGAATGGACATCGGCGCAGCATCCCTAAGGCCCTGGCGAACACCGAAAATCGATCACATCGCCGCAGCGGCAACCCTGCGGAAGCGCAGCAACGCCAAGCCAAAGAAGAGCCCGCCGATAACCGCGACGGCGAGGAATTCCGGCCACACCACGGCGAGGCCGGCGCCGCGGTAGAGGATCGCCTGGGCGAACGAGACAAAGTGTGTCGAGGGCGAGACTTGCATGAATGTCGCGAGCCACGCCGGCATGCTTTCGAGCGGCGTGTTGCTGCCCGACAGCATGTTCATCGGCAGCTGCACGAGGATGAACAGGAGGCCGAGCTGCGGCATCGAGCGCGCGATCGTGCCGAGGAAAATGCCGACCGCCGTGGCAAAGAACAGGTAGATCATGACCCCCAGCATGAACAGCGGTACCGATCCGGCGATCGGTACGCCGAGCAGCGTGCGCACGATGATCAATAACGAGAGCCCGACGGCCAGCGTGATCACCAGGCCGTTCGCCCACACCTTGGACATCGTGATCTCGAACGGCGTCAGCGGCATGACCAAGAGATGATCCATCGTGCCGTGTTCGCGCTCGCGAACGAGCGCGGCTCCGGCCAGGATGATGGCCAGCATCGTGACGTTGTTGATGATGCCCATCACGCTGGTGAACCAGGCGCTCGTCGCGTTCGGGTTGAAGGCGAGGCGCACCGCGAGATCGACTGGTGGCGGCGGGGTTCCCTCAGCGCGCGAGAGGAAATCGGCAATCTCGGTGGTGATGATCTGCTGCGCATAGCCGGATCCCAGACCGGCCTGCACCATCGCGGTCGCATCGACGTCGAGCTGGATCGCGGGCCGCCGGCCGGCGCGCACATCGCGCTCGAAATTGGGTGGAATATCGAGGACGAAGGTATAGCTGCCGTTGTTCATCAGCGGCACGATGTCGCTTTCGGCGATCGCCCTCGGCGTCTGGAAATAGGGCGGCAGGAAGGCATGCGCGATGCGGCGCGAGAGCACCGAATTATCCTCGTCGACAATCCCGATCGAGGCGTTGTTCAGCTCCTGCGAGCTGCTGCGCGCCTGGGCGATCACCGCGATCGAGAAGGCATAGATGACCAATCCCAAGAGCACGTAGTCGCTCAGGAAGCTGCGCAGCTCCTTGGTGCCGAGCCAGAAGATGTTCGCGAGCTTGCCCATGGCGGCGCGCCCTAGCGCTCCTGCTTGCGCAGAAACACGAGGCTCAGCAGCGTCAGCGCCGGGATGAACAGCGCCAGACCGGCCAGGTTCGCGGCAAGGTCGTGAAACCCCAGGCCTTTGGTGAAGGTGCCGACGCTGATCGGGAGGAAATAGGTCATCGGAAACAAGCGGCCCATGATCTGCGCCATGCCCGACAGTGCCGAGACCGGCACCAGCATGCCGGCAAACGAAGTGGCCGGCAGGACGGTCAGAATGGCCGTGCCGAACAGCGCGGCGATCTGGGTGCGGGTGAAGGCCGAGATAAGCATGCCATAGGCTGTCGTCGCGGTCACGAAGATCACCACCCCAAGCAGCAGGGTGGGAAAGCTGCCCTTGAGCGGCACCTGGAAGAGGAACAGCGCCATCAGGAACATCACGGCAAAATTGACGGTGGCGACCGCGATGTAGGGCAGCTGCTTGCCCAGGAGAAATTCGATGCGGGTGACCGGGGTCACATAGAGGTTGGTGATCGACCCGAGTTCCTTTTCGCGGACGATGGCGAGCGCCATCAGGATCGCCGGAAACAGCGCCAACAGAAGCGAGATGGTCGACGGCACCATCGCGTAGATGCTGTCGAAATCCTGGTTGTACTTGAAGCGGATCTCGAGACTGGCGGGTTGCGGCTGGGTTTGCCCGGTCGTCTTGACGGCGGGGTCGCTCAGGTACAGCTGATGCATCCCCTCCAGATAGCCGCGGATGGTCTGCGCCCGGAACGGCATCGCTCCGTCGACCCAGGCGCTGACCAGGGTCGGCCGACCCCGCGCGATATCGCGCCCAAAGCCCGGCGGGATCTCGATGGCGGCCCTGATCTTGCCGTCTTCGAGCCGTTCTTCGAGATCGGCGTAACCGGCGAGCAGCGGCTTTTCGGTGAAATACGGCGACCCGCGCAGCTCTTCGAGATAGGCCCGGCTGTCATGGCTCTGATCGCGGTCGAGCACGGCAAAAGACAGGTTGTTGACGTCGGTCGAGATTCCAAACCCGAAGACCAGCATCAGGAAGGCCGTCCCGAACAGCGCAAAGCCGAGCCGGATCGGATCGCGCAACAGTTCGAGCGCCTCGCGTATTGCGCAGGCAAAGAGGCGTTGCGGACTGAGGCGTGCCGCAACCCGCCCCTCCCGCTGCGGCGTGCCGACCGGCAATCTCGCCGGTTCTTGTGATGGCCCTACCGCGAGCGCGCCCGATGCTGCTTCAAGATAGCTGATAAACGCGTCTTCGAGCGTTGCGGCGCCGCGCGCCTTGACCAGTCCCGTCGGCGTATCCGTCGCCAGCACGCGCCCCGAATCCATCAGCGAAATCCGGTCGCAGCGTTCGGCTTCGTTCATGAAATGGGTCGAGATGAAGATCGTCACGCCCTGGTTGCGCGACAAATCGATCAGCAAATTCCAAAAGCGGTCGCGGGCGACCGGATCGACCCCCGAGGTCGGCTCGTCGAGGATCAAGATCTCGGGCTCGTGCACGACGGCGACCGCGAGCGACAGCCGCTGGCGAATACCGAGCGGCAGGTCGAGGGCGAGGTGGTCGAGATAATCCGCGAGACCAAAGCGCTCGACCAGCTCGGCAATCCGGGACTTCGCCTTGGATTGCGGCAGGTGGAACAGCCGCGCGTGCAGAAGGAGGTTCTGGCGGACCGTGAGTTCGGTATAGAGCGAAAACGACTGCGACATGTAGCCGACCCGATTGCGCGACCGGAGGTCGCGCGCATCGACGGAGCGGCCAAACAGCCGCGCTTCGCCCTCGCTCGCCGGCAACAGACCGGTCAGCATTTTCATCGTCGTCGTCTTGCCGCAGCCGTTCGACCCGACAAAGCCGAAGATCTCGCCGCGCTCGATCGTGAAGCTGACCCGGTCGACCGCGATGAAATTGCCGAAGCGGCGGGTAAGGTCGCGCGCCGCTATTACCGGGTCGCTGTCGCCCCTCGGCCGCGGCGGGATGTCCAGCGCTCGGTGACCAGCCCGCTGCCCCTCTGGCAAGAGAGCGACAAACGCCTCCTCGACGGTGCGTGCCCCGGTCTGCTCCTTCAGTTCGAGCGGGGATCCGGCTGCTACGACCTTGCCGGCGTTCATCGCCACCAGCCAATCGAACCGCTCGGCCTCTTCCATATACGCGGTCGCAGCGATGATGCTGATGCCCGGCCGGCGCGTGCGCATCCGAAGGATCAGCTCCCAGAACTGGCGCCGCGACAGCGGGTCGACGCCGGTGGTGGGCTCGTCGAGGACCAACAGGTCGGGGTCGTGGATCAGCGCGCAGCACAGCCCTAGCTTCTGGCGCATGCCGCCCGACAGCTGTTTTGCCGGACGGCCGGAGAACGGCGCGAGACCGGTGCTGTCCAGAAGATAGGCGATGCGGCTCTCCCGCTCGCCGCGCGATTGCCCGAAGAGGCGGCTGAAAAACGCGATGTTCTCGCGCACGCTGAGATCGGGATAAAGGTTCTTGCCGAGGCCTTGCGGCATGTAGGCGATGCGCGGACATATCAGGGCGCGGTGCGCGGCATGCGCCATGTTGCCGTCGAGGACGCACACCGACCCGGATTGGATGCGCCGGGCGCCGGCGACCATCGCCAAGAGCGAGGACTTGCCGACACCGTCGGGCCCGATGAGCCCGACCAGAACGCCGGCCGGCAAGGCGAGCGTCACACCATCGAGCGCGGCGATCTTTCCGTAGCGTTGGGTGACACCATCGAGGCGCGCGACGGTGCCGCCGCCCGCGATCATGGAGATGGGCTGCCTTGCAGCTGCAGCGGCCAGGTCGCGTTCGGGTCGGTTTGCACATACGCGATGCCGGGCAGCCCGCTGCGCACGGCTTCGGCGCGCGTGCGCAGCCGCTCCGGATCGATCCGCACCCGGATGCGGAACATCAGCTTGTCGCGCTCGTCCTTGGTTTCCACGGCCTTGGGGGTGAATTGCGCCTGGCTGGCGATAAACGCCACCTTGGCCGGGATCGGATGAGCGGGATAGGCGTCGAGGACGATCCGGGCATCCGAACCGAGCCTAATCCGCCCGGCATCCGCGGTCGGCAGATAGACGTCTATGTAGACATAGGCGGTGTCGAGCATCGTGAAGACCTTGCCGCCCGCGCCCAGGACCTCGCCGACATTGGCGACACGGTATTCGATCCGGCCGTCGCGCGGAGCGACGAGGGCGTTGTCGGCGATGTTGACCTTGTAAAGCTCCACATCGTGGCGCGCGGCGTCGAGCGCGTGCTCGGCCTCACCGACCTTGGCGGCGGCCGCGTTGAGCGCGGCGGTTGCGGCATCCATCTGCTGGCGGCGCTGATCGAGCAGTTCCGCGGTGGCGTATCCCTTTGACACCAGGGTGCTGGTACGATCGAACTCCTGCTTGGCAAGCCGAACCTGCGTCTCTTGCTGGTCGAGGTTCGCCCGAGCCCCGTCGAGGGCCCGCTGCGCCTGGCCTGCGACGGCTTGGACCTTCTGGAGGGAGGCTTCGAGATCGCGCGTGTCCATCACCGCGACAACCGCGCCTGCTTTCACCATGTCGCCTTCATCGGCCGAGAGCGTGGCGATGCGGCCGGCGAATTTCGTGTCGATGTCGATCTCGTCGGCTTCAAGACGGCCGTTGCCAAAGGCGATGCCCGGCGGCAGCGCCGTCGCGGAGTGGTTCCACCAGTAACCCGCGCCAAGCACGACGCAGAGTGAAACGAGCGACAGCAAGCCATATTTGCGCCAATGCTGCTTCTCATGCTTGCTATGCTCTGGCGGCAGGACGGCCGGCAGGTTCGCCCGCGGCGCCGGCGCTATAAAGTCTGGGTGCACCTCGGCTCGTTGGCTGTCGGCAGCGATGTCGTCGTCTATCGTCATTTTAAGGCACCTGACAAATCCGCCGGTCTTCAGCCTTGGAGGCAGCTGCAATGACGCGCCGTCGGGGCCGCCGTAATCCGGAATGGTCCCCACGGAAAACTACGTATCCGGCAGCAATCGATGGAGGATCGCCACTGCGGGGATTCCGGGTGGTCTCAGCCAGCTGGCGAGGGTATAGGCGCGCGTTCGAGTGCCACGGCGAGCCTACGAGCCGCATTGAGCAGCGGCTCGCGGTAGATCTCGTCGATCGGCTCCTTCTCGTCAAGCGAGCGGGCAAGCTCATCGAGGATATTGGCAAACAGGAAATGGTGGAGGTGGATTTCCGCCACGCGTTTCTCCTCGCCCGGCCGAACCAGCCGAATCAGCACGCCCTCGGAATCGGCGCTGCCCTCGAAGGCACAATCGCGACCGAAGCCGCCCATGTAGAACTTGTCGGGGAAATCGATGGCGACTTCCGCCTTATCGGCGATCGGGTGCATTGGTGCTCCTCCTGCGGGTTGCTGTTCGATAGGCGTTTTGAGCGTGTGAAGCCTCGCTCTGCCGACAGCCGGCGGGTTCGAACTGGCTCGAGAATAGAACGGCAGCATCAAGCCGCCTTGATCTGGCTCAATGGCGGGATCGATACCTTGGGGCGGTTGACTTGGATCGAGGTGACTATGCCCGCAACGGCAGAGCATGGCGCCGGGCATTGACGGCCTCGCAAACGCACGTTCGGACACCGCTCGCTGCTGGCGGCGGACCGAAGCGACGGAGCGAGGTTGCGTATTCCCTCAGCGAAGCGTGCCGATATAGGCGATCAGGTCATCAATCTCCGACCGCGTCAGAGCCAGATCCGGCATTGGGGCATGCGGATGTGACAGGAAGGTTCTCAGCTGATCGGTTGTCAGCCCGCCTTGTGCGATCGTGCGGAAGCTCGGCGGACCCTGTTGAACCGAAGCCGCTGGAAGATCGCCGATCACATGGCAGGTGGCGCACCACTGTCCGGCTAGTCGCGCGCCTGTCGAAACATCGGCGGCGGCCGAGGGCGTCGCAGCGGCCATGCCGGCCGATAAAATTAGGGCGAGAGCGCCCAATCCGCGAGTCATGGCGAGGGCCTCTCTACGTGGTTTGGCGAAGCCAAGGAGGATCAACGAGGTTGGTCACTCGACCGCGCCCCGATCAAGTTCGAGGAGATGGTCGCGGACCTCTTTGACCCCAGGGATATTTTCCGCGGCGATACGCAGAGCTACGCGCTGCCGCTCGTCGCGGATGATGCCTTGTAAATCGACGACCCCGTTCTCGACGACGGCATCAAAAGAACCGCGCGGCGCCCAGGGCTGTTTATCCAGTTGCGCCGCGAGCTTCTCACGTATCGCGGCGTCGCTCACCGGCGCGGCAGTGGTCGTCGGCGATCCCATAATGAAGGCGCGCACCAGATTGGCGCGAGTGATGAAGCCGACGACCGCGTCACCCTTGACCACCGGAAGCCGCTTGATGTGGTGGCGTTCCATCAGCCGAACCGCTTCTTCAAGGGAAGTGTCCTCGGCAACCGTAACGACCTCGCGGGTCATCACCTCCTCGACCGTGCGCCCATGGGCATGGGCGTATTCCTCCGCGAGGCGCCCGGGGCCGACGAGCAATTCGATCCATCGCCCGCGATGCCGCTCGGTCCCGGTCTCGGTCCGACGCAGGAAATCGCCCTCGGTGACGATCCCGACAAGCTTGCCGCGGTCCACCACGGGGAACCCGCTCATTTCGTATTGCAGCATCAGCTTTGCTGCCTTACGCATCGAAGCGTCGGGTGCGAGCGAGATCACTCCGCGCGTCATCACATCTGCCACATTCATCGCCATCCTCCCGAGATGAGGACGCACATTCGGCTGCCAGCACCACGTCAGCATTGATCCCGATCAATGGCATTGCCTCACTTGATTGCGTTAATTGTTAGACCGCGCTGCTCACCAGGCGCGTCGACCCGCGGTGATGCGCTGGGACAGCCCCGGGCACTATATCGGATCTGGCATTCAGGATTGCCCGGTGCGTGCACCTGCACGCTCAAGGTCCGCTGTCGGTTCAATTAGCCGAAGCCGCGAACCCGTGCAGCCTATGCCGCAATTGGGTCGCGATGGGTCGAAGGTCCGCCAGATTCGAACGACAGCTCCGAGTCGATTAGCCGCCGATTTTGCGCCGGAGGACGAATGGATCAGACGGGTGGTGCGGCGACCTTCATCATTGCTACGTTTTTTGTCAGCTCCTGACCCTAATGCGACAGCGCCCCGGCTACCCGATGGCGTAGTGCGCTGAAGGTTCAGCAATAAGGCGGCCGCCTAGTCTTGAGGTGTGGCTGCGCAATCTCATTCGATCTGCTGCGCCATATGGTTCATGCCCCTTGTTCGTTTGGGTCACCCAGACCCCTGACCCCAGCCCGGCCGCACCGGCTTGCATTTGGCGACGATTAAAACTCCCGAAGCGGGGTCAAAACACACCGGCAGAGGTGCGCGATGGACCGAGGCAGTAAAACCGGGGGTACCCCTCCGATGCCGCGGCGCTGCACCGCCGGCTGCTGGCGGCTCAGGGAGAAGACGATCTGAAACCGAACCCGGGCCGTCAGGCGCTCCAAGAGAGGATTGTTTGTGGGATTAACAAACAGGCGATGACGCCAACCGAGGGCACACAACGCGTCGCGGCCTGCAACCGGCGGAAGAGGCAGGAGTCGAACCTACCGAAGACGCCTGCGCGCCCTCCAACGGGTTTGAAGCCCGCGCGCCCCACCGGGAGCGGTACTCTTCCGCCGGCAACAATGCCGCGGATTTGCCGGTGACGAAAGGGGCGAACCGGTTGCGTGGGTTTTCCCGTCGCAACCAACCGCGTAAGCAATGCCTTAACTTCCGCCGGGTAAAATATCAGCCAAAGCTGGATCGAGAGGCGAATGACGCCAATGGCGGGTAAGCGACCAACCATCCTCGTTGTCGATGACGATTGGGACGAGCGCGTGATCATCGCCGCGGTGCTGCGTGATGCGGGATTCGCCGTGGTGTCGGCGGCACACGATCGGGGCGTCCGGGCCCTGCCGGCGCACGAAGACTTCGCCGCGGCGGTCATTGCCCTCCCGGAGGAGGACGCGGTCGAATTCCAGCGCTACCTGCGCCGCCACCAACCGGGCCTGCGCGCCCTCATCGTCATCGAGCCCGCGGCGACCCGGTTTGTCGATGCGGATGAGGACACCCTCCTGACGCGGCCGTTCGACCCGGGCCAGCTACTTGGCTGCATCTTCGAACTGGTGCTGCGCGAGGCTGAAGACGGGACGCCCTATCACAGCCATGCCGCCGAGTTCGGGATCGCCGCAGCCCGGCTCGCCTGCCTGGACAGCCGGCGCATTGCGGCCGCGGTGGCCGGCGCCCAAGGGCTGGCGCAGGATTGACGCGCCAGATCGGCGAAACCAGAGCGATTCGCCGCGGCCTCGTCGCCGCGATCGCCATCGGCGGCCCCACCATCATCCGCTGACCCGCCGACTACTCCCTCCCACGACCGGCCCGCTTCAGCTTCATCTCGATCATCGCCAGAACATTGCCGGCGCCATGCCGGCGGCACAGCGTCGCCAGGCTCTTCGGATCGATAGGCTCGGCGGCATAATTAATGGCGTCGCGCAACGCCGCCGGCAACTCGTCGAAGACCGCCATCAGCTCCTGCAGCAAGGCGTTGCGGTTGTCCATCGTCGCCTCCTTTAGGGGCATGTCGATGTTGCGCGACGTAGTAGAGCCAACCCACGATACCGGGCATATAGACGACAGCAGACCGGCCGGCCGACATGCGTGGCGGCAAACGGGATCAGGAAGTCCTCGGGATAGTCCTCGCCGCGGGCGCCAAAGCCGCCGCCGCCGACGTCCTCGATCAGATCCGGCGATAGTCCGAGCATCGCCGCCAGGGCATCGCGATTGAAGAACGGCATCATTGCCGTGCCGAGCACCATTAGCCGGCCGCGCGGCTCCATCGGTGCAGCGCTGGACCGCAAAACGCTCGCGCTGAAGGTAGGTGACTTCACCAAATGCCGCATCGGCATCGACGCGCAGTTATCGCCGCGAAGTCCCGCGGATCAATGCGTATCGAAGATCGCCTGGTACTCATCTACCTTCTGCGCCACCGCCGCCCGCTCCTGCGGCGTCGGATTGTTGGGATCGGCGGCGGGCGGCAGGCAACCGAGCTTCATCAACGCCGCCATCAGCAGGATACGCGCCTTAGTCGCCGTCAGGTTCGACCCGGTAATGCAGGGATCGCGCCGCGGCACAAAGCCCTCGGTGGCGCCGCGCCCGACGCGCACAACCGGAATCCCGCTGTAGAGCGCGCGGTGGATCAAGCGGTTGCGTGCCCGGTCCTGGGTGGAACCGTAGGGCGCCAATCCTTCGAACACGATACCGGCGAGCGGCGCATTGGTCCCAAGGTAGTCGAGCGTCGCGAGCAGGTCGGGCTCGCGGCCGATGTCGATCTCGCCGTCGGACGCCGCGTAGGCGCCGTCCTTGGCGATCACGACGGGCGGAATTGCGGTCGGGACGAGCCGGCCGTCCGCATGCTTGATCGGCACCCGCACGCTCTCGAAGTTCGCGCCTCTGCACAAGGCGCCACCGACCTCATGCGGCAGCCGGCGCAAATTCAGCTCCGAGCACCAAGTGTGGCACGTCATCGGGATGAACTGCAGGACGGGCGGCAGGGTCTCGTGCCCGACCGCGCCGAGGATGCCACCATTGCCGCCGACGGCGCGGTAATTGCCGGGACGGGCGTCGCTTTTCGCGACGTTGCGCGCGGCAAAAATCTGCTGCTCCTGGATCAAGACGACGCCGACCTGGTTGCGGTTCTCAGCATCCGCCCAGACACGGGAGACGATGTAATCGAGCGAGTCGACGATGTTTTTCGGCCCGTCATTGCTGATCATGCCGTGCGTGCGCTGGGCGGCGTTGCCGCAGATTGGCACCGTCGTGTCGATCAGCAGATTGAGCCAGTAGATTGTTTCCTCGATATTCGGGCTGCCCTCGGTCCACACCGCGCCGAGATAGCGTCCCTCGCCGAGGACCTCTTGAACCCGGTTGGTCGCACGCGCGAGCACATCGCGCGTCGGCGGCGCCGCAAGGTGGCTCGGCCGGTAGGCGAAGAAATCGAAGCCGCGCCGCTCGGGCGGGATGTCGCCGTCGCCGCGATCGGTGCGGCGCTCGGCGGCAAGCCCCTTGGTGTAACCGCCGGGCGGCATGATGCGGACGAATTCGACATCGGCCTTGGCAGAGATGAGGTTGCCCCAGCCGCGGTCGTCGACCATCAGCCGGTCGATTTCCTCGAACGGCCGCGAGCCGTCGGGGAAAAATCCCTGCCGCGCCTTATCCTCCGGCGCGCCCGGGAACGCGCATTCCTCTTCCCACGCCGCCCCGTCCGCCTGCCGCGCCATGTAGGGCAGCGGGTAGAGCCCGTCCTCCGGCTTCAGCTCGATCGCATAGACCGGCTTATCGTCGGGCCCCCGCCGCTCGGCGTGGAACTTGTCGTTGCGGTCGAGATAACCGTCGGGCGGCGCGTAGAGTTCAGCGCAATCGGCTTCGAGCGGATGGGCACTGAACTGCTCCACATAGACCGTAACCGGCGCCGCGAGGCGCTGTGCTCGAAGCGCGTCATAGCGCGCCGGCGTGCCGTCTGGGTTGGTCTTCAGCGGCAAGCCGTATTTCGCGCACGCCTTGTTCGACGTGACGAGCGGCGGCGTGTTCTGGATCGTCGCGTTCGGACCGGCGAAATGAACGATACGCGGCTTGGTCATCGACTCCTCCGTTTCTGGCCCGACGGCAAAGCTGGACACGATCCCCTTCGCCTTTGGCGAATTGTGC
>Ga0210394_10007746_pt1 | contig 11231 bp, 9 predicted proteins | sample IncBWC12MmetaG_FD_160121 | JGI IMG/M metagenome (GOLD analysis project Ga0210394, IMG submission 160121) | Forest soil microbial communities from Barre Woods Harvard Forest LTER site, Petersham, Massachusetts, United States - Inc-BW-C-12-M | ecosystem: Environmental > Terrestrial > Soil >... | reverse complement strand
TTATTTATTTATATTTAATATTTATAAACTAAAATAAATTGTTTGTTTGATAATTTATTATATAAATTTTTCTTTTTTATATCAAAATTTATATATTATTATGTAATTATTAAGTCTTTAAATTGATAATATTAAACGAGATCTTCCAGATTCGAACTGGGACCCTTCTAAATGACAATTAGAAACTCTACCAATTAAGCTAAGATCCCTTAAATTTAACAGATTATAAAAATTTTTAATTTAAAGTAAATTAACAAGAGCGAGGTGATTCGAACACCTACCAATGATTTTGAAGATCGTCATACTAACCGTTAATACTACGCTCTTTATTTTAATTCTTTTATTATTATAAAAAAAAGGGGATAAATAAACATAAAATTAATAATAAAATTTAAGATAGGTTTAAAATTAAATATTATAAAGTAAAGAAGAAATAGAAAAATGTAAACCATCTAAGATAACATTAGGGAATATCCCTAATAAAACAGTAGGTAATAATAAAGTTAATAATAAATTAAATTCTCTTCTAGAAATATCTTTAATAGGTTTTAAATGAGGAGAATAAATACCATAAGAAATTCTATTATATAAATAAATAGAATAGATAGCAGATAAAACAATTCCAGTAGCACCTAAAGCAGCTATTATAGGACTTCTTTCTCATATACCAATTAAAGATAATTGTTCTCCTAAGAAATTTAAAGTTAATGGTATACCAGTATTACTTAATGTGAAAATGAAAAATAATATAGTAAATACAGGCATATAAGTTACTAAACCTCTTACATAATGAATTATTCTAGTACCTGTTCTATCATAAATTACACCACCTACACAAATAAATAAAGCAGGAGAAACAAATCCATGAGCTAAAGCTAATAATATGGCACCTTCTATACCTTGAATTGTATTAGAAAATAAACCTAATATAACTATACTCATATGTGCAATACTTGAATAAGCAATTAAAGCTTTAGTATCTTGTTGAATAATTGTAGCTAATGAAGCATAAATTAAAGTTATAATTGCTATAGTTTGAACTAAAGGTGAAAAATAATTAGTAGCATCAGGTAAAAAATTTATTAAAACTCTTAAATAACCATAAGTAGCAAATTTTAATATAGTAGCAGCTAATAAGATAGAACCAGCTAAAGGACTATCAGCATGAGCTCTATATAATCAACCAGTTAAAGGTCATAATGGAGTTTTTACTGCAAAAGCTACAAAAAAACCTAATCATAAGATTTTTTGATTATCTAAATTTATATCTGATAAACATATTATTTGAAAATCTGTTGATCCTACATAACTATATATTTGAAGTATAGCTAATAACATAAATAAAGATCCCGCTAAAGTATATAAAAATAATAATAAAGCGGATCTTATTCTAGCTTCACCTGAACCATATATCATAATTATTAAAAATAATACTGGTAAAACACTTTCAAAAAATATATAAAATAAAATTAAATCTAATACTATAAATACTCCTATTTGTAATGTTTCTAATAATAAAAAAGATATTAAAAAATATTTTAAATTATTATTTATATTATTATAATTAGATAATACAGCTATAGGACTTATAAATGTGGTTAATAAGACAAAATATAATGAAATTCCATCAATACCTATATTTAAATGACAATAACTTAAATCTATAAATTCATATACAAATTGATATTGACTAGTATTTGAATCAAATTCTAATCAAATATATATTGAAATTAAAAAATTTATTATCATACTTATTAAAGTTATTCTTTTCATTTTTATTTTATTTTCTATTGTATTCTCTGGAATTGTTAATAATAATAAACTACCTATTATAGGTGTTAATAATAATAAACTAAGCATTAATAAATAAATAATTATTTATTCGATTTTGGCATCTAGATTATCTATTATAGTTTAAATAGATTTAAGTATAAATTTGGTGTGTTAACTGTTTGTTTTTATTTAAATTATAATTATTTTTATTCATTCTAAATTTAAATTGGATTTTAATAAAAAACAAAAAAAAATAAATAAATAATATTTAATACGTCTATTGAGAGTATGAAAATTTTCTACTTCTTTTAAAATATTTTCTCTATATTTATTCTATTTATTAAATAAATTAATTTAATTTTATAAAATATATGAGAAAATATTTACAAACAAACAGATCATATTAAATTAAACCTCGGACACTGTGAGATTTGAACTCACGACTTTATTCAAGTACTCGTTTTCAAAACGAGCGCCATAAACCAGACTCGACCAAGTACCCTGTATTATAATATTTTATAATTAAGACCGAAGGGGATTGAACCCTTATAATATCCATTATGAGCGAATTGCATTACCAATTATGCTACAGTCTTGTATATTTTATATTTATAAATTATTAATAATTTATATTATAAATTTTATATTAAAATTTAAAGGGGGTAAAATTATTAAAATGAATTGTTTATTTAAAATAAATAACAAGTTAAATCTAATCTATTAATTTAAGATTGAACAGGTAACATCTTGAAAGCATGTAATGGTATAGGACTTTCTAATGATCATTCTAAAGTTGTAGCTGTATCAGTTTCATTTTTAAATTGTTCTGTAGATGTGAAATAAGAAGGGATATTTCAAGGATTAGTATTAACTAAACTTCCATTAGCAAATATATCATAAAGAATATAACCAAATAATACAGTAGCCATTATTGAAATCATTGATCCAAAACTTGAAATTTGATTTCAACCACTAAAGGCATCAGGATAATCTGGTATTCTTCTAGGCATCAATTAGTGTTATCATAGGGGAATTTAAACCCTATTTCCTAATATTACTATTAGGTTCAGATTATGTCATCAATTATAATAATATAATTGTTGGGCACTTGTATCGAGGTTATTGTTGAAGTAACTCACTCGTTAATCGTTGAACTGGCTTATTACTATATAATAAATTTATATTATATCCTTCGTAATAAGATTAGCTGCAAGTTAACCTATGATAGGTCTTCCTTGCAATTCACCCAATTTTCAAATAATATATTTTAATTTATATATTATTTGGGGCATGACAAATACTTTAAAAAATAAGAAAGAAAAAAAAAAAATTCATAATTGTAAACAAAATAAATAAAGATAAATTCACAAACTTTATTGTCTTGTTTACTCTTTTATACTATTCATTCTATTAAAGGGGGTAAAACGAAGTAATAAAGTTAATATCTTATTTTAATTACCTTAATTCAATTTTGCTCTACTAAATATTTTTCCTTTGAAAGGAAGACCATTTTTAATATACTTAGTTAATGTATCTTTTCCCATTTTAAACTCTTTAGAACAGTTTACTGTTGAATATTCTCCTATCAAAGACATATCCAAGCAATTATAAACATAAACCATTTTTGTATTTTTAGCTAGAGTAGAAGGAGATTGAATTTTATTAAATAATGGGTTTTTATTACCCTTTCTATTTTTAAGTTGCATTTCTATAAATTCTTTAGATTTACTTTTACCGAACATTGGATTTAGATCACCTTTTCTACTTAAACTAAATTCAGGTTTATGTTTATAACCTTTTGTAGAACCAGCTACTTTAGATAAATTAAGAGCTAAGTTAAGGTATTTATTAAATAATATATCTAAATAATATTGTTCTCTAGAAAGTATATATTCTTTTGTTACTGAACCTGAACTTCCTAAATCTTCTAAAATTGCTAAAGCAAAATTATGAACACCGTAATAATTTATATTATTATAAATCGGATATTTTCTTCGCAATATACTAGGTGTTCAATAGCTCAATAATCTAGTGGAACCGTTTCAAGCACTACCTACATACATTTTTCCTGTTATAAGATTTGTTCATTGATAAATTATTGAATGTGTTTTATTTTCAGAACCTATCAAGTTTCTGTTCAAATTAAGATTATTATAAACTCTCACAGGATTATTTAATCAAAATGGTTTTTTGTGTTGACCATTAGCAAATTTATGAATTTTTCTTTTTCTGTAATTTAAATAAATAGATAGAGGTAAAATACTATTTACTAATATAGACGAATCTAAGGATTTTGAATATAACAAAATTAAAAAAATTAAAGTGAATTTTAATATATTTCTTATTTTATTAAAGTATTTGAATTTTATTTTACCCGCTAAACCTAAGAAATGTTGAGGAAAGAAAGTAGTATTTACTCCTATAAATAATGTTCAAAAATGAATTTTTCCTAATAATTCATTATATGATTTTCCTGTTATTTTAGGTGCTCAATAATAAAATCCTGCAAATATTGCAAAAACAGCTCCCATTGATAATACATAATGGAAATGAGCTACTACATAATAAGTCTTTATAAACTTATACTCATTTTACAATGAGGATCGGACTATATCTTATCTAATTATTAAACTTAATTAACGTTCGATTACCACGTATAGTCTCTACGGATCCTACTTCTAAAAATAAAATAATTATTTATAGTTTGGTTTCCACGGTATTACCTTTAAAATTTGTAGCTTGAAAATAACATTTTTCCATTTTAAAGGTTTCACCGTTAGCAATATATTAATTTTATTTATATTACCGATAAACAAATTTGTGTGTTTTAATTTTTTATAAAGGAGAAATGTAAACAAAACAACATTTAATAATAAATTTTTATATTTTGGCTTGTTTACTCTTTTAATAAAAATTTACTTATAAAGGGGGTAAAATTTAAATAATTCATATTTAAATTAATAAAATATGTAAATTTATAAATAAAAAGAAAAAAGTTATATTAAATATCTAATATAGCTTGAAGAATAAGATCATTAATCTCATTTGTAAATAATAATTCTTCAGGAATAATTCAGACCGCATCCATTAATTCCTCTTCTGTTACAAAATTTTCTTCTAATTCTTTTGCAAATATGCTAGTTCATTCATATACTTTTAATTCTTGAATTGAACATACGTTTAGATCTACATTTGGCATGAAAAATAAATTTAGATCTGTTATATCAATTTCTAATGAACTATCACTATCAAATGTACTTTGATAATCAGATGCATAATCAGTATCAGATTCACTGTCAATTATAGCTTCTATATTATCATTAGTTACTATAGTTACTACATTTTCATTAATTATACCTTCTATATCTTCGTTTGTTATAGTTTCTATATTTTGAGAAGGAATAGCAGTATAATTACTTTTAATTAAGTAATATATAGAACAACCTAAGATAAATCCAGAGCTGATTAAAATACCATAAAGGTTTAAATTATTATCAATTAATAAATTATAATTCATTTTTGTTTTTTTTATATTTTGGTTTTTAAGACTAAAGCTTAACTATTATTAATTTAAACTTATTAATATTTTTTATAAAGTTGAATATAAATTAATAATTTTGTATTATTATATCTAATTTTTGTGATATAAAAAGTTACTTAAATTATTGTTTTTGTTTTGTTTGTGTGTTTTGTTTTGTGTGTGTTTGTTTGTGTTTGTGTGTGTGTTTGTGTATGTTTTTTGTGTGTGTTGTGTTTGTGTTTGTGTGTGTGTTGTGTGTTTTGTGTTTTAATTTCCCTTATTCTTTTATTTATCATAGTGGTAAGACAACATGACACTTATTTTAAAAGATTTTTAAATTTAGTAAATGAAAGTAATTTTTCTCCTAATAAAGGATAGTTAATGCAATGATTAATAATTTTTATTAAAGTTAATTTTCTATAAATTTCAATAAATCAAAATTTATTATTTATTTTTCTAATTTCATTTTTAATATCAAAATGATTTTTAATTATTTCTAAGATATATTTATCGTTCTTTTGATTAATAAAAAAGGAATGATTATAAGATTTATTTTTTATTGTAAAACAACTTTCTGCTTCTAAAAAACCTGATAATCAAGCATTAAAATAATTATTATCAATTTTAATTATATCTAAATTAGGATTAATATATTTTTTACTTCTAGCATTTAAATATCATATAACATTATTTTGTTGAAAACATTTTAACATAAATGCTAATTGAGCTTTTAATCTTGAAGTCAAAGGAGGATAAGAAACAAATATTTCAATTATTCTTTGAATTTGTTTTCTATCGTTTATAACTCAAATAATAAATTTATTGTCTTCAATTACTTTAACATTTCCTCCAATGTGAGATTTTATTAAATTTAACATTGATAAATTTTCAATATTATATTTTAATTTAATAACTAATCTGTATTGAAGACTTTTATATCTTCAATGATTAACTTGAATACTTCCTTTACCATCCATTAAACCTACTCAAAATTTACGAATATAATGAGAATCTTTTTTAATTCTATCATGTAATGCTAAATCTAATGAAGCATTAGCTAAAACTACTCCAGTTACACCTCCAATTGTGAATAAAGCTAAAAACCCTATTGTAAATAATAAAGGTGTTGTTAATCTTAAACTACCACCATATAAAGTAGCAATTCAAGAAAATATTTTAATACCTGTAGGTACAGCAATTACCATTGTAGCTGCAGTGAAATAAGCTCTTGTATCTACATCTAAACCTACACTGAACATATGATGAGATCATACTAAAAATCCTAATATTCCAATAGAGAACATAGCATATACCATTCCTAAATAACCAAATATAGGTTTACCTGAAAATGTTGAAATTACTTGACTAATTACACCAAATCCTGGTATAATTAAAATATATACTTCAGGATGTCCAAAGAATCAGAAAAGATGTTGAAATAATATTGGATCTCCTCCTCCAGCTGGATCATAGAAACTAGTATTAAAATTTCTATCTGTTAATAACATAGTTATACCCTTTCTCTTGATTTACTAGACTAGGTCTCATGACTATATTTTAATAGTCTCATTATGTTTTCATTTAATTAAAATATAATGGTAAATACTCATACATTCACATGTATGTTGGGACTATATCTTATTAATCTAAGTTATAAAATTTATTTAAATGATCTCAAGTAAAATTTATTCTGGCATTATTCATGTTAGATTTTATTATTATAATTTCTTGAATATTATTTTTATGTTTAAATGTATCTGATTTAAAATAATCTAATACTTTTATTCAGTCTTTATAATCTAAATATTTACTCCCAAATAAAGGAAATAAATTTAAATAATTTTCTAAAATTAAATTTCCATTTAAACTTGTAGTTCTTACTCTATATTCAGGTTTAGGTTTATCAATTCTGATGCTTTTAACAGAAGAAAGTAAGAAATTAGCAATAATATCAAGAAAATTTAAATTATTGTTTCCATTATGATCAATTTGTCTTTGACTTAATTCAAATTTACATTCTACTTTAGAATCTTTTATAGTTGAAGTAGTTCTTACAGAGAAATGACCATCAGCTTCTATAAATCCAGATAATCAAGCATTTGAATCTAATGGACTAATATTAATAAAATTTTTAGGAATATTAATTCCTTTAAATTTTATATTTAATCAATCTATTAAATTATTTAAAGCATAAATTTTAGGAGTTCTCATATTTCCATTAATTAATGAAGTTAATTTTAATAAACCTTCTAAATTATTAATAGAATAAATATAAGCATTTACTCCTTTTTTTCTAGTTATAGAACCAAACTTTAATTCTTTTTGAATCATTAAAGCTAATGGAAGATCTTTCAAATTAAATATTATTTGTATTGAAGGATAATTAATTTTTCCTTTAACTGATCTTTCAGTTTTAGGTACAATTATAGTACCATCTCCTTCAATTAAACCAGCTAAATAGGAACTTAATTTAAAATTTGATAAATCTTTATAATTTAAATTATTATTTAATTTTATTTGAGATATAGGTAAAATATTACAACAGATTACCTAATTTATTAGGCCTTCCTACATTAAATTATTAAATACTATAAAATTTTAATAAATGATCCCAAGTGAATTTAACTCTATTATCATTCATTCCCGCTTTAATTTTTTTAATTTCATTAAATACTTCCTCTGATTTATTTTTTGTTTTATAAACTTTTTTAAATAATTCTATTGCAATTAATCAATCAGAGTAATTTAAGAATTTACTAGATCAAAGAGGAAATTTTGTTAAATAATTAGTTAAAATATCATTACCTTTTATACTTTGTGTTTTAACAGTTAATTCTATAGATTTAGGTGTTTTTTTTCTTTGATATATAGAAATTTTAACTTCTAAATATTCAGCAATAATTTTCATTATTGCTTCATTTGATACACCTAATTTATTTTTATTTGATTGAGTTAAACTAAATCTTATTCTAATAGATTCCTTATTTAAAAAGATTGAAAAGGAACCATCGGCTTCTATAAATCCACTTAATCAAGCATTTGAATCAATAGAACTAGAATCCAATGGTTTTTTAATGATATTTAAATCACTATGTTTATAATTTAATCAATCGATTAAATTGTATAAACTGTTAATTTTAGATGTTCTCATATTCCCATTTAATAAATTAATTAATTTGAGAATTCCTTCTAAACTATTTATTTGTAATAAATAAGCATTTATTCCTTTCATTCTAGAAAGAGATCCAGTCCCTAATTCTTTTTGAATTAATTGACCTAATGGGAAATCTCTTAAATTAAATACTAAATTTATACATGGATAATTTAATTTACCTTTGAGTGATCTCTCAGTTTTTGGAACTATAATTGCTCCATCTCCTTCTATTAGACCAGTTAAATAAGAACCAAAATTATTATAATTAGATTTAGATTTGTTGTTAAATGTAGAATTTGTTGAATATTTTACCATTGATAAATTTACAATAGATAATTCCGGCGTATAGTCTCTGAAGATCCTTAAAAGATTTAAATCTAATAAGTTTCCTGCTGATTGTGTTTCATTAAAATAAAACAGTTTCCAGCATATAGCCGAATTTAAAGCAGGCGGTAATAATTCACCTGCTAAAACAGGTAAAGCTAATAATAATAAAATAGCAGTTACAAAAATACTTCAAACAAATAATGGTAATTTATGTAAACTCATACCATTAGTTCTCATATTTAAAACTGTAGTAATAAAATTAATAGCTCCTAATAATGAAGATACTCCTGTTAAATGTAAACTAAATATAGCTAAATCTACAGATCCACCTGAATGAGATTGTATCCCTGATAATGGAGGATAAATCGTTCATCCTGTACCTGCTCCATTTTCTACTAATGCACTAAGTAATAATAAAATTAATGAAGGAGGTAATAATCAGAAACTTATATTATTTAATCTTGGAAATGCCATATCAGGAGCTCCTATATGAATAGGTAAAAAATAATTACCAAAACCTCCAATGAATGCTGGCATACATTTATCCTTAATCTTTCGAAAAAGGTTGGACTATATCTTTATCCTTATGGTTTTTTTACATAATTTCATAGGATATCTTGCGTGTAGTCTCTGAGGATCCTACTTAAAATTTATAAAAAGTATAATTTTGTTGGTTTCCTGCTGATTGCCCAATTATTATTATGTTACTTTTTCCTACTTTTAGGTAGGCTTAGTTAATAATACTCTAAGGGTGTTCCAGCATATAGCAAGAAGAAAATTTTATATTACTATAAAATCCGGCCATGCCTTATTTTAAATAATTTAGAAAACTTATTTATATGTTGAATCTATTAAAGTGAATTTTCATTGTTTTCGATATAAACCTTTAGATCTTCCTAAAATATAATTTCTAATTGTACTTCTATCTCCTTTCAAATGTTTAGCTAATTGGCTTATACTTGAAAATGTAGAATTTAAGTTAGAGTTTACCATGTTCTCAACTAAAATTATTTTACTTTGGGGATGATTTGGTTTATATTGAGATTTAACAGTTTCTAATAATAAAACTAACTCTTTAGATGTTAATAATGCTTCATAAGGTAATTCAGAAATAATCTCCAGATAAAAATAAAATCTGTTTAAATATAACTTACCATTTAATATACAATTATCTAAAGTTATATGATGAATATTTATATTATCATATAATCATTGTTTAGAATCTGATATAAAAATAAGTGATTTAGTTACATTATCATATATATAAATAGGCGTTCCTCTTATTTTTCTTAAAGCTTCTGTAGCTTCTTTAGCTACTTCAACTATTTTAGATCGATTGCTAAAGGGATTTAATATTTCATATTTTTTTAGCAGGATGATTATGACATTTATATATTTTTTTATTATATCCTAATGAATTAATTTCGTAAATTCCTTTAATATTTTTAAAATTTAAGAATTTCACATCAAAAAATAAGTTTTCTATAATATTATAATTAATTTTGACCATAAAAAATAACATTAATATTCCATGAGCAGTTATAATTACATTAAATAATTGATGATCTCCTTGAAGAAATTGAACACCAGGTGAAGATAACTCTAATCTAATTAAAACTGAAAATCCTGTTGCTATCATACCTGCAAATATTGCAAATACTAAATAAAGAGTTCCAATTTCTTTAGCATTAGTTGAATATAATCGTCAATCCATATTACAATCCTCACTTATCTTCTTTACTCCTCTATTTTTGATTTGTTTATAAGAAAAAAAAAAATTGCAAAAAACAAAAAACAAAATTATATTTTACGGAATAGAGGTGAGTCGAACACCTAAGGGATAACCCGAACAATTAGCAATCGTTTTAACTTTCCAATGTAAACTATTCCAGAACCTATTAGTATATCATAAAGGTTTAAATTATTATCAAATAATAAATTATAATTCATTAATTTATTATAAATTAATATTTTAATCGATTTTACTAGAATATCTATTATAATTTGAATTAATAAATTTAAAGAGAATATTATTTATCAAACCTTAATAACAATGATATGTTATTCATTTAATTTTATATATTTTAAATTGAAACTCACTTTTAAATAATTAGTAATCTTTATAAAATATATAATACTTGAAATAAAAATATCTCACTATTTAAGATTTTCATAATTATTATCTCTTTTATCTGTTTAATAAATTAGACTTTATTATCTAAAATGTAATCTGTGTCATCATTTTTTAGAAATTATTAGTTGTGACTTTGAATCATTAAAACGAGATTTTTTAATAGCACATACAAGAACTATTTCTAAATATTTAGAAGTTAATCTCATTTTGTGTAAGATTTTAGGATTACTCTGTATAGATTTATAAAATTTACCTTCAACTTTACAAAATTCTACTATAAAACAAGGAGAAAATAAGTACTTAAAATATAATACTTCAATTGG